>Ga0180009_10003825_pt1 | contig 16906 bp, 17 predicted proteins | sample OS_PC_MetaG_FD_123537 | JGI IMG/M metagenome (GOLD analysis project Ga0180009, IMG submission 123537) | Groundwater microbial communities from the Aspo Hard Rock Laboratory (HRL) deep subsurface site, Sweden - OS_PC_MetaG | ecosystem: Environmental > Aquatic > Deep subsurface > Groundwater...
AACCGCCGACTTTCGGCGGGAATTCTTTTGGCGGAATTCAAAACCCCCTGGAATTTCTTGGCGGAAACCAATGCCGAGGGGCGAAGCCCCGAGGCAACTTCTTCGGCAAATCTGAAATGGTGGACCCACCGGGAATCGAACCCGGCCCTCATCCATGCCATGGATGCGTAATACCGATTTACTATGGGCCCTAACCTAATTTGAGTTTATTTATGTATAAATTATGCCTCCACTCGGAATCGGACCGAGGTTTGATGCTTAAAAGGCATCTACTCTACCATTGAGTTATGGAGGCAAGTGAAAACTATAAGCTTTCTCTTTTTAATTCTTCTAATAATTCTTTTTGTCTTCTTGTTAATTTCTTAGGGATTCTTACTATTAATTCAATATATACATCTCCCCTATTATGTCCGCCAAAGCGCGGTATCCCCTTTCCTGAAATTCTTAAAACTTTTCCTGACTCTGTCCCACCAGGAATTCTTAATAGAATCTTTGTTTTGTCTAATAATTGAGTTTCAATCTCGTCTCCCAATACAGCTTGAGTAAGATTAACTCCGATAGAAGAATATAGATCGTCTCCTCTTCTTTCAAAATCATGATTTGGCTTAACTAAGATTCTAACATATAAATCGCCTGATTTACCAGACTTTCGGCCTGCATTTCCCTGTCCCAATATCTTTATCATTTGATTTGTATCTACGCCAGCGGGGATTACAACCTCAATATCTTCTTCGCCTTTTATTCTACCTTCTCCTCTGCAGACATTACAGGGTTTTTCAGGCCTTTGGCCTTCTCCCCCACATTCAGGACAAATAGTGGTTTGGGTAAAAGATCCTAAAATAGTTCTTTTGATTTGTTGAACTTGCCCTAACCCTCTACAGGAAGAACATTCATTGAGTTTTGTTCCTGGTTCAGCTCCAGTTCCTTGACATCTAGAGCAAGTAATATTCTTCTTCAAAGAGAATATTTTCTTCGTTTCCTTTAAAACTTCTTCTAAAGAAAGTTCTAGCTCGATTCTAATATCAGAGCCTTTTTTAATATCTTTTGTTTTTCTTCTAGTTCTTTGCCCAAATCCAAAAAAGTCTCCAAAGACATCACTTAAATCACTCATGTCAGACTCTACATTCTGTGCTCCTCCTTGGCCCCAAAACCAACTTGGGTCAAATCCTTGACCGCCCCCTGGCATACCGCCTTCAAATACTTGGCCATATTGATCGTATTGAGCTCTTTTCTCTTGGTTAGAGAGAATCTGATAAGCTTCGTTTATTTCTTTAAACTTCTTCTCCTCCCCTCCTTTGTTAGGATGGTGCTTGTGCGCCAATCTATGGAAGGCTTTTTTTACCTCCTCTTGCGAAGCGTTTTTAGAGACACCTAAAATTTCGTAATAGTCTTTACTCATATCATAAAACTCTAAATTCTAATTTCTAAATCCTAAATAAATCCAAAATTCAAATATCAAAATTCTAAATGTTTTGAATTTTTAATTTTAGATATTTAATATTGTTTAGAGTTTAGGGTTTGGGATTTAGGATTTTTCCTTGAATTCCCCTTCCTCTGCGCCTTCCGGTCCTTTCTTTTTTTCTTCTTCTTGCGGGTTTTCTGGTTTTGGTTGGTTTTTATACATCTCAGCCCCGATCTTCTGAATAGCTTGGGATAATTCCTGTGTTTTATTCTTAATTTCTTCAATATTATCACTATCTTTCTTTTTTTTCAATTCATTAATTTTCTCTTCAATCTCTTTCTTCATATCTGCTGGAGCTTTATCCCCGGCGTCTTTTAAAGATTTTTCACAGGTATAAACTAAGTTTTCAGCTATATTTCTAGCCTCTATTAGATCCTTTTTCTTTTTATCTTCCTCGGCATGGAGTTCTGCTTCTTTTTTCATTTTTTCAATTTCGTCTTTTGACATTCCAATAGAGCTTTCAATCCTAATTGATTGAGATTTGCCAGTTGCTTTATCTTTTGCTGAAACATTCAAAATCCCGTTTGAATCAATATCAAAGGTTACTTCAACCTGCGGAACACCTCTTGGAGATGGCGGGACGCCGTCAAGTATAAAGCGACCAAGGGTTTTATTGTCAGTGGCCATTGGCCTTTCGCCCTGCAATACATGAATCTCTACCGAAGTCTGATTGTCAGCTGCGGTTGAGAAAACCTGAGTTTTTGAAGCAGGATAAATTGTGTTTTTTGCAATCAATACCGTACTTACACTTCCTAATGTTTCAATGCCTAAAGATAATGGAGTTGCATCAAGCAAAAGCACATCTTTTGTTTCTCCGCTCATAATAGCGCCTTGAATAGCAGCGCCAATTGCTACTACTTCGTCAGGATTGATTGATTTATTAGGTTCTTTACCAAAGTATTTTTTAACTGCTTCCTGTATTGCTGGCATTCTTGTTTGCCCGCCAACCAAAACAATTTCCTCAATATCTTTTTCAGTTAGTTTAGCGTCTTTTAGAGTTTGATCAACTAATTGTATTGATTTATCCAAATATTCCTTAACCAAATTCTCTAATTGGGCGCGAGTTAATTTATAGTAAAGATGTTTTGGGCCATTTGCGTCTGAAGTAATAAACGGGAGGTTAATCTCTGTTTCCATTGCCGTAGATAATTCAATCTTGGCTTTTTCAGCGGTTTCTTTTATTCTTTGCAAAGCTAACATATCTTTTGACAAGTCGATCCCCTCGTTTTTCTTGAATTGGTCAATTATCCAATCCATTACTTTTTGGTCAAAGTCATCTCCGCCTAAATGAGTGTCTCCGCCAACTCCGATTACTTCAACTGTATCTGGATCTTTTCTGATGTCCAATATAGAGACGTCAAAAGTTCCTCCACCAAAATCATAAACTAGAATCTGCTCGCCTTTCTTTTTGGTTAAGCCGTAAGCTAAAGCTGCTGCCGTAGGTTCGTTCAAAACCATCTTTACATTCAAGCCTGCCACTTCGCCTGCAACCTTCGTAGCTTTTCTCTGGGAATCGTCAAAATATGCAGGACAAGTAATAACAGCGTCAGTAATCTTTTCTCCTAACTTTTCTTCAGCATCCTGTTTTAGCTTCTGTAAAATCATTGCTGAGATTTCCGGTGGTTTATACCAATTCTCTCCAAGTTTAACTTCTACTCCCCCATCACCTGCTTCTCTCATCTCATAAGGGAGAAGCTTCTTGTCTTTCTGAATTTCCGCATCAGAATACCTTCTACCCATCAATCTTTTTATAGAATAAATGGTATTCTTCGGGTTTGTTATCTGCTGCCTTCTGGCTAATACACCAGCTAATCTCTCTCCGGTTTTGGTTAATCCAACAATAGAAGGAGTAGTTCTTACGCCCTCTTTGTTTTCTAATATCTTAGCAGTCCCCTGTTCCATTACAGCAACTGCCGAGAATGTTGTGCCTAGATCGATACCTATTGTTTTACTCATGTTTTTATTTTTTTTAATTTAATTATTTAGTTATTTTTACTTTTGCAGGCCTTATTACTTTCCTCTGCATTAAATATCCTTTTTGGATTTCCTCTGTTATTATTCCGTGCTCTTTACCCTCTACTTCTTCAACTACTTCGTGGAAATTGGGATCAAACTTTATACCTACCGCCTTAATTTCTTCTACTCCTTGGGTTTTAAGAAAATCCTTTATTTGTTGGTTTATCAATAAAAGTCCTTTTATGTTTTCGTCTTTCTTCGCCTCTTCTGAAATATTCTTTTCAGCTACTGAGAAATTATCTAAAATTGGTAGAAGTCTTAAAACAATTTCTTCATTAGCGTATTTCATTAATCCGACAATCCTTTCCATCTCCTCTCTCTTATAGTTTAAGAAATCTGCCCTTTCCCTTTTCCAGCCTTCTAAATACTCGTTTTTCTGCTTCTCTAACTCCTTTAAATTTTTATCACACAACGATTTATCACCTGATATTGGGACGTCATACGTCCCAATCTTTTTATTTTCTTCCTTCGCCTCGCCGAAGCCTTTGGCGGAGGTGGGTTTTTTATCTTCTTTCATATATTAAAAGTCTTCTAATTCTTTAATTATCTCGTTAATAATAGTCATATTCTTTTGGTAGATTGTTCTAGCCGGCCCCATCATTGATAAGATTTCAAATAAGTCGTCTTTTTCTGTTGGACGAGAAATTGATAAAGCTGAAGATGCCTCTGATAAAGATTTCATTAATTCCTCTGCCAATTTTAGCTCTTCATTTATTTGTCCTCTTGTTATCCTAATCTCCTGAAAGATAAAGGTTGAAAAGGTTTTCTCTCCCTGAGAAGCTATTTTATCTGCAAAGTAGCGGTAAGCTTTCTTTGTCGGTACCCTACCGGCTGATATATGCGGTTGTTCTATAAAGCCTTCTTTAGTTAAAACTTGTAAATCATTCCTTATTGTTGCGGCGCTAACATCCAAGTCAGTAACTTTTTTTAAAGCCTTAGAGCTCACAGTTTTAGCTGTGCTTATATATTCCTTAACCAAGAAGTTTAATAATTTTTCTTGTCGCTCTGTTATCATATTAGCACTCTAAGATTATTAGTGATAAGTTATATTATTAAATTAGCAATCTCTTGTCAAGAGTGATAGCGAAAGTTTTTATTTTGCCATTGACAAGAATATTTTAGTATGTTAGTTTATAAAGGAATCGTTTAGAAAAATTATCTGAAAAGAATGTACTTTTACAAAGGAGAATCGTATGGATATCAATGGAAAAAAATATGCATTATGTTGTTCTTGTTGCAGAAAAAGTGCTTAGTGGCATTACGCCTTTATTGTCTGGCTTATCGGTAAATAAAGACAGCGGGTACCTTACAATTAGGGACAGAATTAATGGCAGCGTACTTATCACTGTCCAAATCGGAAAATGCAAACCGGAGAAAGCGAAAAAGTATTTCGATTTCTCGCTGGAAAAAGGCGCCCGTCTTTTCCAGCATAAAAAACACTTCAGCAGTTGGCAGAGTAAAGATGAGGGTGAAGATTTTTATGCCGGCGCTATTATCTCCGAAGACTTAATTCTTTCTTTTTCTGGCCTCTCAGAATTAGCAGATGAGGCACTTGTGTTAATGGTTGCAAATCTTTGCAGATGGATACACGATGGAGACGCATATAGTATTGCGGCGATCAGCGATAATAAGTACTTTACCGACCTGCGTTCAGGAGGAAAACTACAGGATTACAAACAAATAATGTAGTATTCAAAAAATACTAAATGGCCCGTCTCAAGATGAGAACGGGCTTTTTTTATAACTAAAAATAATAAAAATAGTAAAAGTCTGGAAAAACCAGCTATGTAAAATATTCGCGATCGCGAATATTTTACATAGCTGGTTTTTTTATTTATTTTTTATCTTCTAAATAATCTTAGAGAATTAAATATCGGGATAAAGTCAGTTATGAAATTATAAGCTGCTGCGCCAGATGGATTAATAACATGCAAGAAAACTAAGCTAAGTCCCAATACGTTCAATATCCCCCATATTATTAGATTTTGATGAATTACACCCATAGTTGAACGGCCTATCTTAATTAGTTCTGGAATCTGAGATAAATCATCCTTCACCATTACAATATCAGCGGTTTCTATTGCGACATCAGAGCCAATGTTTCCCATTGCGATTCCTATGTCGGATAGAGCAAGTACTGGCGCATCATTTACTCCGTCCCCCACCATTGCCACCTTATACTTCTTGTTTAGGTATTTTTTTAAAAGAGTTAGCTTATCTTCTGGTAAAAGATTAGCATGAAATTCATTTATGCCTAATTGCTCCGCAGTTTTTTGAGCAACCTTTTCGTTATCTCCAGTAAGCATCACTATCTTTTCAATACCTAGTTTTTTAAATTCGTTTATTATTTCTTTGGCATTATGTCTTAATTCGTCCATTAAAGAGATGAAGCCGATTAGTTCATCATTACACTCAATTAAAGTAACATTAAATCCCTCCAATATCTTATTTTCTATTTCAGTGATTTCTTTTTCCGTCATCTTGATTTTCATTTCTCGAAAAAAGGATAATTTGCCAGTAATAATCTTTTGGTCTTTTAAAGTAGCCGTCATGCCTTTTCCACCGTATTCATTGAAATTGATTGGCTGGACAACAGGATAGTTTTCTTTTTTAGTATAGTTTACTATTGTTTTTGCAATAGGATGGGTTGAAAAAAATGAAACTGCAGTCGCTAGCCTTAAAACCTCTGCCTGACTTTTTTCATTAAAAGCACGTACTTCCTCGACTTTTAACCTAGACTTTGTTAATGTGCCGGTCTTGTCAAAAACTATGATTTTTAATTTAGAAAGGCCTTCCAAGAAATCTCCCCCTTTTACAATTGCTCCGTGTTTTGCACTGTGAGTTATAGCCGACATTAAAGCTAATGGCGTGGCTATGACGATATCGTCTGCACAACTGACCAATAGGACACCTAAGACTAAATTTACATTTCGGGAAAGCAAATAAACGATAGAAGCGCCTAAAATAGTGAGAACGATATACCAATTAGCAAATTTATTAATTAAAGTATAAATGGGCGCTTTATTGGCTTGAGATTGTTCAACTAATGCAATGATTTTTTCAAAGGTAGTTTCTTCTCCAACTCTTTCTGCTCTAATAATTAGATTTCCGGAAACAACTGTAGTAGAGCTTAATATTTCATCACCTTTCTTTTTAGAAACAGAAATTGATTCGCCAGTTAGTAGAGATTGGTCAATTTCTGCTTCACCGTCTTCAATAAATCCATCCACAGGAACTCTTTCTCCTAGTTTAATAATAACTCTATCCCCTTTTTTAACTTTCTCTATCGGTATTTCTACAATCTTTCCGTCTTTTTCTATCCTTGCTTTTTTAGGTTTTAATTTTAATAAGCTGTTTATAGCAGAATGGGATTTAATTTTAACGTAATCAATAGCAACTCCGGCAGAAATAATCATTAAGTTTATAAAGATAGCAGATACCCATTCTTTTTCTATTAAAGAAACCCCTAACGCTATACTAGCTAAAAGATCAACAGAGATCTTTTTTTCTTTTAATGATTTAATGGCTCCTATAAAAACCTTAGAAGTGGCGATTACAGCAACAACAATCAATATATTTTCGTTTCTAAGAAAAGGAACCTTAAAAAAATAAAAAAGTAAAATTAAAACTAAAATAAAACAAAGCAACAAATTAAGTCGCATAAATGTTTTTGTTCTTTTCTCTTTTTTTCCGTCTATCATAGTTTTATTTTATCTTTTTAATTTCCAATTAAAAAGAGCCTGCTTTGTTAAACAGGCTCTTTGATTTTATAAAACTAGTGTTCCCAAGACTCTACGGGTTTTTTCACGCATACCGATACTGAGACAGACGTGTATGCCACGGGTATACCCACGAGAGCATCTATAGAAGTCAATGTGTCTATCAACTCTCTCATTTCATTTGATGCCGGACCCAAGACAAGAACGTAAGGTTGGTTTGCTGTATCCGGGTGTATTAGGTGTAGCGAATCTAACGGTATAATTGTCATAATAACATCGGAAAGAAGCGTCTTAGTGCCAGGATAGTACGGACATACATCGTCCTGATTTTTTCTAAATAATTTGCAGATTTCAGGTAAAACTTTTTGTGCGCCATCTTGGGTAAAATTGAAAAGCTGGATAAATATCTTTATCGTATTCATTGCAATCTCCTTAAATTTTAAAGGTTCTTTTATATTTTTACTAACGCTATCTATATAATATACCTCTCTTTACTTTTGTAAAGATTATTTCCCCACGCACCAGTCCGCCTAAGGCGGACGGTACGGGATTTCGCCTCAAAACAGAGAGAAGCCTCGCCCTTTGGGGCGAGGAGGCTTATTTCTTTTGCCTTCCTATGCGGACTGCTTTTTTTTCTTCGTTCTCGTCTAAATATATCTTTCTGATACGAACGCTTTTAGGCGTAATCTCCACTAATTCATCATCACCAATGTATTCTAAAGCGTCTTCTAAATCCATTGTTATCGGTGTGTTAAAGTGTTCTGACACACCTTCGCCCTTTGACCTCATATTAGAAAGCTGTTTTGTTTTGCAAACATTCACCCTAATATCGTTTGACCTTGAGTTTTGACCGACAACTTGTCCTTGGTAAATCATAATTCCTGCGCCGAAGAATAGGATTCCTCTATCTTGGACGTTTCTTAAGCCGTAAAGGTTTGTCTCGCCTGTTTCACAAGCAACCAAAGACCCTTGGTCTCTTTCAGACCAATTCCCCGGGTCAGGCAAGTATTGATGAAAAGCCGCATTCATAATTCCTAAACCTTTAGTGTCTGTTAAAAATTCATTCCTATATCCGAAAAGCCCTCTTGTCGGAATGATAAATTCTAGAAAGACTATTCCTTTTGCGCTTCTCATCTCCTTTAGCTCACCCTTTCTAGCTCCTAGTTTTTGGATTACTGTTCCATGATATTTTTCAGGAACTTCAATAAAAATCTTTTCGTAAGGAGTCATTTTCTGCCCGTTTATTTCCCGAATAATCACTTGAGGTCTTGAAACTTGGAACTCATAACCTTCTCTTCTCATTCTTTCAATTAAAATAGCTAAATGCAGTTCTCCGCGCCCGGAAACTACCCATTTTCCATCGCTTGTGTCCTCAATCTTCAAAGCAACATCTGTTTCTAATTCTTTATATAGTCTTTCTTTTATCTGGCGTCCTGTTGGAAATTGACCTTCTTTCCCAGCAAAAGGAGAGTTATTAACCATAAAGGTCATTTTAACTGTCGGTTGCTCTATATCAATTAAAGGCAAAGCTTGAGGATTATCAGGGTCGGTTATTGTTTCTCCAATAGTTACATCTGGTATCCCAGCAATAGCTACAATGTCACCGGCAGAAACCTCTTTTACATCAATTCTTTTTAATCCAAAAAAGGTCATCAAAGAAACCAAACGGCATTTTTTCGATTCACCTTCTCTATTTATATGAATTATTTCTTGACCCGCCTTTATCACCCCGTTATACACTCTTCCAATAGCAATCCTTCCTTTAAAGTCATCTCCGGTAATGGAAGTAACTAATAATTGTAAAGGTTTTTTAGGGTCTGCAATTGGTGAAGGAATATGTTTTAAAATCTCTTCAAAAACAGGCGTAATATCTTTCATTTTTGTTAAATCCGCTTCCATTCCTGCTTTTCCTTCTCTTCCCGAAGCATAAATTATTGGAAAGTTAAGAGTGTGTTCGTTAGATCCTAATTCTAAAAATAGTTCAAAGGTTGCATCTAAGGCATATTTCGGTCTAGCTCCTTCCTTATCCACTTTGTTTATAACCACTATGATTTTATGGCCCATTTCCAATGCTTTTTTTAAGACAAATCTTGTCTGGGACATTGGCCCTTCTTTGGCGTCAACTAAAAGCAAACAGCCGTCAGCCATATTCAAAACTCTTTCCACTTCTCCGCCAAAGTCTGCGTGACCCGGAGTATCAATAATGTTTATCTTCACATCTTTGTAATATACTGATGCGTTTTTTGAAAAGATTGTAATCCCCCGCTCTCTTTCTATTTCATTGCTATCCATTATTAAATCTTTTTCATACTCTTTTTTAATAGAGTTTTTGACCCCGTTAGAAACAGCCCGCCCCACAGGCCCTTCGGGCGCGTCAGCGCGGGCGGTGTTTCTAACGGGGTTTGACTGACGCAAAAGCGCGTCCACCAAAGTGGTTTTTCCATGATCAACGTGAGCAATTATGGCTATGTTTCGTATCTTGTTCATATATTTGCGAATATAAAAACTTATTATGTACTAAAAAATCGCTTATGTCAAAACAAAAAGGGCACATATTGATGCGCCCTTTTTAAATAATCGGACTGTTTTTTTTATGTCCCTAAAAAAGGGAACTGATTCTTTCTTGCTTTTATTGTGAGCTGTCTCAACTCTTTACGTCTTTCTGGAGTTGCTTGCTCAACCCTTATTACATGTACTGGCTTAACTTTTTTCATATAGACCCCTTTCTTTTTAAAGGACGTTTTTAGTTATATTAGACTATAGCGATATATTAACACGCATATCAAAGCTTGTCAAATCAATCCCCAATAACTCAACTTCAAAGATTAATGTAGCCTTTGGAGGAATCATTGGAGGATAGCCTGCTTCTCCGTAAGCAAGCTCGTAAGGAATAGTTAGTTTCCGTTTCTCCCCTACTTTCATTCCTAAAACTCCTTTTTCCCATCCTTGTATTACACTGTTTTCCCCTAAGATAAAAGAAAACGACGCTCCTCTATCAATACTTGAATCAAATTTTGTTCCATCTTCTAATGTTCCCACATAATGAACGGAAACTGTGTCGCCTGTTTTTGAAGCTTCGCCAGTCCCCTCTTTCAAAACTTCTATTTCCATGTTTTTTATATTATTAGTTTCTAATTCTTCGATTGGTTGGTTATTTTTTGGTTTCATTAATAAAAAATAACTACCTAGGATTACTATTATTAAAATTACTATTATTGTTAAAAATATTTTGTTGTTCATAGTATTTTTATTTAATTACTTATTTATTTTATCAAATATTTTTTGTTTTTCAACTTATCGGGCAGAAAAGACTCTTTAGAATATTTTTCATATCCTTTCCCGTAGTCTAAATCTTCCATTAGTTTTGTCTCCGGATTTCTAAGATTTAAAGGAATAGGTAAGTTCCCAAAACTCTTTACGTCTTCCATTGCTTTCCCATATGCATTATACGCACTTCTATCTTTTTTACACTGGCAGAGATAAGCTACTCCATGAGCTAGATTGATAGCGCACTCAGGTAATCCAATCGTTTCTACAGCTCTAAAAACGTCGTTAGCGACGACTAATGCAGTGGGTTGAGCTAACCCTATATCTTCTGAAGCAAAAACAACCATTCTACGGGCTATGAACTTTGGGTCTTCTCCGGAATCAATCATTCTAGCTAGATAGTATAGAGCTGCATCAGGCTGGCTCGCCCTCATGCTTTTAATAAAAGCTGAGATAGTGTTGTAATGCTCTTCTCCTACTTTGTCGTATCTTAGAAACTTTGATTGGAGGGTATTCTTTAAATTCTCCACCGTAATCTTTTTGTATAGCTCGTTTGTATTTTCCAGCATGCTTATCGCCTGCCTTGCATCGCCATTAGCCATATTAATCAACCATTCTTCTGCCTTCTTATCCATTTTCAACCCAGTTCTTTTAATGATAGCTTTCATGTTATCTTCTGAAAGTTCGTTTAAAACAAAAACCCTACATCTGGAAAGCAGAGCTGGTATTACTTCAAAGCTTGGATTCTCAGTAGTAGCTCCAATTAAAGTTATCTCTCCCCTTTCAACATAAGGAAGAAGAAAATCCTGCTGGGATTTATTAAAACGATGTATTTCGTCTAGAAACAAAACTTTAGGGATATCTTTTAAATCTTCATTTAGTATCTTTTTAATATCCGCTTTTCCTGCCGAAACTGCGGATAATTCATAAATCTTCGCGTTCAGGCTATTCGCGTATATTTTAGCTAAAGTTGTCTTTCCTGTTCCTGGAGTACCCCAAAAGATAAAAGAAAACAAATGCTTTTGCTTTATAGCAATATTTAAAGGTCCTGCCCTGAGCCCCGCCGAAGGATTTCCTTCACCAACTAAATGTTCCTGTCCCACAAAACCTTCTAATGTTTTAGGCCTAATTTTTGATGCTAGTGGTTCCATTTATTTATCGAATTTTAAAAAATATTGCTTAGGCTTTGATTCCTCTTTTAGTATACCAACCCAACTTGAATCAAATTCAGAAACCCTTTTTACCTCTCCGTTATCCTTAAATAAAGGGTCGACAACTCTGGATTTACAGAAAACACTTACATCGTAATCGTTCGGGTTATTAATAATTTTTGTCTTATTGTTCATCCGGTCAAAAAGTAACTTCAATTCTTCGTCTTTATCCACAAATCTTTTTATTTTTTCTATTACCAATTCATCGGTTGTACAAAAATCGCTTTCTGAAATGTATTCTTTTTGTAAGGCATACCGGAGACAATCGCCGATTACCCTGAACATTGTTGCTGAAATAGGACAAGCGTAATAATTAGTATTCATTTTTAGAAAAACTTCTGCGAATTTTTTAGCGCTTTCAAAATTCTTAAAAATCCATTTATTGTTTTCTACTGTTAAATTGTCTAAAATATATTTTTTACTATCATTGTCAAGCTCATTAAAAATTACTGCGTCTCTTAAAGAATAATCAATTCTATCAGCGCATATATCAGGTAGCTCATTCTCTTTTAAAGGAAAATTACTCTCATCTAATATGTAATCTATATTAAATCCATACTTCTTAAGTATTTGAGGTATTTTAGTTTTTAAAACAAAATCCTCAAAAATGTTATCTTGATGGTTTTGTTCTTTTTCTGAACCAGCATCTAAAACATAGTCGATGCAATGAGAAAAAGTTAGATGAGAAACATCGTGAATCAGTCCAGCAATTTGCTCTTCAATAGGGGCATTATATTTACGAAGCAAAAGATATACTCCTATAGAATGAGCAAAACGGGTACAACCATGTTCACTAATTTCTATATCTGGGTTTACCCAAAGTGGCCGATAAAGTGGCCGATAACCAGCCTGATCTATTCCTTTTAATCTTTGAATGGATGCGGATTCTATGAGTTCCAGAATAATCGGGTCTGTAATCTCAAACTCTCCGTATACTTGGTCTATATATTTCATATTTTAATAATAATACTATAATTCAATATAACAAAAAAGAGCTTTTTACAGCTCTTTTTTTCGTAAATGATTCCTATTCCTTTATTTCTGTATCTTCTTCTTTTATACCTCCACAACATCCCTTATGCTTATGCATCATTCCTCCGTGGCTAAACCAATCGCATATACATCTTCCGCGACCCATAGTCATTTTTAATCCGATAACTATAAACAGGATGGCCCAGAAAAAAGACCAAACACTTCCAGTTAATATCCCCATTGCTTGTAGCAATAAAGCGATACCTATGACTAAAATTATAGTTCCAAATAACATATTGTTTCTATTTATAAATAATAAACGACCTTTAAATCCTGAAGTCTATTATAATAATAGCATAAATTAGTGGATAAAAAAACGGCTTCTCTAAATTAGAAGCCGCATTGGAGTTGGGTGGGATCGAACCACCGGCCTCTTGATTTCCGACCCTTGGAGTATAGTCAAGATTTCAAGCACTCTACCGTCTGAGCTACAACCCCTGTTTTAATCTTTCAACCCAAATGTCCAGAAGTGTCTGAGTCTGTTCTAGCCAATAAATCTGCGTCGTTGCTTTCATTCATCTTGATGATAGCTTTCTCAATTCTTTTTCCGGCCATAACTCTTTCTTCTTCCGAGGAAGCGGTTTTCCTTAAGTTTTTAAGGAATGCCAAGGCTTCTTCTGATTTTTGAAAGCACTTTTTTCCCTTAGCGTCAAAACGAATGTTCCATTCTAATAACCATTGGCTTATCTCAAGAATATCCTTTTGGCTTACTATTAATTGGCTTCCTGATACCCCAACTCTGAACATTGATTCTGGCGCAAGGTCAAGACGAATGAAAATAATCCATCCTTCTTCCCAATTGTAACGATCGACTGAAAAATAATATGGGATATCTGCTTGTCTCCCCCTGCTTAACAGTTTAAGAAAAAGTTGTTCTTCTGTAAGTTCCGTCTCTATAACACATAAAGTAATCATAACAATCTCCTTTTCTTCAAGTATTAATATATTAAGAACTGATTAAACTCTACAATAAAATTGTATTAAAGTCAATTAGGCGAGTTTCCCCAGACTTCATATTCCCTATCTCTATATTTCCAACACGAACTCGTTTAAGCGAGGTTATATTATAGGAAAGGTTGTCTAACATAATCCTTATTTGATGTTTCTTTCCTTCGTTTAGAATTATTAAAAGTTTTGTCTTGTTTAAAATCTTTGCTTTAGCTGGAAGCAACTTGCCGAGTTCTTTTGTTTCCATGCCTTTCTTAAAGATTTGGATAATCCCAGGCCTTAAGGTTTCTTTAACTGTAACTAAATATTCTTTCTCATACTTCGAACTTTGGAATAAAATTTCTCGAGCAAAACGGCCGTCGTTTGTTAACAACAATAATCCCTCGGAGTCTTTGTCTAATCTGCCGACAGGATAAAGTCCTTTATCTTTCCATTCGGTAATCACGCTTTTCTTGCCCGGCAAATCCTGCGTTGCCAATCCTCGTGGTTTGTAATAAGCAAGATATCGGTATTGTTTCTTAGAGTCATTCACCACGACTTTATCTCCATTATTTACCAAAACCCCCATCTTTGCGCGTTTATTGTTAATAAAAACGAGCCCGTCTTCAACGAGCTTATCCGCTTCACGCCTTGAAGCTAAACCTATATCTCTTAAATATTTGTTAATACGAATTGGATAGTTCACTGTAACTTCCTTTATTTACTACCTATAGTTATCCTATATTTATCATCACCATCTTTTGGACTATTGATAATTTGTCCTTTTATGGGGCCCGCATAAACTGCTTGGTCTACACCATCTACCTTCTTATTTCAAAAATAAACACGCAGCGCCAATTGCGCCGGCATTATCTTTTAATTTTACTACTTTAACTGGGGCAGTTTTAAAAAAGGTTCTATTTTTCATTTCTTTAATACCTGGTTTCAATATAAGATCTCCTGCATTTGAAATACCTCCTCCTATAACAATCAAATCAGAATCAAGGAGCTTAGCTACTGTAGCTAAGCCAACTCCTAAATAAGTTCCAGCTATTTCATAAACTTTTTTAGCTTTTTTATTTCCTAATTTTGCCATTTCGTATATTTCTAAAATATCTTTACTAGTGCCTAATTTCTTTGCTATCCTCTTAATTCCTTTGACAGAAATATATTCTTCTAAACATCCCCTTGCTCCGCATTTACATTTATAACCATCAACATCAATTGTAATATGTCCGAATTCTCCTGCATTGCTCCTTCCAGAATAAATTTTATTATTAATTATTATTCCTGCTCCAATTCCTGTTCCTAATGTTACGCAAACAAGATTTTTTACATTTTTACCATGTCCAAACATACTTTCTCCTAAAGCCATGCAATTGGCATCATTTTCAAGCATAACCTTCTTTCTAGTTTTCTTTTCAATAATATCTTTTAATCTTATTCTTTTCCAGGCTGAAATATTAGGAAGATTTAATATCTCTGTTCTTTCTTTATTCAAAATTCCAGGAACACCAATTCCAATACCAATTACGTCTTTATCTGATATCTTTTCTATACTGTATAAAACTTGCTCTATAGTTTCTTGCTTTCTCTTCTTTGTTTTAAGTTTCAATTTTTTAATTAATTTTCCATGTTTATTTATCAAAACAGTATTGATTTTTGTTGCTCCGAAATCAACTCCAATTATATAATCTTTTACCATAGACTTGAAAAAAGAGTTAGATTAACTCCTTATGTTTATTGTTTATACAATAAAATATATTCTGCGTGACTCCAGCCAAGAGGAGCTGCCCAATAAATTAATTTCCTTTTATCTTCTCCTTTAAATTTCTTAGCCAATTCTTCTGCTTTTTTTGTTCCATCTATTGTTCTCTGATTAAATTCTATCTCATGCGCTTTCCAAAATTCATATTCATCTCTTGTAGAAATATGTTCTGGCAAAAGGCCGTTTGTCCGAGAAGCAACTTTTTTTAGCCAATTCAAACACTCGTTATAGGATTCTCTATCATCTATTTTTTTATAAAATCTTGCCATAAAAGCAGTAAAAACACACCAAGAACCAGAGCCTCCTGTATACCAATGCCAGTCTTCAACAATTTCAAACTGCCTAAATCTTCTAAAACCTCCTATTTCTTTATACCAAAGATTTTTCTTAAGATATTTGAGCGTTTTTTTAAGAAGTTGTTTAGAATCTTCAATATCAAAATAAAAAGGAGCAATCTGGGAAATGTCAGGTATTCCTTTGAGTCTTGGATTTTTCATAAAAACTCCTAATTTTTTATCGAAAAATCTCTTTTTTATATTCTTTTCTAATTTTTCTGCTTGCTTTTTCCATTCTATGGCTTGTTTTTCTCGATGCATTATTTTTGCTATTTCTGCTGCGTCATATAAACCTCTGCAACAAGCGCAGTTTACCCAAATATCATAGCCGTTTTCTAATCTATAAAACTCGTGTATGCTTCTTTTTGTTCTCACGAGCCCTGTGCTGGAATAATCTTTAATTAATTCAACAATTTGTTTTACAAGCAGCCAAGTATCTTCTAAAAATATATGTTTTTTATTATGAAGATAGGTATCATATATTCCATGCAAAATAAGCCCTTCATTATCGTTTTGGTCTTTTCTTGTAACGCAAGGCCATCCATTAATATTATATCTATGAAAAACCTCCTTATAATTATCTATTTTAGCAATCTTATTTATAAAATAATAAAATTTCTCTGAATTTTTTACCAAACCAACCCTATTCAATGCCTTGGTCATTATAACTGCATCTCTTGGATAAATATAAGGATAAGCACCTTTTTTGGGAGTTGCTAAAAGTCCCCCGTTTTCAAGCTGGGAGCCTTTGATAACCTCAATACTTTTTTTAATTAAATCCATATTATTTTATTCTAACAAAAAAACCGCCTTCTTGGCAATTTTTTGTGAGCTACGCATGTAGGACGATTCAGTATGTCCTGAATACAACCGAAGGATTCTAACTTTAAGGTGGGTTGATGCTATTAAACACCCTGAAGAAATAATGGATGATATTAAAACCTATCTGGTATAAAAAGCCACCTCCCAAAGTGATCTGTACCCCAAAAAGTGGGCACTTTCGTGTCCACTTTTTGGGGTACAGATCAAAGAGGCGACTTTTAAATAATTTGCGCCTATTATCTAGTTATTTATTAAACAATTTTACAAACCAACCGAATAAACTGAATTTGCCCTCCTGATCTTTTACGAAGCTTTCAATTCTTGTTTGCTCTTGCTCTAATGTCTGA
>Ga0180009_10003826_pt1 | contig 16904 bp, 18 predicted proteins | sample OS_PC_MetaG_FD_123537 | JGI IMG/M metagenome (GOLD analysis project Ga0180009, IMG submission 123537) | Groundwater microbial communities from the Aspo Hard Rock Laboratory (HRL) deep subsurface site, Sweden - OS_PC_MetaG | ecosystem: Environmental > Aquatic > Deep subsurface > Groundwater...
GCTCTCGGCCGCGGCCGCAGCCTCTTCCACCAGCGCGGCGTTCTGCTGGGTGGCGTCGTCCATCTGCACCACCGCCTGGTTGACCTGCTCGATGCCGGAACTCTGTTCCTGGCTCGCCGCCGCGATCTCGCTCATGATGTCGGTGACGCGCTTCACCGAACCGACGATCTCGTCCATGGTCTTGCCGGCTTCGTCCACCAGCTTGCCGCCGGCGTCGACCTTGCCGACCGAATCCTCGATCAGCGACTTGATCTCCTTCGCGGCACCGGCCGAACGCTGCGCCAGATTGCGCACTTCGGATGCGACGACCGCAAAGCCGCGCCCCTGCTCGCCCGCACGCGCGGCTTCCACCGCGGCGTTCAACGCCAGGATGTTGGTCTGGAACGCAATGCCGTCGATGACGCCGATGATGTCGGCAATCTTGCGCGAGCTGTCCTTGATCGACGCCATGGTGTCGACCACCTGACCGACGACTTTGCCGCCGCGCGCGGCGATATCGGCGGTGGACACCACCAGCTGGTTGGCCTGACGTGCGTTCTCGGCGTTCTGCTTGACGGTGCTGGTCAGCTCTTCCATCGAACTGGCCGTCTCTTCCAGGCTCGACGCCTGCGACTCGGTACGCGCCGACAGATCGGCGTTGCCCGAGGCAATCTGGCGCGAGGCCACCGCAATGGTCTCGGTGCCGGTGCGCACCTGGCCGACAATGTTGACCAGGCTCTCGTTCATGTTCCGCATCGCGCGCATCAGCTGGCCGGTTTCGTCCTCGCTGCGCACCTCGATGGTTTGCGTGAGGTCGCCCGCCGCGACGCTCTCGGCCACCAGCACGGCTTCTCTCAGCGGGCCGGCAATCGCACGGATCAGCAGGAATCCGACCAGGGCCGCCAGCAGCACGCCCACCAGGATCACGATGGACGCAATGTTGCGCACCATGACATAACGCGATTGCGCGGCTTCGAATTCGGCCTTGGCGACATCGAGCTGGAGCGCGATCAGTGCTTCGGCGCTGGCCCGCACCGCCGGATAGCCCTCACGCATCGGCCCCTGCATCAACTCACCCGCCTGCTGGAAATCATGTGCCGACAACGCCGCGATCGTCGGCATCAGGCCGGAGCGGCCGAAATTAATCCGGTTGGTATTGAATTCCTCGATCAGTTTTTTCTCTTCATCGGTCAGCTGGGTCTCGGTATAGGATTTCCACAGCGCATTAATCTCATCCATGCGCTTGCGGATGTCTGCGACCCGCTTGTCGACCTCGGTGACCTCTTCCGGAAACGCAGTCAGCTGCCCGATCACCGCTTCGGCGGCGGCAATCTGGTTGAAGTTCATCAGCGCCGAGATTCGCTCCAGCTGGCCCATGGGCACCACCCGGTCCTTGTAGACGGATTCCAGCGAGGCATTGGTGGTGCCCAGGCTAACCAGACCCATGACGCCGATCCCGATCAGCAGGACGGAGAGAAAACTGATCACAAAGATCAGCCGTATCTTGATGCTCAGATTCTTCAACATGTTCGTATCCTCGACTTGCGCCCCGCGGGGCGTGTTGCTATTTATTCGGGCGTCGCCGTTTTAGCGATTCTGTCGCCGCGTCTATGCCGCAAATTTCTCGATCAGTCCCATGTCGGAACTGGACATCAGCCGGTCGATGTCGACCAGGATCAGCATGCGCTCGCCCAGCGCGCCCAGGCCGATCAGGAATTCGGTGTCGAACACGGTGCCGACTTCCGGCGCGGGCCGCACCTGGTCGGGCGACAGCGTCATGACGTCGGATACGCTGTCGACCACCATGCCGACCACACGGCCGGCGATATTGAGCACGATCACCACAGTGAACTCGTCGTAGGTGGGCTGGCCCAGCCTGAACTTGATCCGCATGTCGACCACCGGAATGATGGTGCCGCGCAGGTTGACCACGCCCTTGATGAAATCCGGCGCATTGGCGATTCGGGTAACGGGTTCGTAGCCACGGATTTCCTGCACGCGCAGGATATCGATGCCGTACTCCTCGCGCCCCAGCGTGAAGGCCAGGTATTCGTCCCCGGCGCCGTCGCCCGCGTTTTTCGATCCGTGATTCATGTGTGTGGTGTTGGTCATGGTTGAATCCTTTGATTACCGGCCTGGCCCTTGCTCAGGAAAAAATCGGATCATTGCTGAGCTGGCGGCTGGAGCGCAGTAGTGCCGCCACGTCGAGAATCAGCGAGACGCCGCCGTCGCCCAGAATGGTGGCGCCGGAAATGCCGGCCACCTTGCGGAAGTTCGATTCCAGGTTCTTGACGACGACCTGCTGCTGCCCGACCAGGCTGTCGACCAGCAGGGCGGCCTTCTTGCCTTCCGATTCGAGGATGACGATGATGCCTTTCGCGGGGTCGGTATACAGCGGCTCGATCGCGAAGATCTGGTGCAAGGGAATCAGCGGCAAATATTCCTCGCGCACCTTGACCACCTGGCCGTCGGCGGCGATTTCCTTGACATCGACCGCGGCCGGCTGCAACGACTCGATCACATAGCCGAGCGGCAGGATGTAGACCTCCTCGCCGACCTTGACCGACATGCCGTCGAGAATCGCCAACGTCAGCGGCAGCGAAATCGAAATGGTGGTGCCCACCCCCGTCATCGAACGGATATCGACCGTGCCGCCCATCGCAGTGATGTTGCGTTTGACGACGTCCATGCCGACGCCGCGGCCGGATACGTCCGTTACCACAGCCGCAGTGGAAAATCCGGGCGCGAAGATCAGCTGCCAGACCTCGGCATCGGGCATGCTGTCCGTTACCGGCAGGCCTTGCTGCTTCGCCTTGTCGAGGATCCGTTCACGGTTGAGCCCGCCGCCGTCGTCGGTCACCTCGATCACGATGTTGCCGCCCTGGTGCGCGGCCGACAGAATCAGCTTGCCGGCTTCCTTCTTGCCGCTGGCACGGCGCTGCTCGGGCATCTCGATGCCATGGTCGACGCTGTTGCGAACCAGGTGGGTGAGCGGATCGACGATGCGCTCGATCAGACCCTTGTCGAGTTCGGTGGCGGCGCCGCGGGTGACGAACTCGACCTGCTTGCCGAGCTTGCCGGCGAGGTCGCGCACCATGCGCGGGAAGCGCGAGAACACGTAATCCATCGGCATCATGCGTATCGACATGACGGCCTCCTGCAGATCGCGGGTGTTGCGCGACAGCTGGCTGGCGCTGTTGAGCAGGCGCTCGTGATGAATGGGATCGAGCGCGGCGATGCGCTGGTCGATCATGGCCTGGGTGATGACGAGTTCGCCCACCAGGTTGATCAACTGGTCGACCTTCTCGACACCGACACGGATCGACGACGATTCCTGGCCCACTTCCTTGTCGGTGGCGCGACGGCCCATATTCTTGGTTTCGGCGGCCGGTGCTGCCGCGGCCGCTGCGGGCTGGGCCGGCGCGACTGCGGCGGCGACCGGGGCCGCTTCGGCCTTCTCTGTTTCGAAAATGCCATAGCCCGGCTCGGCGGCGGCGGGCGCCGGCGCGCTGCCACAGGTGATCTTGAGATCATCGGGATCGAGTACGAAGGAGCAGATCGCGACGATGTCGTCCTGGCCTTCGCCGGTGATCAGGGTGAAGGCCACGCGCTTGTCGGCCAGGATTTCCTGGGTGATGCTGCCCAGCAGACCGAGTTCGGTCGCCAGTGCATCGACGTCGCGCTGCGGCACCTCGGGCAATTCGATACGGAAATGGAACTGGCCGTCCGCATCGGCCACCGGTGCGGCCGACACGGCAGGCGCTGCGGGCGCAGGGGAAGCGGGCGCGGCCGGCGCATCGGCGACGATGCCCTGCGACAGCTGCTTCAATCGTGCGCACACGCTGCCGACTGCGTCCTGGTCGACGCTTGCGCCGTGGTGATGCCCTTCCATCTGCATGTTGAGGACATCCTTGGCGGCGAGGAAGGTATCGACGTGCTCGGTGGTCAGCGCCATCTCGCCCTTGCGGATGCGGTCGAGCAGCGACTCCAGCATGTGGGTCACTTCGGTGATGTCGGTGAACGCAAAGGTGGCGGCGCCGCCCTTGATGGAATGCGCAGCGCGGAAGATCGCGTTGAGATCCTCGTTATCCGGCGCGGACACGTCCAGAGCCAGCAGCAGTTTCTCCATCTCGGCGAGCAGTTCATCTGCCTCGTCGAAGAACACCTGGTAGAACTGGCTCATGTCAATCGTCATCGTGCAACTCCCTCATGTTTGAATGCCCGCGGTCTCCGACACGCGTCTCAGCCGATCAGCTTTCTGACCACCTCGGTCAACCGTGCCGGGTCAAAGGGCTTCACCAGCCAGCCGTTGGCGCCCGCCGCACGGCCCATTGCCTTGATGTCATCTCCTGACTCGGTCGTCAGCATCAATATCGGCACATTCTGGTAATTCTTCATCTTTCGCAGCGCCCTGATCAGTTCCAGGCCGTCCATTCCCGGCATGTTCTGGTCGGTCAAGACCAGATCGACCGTCTGCATCCGGGCTTTGTCCAGGCCGTCCTGGCCATCCACCGCCTCGATCACGTCATAGCCCGCCGCCTTCAGGCTGAAGGACAGCATCTGGCGCAACGAGCCGGAATCATCCACTGCAAGTATTGTTTTATTCATCGTTGCTCTCGCTTCTTCACTTTCATACAGGTGTCCGTCACTTCAAAACAATTCGATGTCGCCGCTGTTCATGTGGCGCTGGTTGACCGTGCTGCGGGAGGCCACGCTCAAGGCGGCGCAGTGCATGCCGACCCTTTCACTGATATGGTCAAGCATCGCCAGCAGGGCCCGGTCGCCGCTTTCCGGCAGCACGGTGCCCTGGGTGTCGAGCGCGCCGAACACCTCGCGCAAGCCGGCGAGGTGCTGGATCATGCGTCCGATCAGCTGACTGGTCATGTCCTGGAACTGCAGGCCGGTGACGGCGTCGCCGACATGCCGGGCAACCTCGTCGCGCTGCGATACGACGCGCGCCGCATAGTCGGGCAGCGACAGGGTGTGGGCCTGGAACGCGTTCAGATCCTGCTGCTGCGCCTCGACCGCGTGATGGATCGCCATGAAGCTCGCGCACAGTTTCTTGATCGCTTCGTCCAGCAGCGCGTCCATCTGCACCAGGTCGCGCTCGACCTCGGCCAGATGCCGGTCGCCGTGCGCCGCCATCCCGGCAAGCAGCTGCCGCACCCGTGCGTTCAGCTGATCGCCGGATGGAGGGTCGTCGGCGAGCATGGGGTTCACAGGAAGTTGAACAGCGACAGACCCGAAACAGTGACGAAGGAACGTTGCGCGGCTTCGAAAATGAACTGCTGTTGCGAGAGCTGGGTCAGCGCCTGGGTGTAATCGACATCCTGCAGTTCGGACAGGGTCTGGCTGTACTGCAGGTTGCGGTCATCACCCGCAAAGTCGAGGGCATCGATTTCCTGCAGGCGCGTACCGACCGAGGCGCGAACGGTCAGCACGTTGTCCAGCGCCAGGTCGGTGTTGCTGCCGGCGAGCGCCAGACCGCTGCTGAGGGCCGCAGCATCAGCGGGCGTGACCACCGGTGTCTGCAACAAAGTGATCAAGTCCTTCAGCGTATTGAAAATGTCCTGCCCGCCGCCCTGGAACACGGCCTGGCCCGGATTGCTGATCGCCATCTGGCGGGTGGCATCCACCTGCAGCAGGCGCTGACCCTGGTCGCCCTGATACTGCGCACCGGTCGCGGTTTCAGCAAAGGGTGGCGTGGCGGTCTGGTAGCCGGAAAACTGATAATTCCCCATGCCGTCGCGGGAATTGGCAATGCTCAAGAGGGCTTCGAAGCGGCTGCGCAGTTCGGTTGCCAGGAAGCCGCGCTGGCTGTCGGTCAGCGAGCCGTTGCTGGCAGTGACGATGTTGGTTTTCACATCCAGCAGCAGGCTGGTTGCGCTCTGGAGCGCACCTTCCACCGAGACCAGTGCGCTCTTGGCATGCTGGCGATTGACGCCGTGCTGGGTATTGATCGACTGCGACTGGGTCACTTCGAGCGCGCGCGCGGCGCCGACCGGATCGTCGGACGGCGTCAGGATGCGGCGCCCGGAGGCGACCTGCTGCTGGATCTTGAGCAGGCCGGACTGCACCTCGCCGAGGCGGGCGGCGCCGGATTCAAACAGGGTTTGGGTGCTGATGCGCATGATGTCGTATCTCCTTATCGGCCGAGAGAAAGCAGCACATCGAACATCTGGCTGGCAATCTGCATGACCTTGCCGGCCGCCTGGTAGGCCTGCTGGTAACGCAGCAGGTTGGTGCCTTCCTCGTCGAGGTTGACGCCGGATTCCGATTCCAGCGTGCGCTTTGCCTCGGTGAACAGCTTGCCTGCGGCGCTGCTGGTGACGTCCAGCTCACGCGTCTTGTTGCCGATTTCGCTGACCAGCTGCGAATAGGCGCCCTGATAGCTGGCTGTGCCGCCGTTCATCGTGTTGGCGGTCTGCAAGCCAGCCAGAAGCTGGGCGTTGCGGCTGTCGCCGATGCCGCCGGCATTGGTGGCGACGGTAAAGGTGTCGCCTGCATCCGGCGCACCGCTCAGCGCGATGCTCCAACCGTTGTAGGTGATCGTTGCACCGGGCGTATACGCCACCCCGGTCGGGTTGCCGGTGCCCGTCCCCGTCACGTCGAAGGTCGTGGCGGACGTGAACGTGATCGTGACGGGCTGCTGCAGGTTGGCGTTCGGCGGCGGCGGCGCGTTGACCGTCCCGGCGCTGACCGCGCCGGTCCCGGTGTTGGCGCTGGCTGCTGCGGTGCGAATCGGCGCCGCAGCGGCAATCTGCCGGGGGTCGTTGAGTGCGACGTCAAATCCGGCGGCGCCCAGCGCGCTCGAATAGGTGAAGAAATCGCCGCCGAGGGCACCGTTGAGGTCCTGTCCGAGACGATGCTGGGCGTTGAAGGTGCTGGCGAGACCACTGGCGAGCGTGTCGAGCGCAGTCTGCGCCGGCTCCAGCGTCTGGCTGCGAAAGGCAACCAGCCCGCCCAGCTTGCCCCCGGTCAGGCTGCCCTCGCCGACGATGACGGGACCGGACGACGTCTGGTAGGCGACCTCGATCCGGCTGGGGTTGCTGGGCAGAACGGCGGTGGTGAGCCCGAAGGTTTTGGCCCCGACCACCAGCGGCTGGCCGTTGCCGATGAATACGTTGACGCTGCCGTCGCCCTGCTTGACGGTGGTGGCCTTGATTTCCTTGTTGAGATCCATGATCAGCTGGTCGCGCTGATCGAGCAGATCATTGGCAGGCTGTCCGCTGCCGCCCTGGGCGCGGCCGATGGCCTCGTTCAGCGCGCCGATCTGCGTGGCATAGGCATTGATGACGTTGACGCTCGACGTGATCTGGCTATTGATCCCCTGCCCGATCTCCTGCAGGCGGCCGGCCAGGCTCTGGAAGCGTGCGGTCAGCGACTCTCCGGCCGACAGGGCCGCCTGGCGCGCCGGAATCGAAGACGGGTTGGATGCCATCTCCTGCATGCCGCTGAAAAATCCCTGCAGCGCGGGCGACAGGCCGGAAAGCGGGTCGCCCAGCAGGTTGTCGATCTGGCGGATCTCGGCGGCGTAGCTGTCGAGCCCGCTTTTGGTGGATTGGGCGGTGCGCACCTGGCCACCGAGAAACTCGCTGTAGATGCGCTTGATCGTGGTGACCTCGGTGCCCTGGCCCATGAAGCCCAAACCGTAGTTCTGCGGCTGGGCCGCGCCCTGCACCACGACCTGACGGTTATAGCCCGGGGTGGCGGCATTCGCGATGTTGTGGCCGGTCGTGCTGAGCCCCACCTGTGCGGCTGCCAGTGCGCTCTGTCCGATACTGAGAATGTTGGTAGCCATCTAGCTATGCACGCGTTAGGTTCGAGAAAGGGAAATCAGGCACTCAATGACTGAATCGGTGGCTTCACCGGTTTCTTGAGCCCACCGGCTCAAGCCTGGTCGAATTGCCCGATGATGCTCATCAGTTTCTGCGCGTATTTCGGGTCGGTGGCATAGCCGGCCTGCTGCAGCCCGTGGGCAAACCCGGCAGCGTCCTGGCCCTGGGCGATCACGTTCTGGTAGCGCGCGTTGTTGCGCAGCAGGTTGCCGTAGTCACGGAAGGCATCGGCGTAGGAATCGTAGGCACGGAAGGTGTCCACCTGTTTCTGCGGTTTGCCGTTGACGTATTCGGTGGTGACGATATCGACCGTCTGCCCTTTCCAGCTGGCACCGGCCTTGATGCCGAACAGGTTGTGACTGTTCTGGCCGTCGGCGCCGCGAATCTCGGACTTGCCCCAGCCGGTCTCGAGCGCGGCCTGGCCCAGCATGAAGCGCGCGGGAATGCCGGTGGCGGCGCTGGCGGCCTGGGCGTGCGGCAACAGCCGCTGCACAAAGGCCTCGACATGGGTAGGGGGATTGCCGCTGCGGGTGGCGGCGGCAGTGGGTGCGGCAGCAGGTGCAGGCTGGACCAGCGGCGGCGCAAGCGGCATCGCGCGGGGCACCTCTGGCGGATTCAGCGGCAGGCCGCGCGCACCGAGATCGGCCACCGGCGGTGCATCCTCCCCTGCTGGGATCCCGTTCATTGCGCCGGACAGCTGGCGCACCATCACTTCGGCCAGTCCGATCCCGCGGCTGGCCATGCGCTGCGACAGCTGCTGGTCGAGCATCGAGGTGTACATGCGGGTCTGTTCGCTTTCGAACAGGCCGTCCTGCGGGGTGGCTTCGCGCATGCTTTTCATCAGCATGTTCATGAATACCGCCTCGAACTGCTGCGCCGCCTGCTTCAGCGCCTCGGGCGAGGACTGCTTCGCATCGAACCTGAGCTGGTCGACGCCCTGGACGTCGAGCGCAAACTTGGATGTGAGATCGGCGCCGCCCATACTCATCAGATCACCTCCAGCTCGGCGCGCAGCGCGCCCGAGGCTTTCAGCGCCTGCAGGATGGCCAGCAGGTCCTGCGGGGTGGCGCCAATGGAATTGAGCGCCTTCACCACGTCGGCCAGCGACGCGCTGCCCTTGAGTAGCATGACCTCGCCCGGCTGCTGGCGGATTTCGATCTGCGATTGTTGGGTCACCACGGTTTCGCCGCGCGAGAACGGCGCCGGCTGGCTGACCAGCGGCTCGGTGTTGATGGTGACCGTGAGGTTGCCGTGCGACACCGCGCTGGGGTCGAGCATGACGGCCTGGTTCATCACCACCGACCCGGTGCGCGCGTTGATGATGACCTTGGCCATCGCCTGCGCCGGACTGACGTCGAGGCTTTCGATGCGGCCGAGAAAGGCGACGCGCGCGCTTTCGCCGACCGGGGTTTTCACCTGGATCACGCGGCCGTTGAGTGCGCGCGCCGTACCCTCGCCGAATGCGATGTTGACCGCGTCGACCACACGGCTGGCGGTGGTGAAGTCTGTCAGCCGCAGTTCCAGGTTGATGCTGCCGGCTTCGCCGAGCGCGGTGACGACCGTACGCTCGACCGTGGCGCCGGCCGGCACCCGGCCGACGGCAAGGTGGTTGATCTGCGTCTGGCTGCCGTTGGCCGCGGCGCCGGCGCCGCCGACCACCAGGTTGCCCTGGCCCATCGCGTAGACCAGGCCGTCGGCGCCTTTCAGCGGCGTCATCACCAGCGTGCCGCCGCGCAGGCTCTTGGCATTGCCGATCGACGACACGGTGATGTCGATGCCCTGCCCCGCCTGGGCGAAGGCCGGCAGTTCGGCGGTCACCATCACGGCGGCCACGTTCTTCAGCTGCATGTTGATGCCGGGCGGCAGGTTGACGCCCATCTGCATCAGCATGTTGGCGATGCTCTGGGTGGTGAACGGCGTCTGCGTGGTCTGGTCGCCGGTGCCGTCGAGGCCCACCACCAGTCCGTAGCCGACCAGCTGGTTGACGCGCACGCCCTGGATCGAGGCGATGTCCTTGATGCGCTCGGCGTGGACCGTGCCGCTCAGTGTCAGCGCGGCGAGCAGGCCGATCAGTACGGGCAGATGCAGGAGATTCATGATGCCCACCTTATAGCGGTATGAAACTGAGGAAGAAGCGGCCCAGCCAGCCCATCACTTCGGCCGTGTCGAACTTGGCGCTGGTGCGGTATTCGATGCGCGCGTCGGCGACTTTGGAGGACAGCACGGTGTTGCCGGCCTGGATGGTGTCGGGCTGCACCACACCGGACAGCCGGATGTATTCGGTGCCCTTGTCGAGCGCAACCTGCTTTTCGCCGGCCACGATCAGGTTGCCGTTGGGCAGCACCTCGATGACGGTGACGGTGATGTTGCCGGTAAAGGTGTTGCTGGAATTGAGCGCGGATTTGTCGTCGTAACTGGTGGACGCTTCGGCGTTGATGCCGAGGCCCTGGAATGATTTCAGCGGCAGCCCGGCGATGGCGCCGATCGACGAATCGACTTCGCTGTTCTTCGAGGCATTGGACGAGGCCTGCTTGCCGGCCTGGGTGCGTTCGCTGATGACGATGGTCAGCACATCGCCGACGTGGCGCGCACGGCGGTCTTCGAACAGCGGACGGTAGGCGGCGGACTGGTAGATGGCACCGTTGCCGGCGACCTGAACCGGCTGCGCCTGCGGACGCGCCGTGGTGGGGTGCTCGACGATGGTCGACGGCGTGGTGCCGCAGCCCGCCAGGCCCAGCAGCACAAACAGCAATCCGAATGCGCGCGATGTGTTCATGGCTGGCCTCAGAGCTGGGTCAGGCGCTGCAGCATCTGATCGGATGTCTGGATCGCCTTGCTGTTGATTTCGTACGCGCGCTGGGTCTGGATCATGTTGACCAGCTCTTCCACCACGTTGACGTTCGAGGTTTCGACATAGCCCTGGTTGAGCAGGCCTGCGCCGTTACTGCCCGGCGCGTTGGAGCTCGGCGTGCCGGACGACGCGGTTTCGCCGTAGAGGTTTTCGCCCAGGCTCTGCAGTCCGGCCGGATTGACGAACATCGCCAGTTGCAGTGTGCCCACCGTCACCGGGGTGGCGGAGCCAGCCTGCTGCACCGACACCGTGCCGTCGCGCGCGATGGTCAGCGTCTGCGTGTCGGGCGGAATCGTGATCGCCGGCTGCACCGCGTAGCCGCTGGAGGTGACCATCTGGCCATTGGCGTCGACCTGGAAGGAACCGCTGCGGGTATAGGTCGTGGTGCCGTCGGGCATCAGCACCTGGAAGAAACCGTTGCCCTGGATTGCCACATCCTTGGCGTTGCCCGTCTGCTGCAGGTTGCCCTGGGTGAAGACCCGCTCGGTGGCGACCGGCTTCACGCCGGTGCCCAGCTGCAGGCCGGAAGGCAGCTGCGTCTGTTCGGACGACTGCGCACCCGGCTGGCGGATGGTCTGATACAGCAGGTCCTCGAATACCGCACGCGCGCGCTTGAAGCCCGTGGTGCTGACGTTGGCGAGGTTGTTGGAGATCACGTCCATCTGCGTTTGCTGCGCATCCAGACCGGTCTTGGCAATCCATAGTGAGCGAATCATGTCGGCTCCTTTAATAAAACAGTTTCTTGTCCACGAAAGTCACGAAGGTCACGAAATGAAATCAGGGTTGATTCGTGTGCTTCGTGGATAAAAATGCACGTCAACTCATGCTCAGCAGCTGGGCTGCCTTGTTGTCGTTGTTTTCGGCGTGCTCCAGCATCTTCATCTGCATGTCGAACTGGCGCGCCAGCGAAATCATGTTGACCATCTCGTCGACGACGTTGACGTTGGAAGACTCCAGCGCGCCGCTGATCAGCGTCACGTTGGGGTCGAGCGGCGCCGGGGTGCCGGCCTTGGTGCGGAACAGGCCATCGTCGCCGCGCACCAGATCGGCGGCGGGCGGGTTGACCAGTTTCAGGCGCCCGATGGCGGTCAGGCCGGTGGCGTCGGAGCCGTCAGGCACCAGCGAAATGGTGCCGTCGCGGGCCATCGCGATATTGCGTCCGGGCGGCAGCGCCAGTTCGCCGCCGTCGCCCTGCACCCGCAGACCGTCGTGCGTCTGCAAGATGCCGTTCTCGTCCACCTTGAGGCTGCCGTTGCGGGTGTAGGCCTCGCTGCCGTCGGCCGCCCGCACCGCAATCCAGCCATCGCCCTGCACTGCCACGTCGAGCTCGCGCCCGGTGTGCTGGATGGTGCCGCTGCGAAAGTCGCTGCCGGTGGTGGAATCGACCACGAAGGCGCGCGTGGGCAGGATCGCGCCCTGCACCTGCACCGCGCGAAACTGGTCGACCTGCGCGCGAAAGCCGGTGGTGGTGGCGTTCGCCAGGTTGTGCGAAGTCGTCGCCTGCTGTTCCAGGATCTGCTTCGCGCCGGTCATGGCGGTATAGATCAGACGGTCCATCGGAGCCTCCTATCGCGTCAAGCCATCAACGCAGGTTGACCAGCGTCTGCAGCACGGCGTCCTGCGCCTTGATGGTCTGCGCGTTGGCCTGGTACACCCGCTGGGCGGTGATCAGATTGACCAGTTCGGCGGTGAGGTCGACGTTGGAATCCTCCACTGCCGACGACTGCAGCACACCGAGGCTGCCCGTGCTCGGCACGCCGACCAGCGGATTGCCCGAGGCCGAGGTCTCGGCCCACATGTTGTTGCCCAGTTGCTGCAAGCCGTTGGGATTGGCAAAGTTGGCCAGCACCACCTGACCCAGCAAGGCCGATTCGCCGTTGGAATAACGGCCGAGGATCATGCCGTCAGCATCGATGCTGAAGCCGGACAGGCGGCCCGAGGCATAGCCGTTCTGATTCAGCGCGTTGACGCTGAAGGCCGAGCCGAACTGGGTGGTGCCGGAAAAGTCGATCACGACGGACGGGCCGGTGGCGCCGGTAGCGGTCGCCGGAATTGCAACGGCGGCCAGCGGCATCGCGGTGGTCAGCGCGCCGTTGACGTTGAAGTTGAGCGTGGCAATCGCGCCCGCACCCACCTGGGTACCGTCGCTGGCCGCATAGACCTGCCACTCGCCCGGGTTGGCGGTCTTCACATAAAAGGTCTGCAGGGTCTGCTCATTGCCCAGGCTGTCGTAGACCGCCACGGCGGTCGAGCTATTGAAGGTGGCCGGGTCAGTCAAGTCAAACGGGGCGGTGGCAGGCACTGCGCTGCCGGAATCCAGGTTCAGTACTGCACCCAGCGTGCTCGTGATCTGCGGCGCAAGGTCGGACGTGTTGATGCTCAGGGGCGTCGGGGCGCCGGTCAGCACCGTGCCGCCAGGGCCGGCCGCAAAGCCGGTCAGCCGCCCGCCGGTCGGGTTGACGATGAAGCCTGCGCGATCGAGCTGAAACTGGCCGTTGCGCTGGTAAGCCACTTCGCCGTTGTTTTCGATACGGAAGAAGCCGCCGCCGTTGATGGCGAGATCGAGCGGGTTGTTGGTCGACGTGACGTTGCCCTGGGTGAACTGTTGCGCCACCTGCGCCAGCTTGACGCCGATACCGACACTGGAGCCGCCGGCGCCGGTGAGGGAGTTGGCGTAGACGTCGGCGAACTGGGCCTGCGACTGCTTGAATCCGACCGTGCTCGAGTTGGCGACGTTGTTGCCGATGACGTCGAGGTTCTTTGCGGCGGCGTTGAGGCCGCTCAAGCCTTGTTGAAAACTCATGTTCTGCTCCTTGTGGTGATTGCTACCGCTTGACCCGTGGGTTCACGCTGCCCTGCTCAAAAAATCTGCCGGATATCGGCATAACTCACCTGCTCGTCGCCCAGCAGATTGAGCTGAACGCCCTGGCTGCCCTGCGAAACACTGCTGACCAGCCCCAGATGCAGCGCGGCGCTGCTGAGTGGCTGGCCGCCCTGGATGGCCTCGACCTTGAAGCGATACTGGCCATCCGGCGCGGCGGTGCCGCTGTTGGTCAGGCCATCCCATGCCAGCACGTTGACGCCGTCTTCACGCGCCCCGAGGTTGAGGCTGCGCACCAGGCCCCCGGCAGCATCGAAAATATCGACCTTTACCGAGTCGGCCGGACGCGACAACTCGAATCCGATGATGTCCTCGAATTCGGCCGGTCGGATGGTGTCGCCCGGCACCAGCACGCCGCGCCCGATCAGGTTGGCGGCCTGCGCCATCTGGTTGGCGCCCATGCTGGCGGCCAGCGCCTGCAGGCTGTTGTTCATGTTCTCGATGCCCTGCACGGTGGACAGCTGGGCCATCTGGCTGGTCACCTGGGCGTTGTCGAGCGGATTCAGCGGGTCCTGGTTCTTCATCTGCGCGACCAGCAGGCTGAGAAAGCGGTCCTGCGTTGCCTGGGTGCTGTCGCTGGCGTTCCTCGACGCACCGAACAGGCTGGTGACGTTGCTTGTTTCTTGTACGGTACTCATGGCGTTTTCTCCTGACCTCGGTCTCTTCCTGCCGTTTCAGCGCGTTACTGACCCAGGTTCAGGGTCTTGAGCAGCAGGGTCTTGGTTGTATTCATCATCTCGACGTTGGACTGATACGAGCGCGAGGCGGAAATCATGTTGACCATTTCCTCCACCACATTGACGTTGGGCATGGTGACGTAGCCCTTTTCATCGGCGAGCGGATTTTTCGGGTCAAACACCATCTTCATCGGCGAGGGATCCTCGATCACCTCGGCGACATTGACACCGGTGGCACCGGCCTGGCCCACCGGCACGGCGGCAAACACCACCTGCTTGGCCTTGTAGGGCTGGCCGTTGGCGCTGGTGGCGCTGTCCGCGTTGGCCAGATTGCTGGCAACCGTGTTGAGCCGCTGCGACTGGGCGTTCATGGCCGAGCCGGCGACGTCGAAAATATTGAACAAAGACATGCGTGATCTCCTTGCTATCCCTGGATGGCCGAGAGCAGACCCTTGATCTGCTGGCCCAGCCGGGTCAGGTTGAATTCGTAATGAACGGTGTTTTCGGCCATGGCGGCCCGTTCGGCATCGACATCCACGGTGTTGCCGTCGACGCTGCCCTGCGCCGGGTTGCGGTACAGCAGCCCCGCCTCGGAAGCCAGGCCGGGCGAACCCGACAGATGGCCCGGCGCCGTGGTGGCCAGCCTGACGCCGCCGGCGGCGGCCGACGCGCCGGTTCCGCTGCCCTTGAGCGCGCTTTGCAGCGCGGTGTTGAAATCGAGGTCACGCGCCTTGTAGTTGGGCGTGTCGGCGTTGGCGATATTGGACGCCAGCACCTGCTGGCGCTGGTCGCGTACGCGTAGCGCCTGGGTGTGGAAATTCAGCATCTCATCCAGCCGGTTCAACATGGTCATCTCTCGTTTCTGCCGCAAGGCCTTTTTGCGATGACTGCATCCTAGACACGCGCCTGTCCATTCAATCGCACGATAAGGGGCCAAAAGCCCGTTCATTTCGGCGTTTAGGATGGGAGACGGCTTCCTACAATGGCGCAGTGAGTAGTCGATCCAAGGAGCTCCCGATGACAGCAGCCCTCTCCCGCGCACGCGGACCCCTCCATCTACGCGGGCTGGCCGCACTGTGCCTGTGCCTGGCCGGCGTCGTCCACGCGGCGGGGACGCAGGACCCGGCTGCGCTAAAGGCCCATGCCGAGCGGTTCCTGAAGACGCAAACCGTCGGCCTGCCGGGCAAGGTGACGATTCAGGTCACGCCGCCGCGCAGCGCGCTGCCGGCGTGCTCCGCGCTCGATGCCTTCCAGCCCGCCGGCAGCCGCGGCATCGGCAAGCTCACCGTCGGGGTGCGCTGCCTGGCGCCCAGCCAGTGGACGGTCTACCTGCCCGCCCAGGTGCAGGTGGTGGGCCGCTACGTGGTGACCCGCCAGGCGCTGCCCGCCAACCACGTCCTGACCGCCGCGGACCTCGCGTTGCGCGAGGGTGACCTCGGCAGCCTGCCCGCCGACATCGTGGCCGATGCCGACGCGATGGTGGGCTACCGCACGGTTTCCGGCCTCGCCGCAGGCGCCCCGCTGCGCGGCGCAATCCTGCGCGCGCCGCTGGCGGTGAAACAGGGCCAGGTCACCCGCCTGGTGCTGACCGGCCCCGGATTTTCGGTCCAGAGCCACGGCCAGGCGCTGGCCAATGCCGGCCGCGGCGATCAGGTCAGAGTGAAAACCCGTTCCGGACAGGTGGTCAGCGGCGTGGCGCACGATGGACAGCAGGTCGTGGTAGCCTTTTAAGAGCAACACTTCAGTACGGTTCAAAAACGGACGTTACTGGTGTAAGTTGGAAGAAGCCTCCGTACCCGTACCACCCGACCCGATACAGGACCCCGCCATGAAAATCGACCCTGGCCCGAAGCCTCCCTCGCCAACGGCCGCCACCGGTAGCCGCCCTGCCCAGCCGCAGGAGAACGCGAACGCCAACGCGCCCGCCAGCGCTGGCGCCGGTCAGACCGACGTCAGCCTGAGCGCGCGTGTCGCCGACCTGCGGAAACTGGAAGCCCAGCTCGCGGCGATTCCGGTCGTCGACCAGGCCCGCGTGGAAAGTATCAAGGCCGCCATCGCCAACGGCGAGTACACCATCAAGCCTGAAAACATCGCCGCCGGCCTGATCGAGTCGGTGAAGGAAATGCTGCATGTCGCCCGCTGATCCGGCGCAGACCCTGCTGGCTCGACTGAAACTGGAACTCGCCGCCTGGCAGGCGCTGGTCGACGTGATGCAGGAGGAGGAACAGGCGCTGGTCGACGGCGATACCGACCGGCTGGCGCGGATCAGCACTGCCAAGCTGACCCAGCTGCAAAGCGTGAGCGATTATGCACAAATCCGCCATGCCGGCCTGAAGGCGGCCGGACTGCCGTTCGACCATGCTGGCATGACCGCCTGGCTGGGTCAGGTCGGCCAGGCCGAGCACCGCGCGCAATGGCAGCAGCTGCGCGATCTCGAAACGACCGCCCGGGCGCTCAACCAGCGTATCGGCGCACTGATCGAACTGCGGCTCAACTCCACCCGGCAGGCCCTCAACGTGCTGCTCCACAGCGCCACCAGCAACGGTAGCCTGTATGATCAGGAAGGCCTCGCGGTCGCCGCGCACAAGGGCAAACCGCTTACCGCCGCCTAGGGTCGTGTTAACACTGATCAGCGCCTGAAGCGACCCGGCGCGATCGCCCGCATCACATCCTGGTCC
>Ga0180009_10003827_pt1 | contig 16901 bp, 10 predicted proteins | sample OS_PC_MetaG_FD_123537 | JGI IMG/M metagenome (GOLD analysis project Ga0180009, IMG submission 123537) | Groundwater microbial communities from the Aspo Hard Rock Laboratory (HRL) deep subsurface site, Sweden - OS_PC_MetaG | ecosystem: Environmental > Aquatic > Deep subsurface > Groundwater...
AAATTTAAGACTATAGAAAGCTGATATGTTGTCATTCCGTGCTCGATACGGAATCCATAATTATTTCAAAACGCTGGATGCCGGATCAAGTCCGGCATGACAGAGAAACCTAAACTCTCAAGTAAGTACGATCTACTTACTCCTGAAGAAAGAACCCTTGATTTGCTGAAAAATGGAATATCAAGAACGTACGGGGATACAATGAAAGTCACGCTTCCATACTGATCAACAGCCAGCTCTATGCAGATAACAAGATATTTTCAAAGTTCTTGGGGGAAAATTGAAAGTTTAATCAATCATCTTATATTCAAAACGGATGTTTCTTAAGTCCGTTTTGAATATTTTGCTCACCGATTATGTACTTCTTGCAGCCCATCCCCAGAAGATGCTTTGATAATCCGCCAACACGCGGATCAGTTTTGGCTTTTAACTGGCAGGAGTAGCACGGCGACGATATTGCGGCGCCTTTCCTGAACTTTTCACGATTTTGCTGTTCCTAACGCGGTTCGATTGTGGTTGTCGCTGTGAACGCGAGTAACGTGTGGACTCAACATCCGGTTCAATAACCAGATTGGGATCAGGCTCGAATCCAGTGATGATTTCACTGGTTAATGATCGTCGTAACAGCCGTTCAATTCCCGCTAGAGATTTATGTTCATCGGCGCTTACCAGCGATACAGCCTGTCCTTCCAAACCGGCACGACCAGTTCGGCCGATACGATGCACATAATCTTCGGCAACACTGGGCAGATCAAAGTTAACCACTTGAGGCAACTGTTCAATGTCCAGACCACGTGCCGCGATATCAGTAGCCACCAGGGCTTGTATTTTTCGTTGTTTAAAATCTGCCAATGCACGGGTTCTGGCCCCTTGACTTTTATTGCTGTGGATGGCCGCTGCGCTAATACCATCCTTTTCCAACGTCCTGGTTAGTCGATTGGCTCCGCTTTTTGTTCGTGTAAAAACCAGTACCTGTCCCCATTGACCTTCATGGATCAATTGACACAAGAGTTTGGATTTTCGGGGTTTATCCACGGGGTGGACCACCTGTCGAATATTGTCTGCAGTACTGTTACGCGGAGCAACTTCAATGTAAACCGGCGAATTTAACAGCCCTTTTGACATCTGACGTATTTCAGTTGAGAAGGTAGCAGAAAACAGTAGATTCTGGCGCTTTTTGGGTAAAAGGTTCAAAATCTTGCGAATGTCATGAATAAACCCCATATCCAGCATACGATCGGCTTCGTCCAGCACCAGTATTTCAACCTTTGAAAGGTCTACACACCTTTGATTATGAAGATCCAGGAGCCGACCGGGTGTGGCGGTTAAAATTTCCACGCCGCGTCGCAGCTTTTTTTTCTGTGGTTCGATACCGACACCACCAAAAACAACTGTTGAGCGAAGAGATAAGTAACTTCCATACGTAAGTACACTGTCGGCAATCTGGGCGGCTAATTCCCTCGTGGGAGTTATGATCAGGGCCCGAACTGCGCCTTGTTTCACCGGTTTCGATTCGTCAAGTAATTGCAGTAACGGCAGTGTGAAACCGGCTGTTTTACCAGTTCCCGTCTGAGCGGCAGCCAGTATGTCCTTACCTGCCAATACTGCTGGGATGGCTTGGACTTGAATGGGGGTAGGTGTTTTGTATCCCTGTTTATCGATAGAGCGCAACAGAGGCTCGGATAAACCGAGAGAAGAAAATGTCATATTAATACCAATTGTTGTTTTTATTAACCGCCGGAAATGGCGGATTGTGAAATCTATAATAGTTTAACTTTAAAAATTCGGCCTTTGATTTTGCCTTTTTGTAATCGTTGCAGGGCTTTCTCTGCAACGTTTCGTTTAATTGCCACGTAGGACCAAAAATCAAATATATCAATTTTGCCTATGTTATCGCCGGAAATAGCGGCTTCACCGGTTAAGGCCCCCAGAATATCACCAGCCCGGACCTTTTGTTTTTTTCCACCGGAAATACACAAGGTGGTCATCGGAGGAAGTAAAGACACCTCCGAATCATTCGGAAGTATGTCGATATGTTTACAATACAGCGGTTTACCCTGAAGATTGGCAATGGCATCCAGTTTGGGCTGCTCTTTCTTTTCGAATAAGCTCAATGCCAGTCCCTCTTTTCCGGCCCGGCCCGTTCGTCCGACACGATGAACATACACATCCGGCCTTGGAAACAGTTCATAATTGATAACAACCTGCAAATCCTTAATATCAAGACCGCGGCCGGCAACATCCGTTGCCACCAGAATCGGGCTGCTTTGATTGGCAAACTGCACCAATACCCGGTCTCTGTCCTTTTGTTCCAAATCGCCATGCAGAGAATCCACATTGAATCCCTGTTCTTTCAGGTATGCAGTAAGTTCTCCACAAGTTTGTTTGGTGTTACAAAATATCACCGTTGAACTGGGTTTATAATGCGCCAATAGGCGTACCAAGCTTTCCCGCCGTGTTTGTTTGTTCACTTCGTAAAAGATCTGCTTAAGCTGATTATCTGATTGCATTTCATCCACACGAACTTCCGCCGGATTTTTCTGAAAATCAGCGCTCAGTTGTCTAATTTTATCCGGATAGGTAGCGGAAAAAAGCAATGTTTGCCTGCGAGTTGGAATCTGCCGTATAATTTTGGCGATATCGTCATAAAATCCCATTTCCAACATTCGATCCGCTTCGTCCAGAACCAATGTCTTGATCTGTTGTAATGATAGAGTTCGTCGTCCCAGGTGATCAATCAGGCGTCCAGGTGTTCCAATCAGAATATGCGCACCATGTTCCAGGGAGCCGATCTGCGGTCCAATGGGCTGACCGCCGCATAGGGTCAGGACTTTGATGTTGGGTAAGAAACAGGCTAATCTGCGAATCTCCGCAGCTATTTGCGCTCCCAATTCGCGAGTCGGGCACAAAACCAATGCCTGGGGTGCATAAGACCCGGCACTTAACTTGGTAATCAGACCAATACCAAAAGCAGCTGTTTTGCCACTGCCGGTTTTGGCTTTGGCAATCAAATCTCTTCCTCCGAGAATCAGAGGCAAACTTTGCTCCTGAATCGGAGTCATTGTCTTATAATTCAGATGGTTAAGATTTGTGGTTAGCGCTACGGATAACGGTAAGGTGGAAAATAAGGGTGCGGTCATCAAATGCTTAAATAAAAGGAAAAGAGGTATAATTGCCCAACGGTGGACGGCGTGTGCAGACGAGGATGGCAACTATCAGGTGCGGTTAAATCACGTACCAAAAACATAGTCTACCAATGCCTTGTGATCTTTGTCCAAGTTTATTTTGGAGTCAGGCTTTGCTTATTTGCTTATTCTATAAGTTAATTGATCTAGACCGTTTCTCAGAGAATTTGAAAAGAACATTATTCTGCAAAAATCGATCTTCTCCTGATAATAAATAATCAATTGGATTGATTGTTGTATCGCCTAATGCTGACTGAATTTATTTAACTTTTCTCAGTTGGCTCAAGAAAACTCTTAAATAACGGATACTGGAAAGTATGAGCGATAATCCTATCCCGATATATAATACTGACAAGTAGGTTTTGGGAATCGGTGAATGTCGTAACACTATCCCCATCGTTGCCATTATTGCCACGATTATATAGCTCTTCCATGTCATGAAGGAAAAAACGCATTTTTTCCCTTTCATGGGCAATATTCGTCCCAAGTTTTTATCAACAACCTTCAGGAATCCAAAATGATGTATTATCAGGGATGCAGCAACGCCAACCCCGATAAAAAGGTAAGTGTTCTTATTCTGAGACGCTTCCAACCATGAATATGATAAAAATAAAAACATGGTGCCAATGGCAATCCATACAAAACCGGAAAGAAATATCAGTGCATTTTTGCTGACGGCTGGCTTCATATTATCAATCTTTTTACTCATGAAACAACCTCCGGGAAAAGGATTGGATCAAGGTGGGAGATTCTGTTATTAACATCCTTTCCTGGCGAAAAGATACATGAGTTTTTTCCATAATAAGGCGCATGACCACAACTGGAAAGAGAGATCCCGACCAGGAAGATATCCAAGCGATGAAGCGAACCTTCGAATATCCCATATCTGAGATATTCGAAGGTTCCTTTTTGAGAGTTGGATAAGATTCGTCCGAGAAAACTTTTCAGCGGATGTTGGTACGTTCCTAGCCTTGATTTTTCAAATCATTATACATCTGAAAAGCTTTTTCCGGGGTTTCATTGTTGTGGACAACAGCACCTACAGCCTGAATCATCGCTTTAGGTGATTCCGACTGAAAGATATTCCGCCCCATATCAACGCCATTGGCTCCTTTTTGAATGGCATTGTAAGCCATTGTGAGAGCATCAAATTCAGGAATTTTTTTACCGCCTGCAATAACGATGGGAACCGGACAACAGGAAGTCACGGTTTCAAATCCATCCTCGATGTAGTAGGTCTTTACGTAGTGGGCTCCCAGTTCTGCGCAAATCCGGGTGGCCAATCTGAAATAACGGGCGTCTCTTGCCATATCTTTACCCACGGCAGTTACTGCCAGGGTTGGGATTCCGGCACGGATTCCCTGGTCGATCAGTCGGGTCATATTATGGATGGATTGTTTTTCATATTCCCCCCCAATAAAAACCTGAACGGCCATGGCGCTGACATTCATTCTGATTGAGTCATCTATTGCCACTGCTATCTCTTCATTGGACAACTCCTTTAAGATACTGGACCCTCCTGACGCCCTGATCACAATTGGGAGTGTCATAGACGGGGGAACAACGCTTCTCAGGATTCCGCGGGTTAGCATCAGGGTATCCGCATAGGGAACCAGTGGTAAAATATCCAAATCAATTCTCTCCAAACCGGTGGTGGGGCCTTGGAAATATCCATGATCAACCGCAAGCATAACCGTATTCCCTGATTTTGGATTAAAAATCCTTGCCAGTCTATTTTTCATACCCCAATCGAGAGAATTGGAGCCTTTAAGAAAAAATCCGTCTGATTGCTGTGGGACACCTGCATGAAAGTTCTTTGCTTCTTTTACACCATCTAAATCTGCCATTTATTTCTCCTTGATTCTAAAACGTCAGCCTCACCTACCAGATAAAAATATTGCAGGCTTGACCATGGTTGTTGAATAGCCCCGGTCTTTGAATACTATTCTCCGGGTTTAACACAACTTTAAAGATTCAAATATTTTCCTTAATCTCATACATATTGCCATCATAGTCTTTTATGAAGATCATCAATGAATCCCCTTTGGGAATTTTCAATATTTCCAGTTCTTCTTTTTCACATGTTTTAATAAACAGATCCCGGTCTTGGACATTGATGCAGACATGTCCCAATGAGTTTTCCACCAGGTCTTTCTGTGAAGAGATGAAAACCTCAAAAGACAATAAGTCATTGCCGTAATAGAGAATCTTAAGCTCCTCTTTTCGATTAAAAACCTTTTCTGACAACTCTGCGGGCAGGATCTTGGAGGCTGTTTTTTCGAGATTGAGACAAGCTAGAAAAAACCTGTCCGCCTTGGCTTCTGAAGAACACACAAGTGCAATATGATTCAGGTTCATCTTCTCCTTTTCCGATTATCGAGGGAATGCTGCCTGGACACCACCGTCCACCGGTAAGGTTGCACCGGTAGTGGGTGTTTTTTCGCTGGCAAAAAATACAACCGCATTGCCGACATGCTCGGCCAGAACGGATGCCTTTAATAGGTTTCGCTGGCGGTAATACTCCTTGAGCCCATCCGGGTCCAGCCCTCTTGATTTCATTCTGTCCGGACCAATGTAGTCCCAGAGTTTCGATGAAACAGTGGCATCGCCGAAGACAGCGTCCGGATTAATCATATTTACCCGAACACCAAATTCTGCCAGTTCGATGGCGGCAATTTTTGAAATCTGGTGCGCAGCTGCCTTGGATGCGCTGTACGCTCCGAAGGCTGCTCCCGGATCAAATACGTTTTTCGAACTGATCAGTACTATATTACCACCGGTTCCCTGGCGTTTAAAAACCGGAATTGCCGCTTTGATGATGTTAAATACTCCCAACAGATTAACATCCATAACCTGGGAAAACTTCTCCGGAGACAGATCCTCTATCTTGGCAACATAAGCGACACCTGCGTTCGGCACAATAATATCCAAACCGCCCAGTCTCAGACAGGCTTCCTGCAAAGATTTTTCAACCATAGGAAAATTGGTAATGTCAAAAACCAGGCTTTCGATCTGTCTCTCGCCGTATCTTTCTGATAGAATTTTTTGGACGGTCTTAAGGCGGGTTCCATCAATATCCGTGATAATCACGGTTGCACCTTCATTCAACAATCGATCAGCGATCCCAAAGCCAATAGCTCCGGCTGCCCCGGTGACCACAGCGACCTGTCCTAACAGGTCACCCGATTTGCTTTTTTCCAGTTTCTGTTGCTGCAGGTTCATGTACTCCAGGTCAAAATTGTGGGATTCGGTAACCGCCTGATATTTCCCCAGATGCAATGCCCGTTGTTTTGCGCGGATGGTGTGTTCGGCAATGTCTGCGGCTATCCCGGCCCATTTTCTGGAAAAACCAAGGGCCAATAATCCCACTCCGGCCACTAAAAAAATCCTGGGGCTGTTATCCAGTTTTATCCGTTGAACCCCTTTATCATTAACCTGCTTCTCAAAATAGGCATCATACTCGGCACGAAACTCCTTAACAGCAGCAGTTACTTTCTCTTTTAACGCCTCATCATCCGCTGGAATCTCGTTGATATATACATAGGAGTTCTTGGTACGCAGTGCATGATCCGGGGTCAGAATTCCCGATTGACACATGGCGGCAGCATGATCAGACAACGATGCCGAGATCAATTCCGGCGACTTCCTGATTTCCACATAAAATCGTCGACGAATGCCTGCTTTATCTATAAAAGAAGAGGCGCCCCGAACTGCCTGTGCCAGGCGCACGATATCGTCCTCTCTGGCAATCTTGTCAGATGACGGCTTTTTATCGTTAAAATCCCCCGGCAGTCGTTCTTTGATGAATTGTTCCGCTTTGTTAACATAGTGAATCATTCGTCCATAGGAAGTCTCAGCATCAGGGCCGAACGTAAAAATACCATGATTCATGCAGATCACCGCTTCCGCTTCAGGGTTTTTTCCTACCAACTCAGCCACTCCCTTGGCTAATCGAAACCCGGGATTTATATAAGGACAGACAACAGCTTTTGAGCCCAGGGCTTCTTGAACAAGATCAGCACCATTGGTCTGATTTGTCAGAATAAGGATACTGTCGGCATGACTGTGATCGACATATTTGTGGTTTAAAAAAGCGTGCAGAAGACCTTCAATGGATGCTGTCGGAGCAGTGGCGTCGATTCGGTTTGTTAACAACTGATTGACCATCTCCTCATCAGACAGTTCATCCAGGGTTTGCAAGCGTTGCAAACGATCAAGTCTTAAACCGGAAAACCCATCCGCTTCCACGGTTGCCAGATCATAGCCGCTTCCCTTTACAAATAGGATATCCTGTTCCTTACCCAACAGATCCTTAACTTTGGTCTTCACTGAAGTATTCCCGCCACCATGAAGAACCAGATCCGAATTTCTCCCGATAAGTTGGGAGGTGTAAACCCTTTCTATTAGATCTTCGGAAAGGACCAGATTCTGCTGCATTTTTTCTTCTAGTTTTTGTTTGTCAAATAGGTTTTCCATTGGATACTTGAGGTTGGAACAAAATTATTGATTGAATAGTGATAGGGGGTTTTAAAAATTTTACGTTTTGACCTTACATCCTTAATCCATACGTCAGCTCTCGTCCTCTCCAAAACCAAAGAGCTCGTCCCAAGTAGGGTAGATGTAGTCTTCCGAACTGTTTGACCACTGCAGCTTACTAAAAATTGTTCGATGAGTAAAGGCGTTAGATTGAATCTCTCTTCTCTTGACTTTCATTAACTGACTCAAGAAAACCTCTAATTAACGAACAATGGAAAATAGGAGGTGATCATCCAAACCCAATTATAATACCGACAAGTTTGATTTAGTAATCGGTGAATGTCACAACAATACTTCTGGAGATACACATTTAACAAAATAAACCCATCCAATGCAATTGCAGAGTATCGAATGGGTTTGTTTTGTGGTTAGGTCTGCATAATTGAAGTTGATATCTGCCTCAAAAAATACTCTTCAGTGGAGATATAAACCGGTTTGCAACTATTGGGGAAGGATTAACCGGTGTTAAAACTCAATTATGCATGCTCTTATACTGGCTAGTTTGTTACTTCGAGCAATCAAATTCGCTGAAAGAAAACTTACCGATTTTGAATCCATCGTGACGAAATTATCTAAAATTACAAACAGTTAACAAAGAACTTTAGAAAATCACCTGCATTTGGCTTTTCAGAAGGGGTTTGACGTTTTATGAAGCGGGAAATATACAGCTCTCGAAACCTTGGTCATGGATTCAATTAGCAGCCACATAATAGTTGTTAAACCTGCTCGTCAAGCCGGGAAGTCTTAACTTGTCAACAGTATCCTGGAGAGCATCGATAAGCCCTATTTTGTATTTGACGTTTAATGTAGAGATAAGGCCTTTTCAAATCAAGGCGTAACACTTATTCCTTGAAGTGATATCAGCCACTCATGCGCCTTTTGCACTTCAACACCGTTTGGAAAAGAACGGGCTCTATCCAATTCTTTTACGATTTGAATCTTTTTGACCTTGGGAAAATACGTTTCAAACTTTTTAAAAACCGGACTGATATTTCTATCACGCCATTTAACTTCCAGCATTAACACTGGCATGTCATTTTGGGTGACACAGAAATCAATTTCCTGTCCCTCTTTGGTTCTTAAATAATGGAGTTGCTTTTCCTCTCCCAGACAATCCATCTGAAACTGGATCTCTTTATGCAGAGAGCAAGCTACCAAATTTTCAAGCTTGGCACCCTCGTCTCCAATCACTTGTCCGTTATCGTAAAAATAAAACTTGGGAGCCTTAAGGATAGACCTGGCAACATTTCGGTGAAATGGAGTGATCCTGAAAATCACATACATATTCTCAAGTATCGTGAGCCACCGTTTTACGGATTTATCAGAGCATTGAAGATCCCTGGCTAATGAACTGAATGAGACAGGGCTACCGACCCTTTTCCTCAGAAGTTGAATTAGTGTTTCAATCAATGTTATCTCCTGAACATTTTCCAGTTCAACCAAGTCTTGTTTCAGGATGATGTCAAGATGGGATCTCTTCCAACGTTTATAATACCTTTCACTATTCTTGAAAAAAGGCTCTGGAAATCCCCCTGTTTTCAACAATTTATCCAGTTCTTTTTCGATATTGTCCGGTTTAAATACTGTATTGATCTCTTTTAAATCCAGGGGGTGAAGATGGAATTGGAAAAACCTACCGGCTAGTGAGTCCCCTACCTTTCGGTAAGTATCAAGTTTAGCACTTCCTGTAACCATCAAAGAAGGATGACAGCCCTCTTTATCATAAATCCCCTTCAACCAGGACTTCCAGTTTTTGAGTTTATGAAGTTCGTCAAAAATAATCAACTTCTTCGAGCGATCCCAAGATCTCTCCAGCAAATCGAGGCGATCATCTGAATTGTCGTAGTTAAAATAGTCAAACTTGTCCACCAACATTTTTGACAGGGTTGTTTTTCCTGTTTGCCTTGGACCTGTTAGAATAACGATTTTATTATTCAGATCTTGCAGAATGTATTGTTCTAAATACCTTTTCATGAGGACTATTCTGACATGCATTCCGAAAAAGTCAAGACTTTTTCGGAATGCATGTCAGAATAGCCGTATAGTATCCAGATAATGGTGATGAGAATTCCCCGGTAATGAGGTTGACACTTTGCCGTTGTAGATCATTAGAGTTATTATAAATGTGGGCGAAGCTCTGGATCTTGGTTCTGTGTTTTCCAGGCAATCATAATCTGCTTACCTTTCTTAAGAATCTCCCCGATACGACATTTTCGTGGATAAAAGAGAAAATCATTACGAAAAGGTGACCATTCAGCAGAGTAATCATATAACACCCGTCATTCCTGCGAAGGCGCAATGTCCTTAAATCAATGCCGAGTTACTTTTCTTACCGGTTGAAACTGTTAAACTTCTTGGCCCTGTAAAATCGGTCTTTCGCAATCCCGCTGTTTCTGGAGGCTTCCATTACATTTCCCTGGAAAAGATCTTCCAGGGAGGAGAGAATTTGTTTCTCGATCGTTTTCAGGTCGGTTTTATGAGTCACGATGTAATCCCGGATTGATACGATGGCACCATCAAAGGAGATATTCTCAGCTTGCCGGGGAGAAAATAGGAAATCAAAATCCTTTTCCTGTATTTCAGATCTATTGTGATCAAGCAGGATGATGGCTCTTTTTATGGCATTTTCAAGTTCCCTGATATTTCCTGGCCAGGAATAGGATCGAAGCTTCTCCAAAGCCTTGGCATTTAATGTTACGATCCTTTTTCCCAGTTCCTGGCTGAATTTTACGGTGAGGTGATTAACCAGATCTTCAAGATCCTCCATCCGTTCGTTAAGAGAAGGGATACAAATCGGAAAGGTATTGATTCTGTAAAAGAGATCTTCTCGAAACGTCTTTTCACGGATCGCCTGTTCCAGATTTCTGTTGGTTGCACAAATTAATCGAAAATCCACTTTTCTTACCAAATCGCTGCCCAGTTGTTCGACTTTTTTCTCCTGTACGACGTTCAGTAATCTGGTTTGCATTTCCAGTGTCAATTCCGCTATCTCATCTAAAAACAAAGTTCCCGAATCTGAAAGTTCGATTTTCCCCTTTCTTTCGGTAACCGCTCCGGTAAAAGCCCCTTTTTTGTGACCAAATAGTTCACTTTCAATCAATTGAATGGGAATAGCACCACAGTTTATCTGCACAAACGGTTTATCTTTCCTGTTACTCATTTCATGAATCAGACGGGCGATGATACTCTTTCCGGTGCCGGTTTCTCCAGTCAAAAGGACGTTTTCACTGGTTTTACAAATTCTTTTGACGTTATTGTGTACTTCTCCCAGGCTTTTATCGAGACCTATAATGCTTTCGTGCAAAGAGGATTCCTGTCTTTTTAACTCATCAAATTTCTGCTTTAGAGCGATTAGATCAGCCTTCGATTTTTGTTTTTTTGTGACCTGCTCAATGGCAACGGCCAGGGAGTTACCCAAAACAGGCAAATTCAGCGGTTTTTCCAGAATCTGCGAAATTAGATTGTTGTTGATAAACTGCTGCAATAATTCTTTATCTGCAAAAGCAGTTAACAAAATGCCATAATCGTAGGATTCGTTTTTTTTTGCTTCAATCAAAAGTTCCAATCCGGAGATTCGCGGCATTTTGTAATCGGCTATTACTATGTCGTAATACTGATTTTTCAGCTCTTCGGTTGCTTCGACAGGGTCGGTAAAGACCGTGATTGTGAGATAATCAAAATAATCTTTTATACTTTCTACGATTACGGGCTCGTCATCAACAACCAATATTCTTGTATGGTCCATTTTCATTCCCCTATCACAATCGTAAAGGTGCTTCCTGTTCCTATTTGAGAATCCACAGATATCCTCCAGTTCATTTTTTCGATGAGATTTTTAACGATAAAGAGGCCTAGGCCTTCAGAGCTACTGATGGGTTTTGTAGTATAAAAAGCTTCAAAGATCCTTGTTCTGTCTTCCGACTTAATTCCCGATCCATTATCTTTCACCTGTATTATCTTTTTCCCGTTTTCAGCGAATGCGATGAGTTCAATTTTTCCATTATCGTTTACAGCCTGCAGGGAGTTGGCTATGAGATTGGAAAAAATCAGGTTGGTGGCCCGTTTATCAGCCGAAAACTCATAATCTTCCCTAACCTGGCAGATAATGGCAGATTTTTTACCATTGGCACTGGTGCTGTCCATCATCAAGCCAGCAAACACTTCCTTTATCGATAAAAGTTCAAGATCCAATGTCTGGTCATGAAACAGGATTTTGACGTTTTCAATGAGCTGTTTAATTCGAACTATGTTTTCTTCAATATACCCAAAATACTTGTTGATCTTTAGATTGTCTTTCAGACCCGACTGGGTAATTGTTTTTTTCAGGTTTTCAAGCGGACCACTAATCCCGCTCAAAGGATTGTAAATCTCGTGTGAGATGCCCCCCAGCATCATTCCAATTGATGTGAATTTCTCTTTTTCAAATCTCTCTTTTTGTAGTGATTGGAATCGAAGGAGTGATTCGATTTTTATAATCAGAGTATCCGTTGTATAGGGTTTGTTGATATAGTCGATGGCACCGCTGTTTAACCCTTTCATTTTATCCCTTTCTGCAGTTTTGGCAGTCGTGAATAGAAAGGGAATCTTATTTAATCGGGAGTCATCCATTAGACGGCCAATCAGTTCATAACCATCCATATGGTCCATCATGATATCTGAAACGACTATGTCGGGCAGTACATCATTCTGCAGCTTTTCCAGTGCTTGCTGTCCATTTGCCGCACAAAGGATGTTGAATTTGGACTTCAGCTGTTGACGAACCACATAAAGCAGATCCAGGTTATCCTCAACAAAGAGAACGGTTTTCTTGTGGGGATCATGAGGCGAATCTTCGATCAACTGAAATGTAACCTGTCTGTTAAGCGGTTCCGATATGGCATGTTCAGTCTGCTGTTTTTCGAAACTGCCAGGACTGTATTGTGGAATTCTGACGAAAAAGGTGGAACCGTAATCCGGATTGCTTTCAACGTCAATTTTACCTTTCAGAGAATCGATGATCTGTTTAACCAGAGCCAACCCCATTCCTATCCCTTGCGCACTGCTCTTCTGGTGGGACATCTGATAATAGGGTTTGAAAATGTTTTCCATTTCCGAGGAATCAATTCCACATCCATCGTCTTTGATTTCCAATACAGCCATTCCATCGGCCGAATAAAGGGCTATATTGATTTCTCCCCCACTGTGATTAAATTTGATAGCGTTATCCAGCAGATTATTGACTACCCTGTCCAGGGCAAGACTGTCAGCTTTAATGAAGATATTGTTTTGCAGATGAGGCTTTATGGTGATGAAGTTTTTTTCAGCCATCACCTTAAACAGAAGGGCTTTCTCTGCGATGATTTCATGAAGATTGAGAATGGAGCTGTGATTATAAGGTATGGCGCCTCTTTCAAATTTTAAAATATCAAAAAAGTTGAGCATATCCTGCAGCAGCTTGTCTAAATTTCGTTTTACAACTGTCAATTCAGGGAAATCTTCACCCTGGTGTTTTTCCATGAAGAGGTTTAGATAGTTTGAGATAAGCGTTAACGGGGTTTTAACTTCATGAGACAGGTTTGTAAAAAAATCCGTTTTTTCCTGGTTGCTTTGTTCAATCTTGTTTTTGGCAACCTGTAGTTCCTGCGTTCTGAACTGTACTTTTTTGTCCAGATGCCGGGTCAGATCGTCCAGCTTTTGATAGGTTTTGGCAAAGCGACGGGACAACAGGTAGGATTGACTCAGTATCAGCAGAAAAAGGCCAAAAGGTGTCATCTGCGGCAATGGGATGCTAAAGAAGCGTTGGGTACTAACAACGTCCAGACCAACAATCATAATAGAAACCAGGGCGCCGGCAAATACAAGATAAGCACTCTCTCTCCTTCTGATCATGGCAATGAGCAGGCAGACACAGGAAAGCAATAAAGAGCCGATGAGAACAATATAATAGGGAATAGAGGTATAAGTGGAAAATACTTTAGAAGGAGTTAGTATCGTTATAATTGCCAGGGAAATGGAAAAAAGTTGAACGATATGGATAAATGGTTTTGGGAATTCCTGCGGGAAAAGCGTTCGTAAGTACATCAGGAACATGGGAAGCGGTAAAAACAGGGTCAGGTATTCCAGTTTTATTGCCAGCTCCCAGTTGAAGTCGGGAAAAATGAAAATCAGTATGTTTTCGCCTGTTACCAGTGGTCTTAATGAAATGAGTAGGGAGAATATCCCGAATAAAAGCGAAGAATAATCATTTTTAATAAGTGAAAATAAACCCAGGTGATATAACCCCATAATAAAAAGACTGCCAAAAAGGAAAATTGCATACATCAGACGCTTGTCTCTTCCTGCGAGTATTTTGTCCTGGGGGCCAAGCAAAATCGAATTAAACAGGCCTCCACGTTTATGATTAAAATTTGATACCTGTACGATGACATCGATATTTTCTGAGTCCGTCTTAAAAAAGTGAAGTTTTGGTAGTCGTTGGGGTACCATTTGGTCTTTAGTTGCTGCCACTAGCCCATTGGAAAGAATCAAGTTACCCTGAAGCCACATTTTATAAGCAGACTCCTGATTTGAGCCACGTATTCCCAGGGTACCTGCTGATTTCGGGAGCAAAATCCTTAATCGATAGGTGGCATAGCCATCTACCGGAAGATACTCCTTATCTGTTTTATAGCTGTTCCATGCAGCAGGCGTGTTCTTAAACTCAGCCTTTTGCGGAGTATTATCATTGAGGAAATCACTGGGTGTTAGGAGCTGATTCCAGTAAAATTCCCATTCTCCTGCCAGTTTGACGATTCCCTGTTCTTCAAAATTCCAGGTTCGCAAATCCAGTATACCTAGAACAGCATTAGGAGCATCAACGCTTTTTGTCGCTGACTGGCATGAAATAAAGATGATCAGCAGAATCACCAGACCAGTCATATTCCTGATATTTACCAAAATATTTATCACCGCTCGCTTCATACCGGTACCAATCCACAATTATCACAATAGATCTTCGCATTTTGCGAAAAAACAGTCGCATATTGCTACCATGCTGTCAATCATTTGAAAAAAATATCTTTTTGATAATTGAAAACTTTAGGATTTTACACTGTAAATAAGTTTGGCTCAATTCTATATGATTTTATATTACATAATCTTAACGCAAATATACACTAAGAAGAGTTACAAACTAATACCGGTAATAAATTGTTTAAAACAAACGGCACAGATGTTGCGAAAGGAATTCACTGATCTTTTCAAACAGGGGTTTGTTTCATTCTAAACCGAAGAAATTTTCAAGAGGGTTATATGAAAAACGTTTTGATAATATTGGGGTTAATCTTTTTACTGGCAGCATGTGCTGACACTCCCGGATCATCGTCAGATTCTTCTGCATCAACTGGTGCATGTGAGGGATGGAGTGATACCTTGAACAAGGGATACTGTTACGATGGCTGGACGGAATCGGAATGTGCAGACTATGACGAACGGAAAGTCAATTATGCTGATTGGTATTTCCATTCAGGGCAAACCTGTTCCGAGCGAGGTTACTAATTTGAATTTATAGGTAACTTTTCCACAGATGTTGTTCTTTATGATCTCTTTAGCATCATATACCACGGCAAAATCCTCCTTGCTTTCTCTTTTTTGAATTTTGCCGATATCACAGATCACTCTTCCGGCTTTTTGAAGTAAGTGATGTTCTCTGAGCTAAAAACATTTTATATCATGTACTGAGCTGTGGTTTTTCTTCCCTTCTTTTCCCCGCAAATAACGGATTATGCCAAGCTTGGCATAACTCATATCATGTGATCGCGAGCAACGAATCGTTGTGTTTTATAATCTGGATAGCCAGGTAGAAAAACGATTTCGCAATTTCCTGTCATCGGGATTGAATTTGAGCAAAATATTCTCAAAAAGTGAAAAACCTTGAGATATTCTTGCTTTGATAATACAATATGTTTTGCTGTCTAAATTTTTTCGACCCTGACATTGATTAGATAGATAAACTGATCTTTCTTATTCCATTTGCAGGAATGCTTTCTCAAAACCTTCCTTAATGATTTCCAGCTCATTGGGATCAGTGTGTCCTATTTGCATAATCTTCAAATAGGTGTCTGTCGGTTTAACTTTTTTAAGCATTATATCAAAATCCCTGATGACCTGATAACCCCATTCGTTCTTAGGACAGGCCAAATAGGATGTTGCAAAATCAGTTAATTCCTTCACCCCAATACTCCCCAACTTTGATTTATATTTTGACTGATATTTTTCAGCCAGGTAATTGGCAAGATAGGGGTATTCAAGGGTGTAATCGATACGCCCGGATAACAGCGTTTGAATAACATTCTGATCTTCTATCGCCATGAAATAGATATTTTTGTCATGTTCTTTGAGAATTTTATCAACATGGGCGTAATATGACCTTTTTTCTACAAAAACACCTTTAAATCTTGAATCTTCCAACAGATCAGTCAGTGAAATCATGCCAGGATTTCCCAGTTTGCTTATGTTTGACCTGCTCATAATAATCCGTAGAGGCAGGCCAAAGGAGATCACTTTGGAAAAAACGGCGAATTGCTGCCGTTCCTTTGTTTTAATAGCAAAAGTGCTGCAAACCTTCTCTCCTTTTTTCAGATCACTCCAAAATCGTGCCCAATTCATTTCAATGGTTTGATGATCATACTGTGGGAGATTCTGACGATAAAGATTCAGCATCGCATCAAAACGTCCCATTCCTTTGTCAGCACCACTGAGCATTTGAAATGGAGGCCAATGGATAACCAGCCATTTTATCTTTTCTTTTGCCGATACTGTTGTACCAAAAATAAATAAATTGAAGATTGCGATCACCAAAAATTTTTTCATCTTTCCCTTTTTAACTTGGGTTTTTTGGGGGCAGTAAGTTTGCAAGCGATCATTTCTTAATTGGGGATACAAAATCTGTGTTCATTTTATCAATGTTGATCAATTGGATTTAGCTTCCATAACCCGGATTTATAGAAAGAAACTCATCCTCAAAGATAATAGTAACCAATTCTACAGCATTTAGTATAAAGTTTTTTAAGTAAAAATCAGAAATAAAACCCTTGAACCCAGCATTGTCCGGTTAGAAATTTGCATCTGCTCGTAGGTTGGGCTACTTGTTGCCCAACATTGCTTTCTATTGATGGGCAACAAGTAGCCCATCCTACTTTTTCTAAACAAGAAATAGCTAAA
>Ga0180009_10003828_pt1 | contig 16900 bp, 14 predicted proteins | sample OS_PC_MetaG_FD_123537 | JGI IMG/M metagenome (GOLD analysis project Ga0180009, IMG submission 123537) | Groundwater microbial communities from the Aspo Hard Rock Laboratory (HRL) deep subsurface site, Sweden - OS_PC_MetaG | ecosystem: Environmental > Aquatic > Deep subsurface > Groundwater...
TAAATCACTAACAATATACGTTTTTGTTTCCGCATGAAATACAACTGTGTTATCGAAAGGTTCGAACGTCCTTTGAGGGTCAAAATAACGGAGCGTCAATACGCTCCAAAATAACTTGCTCCGTATTCCTCGGATTAATCTGACTGACGCTTTGAACTGTTGTATCAAGTCTTTCCAAAATCCAATATGGGCGGAACAAGCTCGAGAAAGATTGAAACAAATCAAAATACTAACACACGCTGCAACAATATAGAATTTACTAATTATTATAAAATTAAGCGTTTCCACCTTCTAGTTTCGAAAGAAATTCTGAAAGTTTAGAACTATTTACCACGAGAATATCCATTCTTGTGCCAAACTCCTTATTGCCGGTTTTAAGAACACCAACTTTATCAATTGGTGTCGAGTGAAAATGAACTGGTAGCGGGTATTCATAGAGCAGATATGGTTGTTCTTCTAAAGTAACTTTAGAAAACGGTATCTCACCTGTTTTTTCGTCTATATCTTTTGAATTAAATTTGCACGTAAATAATTTCGCTGTTGTGACTATTGTTGGTATAAAAATCCGTTGAACATAGGGTTTTTCTGCATTCGCAGTTCTCACCGACAAAGTTTTACTGTTACTAAGCTCTTCTTCGTAAACTGCTTTTGTAGCGAGTGCTATTTGATGTGCTGCCTGACTAATCGCTGCATTAGATGTTTTAGTATTATCACCTCTCTTATATTTCAAATAATTTCCCCTTGTCTCCCAAGCGTCGCTTGTGGGAATCCACTCTAAAGAAATCATTGGACTAAGCATTGCAGTTGTTTCCCATTTGTTTCCAGAACCTTCCAAAGGATTATTTGCAATTAGTGATCCGGTAAAATGTTTTTGTCGCTTTGTATCCGAGTGAGGAAAAAATACCCAATCTATAAACTCAGGATTATTCTTTTTACATTCAATGAGGATAGTTAACAATATCGTGTCTTTTGCTAATTGTGCATAAATATCTAAAGTACTCTGTTCTCCTCTGAAGGGTCCATTATGTCTAGGGTACTCAACTGGGTAATTTGTAGATACTATGTCCCAGCGTGATTTCTTAATAGTTTCTTGACACCGTCTTTCAAAGAAAGTCCCTTGGATATTCAATGAATGGATAGTCCAGTCCGAATCTGAAGTTGGAGTAATAGATACCGATTTATTTGAAATACTTTGTTGATTCATTTTTTAGGGTTATACAAAATTCCCGATGGGATTACTGTACCACTAAATCCATCTGACAATTCGGTAATATCAATTGGTGAAAGTGAAGCGCCTGATCTTATTGCCAAAGGTGTAATAAAAGTATGTGTATGTTTAGGTAAGTTTAAATTTTTAAATTGTGAATCTGCTTCTTCACTATATAAATCTAGAACCGCATCAAGATTAGATTGCATCTTGCTTCTATTTACATGAGTTATTGAATTTTCATTTGTTAAAATTGGTAGAACGTGTTGATAGTAGGTTTGCTTAAAGTCTTCAAACAATTCATTACATCCAACTATTAATTGTGGAGGCGTTTGGGAACAACACATGTGTTTTGAGTTACTCTTATATACGATTATATGTTGCTTAACCATGAAGGTATGGACAATTCCGTTTCTTAATAAGTCGTAAAAAAGTTTATTGAAACCAATATATTTTTTATCATATCTTGATAAATAATAAGTCCAGAAATGGGTAAAGTGCGTACCTCCATCAATCTCTGATTTATCCTTCGTTTTTCGTATCGGATTATTTGGACAGACTATTATTCCAAGGAGTTCCATTCCAGCCAAAATTGAAGACAACATCGGGTATGAAGCATTTCCTACGTCTCCTTTGGGAACTTGTATCGTTGAAAGATTTTGGAGATCTTTAAATAGATACTCTTCTATACTCATTTTTAAAAAATCTTCTATATTCATATTGCTGTTTATTTAGTAACCATTATTTATTCGAGTTTGCAATCCATCATGATGATAGCACTATGTCGTAGAAATTGCCCCCGTTAGCCCCGGTGCGTCCTTGCGTGTAGGTCAGGATAATAAATATAGAACGGGGGTGATACATATATATGGCAAAAGGAAAATGGAGTGAGGCGCAGAAACGGTATGCTGCAAGCGATCTCGGGAAAGCTGCCCGAAGAAAATATCAAGCATCTGAGAAGGGTCGTGCAAAACGAAAGGAATATTTAGCACGGCGAAGAGCAAAACTCACAGACACCAAACAATCGAAGGTAAATACCACGAATGCACAGGAAGTTACTAAGAATAAAAAAGAGATAAAGATTAAAAAGTAACATTATTCAACAAGAAGGCTGACCCACAATCGGCCTTCTTTTCTGCTTATTTCTATAATTGATTAGGAAATTCACATGTCGCAGTTTGGTTGATGATGAATAATATTAATCTTAAAACAGTTGAATGGTCAGAAGATAGAGCAGAAGGAGGTATGTTTTGAGTGGGTTATAAACAATTTAATAAATACAGCGTAACAATGCTCTCTATTAAATTTTTACTAGACACTGTATTGACCTAAAATAGAGTCTGTTTGTTTGAAACGATACTTTATATATCTTGAGGGGTTTCGCACGTTAAAAGTCTTTCACAAATCTTCACAATCAATGCTAGGGTTACTTCACCCGTTTTCGGATAATCTCTTGAACAACTTTTAAATCCTCATCATTTAACAGATGGAATCGTACTTGTCCATAACGACCATGTCTATCAAGGATGGATGTGGGATCAGATAACCGTTCTTTGAGTATTTTTATATCTTCCGTCGTTGTAAACTGTAACTCCGCATACACCCATTTGTTTGCGTAGTAATAAAACAGGATGAGTTCGTCTCCCTGTTTGAGTGATCGGAAAGATCCGGCACCGGAAGTAATGGATATGCGACCATTAGGATATTCTTTTTCTACCCATTCCGGCATCAAACGGACTGCACGACGTACAAAGTCGCTTTTAACTCGCTTCTCTGTCACGTCTTCCGGTTCGGGAACACTGATCGTATGTGTTTTTTCCGTATCTGACTCATCAACAACCTCTTTCTTTATATTCTTGAGTACTTGGGAAAACCACTCTAGCGCTGCTTCGCCATCCCGTTGAAGTACGGCGTCAATCTCTCGGTTATGTTTTACCGCATTTCGAAAGTCTTTGAAGGCGATAAAGCGTTTTTCAACTTCAAACTTGGATCGGAATGTTTGCTCAAAGTGTTGCCAGTTTTTAAGGATAATGTTGGAGTAATCCATGATATCGCAGAAACTCAAACTATCAATTGTGCTGACATCAAGCCATGTCTTGCCGGGATTCTTTCGCAAAAATTCGCTTACCTTCTCCTGAATTTTTTCTTTAATATCGCTCGGAACGCAGGTGGACCAATAATTTGCCCCTACAGAGGCAACAAGCGTTTTGTCGATGAGCGTGCGAAGAAGCAGTTCAATTTCGTCCAGTGCTTTATTGGCATTGGTTCCTGCTACTTGCAGTATCTTGGATCCTAACAACCGCTCAAATTCTTGGAAGATTGCTTTTGCTCGTTCCTGAAGAAATAATTTGTAGTCATTAGTCTTGATTGCTTCATCATAGGAGATGAGTTGCGCCTCCAGCGCTTCGTTGAAATCCTGGTTTTCCTGTTCATATGTCGCAAAGTAATCACTTGGAGCTTTCTTTAGTATTTCCTTGTTGAGTTCAGCGGGGATAAAGCAGAAATTGACAAGCGAAAACTCATTGCTAAATTTTTGCTTCTTCAAAAAATGCTTCGGGAAAATGTGGTGTTTTTCTGGACTGTTAAAATCAGAGCAGAGCAAATAGTCGAGAGCCACAATATTGTTTGTTTTGAAGTGTTTGGGATGACGAAGGGCTAACATACAGAAAAAGGCATTCCGAAGTGCAGATTTGGTGCTGATTTTGCTTTTGATAATCTTATCCTCATCGAGATTGATAGGATAGACTATTTTTACGTCCTCGCCCTCAAGAAGCTTATCAAACAGTACCCGTCGATCTTCTTCCATCCGTGTTTCCCGACTCTTTGCGTACCGCTCACTCAAGGCCGCCTTCCAAAACCATTCATGAACTTTTTCCGTCATTTGTTTGGTGATCGAACGTCCGGGGGTTTTGAAGTAAAGGTATGCGAGTAGTGGAATCATAGACGGATACGGCACGAAGTCATAAATTTTAGCTCCAAGGTTATTGGTCAAAAAGTCGATGGATAATTTTATCGCACTCACAATTTCTTCCCAATTGTCTTTCAATTCTTCTTTGCTTAATTGGAGCTGGTAAGAATTGCGACAATACCCTTTGAGGATTAAAGAAGCTGAGTGAGTTACAACTTCTGGTGGAATACTACCAAATCCTTTTTCTTCCAAGAAATCATGGAGAACAATATACCGTTCTTTGAGATCAAAGTCTTCACCCCAGGTACTGGCGACAATCAAATCAAAAATGGAAAGTCGTTTCCCGCCCTGATTGATACGTTCAAAGATATCACTTGCTTCATCTAAATCTTTTTCCCGAACTATAATCACGGAAAGCGGATAACTAGTAAAGATGTTATAACATTTATCAAACGCACGTTTGCGCTCATCAGTTAGTTTGTTATAGATCTGAAATTTGTTATCACCCAGAATGTCTTTTAGCGAAGCACAATCATCGTGTTCCCGATAGCGGACAACAAACTCCTCATTGTCAAAATCAAAGCAAATTGAAGAATAGTCTGTTCCATCAACTGTAAGTCCTTTTATCACTGCATAGAGAGATGTCGCTCGTTGTTGCCCATCAAGAATGTAGCGGATCGAGGTATAGGAGTCGGGCTGTGGTAAATTTAACTCTGCGATATTGCGATAAAAGAGATTGTACTTTTTATCCGCTTCCCAGATGAAGAAACTACCAATTGGATACTCTTTGTAAATAGAATCGAGAAGCTTTATAACCTTTGACCGCTCCCACACAAAATCTCTTTGAAAGCGTGGAATACGTAATTGTCCATGCTCTATCTCATTGACAATATCGGACAATTTTAATTCATCAACTTTAATTTTTTGTAGTTGCATATGTTATTCTCCAAATATCTTAATTTTCACCACTCCAGTCTTTGCAAAGTAAATTTGCTTGTTCTAGAACGGTTTGGGTAGCGCTTTCCTGTTTATCCGGTGGGTAATTATACTTTCGTAATAACTTTTTGACATAGACACGTAGCTTTGCCTGAACGTTTTCTTTTATCGTCCAGTCAATCGTTGTGTTCTTGCGAAGCATGGAAACCAACTCCCTGGCAATCTGCATGAGGGTTGTATCACCCAGTTCTCGAATAGCGCTTTCGTTGATACAAAGCGCATCGTAAAAAGCCACTTCTTCCGGGGTTAATCCGATATCTTTTCCTCTGTCTTTTTCCGCCCGTATCTTTTTAGCCAATTCCACCAATTCTGCTATGACTTGAGCGGCTTCAATAGTGCGATTCTGATATTTCTTTATCGTCTCTTCTAACATTTTGGCAAACGAGCGTGATTTTACCAGGTTGCTTCTCATCATGGTCATAACTTCATCGTTTAAAAGCCGTTTCAACATCTCAAAAGCTAAATTTTTATGAGGCAATCCTTTAACTTCCGCCAAGAACTCATCTGATAGTATCGAGATGTCTGGTGTTTTTATTCCGGTAGCAGAGTAGATATCAATCACTTTATCCGAAACAATCGCCCCAGAAATAATCTGCTTTATAGCTTCCTGATAATCTTCATCTGTCGGACCTCCGCCACCGCCTCCACCAGTCTTTCTTATCCCAGCTCTTACAGATTGAAAAAAGGCTACTTCATCCCTGATTCTTATCGCGTCTTCATGAGGAACCGATAAAGAAAAGGCAAACGAAAGCTCTGTTACAGCTTGAACATACCGCTTCTCACCGTCTTCCAACCCAAGAACAAAATCCATCGCTGAAGCGATCAGTCTTGTCCTTTTTGAAGCTGAACCATGAAGATCTTTTTTATAGTCAAATCCGTGGTACATTCCACAGACAACCTCATATTTTTCAAGCATGATCCGTACCGCTTCCTCTTGCGGTATAGCGACTTTTTTCCGGTCATTATCGGCATAGTAGGCAAGCGCATCTTTCAACTCTGGTGCAATACCCAAATAGTCGACAATCAGGCCTCCTTGTTTATCTTTGAACACTCTGTTTACTCGGGCGATTGTCTGCATCAATCCGTGGCCTTTCATGGGTTTGTCAATATACATCGTATGAAGGCATGGCACGTCAAATCCTGTAAGCCACATATCCCGAACGATAACCAGTTTCATCTCGTCAGAGGGATCTTTCATTCTGTTAGCTATATCATGCCGTGCCTGTTTGGTCCTGATATGTTTTTGCCAATCCAGAGGATCCATGGCCGATCCGGTCATCACTATTTTTAAAAAGCCTCTGTTGTCATCATCACTAGCCCAGTTGGGGCGAAGTTTGATAATTTCGTTATAAAGTTCTACCGCAATTCTTCGACTCATAACCACAATCATACCTTTGCCCTCAACTGCTGAAAGTCTATTTTCAAAGTGGTCAACCACATCGTGAGCGATAAGAGAAATACGTTTAGGAGCACCAACTAATGCTTCAAGCCGTGCCCACTTACTTTTTAGTTTTTCCTTTCGTTCTACCTCTTCTCCCTCGGTTAACTCTTCAAATTCAGGGTCAATCTTCGGCCGCTCTTTTTCGTTTAAAGCAATTTTGGCGAGTCTGGCTTCATAATAGATCGGTACGGTGGCCTTATCCTCAACTGCCTGACTGACATCATAAATATCAACATAATCTCCAAATACTGCTCTAGTATTTTTGTCCGTCAATTCAATTGGGGTTCCGGTAAAACCGATAAACGAAGCGTTGGGAAGGGCATCACGCATATACCTGGCAAAACCATCGATAAAATCGTATTGACTGCGGTGTGCTTCATCAGCAATCACGATAATATTTCTTCTGTCTGATAGTAGTGGATATCCTTGACTACCGTTTTCAGGAAAGAATTTCTGTATTGTAGTAAAAACCACTCCACCAGAAGCCACTTTTAGATATTCTTTTAATTGCTCTCTATTTTCCGCTTGTTTGGGGGTTTGTCGAAGTAAATTTGAGCATCTTGAGAACGTCCCAAACAACTGGTCATCAAGATCGTTTCTGTCTGTTAAAACAACAATTGTTGGGTTACTAAGATCTTGAATAATCTTGCCAGCATAAAATACCATCGTTAAACTTTTACCCGATCCCTGCGTATGCCACACAACACCGCAACGCCTGTCTCCTTCTGTCTTTGTTGCCTCAATCGTCTTTATAACCGCCTTATTCGTAGCATGATATTGATGGTAAGCAGCTAACTTCTTGGTAATTTTCTCGCCGTCTGCCTCAAACACCACAAAGTTATTGATGATATCTAACAGTCTTTTCTTTTCAAAAATTCCTTTAAGAAGTACTTCGAGTTGGGGTAATGAGTTTGGTGCTATTTTATCGCCATCAACCGTTCGCCATCTGGTAAACCACTCATTGTTAGCTGAAATCGTGCCAACTCTGGCTTCCATACCGTCACTTACAATTGATAATTCGTTAAAAGCAAAGAGGGTGGAAATATCGTTTTTGTAGGTTTGAATCTGGTTAAAAGCTCCGCCGATAGTAGCTCCAACATCTGCAGGATTTTTCAGTTCTATGACCGCAACAGGTAAACCGTTAACGAAGATGACTACGTCTGGCCGTCTTTGCGCCCTACCTTCAATAACAGTAAATTGATTAACTGCGAGAAAGTCGTTTTTATTAGGATTTGCAATATCAATAATTTTTACTTTGTCTCCGGCAATAGACCCATCTGGTCGTTTATATTCGATATCCACTCCGTCCCGAAGCATAGCGTGGAATACTTTATTGTTGACGATGAGTTTGGGGCTAGTTGTAGAAACACGAAGGACTTTCCGCAGTGCTTCCTCTTTTGCTTCTTCCGGTATTTCAGGATTAAATCGAGCGATAGCGCTTTTAAGTCTTTCAGCCAACACCACGTCTAAATAACTAGTACGCTCCGGTCGCTCTCCATCAGGAGGCGGTGCAATCTCCGGCCCTCCAACCACGCTATATCCAAGCTCAGCGAACCATTCCAGTGTTGCCTGTTCTAAATCTGATTCTGTATATTTCATTTTATTTTTTCTCTTATATTTTCCATCACCACATAAAATTCTGGGGCATCTTTTTTAACATCTGCTACTCTTTTTTTAATCTCCACTGTCGTTATGTATTTTTCACCCAACTGATCAAAATAAAACAAATAAAAATGTCTGCGTTGTTCATCTTTTATGGTCTGAGAGTGCATTTGTTCAATACGAAATTTATCAATTCTTGTTTTACAACTTTCAGCTGAACTTAAACCGTAACTATGTGGATATTCGTCTGCAAAAAAGGCATCATTGTCTCCGTTATTGTTTATACCACCTGTAATTCTTAAAGCTGGTCCTCTCCCAACATTTTTAATCATAAACTCGTATTGCTCAACATAACTATTTGAGTCTTCATTTGCAACTCTCCTCCTTTTCTTTTTTAATACCATTGGGTCGGTAGCTAGCACGAAAGGTTCTTGTTCAGTTTTTATTTGTTTATTAAAATGTTTCCTATTTTGGAAAATTGCACATAAAGTAATAGCAAATGCCGCAATTGTCCCTGTCGCTTGGAAAAAGCTCCATCCTTGCCATCTAAAGAAACTGTTTAAATTTAATAGTGCTGAACTTGTTGTTTCTATCATAATTGTTTCTGGCTTAATACAGACGCAACGTCATTTTTTAAATCCACCTCAACTTCTATAGATGCATCAGGAAAGCTATCGCTAACTACCACATAAATAATCTTATATTTCCCGTCATCCAGAACGGGGTATGCGTATACTGTCGATGTCTGTATTGATTGGAGCGTCCATTTCTTACTTCCTTGTAAAGTCCATATAGCATCCACATCACGCTTTGTTTTTGCGGTTATACTAATGCTACCAACTCCAGCACCAGCCCAAATAAGTTCTTGTTTATATTTCGAAGTTAAGTCTTGACTGTTGTTTTTGAGTATTTTTTGTGCGTATGCCCGGCAGTTTTTTGCTTGCTTATAACTACATCCATTTTCAACAATAATGTGATACCAGTTAGAAAGAGGTTGCTGGGGGTGATTTACAACTGCAATATTTTTATGTTCGTTTCCAAAGTGAAGATACAATTGATTTTTTGAGGTGTTATCCCATCCTTTAGTCAATTTGTTTAGTTCTTGCTCAAGTGATGATATGTTATTAACTTCAATACCGTTTAGATGAAGCGCTCCGCTCATTCCGCTTGTCTTGTTTACTCCTTTATCGAAAAAATAGATAATGGGAAGTTCGAGTGAAGCTGCTACTGCAATTTCCTGCTGGACAAAAAGTGAACCACAAGATCCCCCCTTGTCTCTGTAAGGATTCCAAGCTACAAAATACTCGGATTCCTTCAAAGCTTGAAGAATACTTTGAAGCAAAGGCTTTGAGCAATGTATATGTTCCGCAAAGTACGTATCAAAACCCTTATTCTGAAAATACTCCACCATCCTGTTTCCAAAAGATTTCTCTCTATCATTATCTTGACCACAACTAATAAATACAGTTGATTTTTTCATACTAGTTAACTCTTAATTTTCCACTCATTAACATTGGTAAAAGAGAGTCTCGAATTTGAGATAAAGTTTGTATTTCTAGCAAGTTTTTGAGAACTTTCTGATAGAAAAGTTCCAATATTCGTCCATATCTATTCTGTATTTCAATAGTTGGTAAGATAAGTTCTGCTTCTTTAATGATTGTAAGATTTATAAGTGGCATCGTACTACCTGATGACCGTGCCTCCCAATATTTTGCACTGTGATAATTTTTCAAAATTTGGAAAAGATAATATCTATTAATTTTAGTAACGTCGGGAGTAATTTTTGCAAGACGACTAACCAAAATAGCCTTATTCCAAAAGTCTGTCATTATTCCAAGCAAACCTAGAGTACCAGTCTTAGAAATAACTATGTCACCATTACAGACGGTACTCCTCTTTACCTGTTCGTATTTTTCTAAAGATATGTAATGTTTGAAAGGTTTATAAAATGGAAAACTTTCTAAATAGTCCATTTCTATCACGGGTATTCCAGCTTCTACATATTCGGCTATTTTCATTTGAGTACCAAATGGTCCATCAACAATAGAATTTTTGTCACTTGTGGCAACATTCTTTATACTGGTGATTTTCCATCCCAGTGGTATCTCTCCCAATTCCGAATCTACCATCTCGCCACCGCTTGATTTATACGGTTTACCATCATCGCTCAGAAACTCAAAATCCACAAACCACCTCTTATAAAGCGCTTTTCCAATTTCCTCTAACCTCTTATTCATATTTCTATTAAGTTCAATCTTGTTATCTAGAGAGGAAAGAATTTTTGAAATTTGTTGCTGTGTAGATATTGGTGGTATCGGAACTGGTACTTTTTGTAGATCTGATCCTCTTAAAGTTGCTGCGGCAGTTTGTTCACACATAGATAATATTGCGCCATGTCCATATTGTGATGAAAAAAAGTAGTAATAAAATAAAGGATCCGCAATATCTTTTTTCAAGGTAACTGCTATTAAGTTAGATACAAAAAGAACTGGATTAGATGCCTTAACCACTAAAGAGCATTTACCCGTCCCCTCCATAACAAGTGACGTTCTTAGAAACAATAAATCCCTTTCGATTATACTGTGTTTATTTATTTCATCAGCATCAGCTTCAATCAAATCTTCTATTTGATCATCGCTAATAAAGTCATTATCCATTAAGCTACCCATTTTAATAATCTTTGTACCTCTCCCAATATATTCAGGTGGTTTATATAAGCCGTGGCGTGGTTTATCTTTAATCAAGTATCCAAACTGGGTTGTTTTGTATGTACCTGTAGAGCTAAATGTCATAATCTAACTTTTTAAAATTTTCCTTAATTTTCTGTTCTAACTCTTTTGATTGTTTAAATTGACCTGAAAGCTCTTTTGTTAACCGTGTCATCTTTTCTTCAAAGACTTCATCGTCTTCCTCTAGAAAGTCTGTACCCACATAGCGACCGGGAGTTAGGACATATCCATTCTTTTCTACTTCTTCGAGAGGGGCAGCTTTGCAGAATCCCTTTACGTCTTCGTATTTACCGTTTTTGTTTCTCCAATTGTGATATGTTTCTGAAATCTTTTGCAGTTCTTCATCCGATAGTTCACGGTGCCTGCGGTCAACCAATCTTCCCAGCTTTCGGGCATCGATAAAGAGTATTTCATCATACCTATCCCTGAATTTGTTATTGTAGCGGTCTCTGGAAACAAACCAAAGACAAGCTGGAATCTGAACGGTATAAAAAAGTTTATCCGGCATAGCCAAAATACAATCGACTAGTCCTGCTTTGATCATATTTTTTCTAATTTCTCCCTCGCCTGAAGTATTGGTAGATAACGAACCGTTAGCCATGACAAACCCAGCTATTCCTATTGGTGATAAATGGTGTATGAAGTGCTGAATCCAACCGTAGTTAGCGTTTCCTGTTGGAGGAGTACCATATTTCCACCTCACATCTTCCCGTAACCGCTCACCACCCCAGTCACTGATGTTAAACGGTGGATTGGCAAGGATAAAATCTGCTTTTAAATCTTTGTGTTGGTCATTATGAAAACTGTCGCCAAGGTAGACGTGTTTACTTTCAATACCTCGTATAGCTAAATTCATCTTGCAAAGCCGCCATGTAGTAGCATTTGACTCTTGCCCGAAAATCGAAACGTCTTCAACTCGTCCACCATGACTTTCCGCAAACTGTTCACTTTGCACAAACATCCCACCACTACCACAACACGGATCAAACACTCTACCTTTATATGGTTCAAGCATTGATACGAGAAGTTTTACCACCGATTGTGGAGTAAAGAATTCGCCACCACCCTTACCTTCAGCACTGGCAAACCTACCGATAAAATATTCATAAACACGACCAAGCACATCTTTTGATCTGCTCTCTTTATCTCCTAATCCAATTGTCCCGATAAGATCGATTAGTTCTCCCAACCTCTGTTTGTCGAGTGTCGGTCGAGCATAATCTTTAGGAAGTACACCTTTAAGCGATGGGTTTTCCTTTTCGATTGCTACCATCGCATCGTCCACCAATTTTCCGATTTCCGCTTTTTTAGCATTTTGAAGGAGAAAGTTCCAACGGGCTTCTGAAGGTACCCAAAACACATTCACCATTGAATACTCATCTTTGTCTTCCGGATCAGATAATTTCTCGGGGTCATTTATTAATTCTTGATGTCGCTCTTCAAAGGAATCGGAAATGTATTTAAGAAAGATCAAGCCCAAAACAACATGCTTGTACTCAGACGGATCCATATTGCTGCGCATCTTGTCGGCAGCTGCCCACAATTTTTCTTCGAACCCTAGATTAGCAGAAGTTGATTTTTTCATAATTCTCCTAATTTATTCTCTTAATATTTTCGACCATCTGAACAATGCTATTTTAGCACTTTTCACCGCTTTTTATCCTATATCTTCGGTGATAAATAGCATTAGAAGTTTAACAGAAGAGTGACAAAATTTTATCGATGGAACAAATCTTCCACCTTTACTTTAAACTTTCGGGAGATTTTCATTAGGAGCTTTAGGGAGGGGCTTCCTTTTCCCGCTTCGATAAATCCAACATAAACCGTTGATATCCTTAGTTGTTCAGCTAATTTCTCTTGTGTTAAATGGTGTTCCTTTCTCAATTTTTTGAGCTTCTTACCTAATGCTTGTAAAGTCTGGTGTCTAGTTTTTGGCATACCTTTACATTGTGATATGTCTAAACCAAAATATTGATAAACTAGAATTATATATTTAGCCTCAAATAACCGTTGATTTTTACACTTAGATATACTAAGATTTGTATATGGAAGAAACCATAATAAAGAAAGAACAGGTATTTATTGGAATAGTGCCCGGCTTTCTAATCCTGACACCAAATCGACTCTACCTCGAATACACTGCTGGCTTTTTCAAAGTAACAACTAAGATACTGTTTGATATTCCTATAAATAACATAATTAATGTTGAAGCAGATAAAAATTTTCTATCCTCTACGTATGTGTTAAAAATACGACATAAAAAAGATGGGAAAGAATATGAAGAAAAATGCAACAAATCAGGCGTGAATCTATTTAAAGGCGTAGATGCGTTCAAAATTGAAGCCAATCTTTTCAATGACTGGGTAAAACGTATAGAAGAAGCAAGAACAGACCATTATAACGATAACAAGAGTGGCAGTGATTTTAATCAGCTGGAAAAACTTGCGGAGTTAAAAGATAAGGGAATTATTACTCAAGGGGAATTTGAGAAAAAAAAGAAACTAATATTAGAATTATAAGTATCGAGTATACATAGTCAAAAATCCATAAAACTTGCAAAAGTATTGATTTATAGTAGGTTTCCCCTACTCAATAGTCTTCACTCAAAAAGACTAAAGATTGTTCTAACGACCTCCGAAAGACTTTACTGTAAAACGAGGCAATTCTCATAACCGATGTGGTATGTTTGCTCATGATCGGATAATTGTTAGCCTCAGAAAATTCATTAAATCCGACGGGTTTTCTTCGGTATACAATAATAAAGAGCCATGAAAATAAAGAAAAACGACCAAGCATATCTTCAGGACTATAAAATTAATATTCGAACTACGAGAGATATCTATTATCAAGAACTCGCGCTGTTATTTGATAAACCCAGATTCATTAACTTGCTACCGGACTTGAGACAAACATACAAAGTCATAAACCTATTCCCCCTAGAAAACTTTGATGAAAACTTTGACACTCATCTACGTGGAGATCATTTTGGGGAAGAAGTAAAAGTAAATTTATCCAAATACTCAACTATAAAACAACTTAGAGCGTCATTTCCCGACTTGTACGACTTTCTTCGTATCAAAAACGATATGCCCGAAATGTTAGACGCAGAATGTAATCTTCTTTGTTTCGAATTTAATAGACCGACCTATTTTGTTGAATCCATTGAGCAAGCGATATTTTGTGGAGCAGTTGATGATAAACACTTCAAGCCTACAGAGGCTAAAGTAGTTAATTTCGGAGATATGGGAGCCTGGGAAACATTTGAACGAGTCGCAATCTTCGTTTCTCCCACTTCCACCTATGAGGACGTTAAAGAGGAATTTCGAAAGGCTAACGAGTTGATGAAAACCGATAAACGGTTGTCATACTATCGACCCAGAGTCGATGTTACCCCAAATACTAGAAAATATAGGAAGTGGTACTGGGAACGGATCAAGGGTAAAACATACCAACAAATAGCTGATGAGTATGTAAAGAAAAATGAGAATGAATTGACTACTGATCTTGATGTACTCAAGGCAGTAAAGACCTATTCCACCCTTCTCACTCGTTAACCTGCAGTTTACAGGCCTTTGAATTGGCATATTCTTCTCTGCCCATATTGAGCAAAATGGACTCAATATGAGTTGTCTATCCAGAAACGACATCAAAGTAACAGTCAAAATACTCAATTCCGGAAATCTTCTCGCAAGAGCCACGGTAATCCTTTTTGAATGCTGGGAAATACATGGCTGGAGAGTGATGAAGTCAACCAAAATGCATCCCGATTTTCAGGAAAACATTTGGATACAGGCACCATGCTTCAAAACAACAAATAGCGAGGGAGAGAAAGTCTGGAAAGAAGTTGTTTACATCACTGAGAAAGCCACTTGGAAACTTATTCACGGGATGATCTACGACAAGTATTGTATAGCGAAAAACAGTAAAGACGGTCTTGAGAGTCTTCCCAGCAAATCAACAAATTCCACAAGTGAGGAGGTAAACCCAGATGAAATCCCATTTTGATAAAACACCAACAGTTACTTTATATAGATACTCTATATATCTACTATATATAGTAACTATCTTGTTCCTATTAAGAGGTAGATATACAAAGTTACTATATGGTGCTTCTCTATTTAATTCCCTAATTGATTATTCATTTCATTTAAATTTTCGGCGCAATATTCATTTTTTCATAACCAAAGATATATATGAAAACCGGTAAACATATAAAAACAACACAAGTAAACCGGTTGTGTTCCCGATCTAACAATACTACCCCCCGTAGTGAAGTATCAGTTGAATTTGCCGCTAAACAATTGTTCCAAATCTTGTTAGTACACGTCAAATATATTCATTCAAAATCGGTCAGTGATTTTGAGTTGTTGAACGTGCCATCTGAATCTAACCCGTTGATAATTTAAATATAGAGAATTTATGAAAAGAGCATTTGGATATATCAGAGTCAGCACAGTAGGACAAGCCGAAGAGGGCTTCTCACTCGATCATCAAAGAGAAGCTATAAAAGACTACTGTAAGACTCGTGGACTGCATCTTGCTCAAGTGTATGTCGATGATGGGAAATCTGGAAGGACGACCAACAGACCCGAATTCCAACAAATGCTCAAGGCAATAAAAGAAAAAGGTATTGATAGTGTCTTAATCTATAAAATTGACCGCTTTGCGAGAAACGTAACCGACTTTTCTCGTATTTGGAATGAATTTAAAGAAAACAACATCAATCTCATTTCCGTGCTTGAAGGTGATTTATCGAACGGTTCAAGTCTTGTCCCTAATATTTTTGCTTCAGTTGCTCAGTGGGAAAGCGAAGTGAACGGGCAACGAACAAGAGATGCATTAATGGAAAAGTTCAATACAGGTTGGCAACCGACTCCCCCACCTACGGGATATAAATCAATGGGTGGTGAGAGAGAAAGAAAGTATTGCGAACCTGATCTCTATGAAGGACCAATCATAAAAAAGATGTTTGAAATGTACAGCACTGGACAATATTCCATGCTTACACTTCAAGAATGGTTAAAAGACAAAAATATCATCTCCAAGAACGGCACTATTATCAGCTTCAGCAAGATCAATAATATATTAAACAACCCGTTCTACTACGGACTCATTCGTTGGCACGGAATTGAAAAAATGGGAAAACACGTCCCTTTAATCTCCAAACAGCTCTTTAATACATGTCAATACGTACTTGAGAAAAAAAGACATTTTCTCGTACGGGAAAGAAAATATGATTTTCTTCTTCGGGGTTTTGCTTACTGTTCCTGTGGAATGCGGTTAGTTGGAGACCAACATATAGTCAGATCAAATAAAAGAATTGTTCAATACTATCATTGTCAAAAACGATATTCTCCTGATTGTAAAGAGAAATATGTCCACATGGTTGATCTAGAAAGATATATTGAAGAATTACTAAAAAATGTAGGATTTACAGAAGATTTTATTGAACAGATACAGGAACAAGCAAAATTATTTGTAAATAGCGGAAGAAAAGATAATCAAGGCATGAAACAAGGGATAATCAACATGAAGTCCGCACTAGAAACCAAAAGAAACAAACTTGAAGACCTGCTCATTGATGGATGTATTGAAAAAGAAACCTACAAGAGAAAACATGCTGAAATATCAGGGTCACTAGAAAATTTACAGATACAGTTAGATGAAACTGTAACAGAAGGCAATCTTGATATGCCTCTTATTGATGAAACACTATCACTAGTTAGAAATATCTACAAAACGTACAAGAATGCGCCACAACCTCTAAAGCGACATTATCTGCGCTATTTATTTGAACGATTTGTCATTAAAGACAAACGAATTGTTGAAATCGTACCTACACCAATTTTTAAGTCGCTTTTGCATGCGAACTCGGTTCGATTAATGAAAACTCAGCTCCCCCGGCTGGATTCGAACCAGCAACCTTCTTCTTACAGTGACCCTCTTGTTACCAAAAGGACTGGACTATCTCATCCCCGATATTATATCCTTAGGACACCATCGGGGTCAGGTATATA
>Ga0180009_10003829_pt1 | contig 16900 bp, 20 predicted proteins | sample OS_PC_MetaG_FD_123537 | JGI IMG/M metagenome (GOLD analysis project Ga0180009, IMG submission 123537) | Groundwater microbial communities from the Aspo Hard Rock Laboratory (HRL) deep subsurface site, Sweden - OS_PC_MetaG | ecosystem: Environmental > Aquatic > Deep subsurface > Groundwater...
ACCGATTCTGGAAAATCCAGAAAAGTGTTCAGCTTGAAACCAGAATCAGTGTTCAACTTGAATCAGAATGGGTGTTCAGATTGCTCCAGAATGGGTGTTCAGGTTGGGCCAGAATATGCACAAATTACAGAATCAGCGCAAATCTGCGCTTTCGGAATACCTGGCGAGCATCGAAGGGACCAATTTCGTGATCTCCAATCTCGTTGCGGATGTCGCGATTTTTTATTATCAACTTCTGGCGCTCGATAATGAGCTGGAAACCATTAGGCAAACGATACAAAGGCAAAAGGAAGCGCTAGATGTCGTGAAATTGCAGAAAGAGGCGGGGCGCGCAAATGAATTGGCCGTGCAGCAATTCAATGCCCAACTGCTTGAAAGTCAGATCATGGAGAATGAAACACTCCAAAAAATCGCCGAAACCGAAAACAAGATCAATTTCCTGTTGGGCCGCTTTCCGCAACCTGTTTCTCGAAAGAAAGAAGTTCTATTTACCGATATTCCTAAGCAAATCGCTTTGGGCATTCCTTCCGAATTACTATCTAACCGTCCCGATATTCGTCAAGCCGAATTCGAGATCAAGGCCAGTAATTTCGATTTAGAAGCCGCAAAAGCCGCCTTTTTTCCCAATGTCAACATCACAGCAGCCGTGGGCTTTCAAGCATTCAATCCCGAATTTCTGTTCATGTCGCCCGCATCGCTTGCCTATTCAGTCATGGGCACGCTGGTCGCGCCCTTGATCAACTTAAACGCATTGAAAGCACAATTCAATACCGCCAAGGCCAATCAACTATCCGCAATGTATGATTATCAGAAAAAAATATTGAACGCATATGTTGAAGTCAGTAATGAACTTTCAAATATCAAGAATTTACAAAGCATTAACACGCTAAAAAAACAGCAAAGCGATGTATTGAAGCAATCGGTTGAAGCATCGAAAGAACTTTATAAATCGGCTCGTGCCAGCTATCTGGAAGTTCTGGCAGCTCAGCAAAATGCATTGCAAACGAACCTAGAATTGATCGAAGTCGTCAGGCAAAAATGGATTGCGACCGTCAACATATACAAGGCCTTGGGTGGGGGGTGGACTTGATAGAGCGCTGGGGCCGGTTTAACCTGGCTTTGAATAGCATTGGCTGGCCGCGTATCCGCGCATCACGCTCTTTCCTAAGCTCCAGCTTGGGAAAGGCGCTCCGGAAGCTCCAGCTTCCTGAGACCGACACAACCTCCGCACATTCTCAATCAACCCTGGCTTGATCGTTCAATCTTTCTTGATTGTCGGGAAGCTAGAGCTTCCTGAACAAGTTGCCCAAGCTGAAGCTTGGGCAACAGTACATTTTAGCCTTTATTACCTCGATGCCATTTTATGTAACTTGGTACCATAGCCTTTGGATATGATTGATTATCTTGGATGATTTAAGTGCTGGTTTCACGGCGTTACCAAGCGAGTTGGCGAACCCTCAACAAAGCTCATAGTTCCAAGACGTTATTTATCACGAAATCCATAGTACTTGACGTAAAGCTAAGGGGCGCGTAGCGTCCCTTTGAGAGCATGGTTAGCGGCTTTTAGGCCAACGATTCGGATTTCTGGCATCATGCAACACCGCCAAGATATGAACTAAATTGCCACGTACCACATAAAACAAGCCGAATGGAAAACGTGGTAGAAGTGCGCGGCGAACACCTGGAATTACCTCGGCAAATAGCAATGGCGCTTGTTCCAGCCGTTTTAGCTGCAGTTCCATAGCGGCGATAAATTCTTCACCAAGGCCTGGACTCTGTGATTCGTACCATTCTTGGGCTTCGCCGGTTTCACGTAATGCGCGAGCAGAAAACGTCAAGCGGTACGCCATGAACCATCTTTTAGGCGTGATTTAACTTGATCCCAGGAATAACCTGAATCCGGACTCCTCTCAAACTCAATCAGGCGTGATTCCAGTTCAGCCTTAAGCTCTGGTGAAACTTCCACGGCTTCAGGTACTGCGGCGACGCTGTCCCAAATAAGCTCAACAAGTTGAATGCGCTCCTGCACCGGAAGTTTAAGAATATCGGTAATAGAGATAGTGTTCATGACAGATGCGGTATCCATATTCGGTAAAAATCAAAAGCGAAACTTATAAACGGCCCGACGATTTAAGTTTTTCCAAGACTAACTCGTCTACTCGATTATTTGGTGTACCGCCGTTCAATAGATGTTGCGCAGCCTAAACATAGTTTTTGAAAGACGGGTAGTCGCCCTTTAGCTTAACTACGATCTCAATAGCCATTTCAGCTATATACTCTTTTTCCTTCTGAGTGTACCTTTTGCTCATTAACGACGCACCTATAAACTGAAAAAATTATCCCTAAGTCGTACAAACCACGCTTAAGCTAACGCCTAGTTAAGGGGCGCATGCTGTTTTGCGTCCCGCTTGAACGCCTTGTTAGATTGTTATATTTCACTTATGACTCTTGCTTTAAGCTCTGCATTTGAGTCTCTATATGTTTCTATAATATCAGGGGTTTTAGCTTCGGGGTTCAGCTTTATTTTATCTTTATTTTCAGCGTATGTTTCTATCAGTGGGAAACCAAGTAAAATACGGCCAGTACCACCTGTTCTTTCTTGTGCTTTCTTTTCTATTGTAGAACCTACCACCCTATAATAAAGCCTAAAATTACCTTCATAATCTAGTATGTGTAGGATAGCGTAACCATGTTCTTTTTTTAAAGTTATAAATGTGTCTTGCAAAAGGCTAATAATGCATAGACCTATGTCAGATGAATCTTCGAAGACAGGGGTTAGACTGTCTTTGTTAAATTTGTTTTCATAGTCATTGAGATAAACAATAATTGAGGCCAGCATGGCGGTAACTATGCCGTTAATATTTAATGTTTCCTTGACTGAGAAAACATCTTCAGCTTTTTTATTTGGCTCATTTTCTAGGGAAAAATCTACTTTCTCCATTTGTGTGCGTATAATTTTTTCAATTACACCTCTGTCTTTATTGGAATGGGCGATACAATCACAAACATCTATTAGTTCTGTAAATGCTTGTTTGAATTTTTCAGGTAGGCCAGCTTCTAATTTAGGCTTTATATGTTTTGAAATTTCACGTAAATCGACAAGTAACTCTTTAATTTCGACTTCAGTATACGATTTGTTTACAAGAGCATCTAAATTCCTCCTAATGCTCAATTGTAATTTTCTAGAGATTAAGTGCATCCTTTTTTCCTTAATTAAAATCTAACGACCAAGCTGTGCGGTGCAAACGGAGCGCAGCGTAGTTTGCATCCGAACGAGCGCCTTGTTATGCATTGACACCAAAATGTAACTCCCGATGGCAATTGGGGCATAAAGCGACTGCATTTTCCACTGTGTCATCCCCGTCTTCTGAGAGTGGCACTGTGTGATGTACCTCAAGGTATGGTGAGCCATCGCTTTTTCTCTTGAATGGCGCAGTTGATTTGCATCTTTCGCAAGCGCCCTTAGCCCGCTCTAGGACCTCAGCAACGACATAAGGGTTACGAATGTAAATTGTTGTTTCGACTGTTTTCTTATCTGGTTTCTTTGGCGCATTTTCTATTTGTCGTTTTCTGTTTTCAGGTGACTCTTTTAGAGCTTTTATAACCTCCAAATTAAACTCATCCAAAACGGAATTTAATGTTGGCTCGGTAATTATTTTATTTGATACCGAAAATCGGCGTTCTCCTGTTTTTGTTATGTAAATTTTATCACCAGCTGTAAGCTTGTGTTTTTCAATAAACCGCCTTGATTCTCCCCTGGCTGATCTGAAAAGTGATTTTTCACTGTCAATATCCGTGAGAACCACTTCACCTGTACCGACAAATATTACTTCTAAAGATTTTGCCATTTCACTCTTATTTTTCCCGCCTAAAGCATCGGCTGGAAATAAATCCGTTCCTTTGGGTAGATAAAAGTGACCTTGGTTAATATTCCCCTGGCTTAATAAAACCTCGGCATATTTCACTTTGCTAGAACCTCGATTTTTTATGCATAACGCCGCAAATCAGCCGCGCGCGCCTTTGGCGCGTCGGCTGGATTTGCCTTGTTAGGTGATTTTGTCTCTCAACTTTCTCATTGCCGTTACAGAGCATTCATACTCTGCGATTGCTTTGCTGATTATTTCTTCAGCCTGTTTTTCAAATTCTATATCTGAATTCTTTCTTCGAGATTTTTCAAGCCAGTTATCAATTTTTGTTTTTCTTCTAGAAAATTCCACTTCATCTAGAGCCTTTGACCTCAGAAAACCTACCCAATTTTGTTCTCGTTTTTCATCTCCATTGCAACGTGCGCAGGAAAGAGCATGATTGTGGATATCATTACTTCCACCTTCCGAGGTTGGAATGAGATGATCTAGGTGTCCGGTACGTGACTTCCTTTCTATAAATATTCCGCAGTAAGCGCATGAGGATTCAAAATATTCCCAGAGTTGATTCTCATCCGTTTTACTTGGGTGCGGATCATAAATAGCGACAAGACTCCTTTTGATCTTGTTTTTTGCCATTGACGGTGTGTCTTTTGCCATTTACTCACCTAACTATAATTGGACATCCTAAATGACGCAAAATATTGCGTCAAACAGTTGCCTAATTCGGTTTTGAAAATTAAAATCATAAAACTTTCAGTGAGTTGTAAAAAACAACCTTTCCTAATAAAAATGCAAAATACGTCAGTGTCGAATTCGGAAAATTCACCGAAATTATTGGATCAAGTACGGGCTAAGATTCGCTTGAAGCATTATAGCATTCGTACCGAACAGGCCTATACGGACTGGATTAAACGCTATATTTTGCATTTTGGCAAGCGCCTCCGCGTGGCTTGGGCGCTAGCGAGGTTGAGCAGTTTTTGACGCATTTGGCGGTCAACGGCAAAGTGGCGGCTTCTACTCAGAATCAGGCGAAAGCCGCTCTGTTGTTTTTGTACCGGGAGGTGCTTGCCATTGAGTTGCCCTGGCTGGATAACGTAGAGCAAGCCAAGGCACCGAAGCGTTTGCCTGTGGTATTGAATCGCGATGAGATTCAAGCGATATTGTCGCGGTTGAGCGGCACGAATCGTCTGATCGCCAGCCTGCTCTACGGTACCGGCATGCGGATTATGGAGTGTTTGCGGCTTAGGGTACAGGATGTGGATTTTACGCGCCGCGAGATTTTGATTCGCGATGGTAAAGGGGCAAAGGATAGGGTGACGATGTTGCCGGGTTTATTGGCGCCCGTATTGCAGGCACATCTCGATAAGACGCAAGGCCTGCATAAAGAGGATTTGGCCCAAGGTTTCGGGGCGGTTTATCTGCCTTTTGCGCTGGAACGAAAATACCCCAATGCGGCCCGAGATTGGATTTGGCAATATGTGTTTCCGGCGGCTAAGTTATCCACCGATCCGCGGAGTGGAGTGGTGCGTCGCCATCACATACAGGAGCAGAGTATACAGCGCGCCGTGAAACAAGCCGTTCGCGCTGCCGGATTGAGCAAGGCGGCCACGCCGCATACTTTTCGGCACTCGTTCGCCACGCACCTGCTGGAAAGCGGTTATGATATCCGCACCGTGCAGGAGTTATTGGGGCATGCGGACGTCAGTACCACCATGATTTACACTCATGTGCTCAATAAGGGCGGCAAAGGCGTAACCAGTCCGTTGGATCAGGTGTTTAGCGGAGGATACTGATGTTCAGTCAGGAGATGAGCCTCGTACCCCACTATATTATGTATAACGATGAGAGCTGGAGCTTTAGAAAGAGATATTGATATCTCTTTGGATGCCGAGCGCTAATCTCGGTTCGAGAGTCCATTGCCGCTTTCGTTTAACCTAGAAAAAGCATTTCACCAGGAAGATCATGAATAGTAGGAAGTTAATTCAATAACTTATTACGCGTATGAATCGAGCTTTCGCTCACCAAAAAGGTTAGCGAGAAGATTTAGAAAATTTCTTGAAATCCTTTATGAACTTCATGTGCTTCATGGTAAAACTGCTGAATTCAGGTTTAAGAGTATTCAACCTTCGGTTTGCCTTCCGATGATTCACACGTTCCTATCGAAAACGCTGTTTCGCCGGCTTCCGTCAAAATTCGCAGCGTTGCTGCCTCGTCTTCTTCGGCGACGCAAACGACCATGCCGATGCCGCAATTGAAAGTGGTCAGCATGTCGGCATCCGAAACCTTGCCTTGTTGCTGTAGCCAATCGAAAACTTCCGGGCGTTTCCACGATCCTAATTTGATGTGTGCGGCTGTGTCTTCCGGTAGTACGCGCGGCAGATTTTCGGTGATGCCGCCGCCGGTGATGTGAGCCAGCGCATGAACCGGGACGGATTCCAGTAATTTCAACAGCGGTTTGACGTAGATGCGAGTCGGTTCCAACAGGGCTTCGCCGAGCGTTTTGTCGAGGAAAGGCTCCGATAGCGGCATATTGCCGTGCTGCAGAATTTTACGGACTAGCGAATAGCCGTTCGAATGCGGTCCGCTTGATGCGATGCCGATCAACTTGTTTCCGGCTTTGACCTTGCTGCCGTCGATGATGTTGCTTTTTTCGACGATGCCGACGCAAAATCCTGCTAAATCGTATTCGCCGTCCGCGTACATACCGGGCATTTCGGCGGTTTCGCCGCCAACCAGCGCGGCTCCTGCCAATTCGCAGCCTTTACCTATACCTTCGAGGACTGCTGCTGCCGTGTCGACATCGAGTTTGCCGGTGGCGAAATAATCGAGAAAGAATAAAGGTTGCGCGCCTTGAACAATGATATCGTTGACGCACATTGCGACTAAGTCGATCCCGACCGTGTTATGGATGCCGAGATCGATCGCCAGTTTGAGCTTAGTGCCTACTCCGTCGGTCCCGGAAACCAGTATCGGTTGGCGGTAGCGGTCGATAGGGAGTTCGAACATCGATCCGAAACCGCCGAGTCCCGCTAATACGCCGGGTATACGGGTTTTGGCCGCGATCGGTTTGATCCGTTCGACCAGTGCATTGCCGGCTTCGATATCCACGCCGGCACTCTTATAATTCAAGCCGTCTTGATTTTGTGCGCTCAATGTGATGTTCTCTTAAAGTAAAAATTTTATTGACCGATATTGTACAAGACATCGTCGGATTTGTGTGAGGGATATGAAGTCACTATTTAGGGTTCTTGTGGTTATCGTTTATTTGTGCGGTTCGTTAAACTGGGCCGCCGAAGTCAAAGGCTTGTTCGAAACGGAGGTCATTGCAAAAAGCCAGCGACCGGAAGATATTGAGGCCGCGATCAAGGAAGCGATGACCATTGTTTTGCAACGGGTATTATCTGGCAGCGGTGTTCTCGATGACCCTGTTGCTAAGACAGCTTTAGCCCAGGCGCGCTTTTACGTCAAGCAGCACCAATATTCGTTGGTTGAGAAATCGAGTGATGCCTCCGGTCAGGCTCGAGCCATGCGGGTTTTGTTTGACGAGACGCGGCTACTGAATTTGCTCAGTACCGGACGATTGGGGATTTGGAGCGAGATTAGGCCGGAAACATTGCTTTGGTTAGTCGTCGACGAACACGGCAAGCGGCGTTTTTTCAAACCTGAATTGATGCCGTCTTTGGAGCATGCTATCAGCCGTGCCGCGAAACAGCAGGGATTGCCGCTGATTTTTCCTTTGCTTGATCTTGAAGAACGCGCCCAAATTGCCGTGCATGATGTTTTGAGCGCTTATCCTGAACAGCTATTGGATATTTCCGGGCGCTACGATGTGGTGTCGATACTGGCGGGCAGAGTGGCCCGGCAAGCCGATTGTTGGCAGGCGGATTGGGCTTTTTATTTCGACGGAGGCGTGCAGCAGTGGTCAAAGTCTTGCGGCACATTGCATGAAGCGTTGTTGAGCGGTATGCGGGGCATTTATATGCGCTTGTCTCATTATTATGGCGTTAAACCGGATATACTTGAACAAGGCATGATGATGCTTAATATCGCCGGGATTGCCGGTATGAACGATATTTCTCGAGTTACGCGTCATATTGAATCGCTGCCGATGGTCAAATCGGTGGCTTGGCTCAGTGTGAAAGACGGCTTTAATCGCTATAGAATCAATTATGAAGGTGATTTCAGCGTGTTTCGGCATTCGCTCGGTTCCGGTGGCGTCTTAGAGCCAATGGGATCAGTCGGATTGGGCTCTGATGAATTAAGTTCCGACGAATTGAGTTTTAGACTGCTTCCCATGCGGTAAAGTCGTGATATATTCTTGAGTGTTGTATTCAATTTAAAAACTATTTAACCCAGCCTTTACAAATGTAGTGCCTACGTCTAAGTTATTGAAGCATAAGAATAAAAAAACGTGCTAATAATAGCTTTGTAGCGGCATAATATTTTAATTGTCTTAATTTTCAGTAGTTTATAATAGGCAAATGTTAAGGCTGGGTTAAGGTTAAGCAAGGATAAGGCTTTTGCATACGCCAATTAAAATAACTATAAATGTGAGAAGGTTATGATGATAAAGAAATTATTGAAACTGACTGTCTTTTCGATTGCCGCATCATTGACAAATGGGGCTTTTGCTTATTCCGAAGATATGGATAAGCCCGCATGCAAAACACCAAAATTCAGGGATTTTAATCTGCCGGTTTATAGCGCGGAAAACAAAGCCGAGGTCGCGCCCGAATCCGAACTGATGTTTACGATTTCCAATTGGATAGCGCCGGAATCTGTTAGTGTAACGGCAAAAGGTATTCCTCTGGAGGTGGAGGTCGAAAATAAAAACAGTTTTTTTAGAGTCAGCGCAAAATTACCGGCTTCATTAAACGGAAAATTTGCTCGAATCAACGTAAGAGCCGATGCCGTTCTTGGCTGTAAAGGCATGGATGGGTGGTTGATTAAGATTGCCGATAGTCCTCAAATTTTGGCCTCCGAGCCCGAAGCCGATGAAAATGTTGGCAAGACTGCTCCAGAACAGGTTGTCGACAAAGTTGAAGAAGAGAAAGTCGAGGCTATAGTCGAGAAAGTGGGCGAATAATCCGCTGGCCGTTGCGTTGGCTAATAAAGGATCTTATCGGGTTTAGCATTCCATAGCTCAAAAGGCTTGAGATCGTTGTCTTGTTTGAGGTTTAACATGACGATGCGTCTTTCATTCGGCGGTAGCGGAATTTCATCATAAATGAAGCTGTCGTCGAATCCGGCAGCGGCCGCGTCTTCTCTGCTGCAGGCGTAATAAACATTATCGAGACGGGCCCAATAAATCGCTCCTAGGCACATCGGGCACGGTTCGCAACTGCTGTACAAGGTACAGCCGGTCAATTGAAAGTCGTTCAGAGCTTGGCAGGCCATGCGAATGGCCATGACTTCGGCATGAGCGGTCGGGTCGAGCCGGCTGGTGACTTGGTTGCCGCTGGCGGCAATGATTTTATTTTCTTTAACGATCAGTGCGCCGTAAGGGCCGCCTTGTCCAGATTCGACGTTTTCGGCAGCGAGGTCGATCGCATGTTGTAAATAGCTCGAGTGTGTGCTCATAAACCTAAAGGATTGTTGGGGTCGATGCCCGGCATAAACGGAATACGTCGGTCTTGGTCGGTGATCTGATAAATTTTTCCGAGCCAGTTGTTAAAGACCGCTCGAGCCGTATCTCGCCAAGTATTGTCGATGTAATCGAGAACGGCGGCTTCCGGAAAAGGTTCGATCGGTTTATTGCCTCGTCGCGACGCTATAACATGATCGCGGTAGTCTGTGAAAATGCGCTGGACTTTGGGGCTGAAATAATGCTCCGGAAAAGGCGGATAGTCTTCTATGTCGCCGTTATAATAACGAGTCACCTCGCGCTTGTATTCTTTCAGCAGGCTGATGTCGTCGTACTCCGGGTGGCCTTGAAAGAATACGATTCGGAAACCGTCCGGACTAACCGCCAGATGTACGCCTGCCCCCTTGCTCGCAACTAATACTTTTAAGCCTTTTTGTTCTATGTCTTCGCGAAAGATTTCGTTAAAACGCGAATGCGGGACATCGAAACGGGTATTGATTTCCGAGACCAAGGGATGTTTGCGATCCAGTACTTTGTGCGGGAACACGCCCCAGCGTTTAGCCGGTAAACGGGTTCTTTCGATGCCGTAGCAAAACTGTATGACGGCGTGCGTTGCCAGGCACGAACATAAAATAGACGGAACGTTTTGTTTGGCCCACAAGAACACTTCGGTCAGCGGTTGCCAAAAATCTTCCTGCTCTAGTTTCGGTTGCGTGACATTGGCGCCGCTGATGATCAAGGCGTCCAGTCCGTCGCGCTTGATGGTTTCGAACGATTCGTAATAACGTTCTATGTGTGCTTTTGCTTCCAAGCTTCGGGGCAATCCGTCGACGGTAAACGGGTGGACATGAAACTGCGTGATTTGGTTACACGCGCCGACCAACCGGAAAAATTGACGCTCGGTGGCTTCAAGCGCGGCATCCGGCATCATATTCAGCAAGCCGATATGCATTTCTCGAATATCTTGGTGGCGCGCCCGCTCCGGGTTCAGAATTTCTTCGCCTTCTTCACGCAGACGCTGGAATGTCGGTAAATCGGTGTGTGCGACTAAGGGCATTAATCCTAACCTTGTTTAAGCCTATTGTTCGGCGATCGCGTCTGCGATCAGCCGAATGAAATCGTCTTCGTTGTTGACCTGTGCGGCATCGTTGGCGTCGATAGTATAGCCGTACTGCCGGGCAATCGCTTCATAACGAGGTAAGCGCGATTTGAATAATTCCGGGAAGACCCATGTGACGAATTCGTCAGGCGGAATCATTTCGGGGTCCGAATAGTGGTGTTTGACCATGAATTCGGCCAGTTTTTCATCCAAAAAGGCTTCACGATAATAAAGCGGCTTAGGATCGGTTTTAGCGCGCTCGATAATCGTTTTTTCGAGATCCGGCGGAATCTTGATATAGAGAATTAGCGTATGCTTGGCGAGTGTTTCCAGTACTGCCCTGTTGCCCAGCTCGCATAAACTGCCGCCGGCATCATTAATGAAATGTTTGTAGCCGTAGATGTCTTCGGATTTTTTTATGAAATCGGGAACATCGAGCATTGCTGCGATTTCGGCTTCATGATGCAATTGTTGGCGGCGTTTGAATTCCGTTAAAGACAATCCGCCTAGCTCGGGGTTGCCGATTTTACCGAGAAAACTCGATACCGGAGTTAGGTTGTCGACGGTAACGTTGTTGCATATATAGATGGAGTCGGATAGCAGTAACTCTCGCAAAAATGGTACATCCATCGCTCGACGCTTGATGTTGTCCAGGATGGGTTCATCCAGATACTTGGTGCCGATCCGATAGTCGCCGGAATAATGAAACCATTTTTGTCTAGGAAGCTTATTGGCCAGTGTGGTTTTACCCGCGCCAGACATGGCCATTAGTGTAATGCTTTTGGACTCCCAATCCAGGAATTCCGGTGCACTCATTTTCATGCGAAGTGTTTCCGTTAATCGATGTAATCGTCAAAGTTTAAATTGTCCATATTGCGACGGTGTTCGTCCGTGTCGCTGTAACCGAGATCTTCGTCGTCCAGTTCGAAAGGCGCACTCCAATCCTCGGGTTCCTCAATATAGTCGAAGGTCGAATTATACCAACTGTCGTTGTCGTATTCGCCAATCTCTCCGTTTAAATATTGTACTTCGATTGAATCGTCGCTTTCATCGATCGCAATGATTTTGAACGTTAAATTATTTTCGACATCTTTGTACCATCTGTCGATGACGGGGTCTGCTATTGTCGTCATGTTAAATTCCTCAAAAAATTAGGGTATTCCGTATAAACCTTCATAACCTGATTGATAGATTGTTATCGGCTGGTTATCTAACCGGCAATCGTTTGCAAGCCGGCCGGTTGTAAAAATTATGATCGCCGTTACCATCAAAGCTAGCTGAAATTGCCTGTAAAGAAAAGAAGTTTTTAACGGTCGTGGCAAATAAATAAATTCATGGTTTGGTAAGGAATAGCGTTGTATTTTTCGAGGTAAAGGTTTGCCGAAGGCAGTTGTTTTTGGTCAATCGGCAGCAATAGTTTGCGGATGAATTGTTGAGCTTCGGTTGGATACGATGAGTTGATCGGGCCTTAGCTGAATTTGCGAGGCTTTTTCAAGCGGTACAATGCCGAAATGTCCTCGTCACCAAAGCCTTGATCCATTAACTGTTTGTAATTGAGCAATGTCATTTCGGCCAAAGGAATAGGCGTCTCAGCGTTTTCGGTCATCGCGCGGCAGATTTCCAAATCTTTGTGATGTAATGCCAATTTGAAGCCCGGTGCGAACGTACCCTGCATCATTGTCGGCCCTCTATGTTCGAGAAACCAATTGCCCGCAGCGCCACCCGAGACGACTTCGATGACTTTATCCATCGGCAGGCCTTGCGCTTCGCCGAAGGCGAGTGCTTCGGTCACGGCTTGGTTGATGCCGGCGGCCATGATTTGATTGACCGCTTTGGTGGCTTGGCCGCTGCCGACCGGTCCCATGTGCAGAATGCGCGCGGCGATCGAGGCAAGAATAGGCCGGATTTTGTCCAAAGCTTCGTTACTCCCGCCGACCATCATTGCCAATGTGCCTCTTTTCGCGCCTTCGACGCCGCCCGAGACTGGCGCATCGAGAAATTGCGCTTGTTTTTCGGCGAGTATCTCGGCAGCTTGTTGTGCGGTTGCACTGTTGACCGTTGACATATCCACGACGACCGCACCCGGTTTAACCGTCTGAGCGACGGCGGTAACCATTTCGAGTACGTCTTCGTCGCGCGAGATGCAAATCAAAATGAGCTCGCACGCGGCGGCGAGTTCGGGCGGGGTGTCGAATGCGACGACACCGAGTTCGTCGGACAACGCTTGCGCCTTGCTAGCAGTGCGGTTATAGACGCCGGCTAAAAAACCTGCCTTCGCGAGATTTCTCGCCATGCCGGCGCCCATTGCGCCTAGTCCGATGAGTCCTATACTAGTCATGATCTATCCGTTTTATTATTTGATTTTCAAACATGCATGTGTCGAGCTCAGTTTTTATCTTAAAGCGGCAATATGTGCATCGACATCGTCAATTTCATTGAAACCGGTCATGTCGCCTCGTTTGTAAGCAAAGGGTTTGGTCTATTTTCGAGTCCTGTTCGGTCAGCAAGCCGAGCCTAAAGTAATGAATTAAATCGTATAATTCGACCAACTTGGCTTCAGGGATTTGTTCCAGTTCCTCGATGATGTCATCTTTTATCATAAATACCTCGTTATTCAGTCGAGCCGTTATTTTTCCAAATAAGTATAAGCTCGAAGCCCCGCCTCGAGTTCTTTTTCATATTCGTACCGCTCTAGTTCGCCGATACCGCTTTGCGTTAGCTTTGCATGATAGGCTTCCTTCAATTCTTCGGGATTGATATGGACATAATCCAATAAATCGGAGACATGCTCGCCTTCTTGTAAATCGGAAAAATGATAACCGTTAGCATCGAGTTCGATATTGATCGAATGCGTGTCGCCGAATAGATTATGCATATCGCCGAGAATTTCCTGATAGGCTCCGACCATGAAAAAACCGATAAGATAGGGTTCGTTCAAGTCGATTTTGTGAAGCGGCATCGTATTTTCGATATTCGGCCCGTCGACGTAGCGATCGATACGGCCATCCGAATCACAGGTTAAGTCTTGCAGTACCGCGCGGCGGGAGGGTTGCTCGCCGAGACGGTGAATCGGCATGATCGGGAATATTTGGTCGATACCCCAAATGTCAGGCAACGATTGAAATAAAGAGAAATTGCAAAAGACCTTGTCGGCGAGCTTTTCATTAAGTTCTTGCAAAATCAACGCCTCGCTGTGGTTGTTCGGGTTCAGGTGCGTTTTGATTTGACGGAATAGCCGGACGTAATCGCGCTCGGCATCGGAGAGTTCGATCAGCCCGAGTTTACCTTGCACGAAGGCGCTTCGCGCTTCGCTTAGATTGAATTGGGCGTCGTGATAATGTTCGGCGATGTTGTGCGAAGAAATCGGCGTGTCGTGTACGTCGAGTTCGGTATCGATCGATTCGATATCGGTGACATTGCTGATTAGCACGGCATGATGCGCGGTCAATGCTCTGCCGGATTCGGTGATGATGTGCGGTTGCGTTAAACCGTTTTCGGCGCAGGTTTCGGCGAAGCTGCGTACGATGTTTTGCGCATATTCGTCGACGCTGTAATTGATCGAGCAGTCGCGGCGCGAACGGCTGCCGTCATAATCGACGCCGAGTCCGCCGCCGGCATCGACAGTATCGATTAACGCGCCTAAGTGGTGGAATGCGGCATAAAACTGTCCGGCCTCCTTGAGCGCGGTTTTGATATCGTGAATATTTGCGATTTGCGATCCCATGTGGAAATGCATCAGTTTCAGCGTGTCCAGCAGGCCTTCCTTGTCGAGACGCTCGACTAATTGCAGGACTTCTCCGGCGTGAAAGCCGAATTTGGATTTTTCGCCGCCGCTGTTTTGCCATTTTCCGGCGCTGATGCTCGAAAGCCGGACTCTGACTCCGAGCAGCGGCTTGATGCCCAGTTTTTGCGATTCCTGCAGAATCATTTCCAGCTCGGATGGTTTTTCTATGACGATATAAACCTTCAATCCCATGCGTAAGCCGATCAAGGCGAGGCGAATATAAGCGCGGTCTTTATAGCCGTTGCAGACAATCAGTCCGGGCGACAAGGCCAGGATTGCCAACAATTCCGGTTTGCTGCCGGCTTCAAGGCCTACATTGCCACCGGATAAAATGCCTTCGATGACTTTTCGTTGTTGATTGACCTTAATAGGATACACCGGCGTGTAATTACCGTTATATCGGTGAGTCTCGCGTGCCTTGTCGAATGCGGAATGCAATTGCTTGACCCGGTTTTTTAGAATGTCGGTAAAACGTACTAATACCGGTAAAGATAGGTTTTTTTCGTTTAAGGTTTGTGCGATTTCGTATAAATCCAGCTCGACATTTTGATCGGGGCAGGGTTTAACGGTCACTCGTCCGGCTTTGTTGATCGAAAAAAAGCCTTCGCCCCAATTGGCGATGCCGTAAGTATGTGCCGATTGTTCAATGGTCCAGGGTTGTTCAGGCTTGGCTTGCACAGGGCTTCCTCGATTTTAAGTATTGATTCAGAGTTGGAAATGGGTACGAATAATACGGATTTACACCGATTTTCTAATGCCGTGTACTCGTAAAGGCTTAGGCTTTGCAAAGTTATTGAAGCGAATCCGCGTTGATGTCATAGAAAAAAACTGGGCGGCAGGCCTTAGTTATCGGTTTTCATGCACTAAGGATTCGGTTATAAATAACTTCCCTATTTTAATGCAGGGTAAGCAGGTTCGGTAACTCGATTGGAAGGTGTCGGCGGCAGGGCAGATTTTTGCTCCTCGGCAATTGCTCCTGCATTGCCCTAATACACGCCATCCATAGCGTAATGCAAAATCTGCATTCATGCCATCCATGGCAATCAGTCGCCGCCGTCAAGCCTACACGGACGTATTCACCCAGCACCTAAATCCAGCACCTAAATTCCATAGCCCATTAGCAATGTTTTGTATTATGGCTAATTTAGGTGCTGGATGAATTCCATAGTCCATTGGCTATGGTTAACTATCTTGGATAATTTAGGTGCTGGGTTCACGGCGTCCTGTCAAGCGAGTTACCGAACCCGCTACAAGACTCATAGCATAAGGAAATTATTTTTCACGAAATCCTAAATCGGCGTTATTCGAACGTCTATTTTTTCTAGCTACTGAGTCATGAGCAAATTTCTAATATAATGGTGCCATTTTAAACGTTTCCAACAGGATTACCCAATAATGAACCCAACTGAATGGTTTACCGAACAAGCTCCCGGCGCAGGATCGGCGTTTTCGTTAAAAATCAAACGCAAGTTGCACGAAGAACAATCCGATTTTCAATTTCTCGAAATCTATGAAACAGAGGATTTCGGAAATCTGATGGTGATCGACGGCTGCACGATGGTTTCGACCCGCGACAACTTCTTCTATCACGAAATGATGAGCCATCCCGTGTTGTTCACGCATCCCGATCCGAAACGGGTATGGATTATCGGCGGCGGCGACTGTGGAACTCTGAGGGAAGTTTTGAAGCATCCGGGGGTAGAAGAAGTCGTGCAGATCGACATCGACGAGCGCGTGACGCGGCTGGCCGAAATTTATTTCCCGGAATTATGCGAGTCGAACGACGATCCCCGAGCCGAGCTGAAGTTTATTGACGGCATCAAATGGGTCAAAGACGCCGCGCCCGGTTCGGTCGACATCATCATCGTCGATAGCACCGATCCGGTAGGACCGGCCGAAGGCTTATTCGGCGAAGCGTTTTACCGCGATTGTTTGAATTGCCTGTCCGAAAACGGCATGGTCATACAACAATCCGAGTCTGCTCTTTATCATTTAAATCTGATGCAAGCCATGCGCAATGCAATGAGCGCGGCCGGCTTCGATCATCTGCAAACGCTGTTTTTCCCGCAATGCATTTACCCGTCCGGTTGGTGGAGCGCGACAATCGCCGGCAAGAAGGCATTGGGAGGTTTCAGGCAGGAGGATTCGGCGAATAAACCGTTTGCGACCGAATATTACAACGTCGACATCCACCGCGCTGCATTGGCGCAGCCGGAATTCGTTAAACGGGCGTTCGGCGGTTGATGTATGCATGGCAAGGCGGGCAATACAGTTGTCCGCCTTCAATACTAACTAATGAATACGAACAAAAATCGCGGTGTCGGTTGCCTAACTTATTCCCTTTCGTTATGTGTCTTCAGGGCAAACGCATTAAAATAATCAACATATCAATATGTTATCCTGTTGCTTAGAACGCTTAGTCAATTCGGCTTAACTTATGGTATCCCTCCCTGGGCCCCGTTAGGCCGCGCCGAGCACTGGCGATTTTGCCGAGAATAGCCCGTTAGGGGAGCGGCAGGGATGCCGCTCGTTTTCGGAGGGCTAGGGATAGCCCTTCCGAAAACCCT
>Ga0180009_10003830_pt1 | contig 16899 bp, 13 predicted proteins | sample OS_PC_MetaG_FD_123537 | JGI IMG/M metagenome (GOLD analysis project Ga0180009, IMG submission 123537) | Groundwater microbial communities from the Aspo Hard Rock Laboratory (HRL) deep subsurface site, Sweden - OS_PC_MetaG | ecosystem: Environmental > Aquatic > Deep subsurface > Groundwater...
AGACAAGCATTCGATCCGAAGCGAACTCTCACCGATCTCGCCGAGCTGGCAGGGCTCGAAGCGACGGAAGACCATAGCCTCGAAGTGAACGTCGAGGTGCCCGAGGGTGCCAGTGTCTTTGCCGATCAGCGTCTGTTCCAGAGAGCGGTCGAGAATATCCTGAGAAACGCTGTCCAGCACGCTCACGGCAAGGTTGTGCTCGAGCTCACGTTGACTGAAGAGGACGCGGTCGTGTCAGTCCACGATGACGGGCCCGGCATTCCGGAAGACCTGAGGGACAAGGTGATGAGCCCGTTCTTCCGGGTCGAAGCGGATCGAGGTCGCAAGACCGGTGGCGTCGGGCTCGGACTGGCCATCGTCGGCCGCATCATGCACCGGCACGGCGGGCGCGTAGCCATTGGCAGCTCGCCGGTCGGCGGGGCGAAAGTGGCGACATTCTGGCCGAGGTCTGGTTGAGAGGTGGTCCAACGCTCAACCCGTGCGAGCTGTCGAAAGCAACAGCGGGGAGAGTCCAACCACCTCTACAATTCTCTACTATTTGAACACGTGTCCGTCTGGTGCACCGAGTTAGAGTCGAAGCATGAGACGCTACCCGATCCCGCTTCTCGTCGTGGTCGCACTGTGCTGCCTCGTGACCTGCTCCGATGACGCCGCCAACGAGCCGGCTGATGACACCGGGACCGACGGTGGTTCAGCGGGGGCCGCCGGCGACGCCAGTGTCGAGCCCCCCTCCTGCCAGGACGCCGGCTCGATCTACGGCCCCGTGCTCATCGGCACGACTCCCGAGAGCATTCCGGCGGAGTGCCCCTCGCCCTCCACGCCCTTGTCCACGATCGTCGAGGCCCAGATGCGCAGTACGCAGGAAGCGGCGGACGCGCGTCGCGCCGAGCTTCTCGATCCCGGTGCTCTCACAGTCGTCACGTGCGGTACGGGCACCCCACTTCCTTCGGATCGGGCCCAGTCGTGCACGGCCGTGTTCGCGAACGGGCAGTTTCTGCTCTTCGACGCCGGCAACGGGGCGGCCCAATCCCTCGAGGACCTGCTCCTGCCGGTCTCCGATCTCAGCGCCCTGTTCATCACTCACTACCACTCCGACCACGTGGCGGACGTCGGGGAGGTCGCGAGTCGAAGCTGGCTCCTCGGACGCCAGGGACACCTGCAAGCCTATGGCGGCGAAGGCATCGAGCGGCTCGTCGACGGCTTCAACCTCGTCTACTCCCTCGACGACCGCTACCGCGAGGCGCATCACGGAGACACGTTCCTCACGCCGGGAACGGGCGGAATGGAAGCCAATCGGGTGGACGCGACCCCCGAGGGCGCCGTCATCTACGAAGTGGACGGGGTGACCGTCACCGCCTTCCAAGTCGATCACTCGCCCGTAGAGCCGGCCCACGGCTATCTGGTTTCCTTCGGTGGCAGGTCGGTGGCCATCAGCGGGGACACGATGGATTGCCCAGGTCTGGCAGCACTGGCCAAAGGCGCCGACGTCCTGGTCGCCGAAGTGCTCGACCCGACGGCCATCGAGGGCTTCGAGTGCGCCTCGGGCCGCCTGGGAAACACTCGCAACGAGGAGGTCTTCGCCGACATTCGTACCTATCACCTGCACACCGCGAAGCTCGCTGCTCTGGCCGAGGCCGCCGGGGTGGGGACCCTCGTGCTCACCCATCAGATTCCCACCCTGGAACCGGAGCAAGCGGAGATGGTGTTTCGGGGCACCATCGAGGCGGCGTACTCGGGCGAGCTGGTCATCGCCGTCGACGGAACCGAGGTCTCCGTCCCCGTGCCCTGACCACGGTCGCCGAGGAGAGTGTCAAAGATGGGACTTGAGAGATTGTTACTCACTGTCGCGCTGGCGATCTCCGGATGGGCATGTTCGGGTGACGACAGCCCAAGCACCGCCGACGCGGGCACCGACGTCGGACCGGACGTGGTCGACGCTGGCGACGTCGGATCGGACGCCAACGCCGACGCAGTCCCGGCCGAGGGGGGCGACACCGGAGCGACGGACGACGCGCCCCGTTGCGTCGCTTACTACGAAGGGTCGCCCGGGGCGCTCGCCCCCAACGCGGCTGCCTGGTGCCAGGAGGGCGCGGCCATGACTTGGCAGAGCGCAGGCTGGCCTTCCCCGATCGAGCTCTTCTACCACTGCGCGGGAGACCCGTCGGACCCAGCGGTCTATCTGCAGCACGGTTGGCCGACCAGCAGCTTCGACTTCCAGGAGCTGTCTGCCGCGTTATCCGCTGACCACTTCGTCTGCGCCCTCGACACCCCCGGATACGGTTTCTCCGACAAGCCCGACGGTTATCCGTACTCCATCCTAGAAGACGGCAAGATCGTGCAGACCTTCATCGAAGAGGTCATGGGTGTCGACGAGGTGCTGCTGCTGACCCACGACAAGGGTGACAGCGTGGGCCTGGAGCTTTTACACCGTTATGTGAACGACTCAGCGAGCTTCGTTCTCACCGGACACGTGTTGCTGAACGGGAGCATCCACCTCGAGCAGGCCGAGATCTCGCCTTTTCAGACCATGCTGTTGGACCCGGAAACCGGGCCGCAGTTCGCTCAGCAGCTGAACGGAACCACCCTCGCCTCGCTGCTCGGAGGGAACACCTATTCGCCACCGCTCACCGAAGCCGAGAAGGCGGAGCTGGCGAGCGTGTTCGACTTCGACGACGGAACCGCCGTGCTTCACCAAACCATCCAGTACCTCGTGGAGCGGGACATGTACGAGGACGACCGCTGGTTGGCAGCGCTCGCAGCCAGTCGGGTGCCGACGACCTTGATCTGGGGCGAGCTCGACCCAGTCGCCGTGCCAGCGGTGGCCGACTACGTGTGGAACGAGGTGCTCTCGACGCGCCCGGCGCCCGCGGACTACTGGCGCGTGCCCTGTGGGAACCACTACGTCCAGCACGACCGCACGCAGGACATCCTCGCCATCGTACGCAACGAGGCGCTTCCCCCACACGAGGACACCCAGTGCGAGGCGACATATTTGCTCGAATCGACCGACGGAGGCTCGTGAAATGAAACGCCGCAGATTTCTCGAGGTAACGGCTGCAGCGGCAGGTGGATTCGCTGCGCACTCTCTGTTGCTGAACCTGTCCGGGTGCGGGAGCGACGATTCGACGTCCGCACCGCATGGCGGAGACGACGCAGGATCGGACGACGCCGGGCCAGACGACGCTGGGCCAGACGACGCTGCCGTTGGCGATGCGGACAGCGGGGAGTCATCCACGGATTCGGGGCCTGAGCCGTTGGCGCCCGGAGACGTCCTGCTCGGCCTCTACGCGTCCAGCAGCATACCGAAGCCCGAGGACGCGGTGCGCACCGCCCTGGCAAGCCTCGACCTGGGATGGCTGAAAGCAGGGGACAGCGTCTTCGTGAAGCTGGCGTCCAACTCCGGCAACGCCCACCCGGCAGTCACGTCACCCGCCGCGGTCACCGCGCTGTGCGCCGAGTTGTTCGAGCGAGGCGCCGGCCGTGTCGTCGTCGGCGATCAGAGCGGTGTAGAAGGGGTGCGGCTGGCCGAGGGCGAGCTGCGCTTCGGCTCGACGAAGGAGCTCATGGTGGAAAACGGGCTCTACGCAGCTATCACCTCCGCGGGCGCCGAAGCCCACTTCTTCGACGATCAGGGCTATGAAGCCGGGTACTTCGAGGCCACGCTCCCGGACGGGCACCACTGGTCCGAGCCGATGATGATCCCGAAGATCATCGAGCAGATGGATCACATCGTGTACCTGCCCCGGCTCAGCTCGCACGCGGTGGCGGGGTACAGTCACGGGCTCAAGTCCGCGGTGGGCTGGCTGCGGGACGACGGCCGGTACCACTTGCACAACGACGCCGCGTCGCTCCACGAAAAGTACGCCGAGATCAACTACTGCACCGAGATTGCCTCTCGCCTGCGCCTGGTCCTGACCTTCGCCGAAGCCATGTTGCTCGACTTCGGGCCGGACACCGGAACCGTCGCGGTCGCCGATCCACGCATCGTCATCGCTTCGAGCGACATCGCCAACCACGACGCGCTCAGCGTCGCCTTGCTGCGGCACATCGACCAAGTCACGCCCGCAGACCCCGGGCTCCCCTTCCCCTACGACGACGGCGCCCAAGCCAACATGCTCAACCAGCTCTTGGTGACGACCCTCATCGAGAAAGCGACTGGCATTCCGTGGGGCGACGGTGGTGAAGGCTACACGCCTCTGACCGGCCACAAGTACTGGGAGGGCATCTCCACCGATCGTGGGCTCTCGCGCGCCTACGATCTCCAAGGTGGGATTCCCCAGACCGTCCGGGTCCGACTGGCGGGTGCGGCGCTGGATTCGGAGCTTCGTGCCGCTGTCGAAGCCTACGACGACGGGATCTTCGATCTCGTCTAGTCCTCGTTCTTTCGGCCGTCTTCCCACACTACGCCGCAGTCGTCACACCGCCGTCCACCGCGCTGCGCGGACGCTCCGCTGTCTCGGACAGCGACGAACGGGCGGGCCCATGCCGGGGCGGATTCGACAACGCCAAATGCATCGACTCTCGTGTTGGGTTGTGAGGTCGCCATTGCGCTCAGGTGACAAGTTGATGGACTCGATGAACCGAGCGGACGTTTCCTCAATACGACCTTCGGTCCAGGCCCTGATGAGCGCGCACTACAACACACCGAAACGTTGCGACGAATTTGCTGCTGCTCCATGGGATCGCCACAGGACGACACTAGCCTCCAGAACATGAAGACTTGTATGCGACCCCTTGGCTCATCAGGACAGGAATTCGTACCCCCGTGGGAAGAGGATCCTCGGCGCTAATGCTTCGCCTCGCTCGCCCTGTCACGATATTCTCACCTCCGACCCACCTAGTTGTCAAAGTCCAACCCTACGCTTCTGTGTATGAGCAGCGAGACTTGCCTTGACAGCCCCTCGTGTCCTACCTGCAACGGGCCGACGGAGCGACGCGCCGAACTGAAACGTCTCGAGCCCGCTGTGCGTGGCTTCCACGTTCGGTTTGAATGGCTTTGTACGAATTGCGGGCGCGGGTTCACCGACGCCAAGATTGACGAGCACAACGAGTTTGTGGTGCGAGCGACGGAACGTCTGAGAGAAATGCGCTCGTACCTGCCTGCGTTGCTCTCGTCACGGTAGGCCGCACCAAGGCGGCCACGGGTCGGGCGGAAGGACGAGCCCTTCGTCGGACGGCGCCCTCGCCGGCATTGGCGTTCGCAAGGATGGGCTCGATGAGCTTCGGCCACAACTCTTCGCTGAATTGCCGGTTCGATGTCACAGTCGTTCGTGAAGTTCCGGAAACGTGACACCATCGGGCCGCGTCGCTCTCGATTCGATGCGTGAATTGGTGGCGGTGGGCGTCATTGAAATTCCGTCCAACATTCTCCTGGCTGTCATCAAGACGAGCGAAGGACCCACCATCCTAGCTGCATGCTTGCACCATGGCTCGAGGACACAAGGGTATCTGTTCGGAGCGCCGTCATCGCTGCCCGTCCCCGCCGACAACGCGAACGGTGGAAACGCATGTCCGGCGAATCACCGGAAAGCTCGCGGTTCACGATTATTGCACCGCCGACACCAATCCGTCACAACGTGACCGTAGGTTGAGTTCATGGCCTTTCCACATCGGCAGCTCGCTCGTCCCGCCTTCGCGATTGCAATGCTGGTGTCCTCGTGCAGTGCACAACAGGTCTCCTCCGACATGGGCGAGCCTCCTAGCCATTCCAAGATAGCATCGTCCCCCCAACCTCCGTTCCCCCCGTCGCGGCTCGAACCGGTGGTCGTCTCCATCGTCATCGATCAGCTGCCTGCCTGGATGTTGTCCGAACGTATCGATCTGCTACCCAAGAATGGCGGGTTCGCTGGCGCTCTCGCTGTCTGCAATGGATGCGGTCGGGCACGCTTTCGGCCCCGACTCGTGGGAGTCGTGGGACAACCTGCTGCGACTCGACCGCATGCTAGCGGGGCTGATGGAGCTGCTGGATCGCCAAGTCGGCAAACATGGCTACGCGGTCGTCGTGTCCAGCGATCATGGCGGGGTCAGCCTCCCCGAGCTCGCGGGCGATGCGCGGCTGCACCCGTGGTGTCATGGCGGCACGCCTGACCGATGGAATCGACCCTGCCAGGGTGGTGAACGAATCGACCAGTACGAGGTCGCCCATGAGCTCGACGCCGCTACACGCAGGGCGCTTGGAGTCGGTCCGTGGATCGCAGGCGTGGCCGATCCTTACGTGTTCTTCACCGACGCGGCCAAGCAGCTTCCCGCCAACAAGCGCAGCGTGCTTATGAAGACGATCGTCTCCCAGCTCGAAAAGCATCCGGGAATCGAGCGTGCCGTCGACGTGCGGGACGTGCCTTCGACGTGCCCACCCCGGTTGGACGAGTCGCAGGACGCGCTGGTATGCCGGGCCGTGCGGCCCGGAACGTCGGGCGATGTATACATGATCCCGCGAGCTGGAAGTTTCTTCGATCCGGAGTACGACCGGGGCAAGGGATCGAGCCACGGTACACCCAACGTCTTCGATCGCTCCGTGCCTATGCTGGCCTACGCCCCCGGAAGGGTGAAGGCGGGGCGGTTGGTGGACGAGGTGACCGATGCCGCGGCGTTTGCTCACACGGTCAGTGCGTTGCTGGGGATTGCGCCCCCAGAGCACGCACGTGAGGGTATCAGTCTCGCGGAGCGCCCAGCCAATCGGTAGGTGCTCGCGATCCAAACGTAACCGAGGATTCATCAGCGGATCACCGCTCTGTCACGATGCGCTTACACATTGGTGGCATGTATCTCGACAAAGAGACCAAACACCCAGCGTGTCCCTCCTGCGGTCAATTGACCTATCGTGCGGCCGGCGCTCGGGCGCTACCTGGCGCGCAGCGAGCCTTCTGTCTCCAATTCCGGTGGGATTGCCCACGCTGCGGACACGAGCATATCGATACCGCTTTGAAGGCGTTCAACGAGGCGCAGGCGCGTGCCATTCGCCTCATGCGGGGCGATACCGAGGGATCTCCCAGGGATAGATCGCCCACGCTTCCGATGACGGCGGTCACTCCGGATGGCTCACGGCCGCGCGATGGCATGCTGCGTGGCAATCCCATGACCCATCAGCGACGAATATGACTCGCAAGTGAAGGGCGCGCCTTCACAAAGTTTCCGAGACGTATCTCCCCTCGCGTCCATTCGCCATCATCGCGGGCGACACTGCGCCCAAGATGAGCAAGAAATCCAAGACGGATCTCGCCATAAGAAAGCGCTGGTGCAGTGTTGGCGGACTCGCCGTTGCTGTCGCCTTGTCTGCCACGAGTTGCCAAAGTTCCCGAAGCGCGGCCTCAGCGCTCGCAGCCGCGGTTCCAATCTCCGCCGAGCACCACGAGCCCGTCGGAATCCCCCTCGGACCTTTGCCGGCGACCGATTCGATCGTTCTGATCGCGGTCGACGGCGTTCGTTGGCAAGACGTATTCCTGGGCGTCGACCGGTCGATGGCGGAAGCAGAAGCAATTGATGAGAGTTTCATGCTCCCGGCTGATCGTTTGCTTCCGAACATCTTCAGGCGCGTTATCCCTCGAGGAGTCGCCATCGGCGCACCCGGTTACGGAGCGCCGATGAGAGCGAGTGGTCCGAACCATGTCTCGCTGCCGGGGTACATGGAGCTGTTGAGTGGCTCAGCGACCACCTGCACCGAGAACGATTGTAAGACAGTCCCCGCGCCGACGATTGTCGATGCGTTTCGGGACCACTTTGGCCCCGAAGGTGGCGCCGTTGGTGTCATCACCTCGTGGGAGCGCATCGAGAGGGCAGCTGCTGCCGATGCTCGAGGGATCGTCATGTCGACAGGGCGAACCGGCGGAGCGACACGCGAGGCGATTCGTTCCGACCCCGTGGCCGCAGAGCTACTGGATGTAGGATCGGAGGTTGGGCCATACCCGGGACACGGGGACTACCGGCCGGACTTCTATACTGCGGCTCTCGCCCTGCGATTCCTTTGGACGCGTCGACCGCGGTTCATGTTCGTTGGTCTTGGCGACACGGATGAGTGGGCGCATCAAGACAACTACGAGGCCTATCTGCAGTCGATGAGATTCGCCGACACCTTCGTTGGCAACGTCTTGGACACGCTGGAGATGATGGGGAGTTGGGGGGCTCGAACCACGGTCATCGTGACGACGGATCACGGTCGTTCCAATGACTTCACAGGTCACGGGAGATCAGTCGAATCGGGGCGAGTGTGGATGGTTGCGCGGGGCGGTAGCGTTCCCGCTCTGGGGTACGTTCGCTCGCCGGAGGAACGGCACCTCGCAGATATCGCGCCAACGATTCGGAGCCTCGCCGGCCTGCCAGAGCGTGATGGCGGTGGCCATGTGCTCGCCGAGATGCTGCTACCCAACGGTTCCATCGAAGCGGTGGCGAGCCGTTGAGAGGAAGAGAGGCTGAAGGTGAGTTGCCCAACTCTCCCACGGATCGCTGCCCTGCTTGCCCTGACCCACCTTCGCCGGTTCGGGCCACATCGCCATCGAAAGCTTGCCGGCACTCTGTCGCCTCGACCCGGGGTCGCCACGACCCTGTTACCCAGATCTCCCAACATGGATTCGGAGGGCTGCAAGAATGGATGTATGGGTCGTTTCAATACTCGCAGTGATCGCGAGTTCGTCGCTGTTACTCGCACTGTTCACCCACGTTGTCGCTCACATGACGTTGAACCGAGCCAGCCGCAAGACCGGGCCAACGCCCGCCATCTCCATCCTGAAGCCGTTGTGTGGACTGGACGACGGTCTCGAGGAGAACCTGCGCGCGATCGCCGTGCAGGACTACCCAGTATTCGAGGTCCTCTTCGCGGCCGAGGATGCGGAGGATCCCGCTCTTGATGTCGCTCGTAGAGTCAAGCGCGCGTATCCCGCGGTGCCCATGAAGATCGTGGTGTCGAGTTCTGCTGATGCGCTCAACCCGAAGGTGGCGAACTTGATGGCGATGACGCGCGAAGCGAAACATCGGTACCTCTTGGTGTCCGACTCAAATGTTCGGCCTGACCCCGGCTACTTGAGAGCCATCGCAGCAGAGACCGCGGATTCAAGGGTAGGCCTGGTCTCGAGCGTCCTGTCCGGATCGGGGGAAACGACGGTCGGCGCTCTCCTTGAGAACGCGCATCTCAACAGCTTCATCTTGTCGGCGGTTTGCGCTGGTAACTCGCTAGCTCGACACCCTTGCGTCATCGGCAAGTCAATGTTGGTGCGGAGAACAGACTTGGAGTCGCTCGGGGGATGGGAGTCGGTTGGAGACCTTCTGGCTGAGGATTACATTCTTGGGCATCGCTTCAAGAAAGCAGGACTCGGTGTTGCCCTGTCCAGCCATCCGGTCCCAACGATCAATGCGGACTGGTCGGTTCGGCGATTTCTCCACCGCCATCTCCGTTGGAATCAGATGCGTCGACGTATTGCACCGATCGCCTACCTCTTCGAGCCGCTCTTGTATCCCGTGCCATGGCTCCTGTCACTGGCTGTGGCGTCCGCTGCCTGCGAGGACGACTGGGGTCTTTCGCCTCAGTTGACCGTCCCGGCGACGCTGGTGGGAGTTCTTATGAAGGCCGGTTCGGATCTTGCTCTCTCGCGCAGGCTACGCGGACACGGGCTCGGGATCGCGTCGCTTGCCTGGATGCCAGTCAAGGACATGCTTCTGCTACCGCTCTGGTTACTTGGCGCGTTCCGCCGCAAAGTCGCCTGGCGAGGTCATCAGCTAAGAATCGGCGCCGGCAGTCGTTTGGAGCGTGGACCGGCGACAGCGCCCAACTGGAACGCTGAAGCGCCTGCACCGGATTGAGACCAATGTCGTAGTCGGGTTTGGAACCTCCCGTACTTTAGCAATCGAGCGCGGCGCTGCCGGCTGGGGCAACTGCGACTGCGACCAGCGTCATCTCACTGTCGTCGATCTTCTGGGTGTTTCGGGAGCGGGTACGTGCTGCTGGCACACTTTGCGGCCTACCCTGATACGACAATCACGCAGTTCTATCGATGAATCGCCAAGGTGCGATTCGGATGTCAGGGCCGCACAATGCCTACATCGGTAATCGTCGACAGGCTCGCGCCGTCCTATCAGGACCGGAACCTGCAACGCCAGCGGGTATGAACGACGCAAAGACGATTGAAGCCCAAGCAGCAAGACTGGAATCCACCGCCCGAGGCGCCGAGAGGCGCTGCTTCCTCCCCGCCCAACTACGCTCCGCCGCCTCGGATCTCGAGCGCGCCGCACAGCTTTGGACCGCCGCCGGCAACGCCGAGCGAGCGCGGGTCTGCCGCGAGCGCGCCTGGGACCTGCACGCACGGGCGCGCAAGCTGATGTTCGGCGGGTGGCCGCGATGAAGTCTGTCCCCTTTTCGATTCCACCTGATCTCCCAAAATCGACCGCCCCTCCACAAAAACTCCCGTCCCTCCCCCAATCGGGACGTCCTCTGTCCCGTGCATGAACAACACACCTCCCGACACCCCGTCGGCACCGCCGGCGGACCAAGAAGACTTTCCCACCATTCTCACCGTCGATGAGCTCGCGGACCTTCTGCGACTCAATCGCAAGACCGTGTATGAGCTCGTGAGCAACGGGGAAATTCCCGCACGCCGCGTCGGAAGAAGCCTACGAGCTCACCGGGACACCGTGCTAAGGTGGCTGTCCGAAAGCCAAGTGCCTGTTTCGCGAAGGAGGCGATAACATGAGCGTGAGGCAAGCGAGATATCGCAATCCCACGAACGGTAGGTGGAGAACGTACTGGACCGTCGATGTCCAATTCCGCCATAGCGACGGCCGCGTAGAACGCATTCGCAAGGTCTCCCCCGTGCAAACGAAGCGTGGAGCGGAGCAATACGAACGCGAGCTGCGTCAATCGCTCCTGGAAGGGAATCATGCCGGCCAGGACAAGAGAGTAGAGGTGAAAACGCCCACGTGCGCTGAGTTCTCGAAAGAGTTCCTTCGCACGTACGCCAAGACGAACAACAAGCCTTCTGAGTACGAAACCAAGGTGGCGACCTTCAAGAACCACCTCAATCCCGCCTTCGGCAGGATGACCATCAATCGCATCGGGTCCAAGGAGATTGAGCAGTTCAAGGCACGCAAGCTGGAAGAGGGGTATTCGCCCAAGTCGGTCAACAACTGGCTTACGGCGCTGCGTCGCATGCTGAGCCTCGCCCACGAGTGGGACCTCATCAGCGGCGTGCCCCACGTCAAGTGGTTGAAGTTCCCCGAGCCCGAGATCGACTTCCTGAACTTCGAGGAGGCCGACCGTCTGGTTCGAGGGGCCGAGCCCGGGTGGAGCGCCATGATCCTCACGGGCCTCCTCACCGGGCTGCGCCACGGCGAGCTCATCGGGCTGCGCTGGGAGGACGTCGACCTGGTTGCGGGGCGCCTGATGGTGCGGCAATCGATCGTCCGCAAGGTGGTCGGCACGCCGAAGAACGGCAGGAAGAGGGAGGTGCCCATGAGCCCCGAGCTCTGCGACGCCCTGAAGCGGCACCGGCACCTGCGCGGTGAGTACGTCTTCTGCCAGGACAACGGCGAGGCCCTGTACCAGGACATCACCAAGTGGCCGCTCTGGCGCGCTTGCCGTCGCGCGGGCCTTCGCCGGATCGGCTGGCATTGCCTTCGTCACACATTTGCGAGCCACCTGGTGATGCGCGGCGTTCCACTCAAGGCGGTGCAGGAGATGATGGGGCACGCGACGATCGAGATGACGATGCGCTACTCGCACCTGTCGCCGGACGTGAAGCGCGACGCCGTGAAACTGCTGGATTCGAACTATCGGCGTTCGCCGTTCGGTTCCGGGCGCGACGGTGAGGGGAATCAGTCCACGGGGTGACGTTGCTCACCCGCATCGAGTTCGAGCCGACAGAAGATGGCGGGTTGTTTTCACTAACTATGCGAAGTCACACAGATTAACCATTCTGACACGCATTCAACTCGAACTGTGGTTAATCTACGTGAATTCGTTGGGTTGAGTGACGAAAAGAGCGAGGCGGCCGCCCACTCTCGCCGCGATCGGAGCCACGTTCGTGCCCGCTTCCGGTGGCGGTCGGCGTGCTCAACGACCCTCGGTGACGGCAGCGACCTCGTCCGGCCCCGGAACCCCGTCCAGCTGCGCCTTGAGATCGAGGAAAGCTCGTTCACGGGCGGCAAGGGCTTCGCTATCGAGAATCGTCTCGCCGCATTGCGGGCACCACCATCCTTGTGTCTTCAAGCGCCTTTCGTGGCCGTCGTACGTGACCACGTCGTCCAGCTGTTCGACGTGCATATCGCCGCGGCACGAGGGGCAAGGTCGAGTGTTCGGCATGGCTACGCCGCTCGCTCCTCGTGCCAGCCATCCGTGTCGGCCGAGAGGCGAACCCTCGCCGGAGCGAACTCGTCCTCCAAGCTCGCCAGTGTCTCGATGGCGTACTCCCGCTTGGGAGCCTTGGTGACCACCATCAAGCGGAGCAAGCGGTCGGCGACGGGTCCGATGGACTCGCGTCCGTTCTCCCAGCGAGAAACTGTTTCGGGCGTTACCCCCATGTGCCGAGCGAAGTCTGCCCCCGACCACCCCAGGTGCTTTCGCAGGAACCGCACCTCATCAGCCGCGAGTCGAGCCTTCTTGCCGATCACCGCCTGGGCGATGGCCTGGTGCAGCTGCTCGATCTTGGGGATGACAACCTCGTGCTCACCACATTCCGGGCAACGACGCACCTCCACGTTTGCCAAGGTGATGTGTGGCAGTCCGCAAGCTGCGTAGCTGTAGTTCTCGTTGGTCGAGATCATGGTTCCACCGCAATCACACTTCATGGCTTGAACCTCCACGCAGTCACGACTCTCAGTTCCGTTTCCGATCGAAACGCGATGACGACGCACATCCGCGCCGTCCAAATCCGATACCTCCAAGAACCGTTCTCGAATTCGCCTGGCTCGACGACGCCACCCGCAAGCATGTTGAGAACGTCGGTGGTCTCCAGGTCGTCCTTTGCCAATTCCTGGAGTGCGTGACCCGAGAAACTAACCCTTCCGTTTTGGACGTTCTCCCGGACGAGTCACCTCTGCCGAGCTGAGGGGTTCGACGAGCACCACCAGATCTTGGGCCGACATTGAGATTATGTCAAGCCATGAGATTTTGTTGGAGTACTCTACCCGCACACCACCGAGGCGCCGGCACCCCACCAACACAGGGTAAGTCCATCTACCTGAACGTGTGACCTGTGGTTTGGCCACGGCAAATAGACGGCAAATGAAACTGGCCCGATCGAAATCGAGCCAGAAACAAGCCGAAAACTGGTGGAGGCGCCGGGAATCGAAAACGGCCGGGACGAAGCTGGCGGATCCGAGGGTTTGGATGATTCCAGCCGACAACAAGGTGAAGTCGGTCCGAGCGATGGTCGCCCTTGTGAGCTCCCGTGCCCTCTCGTGCTCTCTCGGTGTAGTCGTGTCGTCGCGGGGATCCAGCAGCAGCGCCGGAGAACATCGACCGTCTGCTGGCATGGCTGATCGAGCACGGGGCTCATCATCGGTTCGATCTCGCCAACCGCAGGCTACCACCAAGCTTGCGGGCGACGGGCACCTGAATCTCCAGCTGGATCTCGGAAAGCTGGACGTGCTCTGCGAGCTCGGTGCTGGTGAGGACTACGAGAACCTGTTTGCCGATACGGTTCTCGTGGAAAATGGTTCCATTCAGCTTCGGGTTCTGGAGCTGCATCGCTTGATCGCCGTGAAGGCGAGGGCAGGGCGACCCAAGGATCGAGCCGTGCTTCCGGTGCTGATGGCGACGCTCGACGAACAGAAACGACGCTGAAGCGCAGTCTCGGGACATCAGGAATCGGATTGTTGGGTGACGGGTTCGATGTCCTCAGCTATCACCGGATCAGCACATCTCCGATGGCGCCCCACCCCGACGACCCGAGCCTTTCCGTTCGAGACCGGTTGCTGCGCGCGGCCGCACGTCTCGACGGCGCCGATCACGAGGGAGCATCCTGCGCGTCGAGCGAGCTGAGGGAGGACCAGGCGACCGTGTTTCGTGCGGTGGGGTGGTACGTGACCGATGTGGCGACACGCCCCGCGGGCATGAACGGCAAGCCCTTTGCGCGGATCGTGCTGCCACCCCGAACGGGCAAGACCGTGCTCGCCGCCCACGTGATCGGGCAATCGGGGCTGTGTGCGACAATCGTGGTGCCGAGCCGGACGTTGGTGCGCCAAACGTGCAAGGAGCTACGGGCCCATTTGCCGGGAATCCGCGTGGGGCGGTTCGACGGCGAGCAGGTGAAGGTCGTGCGCAAGGGTGTGAACGTGACCACCTACGCGATGCTGCATGCCCGGACGCGAAACCGTCCGCTGCCGAAGCCGATCAGCACCTCGCCGCTGGTCTTCGTGGACGAAGCCCACCACGCGATGACCGACGCGCGGATGGCGATCTTTCGGGACGCATTTCACCCCGACGCGATCCGGATCGGCTTGACCGCGACCCCGGACTACGACGCGTTGCGTGCGCTGGAAAAGTTCTTTCCGGACCTGATCCACGAGATCGCGCTCGACGAAGCGATGGAGCTGGGGCTCCTCGCGCCGGCGAGGGTTTGGGTGGCCGAGGTCGACGAGGACGCGTCGAAGGTCCAGATGGTTGGGGGCGACTTCGACACCGAATCCCTGGGACGATTGCTCTCCTCCGCACCGGCGTTCGAGGCGGTTCGCCAGTTCCGGTACGCGCTTTCCGAGCGACGCAAGGCAGCGATGATCGCATGCGCAAACCGCCAGCAGGCCTACGACTTGGTCCGCTATCTCGAACGGCACCGACCGCGGGGCACTCCGCCGCCGCTCCTTCTACTCGGGGAGACACCCAGGGCGCAGCGCGAGGAGTCCCTCTCCTCCTTCGAGACGGGAGCGTGCGACACGCTCATTCAGGTCGGGGTTCTCGTCGAGGGGTGGACGTCGCCGCGCTGCAAGGTGCTCGTCGACCTCGCTCCCTCTGTGTCTCGGGTTCGAGCCACGCAGAAGTACTTCCGCGCGATGACGCGAGACGGGAACGAAGAAGCGCACTTGTTCGTGGTGCTCCCGCGTCATCTCCCTGCGCCGCCTGTGCTGCCGATGGAGGTCTTTGGGCAGGTTGGGGAATACGACCTCGGGGACCTCGTTAGGAAACGCGTCCGCGAAGCGAGCGAGCCACGACAAGTACGTCGCTACGAGCACACCCCCATTCGAGGCGTGGAGTTGAAGCGACGCATCGTGGTGGCGACCACCCTCTCGAAGCCGAGTTTGCAGCGTGGGGACTGGGAGTCGCTGGCGGAGGTTCTCGCAACGTGCGAGGGATTCGACTTTGATGCGCCACCGACGCTCGACCGATTCCGATGGCTGGTCTTCGCGCACAAGGCGTTCTCCGGACATGGAGCTTTCCTGCTTCGGTGGCTTGGCTTTGCTGCATCGCGGTCAGGATACGCGGCGTTTCTGGTGGGCGTGTTCCCGGACGCCGACGGGCTGCTGTTGTTGGGGGAGCGCGATCGATTCAGGCACAACGGGCCGTGCTCCGACGACGCTGCGCATCTGCTATCCGCAATCCACGGCGACAACGCCAGCGCAAAGGATCGTGACGGGATCCTCGAAGGCATGCGCGCCTTGGCTGGAACAGAAGACGCTCCAGCGCCGACTCCCTATGATGCGTTGGAATCCGCCGAAACGTGCGCGTGGGTGCTTCTATCTGCGATAACCGCGCTTCCGGCACGCTATCGCGTGATGCTCTCCTGCGGGTTCGGGCTTGGAACATGGGATGAGCTCTCCATGCGCGCAGCCGGCGGCGTCTTCTCCTACACCGGGACCACGATGCGTCATCGATCGAACAAGGCGTTGCGGCTGCTTCGGGAGCGGAGGCTCCTGTTCGAACGAATTCGCCCACGAAACGGCGTCAACAGTCCGCAGGGCACCCCCGAGGAGTCCCACGAACTGACACTCGCACAGCGGCCGATCTCCACGGCATTTCTCGCCGCCGTCGTGGGCGAGCTCTCCCACCTCGAGCTAGCAGCGGGGGATCTGGAATCGCTCTGGGGGACCGCGGAGAACCGTCGCAGGTCGCGGCAGAGCAAGATTCCGCCGGACATCAATGGCTGGGTGCAGGACATCGCTCGAGCGCTGCAGTATGCGAAAGACGTGCGGCGTGATGAAAGCAGGGATTACGATCTTGGAGCCCTCCTCGCGGCGGTGGTCGTACGAGCTTGTCTTCACAGGCTCCGCCCACGGATGACCAACGAAGAGATGCTTGCGCTCCTGAGCGGCATACCGGAAGCTCTCCTGCTCCGTGATGGTGACGTGCGCTCCGTCGCTCTGGAGTTTGCTCGATGGTACCTGGACACGCATGTCGCCTTGGGGCTGATGCGGATATCTACAGGAGACAGCGCATGGATGGCGGCTTGTGACTTGGGCACGGACATCGTGGACGTTCAAGTGGCGGAGCGATGGAGTGTAGAACCCGTTGTCGCGCTGCTCACTGCAGAAAAAAACGCGGGTGGGTTGGTGTGAAGCCGCGGCGAGGGTGAGCACGCAACGACGCGCACGTCGGGCGGGTGGAACTTGGAGTTTCCGCCCAAGGTTCCTGGGGTCTCGCTTTCGATGGTGTTCTGGTCGGCGTCGAGGAGCTTGTAGATCTTCATCATGGCAAGGGATGAGTGTCGGACTGGTTGACTGCTCAAGTCCACTGATTTTGAGCTCCAGATGAGTTGGATCGTCCGGCCGGGGTATTCTCCGATTGTTCGGCAGTGCTCCTGAACGCACGGCGCGGGAGGACTACAACCGATTCAGGCTGCCGAATGCCAGATAGCGGTCCTCGAACGCCTCTATCCACGCCGCCGCTCCAGCCTGCCTGATGGTCCCCGCGACGTCGTCGAGTGTCCACGCGGTTCACCGAGCTCCGGCAGCTGGATTCTTGCTCCATGGCCCACTCCGTGGAGG
>Ga0180009_10003831_pt1 | contig 16899 bp, 10 predicted proteins | sample OS_PC_MetaG_FD_123537 | JGI IMG/M metagenome (GOLD analysis project Ga0180009, IMG submission 123537) | Groundwater microbial communities from the Aspo Hard Rock Laboratory (HRL) deep subsurface site, Sweden - OS_PC_MetaG | ecosystem: Environmental > Aquatic > Deep subsurface > Groundwater...
GACGGCGCCGCTCGGGATCGGCTGGAACTTCATCAAGTGGTACGTCCCGAAGGCCGAACAGAAGCTGGTCATGACGCGCTGACAGGGATAGCCGGCAAATAGCCCTCCTCCAGAGAAGACGCTGGAGAAACGCTACAATGCAGAGGATGTGACGGCTCTCGTTATGTGTCCGAGGCGCACGTTGTTTACCGACTGCTTCCTCGATAAGGAATGCCAAAGAAAGAATATACCAGACTTCAAAGCTGCATGTTGGGTTTTCAGTGCAGCTTATTGAATACGGGATGATACATCCAAAGGCTTGACAGCTTATTCTCCGCTAATGCAGCCTACGGCTGTCTTCCTGGAAGCGTTAGATCTGCTTTTATCGTAGGCATACAAGACTTATAATGGTAATCGACAAACCATTAGCGCCTTGATCCTGTATTCTCATACCATTCGTAGTTGAAAAAAAGCAGGATCCGTGTCAGTTTTGCAGCACTGAATTATTTGCGATCGAACGTTTCAGAAAATGTGAGTTATTCTGCAAATGAAGTTCAAGAGATTAAAGATGTCTTTGATCGCCGCCTTTCTGCTCGTGGCTGTAATCCCTCTGTCCGGACTCGTTTACATGGTCGAGACCACGGGGGAGAATCTGATCAAGGAAAAGGTGTCGTCTCATCTGCTCGGCTTGTCGGAAAAAAGTGCTGAGGCGATCTCCCGTTTCATTCTCGAACGTGGAAACGACATCCGGATGCTCGCCTACACAATCTCGGCTGGCGGCATCGGGTCGAAGGAAACGCTGAAGAAACATTTCAACACGATGAAGGAACATTACCGCGTATATATCGATTTTTTCGTGACCGACGAAACAGGAAGACTGTATTTCAGGGGCGGGGAGAAAGAAATCCCGGCTGAAATCATCTTTCATCGCAAACCCGACATCAAAGTGTCGAGCACGGAAGAGTCGGCCAGCGATGTTTTTCTTCTCGATTACCGAGGCGCTTCTGTTCCGGTCATCCTCCTGTCCACGCCGATTTTCGACAGTCACCGGCGGCGAATGGGGACACTCTTTACCCTCGTCGATTTCGGGCACGTGGGCAATGCACTGAAAAATACGGTGATCGAAAAGACGGGTGAAGTCTACCTCGTCAACAAGGGCGGCTATTTTATCTCCTCATCCCGTTTCGGTGTGAAGGTCCTCAAGAACAGGATTCCGAATTCGACGCAAAGATCGGGCGGTCCGGACACGGGGATCTATGAGCTGGTCGATTACCGGGGGAAAAACGTTCTACACGCGTACAGAAGAATCGCGGATTTCAACTGGTATGTGATTTCCGAGCAGGACAAGGAAGAGGCGCTCTCCGAGTTGTTCCAATTCCGCAAATTCATGATTCTCTACGCAGCGGGGACCGTTCTGGCCGTGTTTCTGCTTGCCTATTTCATTGCCGTGCTGATCGTCAACAGGCTGAAGGCGAACTATCGGCGGGAGAAGGAACTGGAATTCCTGGTTGTTCAGAAGGACAAACTGGCGGCGCTCGGGCTTCTTTCGGCCGGGCTTGCACACGAGCTCAATACCCCCCTGGCGAACGCCCTGCTCTATACACAAATGATTCAGGAAGAGCTTGATGAAAACGACACGGCGTTGATTCGGAAGAGGCTTGCCACGATCGAGGAGGTGGTCAAACACGGGAGCAGTGTCGTGAGAAACCTAATCGAATTTACACGCCATACCGAAAGCGGGGTAAAGGAGACGGACGTCGTTGAGACGTTCGAGAAGCTGCTCGCCATCGCCGGTCCGCACTGCGAGTCGAAAAGGATCAGGGTGGAGAAGACCTTCGAAACAGCGATGCCGCTCGTCAGGGCTGAAACCAGCATCGTTCAGGAGATCTTGACCAACCTTGTCGCGAATGCGATCGATGCAATGCCGCAGGGTGGTACGCTGAAGTTGACGGCGAGGTATCTGCCCCCCCTGGAAAAGGTTAGAATCGACGTTGCCGATACGGGGCAGGGCATTCCTCCGGATTCGGTCGGAAAGGTTTTCGATCCCTTCTTCACGACAAAGAAACAGGGAGAAGGTATGGGACTCGGACTGTTCGTCAGTTATGAAATGGCCCGGAAGCTCGGCGGCACGATCCGAGTGATCAGTTCGAATGAGGAAAGTTCCGGCAAGGCCGTTACGGTATTCACTTTGGAACTTCCGGTTGCCATCACCGGAACCATCAAGGGGTGATCTCATGCAGGGATACAGAATTCTGATTGTGGAAGATGACGCGAAAATGAGAGACGCGTTGCACTACATCATGCGGAAGGAAGGCTATAGGGTCGACGCGGTTGAAAGCGGGGAGGCCGCGCTGGGACGAATCAAAAACGCTGATTACGAGCTGATCATCTCCGATCTGAAGCTCCCGGGCATGGGCGGCATGGATGTGCTGCGTGCGGTTAAGGAATTCAAGCCCGACGTCAGTTTCATCGTCATTACCGCCTACGGCACGGTCGACTCGGCGGTCGTGGCGATGAAATCCGGTGCGGAGGATTATATCACCAAACCGTTCAACATCGATCATATCCGTCTAACCGTAAAAAAAGCGATGGAGAAACGGGAGCTCTCGAACCGGAACGTGATGCTGGAGAGCCAGTTGCGCAAAAAGTACCGGTTCGAAAACATCATCGGAAACAGCGAGGCAATGATCGGGGTATACAGGATCATTGAACAGATCAAGGATTCCAGATCAACCGTGCTGCTCAGGGGCGAGACGGGATCCGGCAAGGAACTGGTCGCCCGCGCCATCCACTTCAACAGCATCCGGGCGGCCAATCCGTTTATCCCCGTGAATTGCGCCGCGCTGGCTGAAAATATCGCCGGAAGCGAACTGTTCGGTTACATGAAAGGCTCTTTCACGGGGGCCATCAAAGACAAGCGCGGGATCTTCGAGATGGCGGAAGGCGGCACGCTCTTCATCGATGAGATCGGGGACACAAGCCTCGGGCTCCAGCAGATTTTCTTAAGAGTGTTGGAGAACGGAGAGATTCAGCCAGTCGGTTCCGTGGAAAGAAAAAAGGTGTCGGTCCGGATTGTGGCCGCCACGAACCGGAATCTCGAACAGATGGTGAAAGAGGAGAGATTCCGGGAAGATCTCTATTACCGGATCAACGTGGTCGCAATCGATCTGCCGCCACTTCGCAAGCGACAGGAAGACATCGGCATTCTCGCCAGGCATTTCCTGAATAAGTATGCGGAAGAAAACGGCAAAAAGATCAACTGCATTTCTCCGGAAGCCTTGGACCTTCTGGAAGCGCATTCATGGCCGGGAAATGTCCGAGAGCTGGAAAATGTCATCGAACGGGCTGTCCTTCTCGCAGCAGGCAACGAGATCACGCCCCGGAGCCTCCCTTCGCATTTCCACGATCCGTCACCTGAAGATGCCTGCGGCGGCATCACCGGCAGTTCTCTGGAACAGGTTGGAAGAAATCACATCATCGAGGTTTTGAGATCCACGGATGGAAACAAGGCAAAGGCCGCGACGGTTCTTGGCATCAACCGGACGACCCTGTGGCGCATGATGCAGAAGCTTAAGATCAGAGAAGGAGACTTCCTGTCGAGATAACCCCCCGGCGTTGCATTTGGCAACGCATGTTACGGATCGCAACGTTTTCCTCCCCTCCTGAAAAATCCACCGCCATATCTTTAATCGGTAATTCCTTTTTGTTCATAGATACTTGCCGCTCCATTCACTGATGTTTCGGGGCTGGCACATCTTGTGCTGTTATATCGGATGAATAAGGGCATTGCCTGTTCTGCGGTCAATACTGCCGGCCGGCAGATACAACACTTTCGGTTCCGGGGAGGGAAAAATGGAGAATGCTATTTTCGGGAATCTCAGAGACTGGGGGATGGTCCTCGAAAAGATGGAGGAGCTTTCAAAAGCGGGCAAGCTCGGAGATCATCAGAGCGAACTGATCCGGGTTCTTCGCTACAATGACAACTGGAGGCTGCGCGAAGCGGCAATCACGGCCTTGCCAGGCATAAGGAGGCCCAACCCCTCACTCATTGATGAAGCGTTTGCGATCATGATGCGCGAGGATCTTTACTACGATGTAAGAATTCTTGCCGCCGACGCGCTGGGAAAGACCTTGAGAAAATCTTCAAAAACAGATCGTGAAGTATCCGGTGAACTGGATGACGCAGTCGCGAAGGTTCTCAAAGGGATGCAGCATTTGCTGGACGAGCCTCAGCCGCCGATTCTCCACAAGGCGCTTCGGGAGTCCGTCAACAGGATCTTAAACGGATAGCGTCATTTCAACTGCAAGAATTAGTTTGAGCTGTGCCTATAGAGAGGAGATGCTGCAATGATCATCGGAATACCAAAGGAAATCATGACCAACGAGAACAGGGTGGCCGCGATACCGGAAACCGTTAAAAAATACAGGAAACTCGGATTCGATGTGATTATCGAGACTAACGCCGGCGGCGGGGTTTATCACAGCGATGCCGATTATGAACAGGCGGGTGCGCAGATCGCGCCGGATGCGAAGGCGGTTTATGGAAAGGCCGACGTAATTCTGAAAGTCAAAGAACCGATTTACGACGAGAAACAGGAAAGGCACGAGACGGAACTGCTGAGAGAGAAACAGACGCTGATCACCTTCCTTCATCCCGCCGCACCGGCCAATCACGTTATGGTGAAGCTGCTTCGCGACAAGAAGATCAGCGCATTCACGATGGACAGCATCCCGCGAATTTCGAGGGCTCAGCGAATGGACGCCTTGACCTCGATGAGCACGATTACCGGCTACAAGGCCGTTCTCATCGCCGCAAATCGCTTCCCGAAGTTTATCCCGATGATCGGGACGGCCATCGGGATGATCAAACCCGCGAACATCCTGGTGATCGGGGCGGGTGTCGTCGGCCTTCAGGCGATCGCGACGGCAAAAAGGCTCGGCGGCTTGGTGAAGGTCGTCGATATCCGGCCGGACGCGCGCCAGGAGGCGGAAAGCCTCGGTGCGAAGGTTGCGGGATTCGAAATGCCCGCCGAACTCGCCCTGGCCGATGGCGGATATGCCAAAGCCCTCCCGGAAGAATGGCTGGAAAGAGAGCGCGACAGTGTCGCAGGGGTAGTCGCGGATGCGGATATCATCGTGCTCTGCGCCTTGGTCCACGGCGAAGTGGCTCCAATTCTCGTCACGGAATCGATGGTCGCCAAAATGAAGCCCGGCTCCTCCATCATCGATGTTTCGATCGACCAGGGGGGGAACTGCGCCCTGACCGAACCCGGAATCGAGAGAATCCGGCACGACGTGTTCATCTACGGCATCAAAAACATTCCCGGTTCCGTGCCCGTGCATTCAACCTGGCTCTACGCGAACAATATGTACTATTACGTCGAGAATCTGTTCAAGAAGGGTAGCGGCATATTCGACATGGAAGATGATATCGTCCGGAGCTCGTTGATCACACTTGACGGCAAAATCGTCCACAAGGGTACGCTGAAAGCGCTTGGAGAACTTTGAAAATCGTGTTTCGGAGGGTCATCATGATCAATCTGCTGTTGATGCTCGGGGTGTTCGCTTTTTCGTTCGGCATAGGATACGTCCTGATTTCACGGGTTCCGCCGCTTCTTCACACGCCGCTGATGTCGATGACGAACGCCATCTCCGCAGTGACGATTCTGGGCGCACTGATCCTGTTTGCGGTCGAGTCCGCACCGTTCGAAAAAGTCCTCGGCGCTGTCGCCTTGATCACGGCCGCGTTCAATATCGTCGGCGGCTTCGCGATCACGGATAGGATGCTCGCGCTTTTTAAAAAAGAAAAGGGGCGTGAAGGGCGATGAACCTCTCATACGATCTCCTTCTCGATTTGGCCGTGATCCTCGTACTCATTGGCGCGTTCTGGCAGTTCAGGACCCCGCACGGGGCTAGGCGCGGCAACATGACCGCGATGGCCGCCCTGATGTGCGCCCTGCTGCTGGTCCTCGCACGGCACCATCTCCTCAGCCCGGCAACGGTCGTGGCGGCGGTAATCGCCGGGGGGTCGCTGGGCTATGCCATCGCCATACGCGTCAACATGATTCAGATTCCGGCGATGATCGCGTTTCAGCACGGTGCCGGCGGGGTGGCGGCGTTTCTCGTTTCGTATGTGGAGTTAACGAGGGATACGGGCAATATGGCCGCGCTCAACGAGCTGTCGGGCATCATCGGGATTGTGATCGGCGCCGCCACGTTCAGCGGCAGCATGATCGCCGGCGGCAAACTCGCAAACCGGATCCGACAGACCCCGCAACTCCTCCCCGGTCACGGATCATGGCTACTGGCCCATATCGCCGCCATCGTCGCCCTGGGCCTTTTCAGCATGAATTCAAGCGCCGCCGTAATCCGCTATGACCTCATCGGACTGATCGCCGTGTCTATATCGCTAGGAATCCTGTTTTCCATGCGGATCGGCGGCGCGGATATGCCGGTACTCATCTCCTTCCTGAATGCGACGGCGGGTCTGGCCGCTGCGTTCTGCGGGATTATCATCGAAAACCGGCTTCTCATCGCCTGCGGAGCAACCGTTGCGGCGTCCGGCTCGATCCTCACCCACGTCATGTGCCGGGCCATGAACCGGTCATTGCTGAGGGTTTTGGGGGGTTTGGTAGTAAAATCCGGAAGAAATGTTTCGCTTGAAAAGGCGAAAGACGCCCTTTCAAGCACATCCCCGCCACTGATGGCGCCCCCATCCGCGGAAACCACCCCTGAAGAGAACCTGGAACGAGTGATCTCCGCTGCGAAGAACGCGGAGAAAGTGGTGATCATTCCCGGCTACGGAATGGCGCTAGCCCAGGCACAGTTCGAGGTGGTTTCCTTGGCCAAAAAGTTGATCGAGATGGGAAAGGAGGTAAAATTTGCCATCCATCCGGTTGCGGGCAGGATGCCCGGACACATGAACGTAGTGCTTGCCGAAGCGGAGGTGGACTACGAAATGCTCTCTGAAATGGATGATGTGAATCCGGAATTCTGCCGAACTGATTTTGTCCTAATCGTAGGCGCTTGCGATGTGGTCAATCCCGCAGCCATTCATGTGGAAGGGACACTCATATCGGGGATGCCGATTCTGCTCGCGCACGAGGCAAAAAACGTCGTGGTCTGCAACCTGGACAAACGACCCGGATATTCCGGCGTGGAGAACCCCCTTTATAATAACGAGAACACCATCCTGATGCTGGGAGATGCAAAGAAAACAGTCGGCATGATCCTTGAAAAAATGATATAGATCGTCATCAAGACCGGGCTTTATGGCTTTTCCGCAGGTCTTAGGTCCGTGAACGGCGCCCCGGGCGTTTCTCGAGGAGATATTTTCAGCACAACAAGAGAAGAAAGAAAGGGAATCGTTATGGCAAACAGGGTCATTTACATCACGAAACCGGATATGAACCGGCTGAGGGATTTGATAGCGGGCATAAGAGCATACAACCCGAAGCCAAATGCAAATCTAGACAAACTGGAAAAAGAGTTGGACAGGGCGGAATTGGTCAACCCGAAAAAAGTCCCGAAGGATGTCATCACAATGAATTCTCAAGTCCGTGTTCTTGATATTGAGTCGTGTGAAGAGTCGACATACACGATTGTTTTTCCTTCTGAAGCAAACATCGCAAATAATAAAATTTCCATTCTTGCCCCGATCGGTACGGCGCTACTTGGATATCGTGTCGGGGATGTTGTGGAATGGGAGGTCCCTTCCGGATTAAAACGTTTGAAAATCGAGAGGATCCTCTACCAACCAGAAGCAGCAGGGGACTATCATCTGTAGCTGAGGATGCGCATGTGCAGGGCGAGAGCACAGATGGGGAGCGTCTGATGTGCGGTGATCACAGAAATGATTGGGATGTGAGCAGGGAGGAACTCATTGACGCCCTACGTGAAGCACACCAACAAGTTCTGGAACTCCAAGCGCAACGTAAAGAATACCATTGGCTTGAGGAAGCTCTTCACAAACGGACACAGGAACTCAGTGAACGGGTGAAGGAGCTCGATTGCCTGTATTTCATCGCAGACTGTATCCTCAATTGCAACTCCGATCTGCTTGAACTGCTGCGACGCATTGTAGCGTTTCTGCCAAGAGGGTTCCAGATCCCCGAACAGACGTGGGTATCATTGAGCATATTAGGCCAGACATTTCAATCGCCTGGCTTCCGCCAAACAGCTCATTTTCGAGATGCCAAGATCCTTACAAGCAGGAGACAGATTGGCTACCTTCAGATCTGTGTTTCACCTCCTTCCCGCGCACGTGAAATCCCATTATTTCTCAGAGAAGAGATTGCCTTGGTGAGCACTGTCTCACAATGGATTGGAGCAATAGTGGAACTCCGAACGTTGAAGGAGAGCGTTTGAGTCATAACCACCAGTGATAATTCGTTCTGGGTCAATCCTTCCAAATGCAAATCTTCAAAATATTTCACTCACCACACCTGTGGACTCGGTAGGTGCAGTTTTTGTAGGTGCAGCTCCTGGTAATCTATACTTCCATCAAGATCCCGACGACCCATACACCTCACCCGCTTACTTACCGCCCCCATATACTCGGACACTTCATCCTGTGCCAGAAACTCATTGACATGCAAGGTCAATCTTCGTATCCTACCCCAACCCCACAGGAAGATAAGTTCTTAACTCCAACTAACCACCAGGTTTCAAGTTCACCTGATTTCACGCACAATGGTCCACCGAATAATGCAACGCTATTCACAGACAGATTTATCGAAAGAGATCTTCTCCGGCAGGAATAAGCCTGACAGAGCTCAGGGCAACGGCCTGGCGTTTCATTCGATTGTTGGCAACACTGCTCCAGAAGATGGTCTTTTAGGCATTATCTGCGAACGCATCCGGAGCGCTGCCAAGCTTCTTGGACTATCGCGCGCGGATTTATTCAAGATTTTCGGTTCTTACAACCTGTTCGAGGGGGAGGCTACAGCGCCGGTTGGGAGCAAAGAAGGAAAATTCCTGATTGTCGAGGCGCATCATGTAATTCAGGGCAAAGTCGGCAAGGGCGCCCTGAAAATGATTCTACCGCGAGACTTGGCACGTGAAAGTAAAAACTTCGTGGAAATCGTCCCTCTAATTGTGGAAGTCATCTCGCCCACGCCAAAAGAGAGGTGGAACAAGGAAGCAGAAGCCTGGGATGCGGTGAAACAATTCCTCCGCGAGCTGATTACGGGCGAAACCCTCAGCATGAGTCTGAAATCACAGACCACCGGGGCACCATTCGCCGGAAGCGAGGGGTTCATATTATGCGCGGCAGGTGAGTACGATCCAGACTCCGGCCTTTTTTTCCTTAAGTCTGTATTGAGCGGCAACGACGACGAAAGAGCGCGTGATAAGGAGCTGTTGGAAACCATTATTAATTCCGCAGCTGAAGTATTGTCCAGAGCTGGAAGGATCGCGCATGACCGAATCGTCCACGCTGCCGAGACCAACAGCACACTCACATCCCAGCTCAACCTCCAGCTCCCCACTAATGTGGTGGAGGGGCATCTGAGAGCGCTGCTTCAGGATGACCCCGGAATCGTCATCGGCGACGAAGATATGACGGCCCGATTGCGTAAAATTCTGGCTCGCAGTAACTACAAACCGACAGAGTGCGCCCTTGCCAAGGAAGCCGCCCGAATGCAGCTAACCCATTCAATCCTTAAGCGAAGCACGCGCGAACATCTGAGGAAGAATTTGGCCGGGCTTCCACCCAAGGGCTTTCCTAAACCAGAACAGTTCCGGGAGATTGTCGATATTTTATTCGGTTCCGGAAAGACGCAGCAGACGGAAGACCAAATTTTCCACCATCGCGAGCCGATATTGAGAAGTCTATCGGCCGCACTTTCCACGGGTCGGCTCGATGAAAGCGGTGATCCGTTGGTGCTTTCCCTTTACCTGCGGGTGCTGCTGGACAATCAGGCGAAAATGATGAAAGCGGCCTTGATGACCAGAATGTCTCCGGACGAGGCTCTGCCTGCGGACTGGTTTGATAAGTTTCCACTGTTATCCAGCCGGCAAGAAGCCGACCTGGCAACGATGCTGCCGATGGCCGACACCAGCAAACCGGAAGCGAAGCGGCGCTTTATCCATATTCTTGAAATACTGACGGAACTGAAGAATACCATACCCGCAAAGGCAGAAGGTCGTTATTCGACAGCGCGAGGGGAGGTGATCGAACTTGCGATCCGAGCGATCACCTGCGCCGGCGGGATTATCCCTTCAGTGGAACGGATCAGGTTTTTTGTCTCCCCCTTTACCTTCGAATGTGTGACGCCGAAACTGGGTGTCGTCACCCGTAAACCGCTGGAGGTCTGTGGCTCTGAATTACGCCCCGAAGCCATGGCTACCGGGGCCGTCTATTCGATGGAAGCAGTCCTGAAAAGGCAGGGGGCATCCAAAACCAAGCCTTTGAAAGGGTTAACCATTGCCATCCAAGGATTGGGCAATGCGGGCAAAGGCGTTGCCAGGATGATGAAAGACAGGGGTGCCCGAATCATAGCGGCCAGCGACAGCCGGGGCGCCATCATTGCGCCGGAAGGTTTGAAGGAGACGGATCTTTCGGCACTGCTCTCTCATAAAACTGCTGGCAAAAGGCTGGATACCTTTGTATCGCCGGAGATGCCGAGTGTAAGCACCGCGCCAGGCCACCCGCCCTTTATCCTGCACAAAAATCCTGACACCTTGATGACCGTAAAGGCAGATATCCTGGTATTGACTGCTATGCCGGCCGCCATCAAACAGGAAAATGCTGGAAGCATTCAGAGTAGCCTCATTTTCGAATTGACCGGTGCTGCTGTCACTAAGGGGGCCAAGGAGGATCTGTGCAAGCGATCCATCTCTGTTATTCCAGACAATCTGGTCAGTTCGGGAGGGTTGTTGGCTTCGCTGTCGGAGATGCTGCAAAACAGCTATGGAGAGCAGTGGGAACACAGGCTGGAAGAAATCACCTTACGACAGCAAATAGGGAAAAGTCATGAGGCGATACTCAAAATCGCAAAAAAATATGGGGTCGATATTGCCACAGCTTCAGACATCCTCGCACTCAAGCGGATATTTGCACTGGCCGTCTACCGGGAAAACCTAGAGGCTGCCTCATGGAGGCTCCAGGAACAGATCCAGGCTGTTAACGATGGGGAAGTGATCCTGATCGCTTCAGACGACGACGAAGATGGGGTGGCTTCAGCGGCCATTCTCCGGGGACTTATCGCCAAGCTCAACCCCGGCAGGGAAAGACAGATTTTGTACCTCAGCGCGTCGTTGCGCTCGAATACGATCCTTAACGTTATCAGTAAGCAAGTCAAAGCAGGAGTGACTGTCAAACGAATATTCGTATTGGACCGCGCGTTCCCCCTGACTGAATCAGATCAGCAGGTTGCCACAGAGATCGCTAAACGATGTAGCATCACGATGATCAATAACCACGATCTCCCGAAACATCTCCTGAGCAGGATTACCCGCGGGTTGTCCAAGATTAAAACGACCGGCATAAAGTCCCCGTCCGACCTGAAAATCCTGCTCATAACTCCGCAGACGCTGAAAACCACCGTGTCTGCCCGGCATTTTTCCACTGCCCTGGTGTTAAAAGAAATCGCCCACCAGCTCCTTGCTGATCCGCATGTGCTTAACCGAATAGACTGGCAGGCCGGGATTGGAAGCTGCCTTGATATATCGCCCGAGACGAGCAATGAGTGGCTTCTGTTCTATGCCCAGTTCAATCATGACCAGATGATGGAGGCAGCGCGGGCGGTTCGCATAGTGGCCAGAGCACATGGGTTCATGAGCGCCATTCACGCAATCGAGGGTGTCGAAAGGCCCGACCAACTGGAAACCAACAAGTCCTGGGAAGTTTTCATGGGCACCTACAAACTGCTGGCCGAGAGAATTCAGTTGCTTGTAGAAAAAATCATCATGGAAAACATCGGAAGACCGTACGTGTCGCATTTGTTCACCCCTCAGGAAGTCTAGTCGCCCATGCCACCCGTCGGAGAGCAAACACGATCCCTCGATCTTTACCCGTGGATATCAGAACATCTGACCAAGTGTTCTGATTTCTCGGAAAAACCTATCATTGTGGGCCAAGTCATGGGTGACGGGTTCGAAAAAAAGTACCTTGGGGTCAGAATCAGATGCCCGCGCGATGTGGAACTTATGGAGGTTGGATTGCCAGAAGATTTTAGAACCGGCGGGCTGCCGAATACAGCCCTGGCAAAGGTCCCGCTCGATGAATCCATGCCGCCTGAACAGCAATTCCGAAGCCTGGTAAAAGGCATGTGGTGGAAAACAGTAACTCCAACTATCAAGCCAAAGAAACTCAGGAACGCTCCCCCGTGATTTGAGGCGGTATGACATGAAGACAAGAACGATCCATGATCCATCACCGGCTCTCGAAAGGTTCGGCCTGTTCAAACAACGCCTTCATGCGACGGTCAATGAACTGCTGGAGAAGAAGTATAAACTGGAAATGAACACGGCGGAGAAGATCACGGACAATTATTTCCGTGAGGGCGCGCTGCCGGGCTACTATTTCTTCAGTAATGCGCCCGAGGACATCGCCGACCATGTCTTCATCACCACGCAGATTCTGAATGCCAATATGGAATTCATCAGCCAGGAAAGCCGTGATGGCAAGATGCTGACGTACTTCATCAATGTCGGCCGGGACTTTCCTGGGAAGCTGATACGTATTCTCGAAGAGAACTCAGCCGTCGAAATCACCTCCTTCGATTCCGTCAAGACCCGTTCGGGGATTCGGATCGTTACGCTGGAACAGAGTGGCCGTGAAGATTTCTCCGGCGGAGACGAGGAAATCGCTGCCAGGGAAGAAATTCTGTTCAAACTCCGGCGGACCGGTCATCCATGGACCGAGCGTTTTCTCATGAGCCTGCCTCCGAATTATCTCAATGAGGAGATCCTTAGTATCATCCGGAAGCGCCCCCGCATCAACCGACACCTTGAGATGTTTGCCGGCGCCATGGAAAGCGATGCGGTCATCGTCGCCATCGAGGAAGCGGAAACCGATACCGATAGGTTGGACCATGGCCAAAGGGAAATGAGGGTCGGCATCTCCATCAGGAATCCTGAAAGCCATTTTATCATGGATGTCCTGAAAGTCATAGAGAGGCGAGGCGTTAACCTCAATCGTTCCTATTTCGATACTTTTACACTCGCGGACACGAAAAACCGGGTCGTTATCCTCTCTCTGTACATCCTGAGAGAAGAATATGATTTTGAAGGGATCGCACAGGAAATAAGACAGCTGTCCCATAAAACAAGTTCACCCGCCGTTACAGAGGCCGCCCGGATTGAAAAAAGGCTGGTCGGGCTCGTCAGAAGTATCAGCACAGAGGGGTCCACAGATCGGGAGAAGGAAGCGGCCTTGCGGTCCTGGGCCGAACTCGTCCATGAGAATTGTGATCCGGGCTGTGAAGACGAATATCGGAACTTCCTGCTGAATGCCGTCAGCGATTTTTACCGGGCAGCGGAATTCCTGAGCATTGCGGACCGCACCGCGGTAATGAGCCACCTACTACGGTTCGAATCTCTGAGCGAGTTTTTCGTCTCCAGCCAGCAAGGCAATCAAATGCGAAACCTGGCCGGGTTCCGCTTTGCCCATAATATTACACGGGGTGCCGGCAAAGGGGGCCTTCGACTGGATCCCATCGTCCAGTTCGATGAGGTGTGCGCCCTGGCTTTCATGATGACCTTCAAGACAGCCAGATCCAGGATACTTTTCGGCGGCGCCAAAGGGGGTCTGATCATCAATCCTAGCGACTTCATCGATAGTCGTCTGGACTTCATCGACACGCTCACCAATTTCGGCAGATCGCTCTTTCTGGTTACCGGTCCGATACGCGACGTCCCCGCGGGCGATGTGGGTTGCAGAGCTGAAGAAATCGGCGTGCTCTTCGAAGGCTTCAAATCCGCACTGCGCGATCTCGCCATGATCGCCTACGGTATGAAAAGAGGCGCGACATTGATTGGCAACAGAATTATTTCCCTGGATGAGGCCCGGAACATGCTGCTCCACCACTTTGATCTAGATTATCACGACCGGAGCATCCTCCAGGAGTTGATCTCCAGCGAACAATACCTCGATCTGATCGCGGCTGCCCAGATCACCGGGAAACCTAGGATGGGTATCGATGCCAGGACTGGCGCAACAGGCAGAGGACTCCTTTACTGCGTACTGGCCATGGTGTCGCGCTTGTACCTGGACTGTGAGTGGGATGCAGAAGAGAAACTGACAGCAGCGGATATAACCCTGCTGCAGAAGGTTGCCGGGATCAACGAGCGCCTGATACTGGGAAAAGGTGGGCAGGATCTTCTCCCGGATGTCTCGTGGTTGGAGCTCGAAAGAGGGGTATTCCCGAAGTTGCTCCGCAACAAGAAGATTGTGGTACAGGGTACGGGCAATGTCGGTGCGTCGGTCCTGCGGGAGTTCGAACGATATGGTGTCAATGTGGTTGCGGTGGGTGACGCAGGCGGTGCGATCATCGGCGAACACCTTGATGTGCAGGAAATGCTTTATGAGGTGAGCACCTCCCGAAACCGCTCCGTCGTCACGGCAAAAAGAGGGGTCGCCCAGGTCATAACGGGCACGAGGGAAGGCGCCGTTATCCTGGAGTATCCCTGCGACATCCTGATCCCCTGCGCTCTCGAGAACGTCATTGACGCCAGGGTCGCAAGGCGGTTGCAGGCGAAAATGATCGCCTGCGGGGGAAACGGGACCAACACCGCGAGGGCGGAGGAGATCCTGCATCAGAGGGGGATCCCCGTCGTATATGATTTCCTCGCCAACGGCGGCGGGGTTGTCGTTTCCTATTTTGAATGGTTGAGAAACCTGTACGATCGCTACAGATATGAGGCCGATGTCATCAACAGCGAGCCATTCGACATTCATGTCATGGACTTATACATCATGCCCGAATTCAGCGAGCGGATTAAGGCTATATTACAGGAACGCGAATCGCAAAGCACCTCTGATGCGTGGAATATGGTGCTCCGGGACATCATGTTTGCCTCCGTCAATGATGATGCTGATTTTGCAGAAGCTGAAGGGATTTCGATGAAGACAGCCGGTTTCGTCGACGCGACTCTGCGCCTGATGGCCGCGGAAATGGCGAGGATGGCGCCGGAAAATTGCACCGCGTTTTGGAACAGTCTACCGGACAAGGCCAAGAAATATCTCCGGCCATACCTTTCCCATCCGGAGGTTCTGCTGTTCAATCCCGAAATCAAGTGGAACGAATGGGCAGCTTCCTGAAATGTGAGAATGGCTTCATTACCCAAATCTGTGAGGATCATTTCTCAAGGCAATACTTTTTCTGGCGGCCTTTACCGGTATCTGGACTGCTAAAACCTGAATAATTGGTTTGCCAGCGTGAAATGCAAAGACTGCGGTTATGAATGCCGCTTGGCTTTCTCCCGCAGACGGTGCTGCTTTCGACCCGTAAGTGCGCCACGAGGCTGCACAAGAGATGAGGGGAGGTCCCTCGAAGCCGGCTTGCAGGAGCTGGCTTCAAACCACCTTAAGCTGCAGTGGTAAAGAGCCATTGTGGTGAGCGTTAAGGAAAAGGCAGGGAACCTGGGATTGTTTTCGGACTACCAGGTAAGGTACAACGCCGAGACGAAAGCACTGCCGGTACGATAAGTCTCATAAGCTTTGATATGAAGTCAACAGGAGAGCGTAGTGCGGGAAAACCGCATGCTGCGTTCGACGTGGCGGGAGCTGGAAACGGGGTAAGGTCGAGATGATGTGACACTTGCAGACGAAAGGGCAAGCCAACAGGGAAAACAAACTTCGACCTAAACCGGCGCGCCAGTTCTCGACCCTACTGATGAGGGGGAGCTGGAGATAGAACCATTTGGCTACTACGCCAGCTCTCTACTCAACTGGACTCGGCAATTTTGCCTGCAGGCTGATTTTGAAAAAATCTTTGAACAGAATTTCTATTGATACCTTCCTGTTGATTTTCCGATTCCCCTCCTCTATACAACATTTCAAATGGAAATTTTGGCTTTGTAAACGGCTTTGCGGCAAGTTTACCGTCTACGCCCCGCCTTTTGCACCGGTGTCGCTCACATTCTCAAGGGTGAAGCGACAACATTTGTTGCACGGGGTGACAAAAATAGGTATATTTGTACTCTCTTGAATACGATTAGACATACTGCTTTTAGCATTTGCGCGCTGTCGGAAAACCGAATGGCGAAGGGAGACAACAACCTTGAACCTTAATCATCAAAAGCCCCCGATCCATTCGACTCAAGTAAACGGGGCTGAACAAGGATCGTCTCATATTTAGTGAGCTCCTTTTCAGCCGCCTTTTGCCTCGATGTATAGCGACACGGGAAACCGCTCCCGACGCAGGGCTTGACATGAACGTGATCCTGAAGAGCATTCTCTCCTTTTTCAAAGACAACGGCCCTATTCATGCCGGCTCGATGGCCTACTTTTTTCTCATGTCATTTGTCCCTCTCTGTTTTCTTCTCGTCGCGATATTCGGCTATTTTCTGGGAGAGAACAAAGAGTTCTACGAATTCTTCTCGGCGAGGGCGATGAGATTCTTCCCGGCGGCGACCGATAAAATTTCCCGCGGATTGACGGCCTTAGTCACGTACAGAAAGATAGGCATCTTCAGCCTCGTTATTTATACGTATTTTTCCTATCTGCTCTATCGGTCGTTGGAATCCGCCATTCATGTAATCTTCCAGGAAAAGGGTAAGCGGTCACAACTGATCTCAATCGTCATGTCATTTCTCATGATCAGTATGATCGCGGGCTTCATTATCATCTCCTTTGCGGCGACCTCGATAATCCAAATGCTGCACCTGATGTTCACGGATTCCACGGGTTTTCGGATCGGGATCGTAGAAAGTTTCCTCATACGGTTCGTCATACCTGTTTTCCTTGTATTCATA
>Ga0180009_10003832_pt1 | contig 16897 bp, 11 predicted proteins | sample OS_PC_MetaG_FD_123537 | JGI IMG/M metagenome (GOLD analysis project Ga0180009, IMG submission 123537) | Groundwater microbial communities from the Aspo Hard Rock Laboratory (HRL) deep subsurface site, Sweden - OS_PC_MetaG | ecosystem: Environmental > Aquatic > Deep subsurface > Groundwater...
CAAAGAGGCGGGGGGCCTCGCCGGGAAGGTGCTCGGCAACTCCCACGGACACGGCCAGGCGCGCTTCCACACCGTTGGGCGAAAAGACGTGGGCGCTGATGGCCTCCCGGATGCGGTCCCCCACCCGGACCGCGTCCAGGCCCGGGGCCTGGGGCAGGATCACGGTGAACTCCTCGCCTCCGTAGCGGAAGGCCGTGTCCATCTTCCGAAGGCATTCCCCCGTGATCCGGGCGATGGAGGAGAGCACGCCATCGCCCTCCACGTGGCCAAAGCGGTCGTTGTAGGCCTTGAAGTCGTCGATGTCGAAAAGGATGAGGGAAAGGGGCTGGTTGTAGCGCCGGGCCCGGTGCAGTTCCGCGTCCAGGGCCCGGTAGAAGTGGCGGGAGTTGAAAAGCCCGGTGAGACCGTCGGTGACCGCCAGGCGGCGGCACTCGGTGAGAGCATCCTCGTAGGCGGCCCGGAGCCGCCTTTCCCGGAGCACCCGCCGGACCCTCAGGCGCAGTTCCTCCAGGCGGAAGGGCTTTTCGATGAAGTCGCTGGCCCCCCGGTCCACCACCTGCTCGTAATTGTACTCGTTGGCGTAGCCCGTCATGACCATGACATCGGCCCCGAACCCGCTCCGGGCCCGTTCCCCCAGGGCCAGGCCGTCCATGCCCGGCAGCACGATGTCCGTGAGCACCAGGTCCACGGGGCGGTTTTCCATCCACTCAAGGGCCTCTTCCCCGGATCCCGCACTGGCCACCAGGTAACCCGACCGCCCCAGGAACTCCGTGAGGGACTCCAGGATGACAGGGTCATCGTCCACCGCCAGGATGGAGATATCCCCCGGAGGCGCCTCCGTCTGGGGGACGCAGTCCTCTATCTCCTGCTCCCCGGATAAATACGGTTGGGTTTCCTTGCTCATGGCGGCGCGGAGCCTCCGAGGTAAACAGCCTGTGGATAAACAGGCTTCATGAAGGTTTTTCAAAAACGATCAGATGAAAGCCTTCCCAACGGCGCGTGAATCCCGATGGCTGAGGCGCAACGCGGCAGATCACGTTTTCGGACAGCCTGTCAGGGTTTTTCCAGGGGGTTTTCCAGGACCATGGTTTCATCCCGGCCCGGTCCCACGGAAACGATCTTCAACGCCACGCCCGACAGTTCCTCCATACGCCGGAGAAAGGCCCGGGCGTTTTCCGGCAGATCGGAGAATGCCCGCGCCCCGGAGATGTCCCCGTCCCAGCCCGGATGGGTCTCGTACACGGGCCCGCAGGCGGCAAGCTCATCAAGGTTGGCCGGGAACCGTTTGATTTCCTTGCCGTTCAAACGGTAGGCCGTGCAGATCTTCACCTCGGCCAGCCCGGTGAGGACGTCCAGCTTGGTGACCGCCAGGCCCGTGAGCCCGTTCAAGCGCACCGAGGCGCGGAGAAGCACCATGTCCAGCCATCCGCAACGGCGGCGGCGGCCCGTGGTGGCTCCGAATTCGGCCCCCCGCTCCTGGATACGGTCCCCCACCTCGTCGAAAAGCTCCGTGGGGAACGGCCCCTTGCCCACCCGGGTGGTGTAGGCCTTCACGATGCCCAGGACCCCATGGACCCGTCCGGGCCCCACGCCACATCCGGCGCACACGTTGCCGGCCACGGTGTTGGAGGAGGTGACAAAGGGGTAGGTGCCGTGGTCAATGTCCAGGTGGGTGCCCTGGGCGCCCTCGAAGAGTACGGATTTGCCCTCGGCCGCCGCCTGGTCCACTGCCTCGGAAACGTCCGTCACATGCGGGGCCAAGCGCCTGGCGAAATCCGCAAAGGAGGCGATCATGGCCTCGGCGTCCACGGGCTCGGCCTGGAAAAACCCCGTGAGGAGGAAGTTCTTCTCCTCGCAGACCTCCCGGGCCTGGCGGGCAAAGGCGTCGAAGTCCATGAGATCCACGAAGCGCAGCCCCCGGCGGCCGGCCTTGTCCTCGTAGCAGGGGCCGATGCCCCGGCCCGTGGTGCCGATCTTCTCCTTGCCCTTGGCTGTTTCCCGGGCCAGGTCCAGGGCCTTGTGATAGGGCATGATGAGGTGGGCCCGCTCGCTGATGCCCAGGTTTCCGGGGTTCACAGCCACCCCCATCTTGCCCAGGCTTTCCATTTCGTCCAGGAGAACCTCCGGGTCCACCACCACGCCGTTTCCGATATAGCAGGCCTTGTTCTGGAGGATGCCCGAGGGAATGAGGTGGCTGATGAAGGTCCTGCCTTCCACCACCATCGTGTGCCCGGCGTTGTTTCCTCCCTGGAACCGCACCACCACCTGGGCCTGGTCCGCCAGAAGGTCCACCACCTTGCCCTTGCCTTCGTCGCCCCACTGGGTGCCCACCACCACGATATTGGCCACGTCGCACTCCTTGTTTCCGATTTGGGTTCAGCCCCGGCCCGCGCAGGTCAGGACCGCCCGGCCGCCGCCTCCTGGCGTCTTTGCCGGAAAAACGATTGGATGAGCTCCCGGCAGCGCTCCTCCAGGACGCCCCCCGTCACCGGGATGGCATGATTCAGCCTGGGGTCGTTCCCCAGGGTGTACAGGCTTTCCGCCCCGCCCCAGCGGGGGTCCGCCGTCCCGTACACCACCCGGGCGATCCGGGCGTGGATCGCCGCGCCCATGCACATGACGCAGGGCTCGATGGTGCTAAAGAGCAGCCCGCCACCGAGACGGCAGTTGCCGACTTGCCGGGCCGCCTCCCGCAGGGCCAGGATCTCCGCGTGCCCCGTGGGGTCGCAAAGTTCGACCGTGCGGTTTCCGGCCGCCACCACCACGGCGTCCGGAAGCACCACCACCGCCCCCACAGGCACCTCGCCCCGATTTCCGGCCGCCACGGCCTGGGCCAGGGCCATTTCCATGTAATCCCGGTCCTCCATCAGGACCCCAACCTTTTATCGATACCTGTTTTTACCCGGAAAGGCAACGGCATCAGGCGGCCATTTCCCCCCTCCCGGAACTTCACCTCCAGGATCAGGTCCCCCCGGACGCCGGTTTCCGCAAGCCTCCCCAGGCCCGCCAGCTTGAGGCGGGAGCCGGAGGAGAGGCCCGGGGGGATGACGACCGTGTACAGGCGCTTCTGGAAGCCCCAGGGAATGTTCACCAGCTTTCGGGCCCCCAGGAGGGCCTCTTGGGAGGTGATCTCCAGGGATCCGTACAGATGGGGGTCGGCCGGACCTCCGGGCAAGGGCCGCACCACCTGGAGCCGGGGGGTGCTCCGCTTTTGGGTGTACCGGCGGAGGGTCCGGTCAAACCCGATGCGAGGGGTTTTGGTGAACACGAAGACCAGGATCATGCCCGCCAAAAAGCCTCCCACATGGGCCCACCAGGCGATGCCCCCGGCCTGGCCCCCGGCCGCGTACAGGAACTGGAGCGCGAACCACAGCCCCAGGAAAAAGAAGGCCGGGATCTCCACGAAAATGGGGAAGATGATGAGGAGAACCAGGGTGAGGATCCGGGAACGGGGATACAGGAGGAGGTACGCGCCCATGACCCCGGCGATGGCCCCCGAGGCGCCCACGGTGGGAGTGGCGGAGGCCCAGTTGAAACCGAGATGGGTCACGGCCGAGGCCAGGCCGCACAAAAGATAGAAGGCCAGGTAACGGCCGTGCCCCATGCGGTCCTCCACGTTGTCCCCGAAAATATACAGGCTCCACATGTTGGAGAGGAGGTGGAGGAACCCGCCGTGGAGGAACATGAAGGTGAAGAAGGAGGCCGCCTGATCAAAGGTGGTGAAGTGGGCGGCCAACCGGGGATTCGTGAGCTTGGCCGGAATGAAGCCCCACTGGATCACGAAATTCTGGAGGGCTGCACCCTGTCCCATTCCCATCTGGACGAGGAACACCGTGATGTTGATCCCGATGAGGAGGTTGTTCACCAAGGGGTATCGGGAGGATGGTATGGTGTCCCGGATGGGGAACATGCCCGGATTCCTTCCTGTCCGGGCCCGTGGGCCCGGGAGTCGGCCTGGCGCGGGCCCGGGCCCGCGGATGCCCCGTGCTTACCACATCCGGCCAGGGAAACAAACGGGGGATTGGGGACGGGCGGGCCTCTGCCGGGGGCTTGTCCCGGGAACAGCGAAATGCCATAATGGCCCCATGAAAAATCCTGTCGCCGAGTTGCTGGGATGCCGTGTCCCCCTGATCTGCGGGGCCATGGGCGTCCTCTCCGGGCCGGAGCTGGTGGCCGCCGTGTCCGGGGCCGGGGGTTTTGGGGTGCTCGCCACGGGCTTTTGCACACACCCCAGGCAGGTCCGCGCCCTGGTGCGCTCCACCCGGGCCCTCACCCCCGCGCCCATCGGCATCAACCTCCAGGTCATGAACCCCTGGTGCCGCGACTTCCTGGAAGCCGCAGCCGACGAGGGAATCCGGACGGTGACCGTGTCCGGAGGCAACCCGGCGGACATCCTGGCCCGGGCCCGGGAACTCGGCATGGGGACCCTGGTGAAGGCCGGCACGGTGAAAAACGCCCTGCGGGCCCAGGACCTGGGGGCGGACGCCATCATCGCCGCAGGAACGGAATCCGGTGGAATCCAGGGGCTTTCCGGGGCGGCCACCCTGGCCCTGGTCCCGGCGGTGGCCGACGCCGTGGACGTGCCCGTGGTGGCGGCCGGGGGCATCGGCGACGCCCGGGGATTCCTGGCGGCCCTCAACCTGGGGGCCTCGGGAGTGGAGATGGGCACCCGGTTCATCGCCACGGCCGAGTGTCCGGCCCACGAAAGCTACAAGCGGGCCGTGACCGATGCGGCGCCCGGGGACACGGTGCTTTTGTGCATGGAGCGTTTTGCCGTGCGCACCCTCCGCACGCCCCTCACCCTCCGGGTGGAACGGGGCGAGGAAGTGGACCTGGACCAGCTGGCGGGACCGGCTCTGGAGGCCGCCTGGCTCCACGGCGACTCCCCGGGGGTGCTCCCGGCAGGCCAGTCCGTGGGCGTGGTGAACGAGGTCCTGCCGGCCGCCCGGGTGGTGGAGAGCCTGTTCAAGGCCTGGACAGGCGGATACCTTCCGCCAGGGGGCCGACCGTACTCTGCATAACACAACAGGCCCGCCTGGGCCTGATAGCAACTTGCCAACTGATAACCATTCTTGACAATATAATTATCCGCCCTATTTTCTAGTTGCGGGGCGGTCCCTATCTCCCCCCCCCCGGGGAACGCTTCGCATGTTTGGGCGGGCACCCGGTGGATCAAAGAACCCCACCGGGTCCCGTCCTTGTCCCGTAGCCGGGGTTCCTGGGTCCTCCTCCCCCCAGGGGCCCCGGTTTTCTTTTTTTGCCCGGGCCCGCCCACAAGGCCGAAAAGCCATGGAAATGGGAAACAGCCTTCAGGACCGCATACGGGAACTCGAACGCCGCCTGGCGGAAACCGAGGCCGAGCGTGACCGCCTCCGGGCCGAGGCCGGGGGCCGGGATAAAGAGTTGCGGACCCTGCGCATGGTGGTGGAAAACGCCGCCGAATCCATCGCCCTCCTGGATCTCGAGGGAAACATCCTCTTTGTCAATCACGCCTTTGCCCGGACGATCAGCGGAGAACCCGAGGACTACAGCGGCCTGAACGTGCGGGAAATCGCCCCGCCGGACGTGGCCATGGAAATCCTCTCCCGGTTCGCGGACCTGGCCAGGACCGGGGAGGGATACGTGCGGGAAGCAAGCCTTGCGGCCAACGGCCGGGACCTCTGGTGCCTCACCAGCGTGGTCCCGGTGAAGGGCGACCAGGGCCGCGTGGTGGCCGCCCTGACCCTCACCAAGGACGTCACCTGCATGAAGGAGGTCCAGGAGGAGTTGAAAAAGGCCCGGGAGGAATTGGAACAGCGGGTTTTGGAGCGGACCCGGGCCCTCAACGAGGCCGTGGACCGGTTGCAGGCCGAGGCCCGGACCCGGCGCATGGCCATCAGCGCCCTTCGGGAAAGCGAGGAACGATACCGCCAGATCTACGAGCACGCCCCCACGGGCCTGTATGAACTGGATTTCCGCCGGGGAATTTTCACCCGGGTCAACGACATCATGTGCCGGTACACGGGGTACCCCCCGGAGGAATTGACCACCCTGGGCCCCGCAGACATCCTCATGGGGGACAGCCGGACAAGATACCTGGAACGCATCCGGGAGATTCTGGCGGGAAATCCCGTGCCCGAAGAGGTGGAGTATCAAATCCGCTGCAAGGATGGATCAGACCTGTGGGTGCTCCTGAACACCCGGCCGGTGGTCAAGGACGGGAAGGCGGTGGGATCCACCGGTGTGGTCCACGACATCACGGCCATCCGCAAAGCCCGGGAGGCTTACGCCGAGGCCGAGGAAAAATGGCGCTCCCTGACGGAAAACTCCCCGGACTACATTCTGACGGTGGACCTTTCGGGAGTCATCCGGTTCATCAACCGGACCCTGCCCGAAAACACCCGGGAGGAGATCATCGGGGCCAGCGTGTTCGACCTGGCCCAGGGGGAGACGGCCGAGAGGTTGAGGCTCAACCTTTCCCGGCCCTGGAAGCGGGGCCAGTCGGACCGCTACGAGTTCTCCTGGTTCTCCGCAGGCAGGATGCGGCAGTACGAGGCCAGCGCGGGCCCGGTGTTCAAGGGGGACCGCCTGGACGGGCTCAATATCAGCTTCCGGGAGGTCACCGAACGCCGGGAGATGGAAAAGGCCCTAGCCGAAAGCGAGGAACGGTACCGCACCTTTCTCCAAAGCTTTCTGGGCATCTTCCACCAGGCGGACCTGGACTTTTCGCCCCAGTTCTTCCACGGCGCGGTGAAGGACATCACGGGCCACGAAGAGGAGGACTTCACCTCGGGCCGGGTCCGGTGGGACCGCCTCATCCACCCCCGGGATATGAAAAGTATCGTGAGGGCCAGCCAGGCCCTTCTCCGGGAAATGCCCGGCTCCTCGGAAGAGCGGGAATACCGCATACAGCACCGCGACGGCCACACCGTGTGGGTCCACGAGATCATCAACAACGCCTGCGGCGAAAACGGCCGGCCCCGGCTGGTCCGGGGGGCCATCTACGACATCACGGAAAGGAAGACCCGGGAACTCGTGTTGAAAAGAAGGGAAGCCGAACTCCGGAAGAAGACCGGAGACCTGAAGGATTTGAACACGGCTTTGAAAATCCTGGTGCAAAAAAGAGGGGAAGTCAAAAAGGAACTGGAAGACAACATGGCGGCCAATATAAAGGAGCTGGTCCTGCCCTACCTGGAAAAACTTTCCGGAAGCGGCCTGGACCGGAGGCAGGAATCCTTCACCCGGTCCGCCGTATCCGCCCTGGAGCAGATGTCCACGGGATTCGCCCGGGAGCTTTCCTCCCCCCTTCTGGGGCTCACCCCCATGGAGATCCGGGTGGCCCACCTGGTGCGGGAGGGAAGGCCCACCAAGGAGATCGCCCAGATGCTCCACCTGTCCAAGAGCACCATAGACACCCACCGGGACCACATCCGGGAAAAGCTCTCCATAAAAAACCGCAAGACCAACCTCCGGGCGTTTCTGTTGAACCTTTTCACTCAATAGCGTCCAAAAGATTTCTTGCTGTTATTCTTGGAACTCCCTGGTTATTTTTTGCGGAAAACTTCCTAGTATCCTATCGCTTTTCCTGCAACGTAAAAAAACGTGAAGGCCATTCCAACATCTTATTATTTAAAGAAAAAGTCATTTAATCAAGGCTCTTAATATGGATTTTATATCCATATTCCATCCATATTCCTTCATGCTTGTGAAGAACGGATTTATTGATAATAATTAACATAAAAAAAGCTGGAAAATTTCGAGTCCCCCAAGAATGGAAAAAGGATGCACGCAAGCGGCGCGCCTGGGCCTGGCTCTTTCATGGGCCAGGGCAGGACCTGGCAGTGGCGGCGGGAGGTTCCCCTAGGCCCTGGAGCCACGGCCCGGGCGCAGCCGTGATCGGGCGGTGCCCTTCGGGGCGCCGCCCCCGGACAAAAAAACGGCCCGGGCATCGGGCCTGACCTTGCAGGCGGGTAGCAAAAGCGGGGTTTTCCCGCTTCCTCAAAATCCCTCCACACCCTCGGCGAATGGGCCTCCGGGCCGCAGGACGAACGCGGCTCGCTACCCCCCCGGAGCCTTCCGCCAGGCCCCGCCAGTGCCGGCTGGCGGGGCCCTTCCCCCTTTCCGGCACGGACGCTTCCGTCCTTCGGATTTTCTTGAGCTGCCCGGGCCGGGCAATTTGACACCTGGCCCTGCAAAGGCGGCAACCGCCGCCAACGCCCGGCCCGGGCTTTTTTTCCTGCATCCGGCAGTTTTTCGAAAAAATCCACCGATGATGGCCCTGCGAAAAATCGTCACCCCGGTGGAATCTGTCCTCGTGAAAGCGGGGAGCCTGGATCCAGAACTTTTTAATGCCTTGAAATAAAAGGATTTTCGCTTTAGCAGAAAGGACGGATGGGGGAGGGATTTCGGGCTTTTTGCATGACCATCACGGATTGTGCAGACAAAGAGGCTTCGGATTCAACGGAAGAAACTCAGGACGGCCCCCCCTTTTAAGATAGGGGGGACAGGGGCTTCCTTCCGGCAACCGCTTCCCTTCGAATCCCGGGGACGGCCTCATCCCCTGCCCCAGGACCCGGGCAGCCTCAACGGCGTTTCCCGCGTCGGCGGGCCTTGGACTTGCCGGGCCGGGCCTCCAGGGGTTCGGAGGCCTGGAGAGCGCGGCCCCGGCGTTCCAGGATGGTGACCAGGGCCACGATCATGGCCGCCTGGAGCAACAGGAGGAAGGCGTCGACCAGGTCGGCGTTCCGGATGACCATGGCCGAGGTGCCCAGGCAGACCGTGAGGAGCCAGATGAAGAGCACCGCCCGGCCCGGGCCTCCCACCACGGCGGCTATGCGGTGGTGGAGGTGATCCTGGCCCACGTACTCCAGCCATTCCCGGAGCGTGTGCACTTTGCCCGTGACAAAACGGGTCACGGTGATGTGGGTCATGTCGAAGATGAGGACCCCGAAAATGAGCAACGGCGGCACCAGGGCCGCCACGGGTTTGCTCTCGGCCCACTCCCCCCACACGGCCAGGGACGCCAGGACAAAGCCGATGAAGGTGGCTCCCGAGTCCCCCAAAAAGATCCGGGCCTTTTTTCCGGGGCGGAAATTGTGGGGCAGAAAGCCCATGCAGGCCCCCATCATGGCCACAGCCACCCATCCCAGGTAGGGGTGTTTGGTCTGGAAGGCCAGCATGCCTAGGAAAAAGGCCAGGATGACGCCCAGGCCCCCGGCCAGGCCGTCCATGCCGTCGAAGCAGTTCATGGCGTTGGTGATGCCCACCACCCAGAAGGCGGTGATGGCTATATTCGCCATGTAGCCTGGAGCGCCCAGGCTGTCGGGGAGCACGTGGAGCACGATGCCGCCGCACACCAAAAGCCCCACCGCCGCCAGATGGACCAATAGCCGCAAGGTCGCGGAAAGCTCCCGGATGTCGTCAACCAGGCTCACCACGAACACCAGGCTCCCGGCGGCCAGCACACAGAGGAGGCGGGAAGAGTAGATCCCGTTGGCCAGAATGGCCCCTGTGAAGCCGAGGTACACGGCCAGCCCGCCCAATAGGGGCGTGGCCTCGAAATGGATCTTCCGGGCATCGGGCAGATCCACGGCCCCCAGGCTCCGGGCCAGGCGGATGCAGACGGGCGTGAGGCCGTAGGACAGGGCGAAGGCCGTGAGAAGCACGGCCATCCACCGGTGGGCCAGGTTGTGCATCCAGGCCCGGACCGGGGGCAGGAGGAACACCACTCCCAGGATGAGCGCGGCCACCCACAAAGGGGTGGCGGGTTCTCTCGGCTCGGATTGCATGGATGCCCGCCCTCCAGGTTCCGGAACGCTCCCCAAAAAGGATGCGGAAAAGCTCTCTTGAACCCTAACCGGCAGCGGGGTCAAAAAGCAACAGGCCGGTTGCGGAAACCTGCATTTCCAGAGGGTTGCGAAAATTTTCCGGTTCAAAATGCGGGGAAAACCCAGGGGGATGCCAGGGCAAAATGGGCCTTGTCCCGGGAGCGCCAGGCGCGGGCCCGGCATTTCCCGAGCCAAAGGACGGATCATCCCGCCGGGCTCCCGCCCGGGGCCCTTTTTTTCCGCCCCTCTTGACACCTCCCCGATTTTTTGTTTTCCTGTTCAGCAAAGACGCCGTAGACCGGCGTCTTTTTTCAGGGCCCGCCACCGACCAGCCAGTCGGTTTTCCGACCAGCCAGTCGGTGCGCCCCCGGAGCCCCCATGGCATCCATCCCCGAGTTGGAAGAGATCCGCAGAAACCAGATCCTGGAAGCCGCCCTCTCCACCATCGCCGAGACGGGCGCGGCTCATGTCACCATGGACGACATCGCCCAGGCGGCCGGGCTCTCCAAGGGTGGCCTCATCCACTACTACCGGTCCAAAAACGAGCTGTTCCAGGCCACCTTCAAGGAGCTGTTCGAACGCATCTTCGAGCTTTCTCGGGAAAGCATGGCCCAACACTCGGACCCCATGGAAAAAATCCTGGCCTTTGATTTCCTCTACGACCTGGAGAACCCCTACACGCGCCAGGGCTATCCCCTGTTGTTCGACAGCATGGCACTGGCCGCACGGGAGCCCGATTACCAGGCCATGTTCGACGCCTGGGTGGACCGGTGGATCGAGCTTCTCACCGGGGCCATCCGCCAAGGCATCGCGGACGGCTCCTTCGTGGAAATGGACCCCGATCCCCTGGCCCGGACCATCTCGGCCATCTACCACGGCATCGCCATCCGCTGGTACCTGGCCCCCCGGTCCCACTCCAGCGAATGGGCCGTGAACTCCTTCCGCACGGCCATCGGCGGCGCTATGGCCCCGTACAGGAAAAAAACCGGCCAGGATGCCGAAAAAGGCCAGGGAACTGGCAACACCCTCATGGAAATGAACAGAAATCCGGCCGCTTGAGAGAGGCTGAATTCCCGCTTTCACAGGAATGACGAAAAAGAGGTTTTCCCGGAAATCCGAAACCACGGGATCTCCGGCAAAGGCGATTGACGGTTGTTCCGGTTTTCCCCAACCCACCATCCCAAGGAGGCAGCCATGGCGGTATTCGAAAGCACGGAAAAAATGTACGAGATCCTGGGCTCGCTCTTCAACAAGCTCATGGAAGATCAGGTGGCCCTGGAAAAATTTTTGGCCGCCAACATCATCGTCCTGTTCGACATCACCGAACCCAAGGGGCAGCTCTGGCTCTCCCCCGAGGACGGGGTGGTGTGCGGACCCCTTGACCGGACCCCCACCGTGACCATGACGCTTTCCGGCGACTCCTGCCACAAGTTCTGGACCAAGGAGCTTTCCATGCCGGTGGCCATGGCCACGAGGAAAATCAAGTCCAAGGGCCCCATCAGCAAAGTGCTGAAACTGTTGCCCATGTTGAAGCCCGCCTACGAGGCCTACCCGGCCATCGCCAAGGAATACGGACTCCTCTAGCAGGGTTGCTCAAAGACTGTTTTCCGATGAGCTGCTAGCCAAAAACCAGGGAAGGAAACATTCGCCATGGGCTACATCGATCTGGACATCCACCTCACCCCGGAGCAGGAGTCCATCAAGCGGGAGACGCACAAGTTCGCCAAGGAGGTGCTGCGCCCGGCCAGCCTGGAACTGGACAAGATGGACCCGGAATCCGTCATCAAGAGCGACCTCTTCTGGAACACCATGAAAAAAGGCTACAAGCTGGGCTACCACACCATCTTCATCCCCGACGACTGGGGCGGCCTGGGCCTGGACCCCCTGGAGTCCCATATAGTCCTGGAGGAGCTGGCCTGGGGCTCGGTGGATTTCGCCATCGGCCTGGGGGTGTCGTGCTTTCCGTCCTTTTTCGCCTCCATGATGCCCAATGAAAAGCTCATCGAGGAAATCATCGAGCCCTTCTGCGCCAACACGGACGCCAGCCTCATCGGGTGCTGGGGCATCACCGAGCCGGACCACGGCACAGACACCCTGGCCGCGGGGACCCCGGAGTTCTGCGACCCCTCCATCACGGGCCAGGTCAAGGCCGTGCGGGACGGGGACGAGTGGGTCATCAGCGGCCAGAAGTCCGCCTGGGTGTCCAACGGCACCATCGCCACCCACAGCCTGCTCTACCTGAACATCGACCCCGGCATGGGCATGGCCGGCGGCGGCATCGCCATCGTGCCGCTGAATATCCCCGGCGTCCGCAAGGGCGCCCCCCTGGACAAGATGGGCCAGCGGGCCCTGAACCAGGGCGAGATCTTCTTCGACAATGCGCGCATCCCCGCGGAATACATGCTCGTGGACCAGGAGGCCTACGAGGGCATCCTGGATCTGACGCTCGCCACGGCCAACGCCAGCATGGGGGCCATGTTCACGGGCGTGGCCCGGGCGGCCTACGAAATGGCCCTGGATTATTCCCGGGAGCGCATCCAGGGCGGCAAGCCCCTGTTCGAGCACCAGCTCATCAAGCACAAGCTGTTCTCCATGTTCACCAAGGTGGAGGCCTGCCGGTCCCTTTCCCGGGCCGCCCTGGTCTACAACCTGTGCAACTCGCCACCGCTCATCCAGTACTCCATCGCGTCCAAGGTCTTCTGCACCCAGGCAGCCCTGGAGGTGACCAACGACGCGGTGCAGATCCTGGGCGGCATCGGGCTCACCAAGGAATACCCGGCGGAAAAGTTCTTCCGGGACGCCCGGGCGGGGCTCCTCGAGGACGGGGCCAACGATTCCCTTATGCTCACGGGAGCCCACAGCCTATAGGAGGTACACCATGGCCGACATGAAAGCCCTGCCCATCTTCCAGTACGTGGGCCTCCAGGTGGTGGACCCGGACCGGACGGCCTTCATCTTCGTGCGCGATGACGGTTCGGACGAGACCATCACCTATGGCGCGCTTTACCGGAACGTGAACCGCATGAGCCGCCTCCTGTCCAAGGCGGGCATCGGAAAGGGTGACACCTTTGCCCTCATCATGCGCAACCAGCCGGAATTCCTGTACGCCCTGTTCGGGGCCGTTTCCATCGGCGCGGTGGCCGTGCCCATAGACCCCCGTTCCTCGGGCAGGAAGCTGTCCTTCCAGATCACCAACACCAGATGCAAAGGCATCCTGGTGGAGGATGTCTGCCTGGGAAACCTCCTGGACGTGCTTGCCGACGTGCCCGGGGTCCCGATCCTGGGAGTGGCGTACAAGCCCCACCACAACGTGCCCGTGTACGCTGATTTCCCGGACCTTTCCGAGGCCCTGGCCGTCCAGAGTTCCGAGTTGCCCGAAAACCTGGCGCCCCTGGACTTTGCCGCCCCGGCCCAGATCATCCACACCTCGGGCACCACGGGAGACCCCAAGGGCGTGGTGCTGAAGACCGACCGGTACATGGCCTACGCCATGCTGGGGCACCTCATCTGGCAGTACGCCCCGGACGACGTGCTCTACACGGGCCTTTCCATGACCCACGGCAACGCCCAGTCCGTAACGATCATCCCGGCCATGGCCCGTCAGGTCCCGGCGGTCATCGGCGAGCGGTTCACCAAAAGCCGCATCTGGGACATCTGCCGGAAATACGGCTGCACCTCGTTCTCGCTTTTGGGCGGCATGATGGCGGGCATTTACAACGAGCCCCCCAGGCCGGACGACGCGGACAACCCGGTCCGGGTGGTCATCTCCGCCGGCACGCCCCAGGCAATATGGAGGGATTTCGAGGATCGCTTCGGTCTGAAAATCCACGAGTGGTACGGCGCGGTGGAGGGCGGGCTCGCCCACAACCCGCCGGGGTTCGCGCCGGTGGGCTCTTTCGGCAAAGCCCCGGAGGACCTCATCGACATGAAGGTGGTGGACGAGAACGACCAGGAGTGCCCGCCGGGCGTCCGGGGCGAACTCGTTTCCCGCATGAAGTCCGGCGACACCAAGGTGGAATACTACGGCAAGAAGGACGAGTCCGAGAAGAAGACCCGGGGCGGATGGCTGAGGTCCGGCGACATCTGCCACACGGACGAGAACGGGTTCTTCCACTTCGACTTCCGCAAGGGCGGAGGCCTGCGCCGCCAGGGCGACTTCATCCAGCCCGATTACGTGGAAAAGGTCATCGGCGAACACCCGGACGTGTCCGAGGTGTGCGTCTACGGCATCCCGGCCTCCTCGGGCGCGCCCGGGGAAGTGGACCTCGTGGCCGCCGTGGCGCCCTTTGCGGGCCGGGAGTTGAATCCCGTGGACCTTGCGGCCTACTGCACCAGGAACCTGGAGAGGAACTCCATTCCCAGCTATTTCCAGCTGGTGGATTCCATCCCCAAGACCATCAGCGAAAAGGCTCTGGACCGGGTGCTGCGCGACCGGTTCTCCCCGGACGCGGACAATGTGACGAGCGTGGGATAGGGGAAATGTGGGGGAAACCTTTTTTCGGAAAAAAAGGTTTCCCCCACACCCCCTTCCAAAAAACCTTGCATCTTCCGATGGTTGCGCTTTGCAACCCCTGGAAGGGAAGAGGATAGCGTCCCAAACCGGGGGGGTAGCTTTCCTCCTGCAAAACCCTTTTCCGGGAGACTGGCCATGTTCGAAGGCATGAAACAGGCATACCTCCCCAAGACACGGTTTCCCAAGCGGGCCGTGGACCGGGAGAAATGCGAAAAATGCGGACGCTGCGTCACGGCCTGCCCCACGGGCGGGATCATCTGGGGCGGGGACGGGTTCCCGGAGCCCATCGGCTTCGGAGGGTTCGACCAGGCCTGCATCAACTGCTGGAACTGCGTGGCCATGTGCCCCACGGACGCCCTGTCCATGGAGGGCTCCTACCAGGTGGAGGCGGGCCGGTACCGCACCATGACCACGGGCCGCATGTCCCCCCCGGACCCCCTGGGGAACGGCCAACCCTGGAAGAAGATCGAGCCCGAACTCACGGAAGTGGAAAAGGTCCTCTACAAGCGCCGGTCCAACCGCCTGTTCAAGAAAAAAGCCGTGGACCGGGCGCTCCTGACCCGGGTCCTGGAAGCCGGGCGGTTCGCCCCATCCGGCGGGAACAACCAGCCGTACAAGTTCATCGTGATCACGGACCAGGCCGTTATCCATGAGGTGGAACTGGGTGCCATAGGCGTGCTCAAGCGCCTGAAAAACCTGTACCTGGCCAAAGACGGCAAGCGCCGCCTGGGGAAAAGCTCCCTTTTCACCATGCTCAGCCTTTTCATGGTCAACAAGATGGACCCCCGGCCCTTCACGGCCATGGACAAGGCGGAAAAGGACCAGGCCCTCTACTGGCACGCCCCGGCCATCATCATCCTGTGCAAGAACACCCGGGGCATCGCCAACCCGGATCTCGACATCGGCATCTGCGCCCAGAACATGGTGCTCACCGCCCATTCCCTGGGCCTGGGCACCTGCTACATAGGCCTGGCCATCGAGCCCCTGAACTACCCGCACCTCTCGGGGCTGAGGAAGAAACTCGGCATCACCCACCCCTGGGAGGCGGTAACCAGCATCGCCGTAGGCTGGCCCAAGGGGAAGATCGACGCCGTGGTATCCCGGGACAGCGTGCCCGTGGAGTGGATCGAAGGATAAAGGGCATCGAAACTCCCCCCTTTTGGCAAAAAGGCCCAAGCCGGGTTCCCCCCCTTTGAAAAAGGGGGGACAGGGGGGATTTCTTTTCGTGCTTCCCCTTGCGAAACCAAAACCGGGAGCCCTTCCCCGGAACGCGGCCCAAAGGGCCGCCTTGCAGGTTTTCTTGGAGGGGGGTCTGGGGGGAACCTTCTTTTTTCGAAAAGAAGGTTCCCCCCAGCAGATCATTTTCTTCACATAAGGAGCTAACCATGGAGAACGTGTACATCATCGGCCTGGGCATGATCCGGTTCATGAAATACCCGGACCGGAACGTGCGGGACATGGCCCACGAAGCGGCCAACCTGGCCCTGGCCGATGCGGGGCTGACCAAGGAGGATCTCCAGGCCGCCTTTTTTTCCAACACCTTCTGGGGCATGTTCACGGGCCAGCATTCCATCCGGGGCCAGGTGGTCATGCGTTCCATGGGCGTGGGGCGCATCCCGGTGGTGTCCGTGGAAAACGCCTGCGCCGGAGCATCCACCGCCCTGCACCTGGCAGCCATGGGCGTCCGCGCCGGGGAATACGACGTGGCCCTGGCCCTGGGTTCCGAGAAGATCACGGACCCGGACAAGGGCAAGTCCCTGGGGGCCTACGCCTCGTGCATGGACCTGGAGAACATCCAGGCGGCCATTGATCTGTTCGTGAAGCTCTCCGCAGAACTCGCGCCCATCGCCCCAAAGGACGACGGCGAGCCCGGCGCGGGGCGGTCCATCTTCATGGACGCCTACGCCATGGGCGCGAAATGGCACATGAGCCGGTTCGGCTCCACCCAGCGCCAGCTTGCCACCATCTGCGCCAAGAACCATTTTCACGGGTCCTTGAACCCCCTGGCCCAGTACCAGCAGGACATGACCGTGGACGAGGTCCTGGCCGACAAACCCATTGCCTGGCCCCTCACCCGGGCCATGTGCGCCCCGGTGGGCGACGGCGCGGCAGCAGCCATCGTGTGCTCGGAAAGCTTCCTGAAAAAGCTGAAAAACCCCCGCCCCGTGAAGATTCTCGCCTCGGTCCTAGGCTCGGGCCGGGACCGGGACATCGACGACAAGGACATCGGCGAACTCCTGGTCCACGAAGCCTACGAAAAAGCCGGCCTGGGCCCGGACGACATCGACCTGGCCGAACTCCACGACGCCACCTCCTACGGCGAACTCCACCAGGTGGAGGCCATGGGCTTCTGCCCCATCGGAGAAGGCGGCCCCTTCGCCGAATCCGGCGCGTCCAAACTGGGCGGAGCCAAACCCATCAACACCTCCGGCGGCCTGGAATGCCGCGGCCACCCCATCGGAGCCAGCGGCCTCGCCCAGATCTACGAAATCGGTCTCCAACTCCGCGGCGAAGCCGGAAAACGCCAGGTCGAGGGAGCCCGCATCGGCCTCGCCGAAAACGGCGGCGGCAACATCGG
>Ga0180009_10003833_pt1 | contig 16894 bp, 11 predicted proteins | sample OS_PC_MetaG_FD_123537 | JGI IMG/M metagenome (GOLD analysis project Ga0180009, IMG submission 123537) | Groundwater microbial communities from the Aspo Hard Rock Laboratory (HRL) deep subsurface site, Sweden - OS_PC_MetaG | ecosystem: Environmental > Aquatic > Deep subsurface > Groundwater...
ATGGGCTTGGATTGCACCGCGCGCAGCATGTCCAGCTCGCTCTCACCCCAAAAGAGCCGCCGCCCGGTCAACAGCTCGTGCAGCACAATGCCCGCCGAAAAGACATCCGTGCGCGGATCGAGCTCTTTGTCCTCGGTCTGCTCGGGGGACATGTACCCGAGCTTCCCCTTGATCACGCCCACCTGAGTGCGGCTCTGGCGGATGGCCGAGCTGGCCTTGGCGCACCCGAAATCCAGCAGCTTCACGGCGCCATCCCGTCTCAGCATGACGTTCACCAGGTTCACGTCCCGGTGAATGATGCCCAGGGGCGAGCCGTTGTTGTCCGTGGCGTTATGGGCGCAGTCCAGCCCGCGCAACAGGTCCCGCACGACGAGCAGAGACGCCTCCCAGGGGATCGGTTGCCCGTAGCGCTCCTTGTGCCGCACATGGGCCACCTGGAGGTCGATGCCGTCCACATACTCCATGGCCATGTAGTAGTGGCCGTCCCGTTCGCCGAAATCGAAGACTGAGACGATGTTCGCGTGATCCAGCGCCGCGTTGATGCGGGCCTCATCGATGAACATCTGCACGAAGACCTGCTGGACCGCGAACTTGGGCTTGACGCGCTTGATGACCACCCACTTGGTGAACTGCTCGGGACCCGCGACGCTGGCGCGGTAAATCTCCGCCATGCCACCGGTGCCGAGGAGCTCGTGGATGGTGTACCGCCCCAACCGGATGGGCTGATCCAGCACAGGGCTTGCCGGGTCGCGGGTTGCATCCGTGGTGTTGCCCATGGGTCTGCTCAACGAGGCGCGGGCGCAGTGGCAGTGGGGGTTGCAGTTGCCATGGTAGTCATCGACCGGGGGCAATTATGCCCCAAGAGCGCCGGGCTGTCTCCCCTCTGCCCTCACCCCGACCCCGGTGAAGGTGGGTGCGTCCCCTGTGGACTGGTGCTACTGTGCTCCATCCATGCGCCGGTCGCTTGTCATCATTGTCCTAATCGCCTGGAGCCTGCCCGGGTGCAGACAGCCCCCGGACCGCGGTGGGCCCGGTGGCCGCAAAGCGTCCAAGCTGCCCGCCCAGCGCCCCGTGCCCAGGGGAGCGGCATCCACGAAGCACCGGCGTCACGCCGCCCCCAAGGGCTCAGGCACCGCCCCGGCACACCGCCTACGCGGGGACGCCTGTCAAGCCCTGTACCAGGCCGGTTTGGCGCGGCTGTCGGCTCTGATCGACCCGCTCGGCGTGCACCGCACAGACGCGCAACTGGCGAAGGACTACGGCCTCGGGCTACCGCAAACCCTCCAGGCGTGCATCCGGCTGACCCCGGATCAGCACCGGTGCGTGATTGAGCAACCCAACCCACTGCTCGCCGAGCAGCCCTGCCGACTGGACAGGTCCCTGAGCCTCGTGGTTCCTCAATCCCTCATGGCGCAGCTGGTCCCCCGGCGCGTAGCCCTGGACGACGCTACGGCCCGGCACGAGCTGGCCGGTCTGCGCGGCCAGTGGGTGCACCAGGGGATCGCCGGCCACCGGGTCGAGCTCACGATTGGCGCAGACGGCCAGGCCACCTTCCGGCGGTTTCGTGACCACCGTCCCGTCGGCGGTGTGCAGCGATCCGTGCTCTCGTTGCGCTATCTCCGGGAGCTCCGGCGACGACGGGCAGTGACCACGCAGCGCTACGTGTACTTCCGACTCAATCGAGACACCTTTTTCCTATCCGGCAATCCGCTGCACAACGCGACGCCCATCCGCAGCCGCACCGCGTTCCAGCTGATCCTGGCGCGAGACCGGGTGTTGCGCCTCGCCGCCGGTCGTTGCGAGGTCATCGATCTGGGCCACCTCGCCAGCCACGCTGCCACCTGCACCTGGGGCCGGGACGCCGTGACGCAAGTCCCCGTGCTGCGGGTCGGCTACAAGTTGGGGCGGTGGGAGCTGCGGTCGCGCTTCTTCCTCGTCAAGTCGCACCTGCTCCATGAGCGCCTGTACGAGCGCCGCTTCGTCCGCCGCTAGGATCCGCCGTGCAAACGAGTGACTTCGACTACGACCTGCCCGAGGAGCTCATCGCCCAGGAGCCGGCGCCACGCCGCGATGGCTCACGTCTGCTCGTACTCGACCGGCAGCGAGACACCCTGGAGGACCGACGCTTTGAAGAGCTCGCGGAGCTACTGCCCACCGACGCGCTGCTGGTGCTCAACGACAGCCGCGTTTTCCCGGCGCGTTTGCGGGGTCAAAAACCCACCGGGGGAGGCGTCGAGGTCCTACTGGTGAGCCCGCGCCCCCCGGGACCGGGGGATGACGCACCGAACCACTGTGTTTGGCACTGCCTATGCCGCAGCTCCAAGGGGCTCGCACCGGGCGCGAAAGTGCGCTTCGGCGGCGCCGGCGAAGCGCCCGCCGTGGTGGCCACAGTACGGCAGCTTCACCCCGGTGGCGGCGCGGACCTCGACTTTACGCGCCCTGGCGGCTCGCCCATCGGCGGGTCCGACTGGCTCATGGACTGGGCGACGGACGTGGGCGAGACCCCGCTGCCGCCCTACATCCGGCGCCCCGGTGGCGAGCGCGACCTGGACCGCGACCGGTATCAGACCGTGTATGCGGCCGAGCGGGGCTCGGTGGCCGCTCCCACGGCGGGGCTGCACTTTACCGTGCCGTTGCTCGAAGCGCTTACCCAACGGGGCCTGGAGCTGGCCTACCTGACGCTGCACGTGGGCCCGGGCACCTTTCGGCCGGTTCGCAGCGACAGCGTCGGTGAGCATCACATGGACGCCGAGCGCGTGCAGGTTACGCCGCAGCTTGCAGACGCGGTACGCCGAGCCAAGGCGGCCCAACGGCCGGTGCTGGCGGTGGGCACGACCACGGTCCGAGCGCTGGAGGGCATGGCCTCGGCGCCCGGCCAGCTGGATGCAGGTGACTCCGAAGTGTCGCTCTTCATCACGCCGGGCCACGAGTTCCGGATCGTGGATGGGCTGATCACCAACTTCCACCTGCCACGCTCCACGCTGCTCATGCTGGTGTCGGCCCTGGCTGGACGAGACCCCGTCCTGGCGGCCTATCGCCACGCCGTGCGTGAGGGCTACCGCTTCTACTCCTACGGCGATGCGATGTTGATCCGATGAGTGACACGACCTTCCGTTTCGAGCTCGAGGCCACCTGTGGCAACGCCCGGGCCGGGCGCATGCACACCACCCACGGTGTCGTACAGACCCCCGCCTTTATGACCGTGGGCACCTACGGCGCGGTGCGCGGATTGGCCCCGGAGGCCGTGCGCGCCACGGGCGCCCAGATCCTGCTGTCCAACACGCTGCACCTGTATCTGCGCCCGGGGCTGGAGGTGATTGATCTGCACGGCGGCCTGCACCGGATGATGGGGTGGGACGGCCCGATCCTCACCGACTCGGGGGGGTTTCAGCTCATGAGCCTCAAAGCGATGCTGAGCATCGACGACGACGGCGTGGACCTGCGCGCTCCCGTGGACGGCAGCCGCCACCGGCTGACGCCCGCGCTCGTGATGGAGATCCAGCGCCGCCTCGGCGTGGACATCGCCATGGTCTTTGACCACTGCCCGGCGGCGGACGCGACGGAGACCTTCAAGCGGGAAGCCATGGACCGGTCCACGCGCTGGGCCGCGCAGTGCCTCAGGCAACCGCGCGCCCCCGGCCAGGCGGTGTTTGGCATCGTGCAGGGCGGTGTGGACCTCGCGCTGCGGCGGGAGCACCTGTCGGCCATCGCCGACCTGGCACCGGACGGCCTGGCCCTCGGTGGGCTCGCGGTGGGGGAAGGGCCGCAGGAGATGGACCGCGTCGTTTCGGCCATCGCCCCCCAGATGCCGTCCGACAAGCCCCGGTACCTCATGGGCGTCGGTTTCCCCCGGGACCTGGTGGCGTCCGTGCAAAACGGCATCGATCTCTTTGACTGCGTGATCCCCACCCGCCACGCCCGCAATGGCCAGCTCTTCACCGGGGAGGGTCGCATCAACATCGCCAACGCCCGCTTCCGCACAGACGGCGGGCCCGTGGACCCCGACTGTGACTGCGCCACCTGCCGACGCTACACCCGCGCTTACCTGCGACATCTCTATCAAACAAAAGAGATCCTCTACTCCACCTTCGCCACCCAGCACAACCTCCGCTTCTACCAGCGCCTCATGGGCCAGCTCCGCCAGGCCATCCTGAACCGGGATCAACCCCGCCTTGCCGACCTTACCTCCCAGTTCTCCACGTAGTCCGTCTTCTTTGCGAACGCGGGGATCCGGTCCCGGGCTTGCTCCCGGCAGAATTGGCGACGGTGACTGTCTTGGAGTATGGCGGACGCTGTTGGAGGGTCAGAGACGGTGGTTTAGTAATTCGCCTCGGCCTGGGCGAAGTGGGGCTGGGGGTGGGCACAGGCGGGGCACATTTTGGGGGGCTCGTTGCCCTCGTGAATGTAGCCGCAGTTGGCGCACTTCCAGCGGATGGCCTCGGCACGCTTGAACACTTCGTCAGCCTTCACGCGCTCGAGCAGCTTACGGTAGCGCGCCTCGTGCTCCTTCTCCACCCGGGAGATCATGGTGTAGGCGGCGGCAACCAGCGGGAAGCCCTCCTCCTTGGCCTTGGCCGCCATCGTCGGATAGATGTCGGTCCACTCCTCGTTTTCGCCCTCGGCCGCGGCGAGCAGCGCCTCGGCCGTGTCCCCGATCTTACCGGCCGGATACGAGGCCGTGATCTCCAGGGCGCTGCCCCGCTCGAGGAACTTGAAAAACACCTTGGCGTGGGCCATCTCGTTGTCCGCGGTCTCCTCGAAGAGGCGCGCGATCTGCAGGTAGCCCGCCTTGCGCGCGACGCTGGCGGCGTAGGTGTAGCGGTTGCGCGCCTGGGACTCGCCCGCAAAGGCCTTTAGTAGGTTCTTTTCGGTTTCTGTTCCTTGCAGTTCTGGCATTGCGTTCTCCTGTGTCAGTCGGTTGGTTTGGGTTCATTTTTTCTAGAGCCCCAGCGACGCCGCCCACCCGGGCAGTGACGCGAGGAGCGCTGTGCATTCTTTAATCTGGCGGCCCGACTCGGCCGCGTCTTTCACCAGCGCCGCCAGGGAGGTGTCGCCGTAGAGCACGCCTCCCACGAGCTGGCCGTCGCGGGACACGAGACGCAAATAGGCGCCGCCCTCCTGCCGTTCCCACTCCTGGTAGCTCCCGTCGTCGGTGGCCACCACGCCGATGCTGAAGAGGTCCACGTCCATGACCTTCAAGCGGTTGGACCGCGGCAGGGTCGCGTACTCGGTGACGCCCCCCGCGGCGTTGATCCCCGCCACCGCCCCCTGGCCGTAGGCCGTAGGCCAGATCCCCTGGACCTCGCCGCGGTGCTCCGCCACGTCACCCGCGGCGAGGATGTCCGGATCCGAGCTGAACAACCCGTCGTCCACCAGGATGCCGTGGTTCACTTTGAGCGCCGCCTGGCGGGCCAGGTAGCTGTTGGGCCGCACGCCCGTCGAGAGGATCACGAAGTCTGCCGGGAGCTCCGTGGAGTCCCCCAGTACCACCCCCCGGGCCTCCTCGTCCCCGACGATGCCCGTGACGTTGGCCTTTGGGTACAGGTCGATGCCGAGCTTCCGGAGGTGGTCTCCCAGCAGTCGCCCCGCGGGCTCGGGAAGCTGTCGGGGCAGGAGCCAGCCAAACCCCTCCACCACCGCCACCTTGGCTCCCTGACGGTGGAGCGCGCCGGCCGCCTCCAGGCCCAGGAGCCCGCCACCGATGACCACACACCGCACACCACCGCGCACCCGACCCAGGATGGCCGTGGCGTCTTCCAGGGTCCGCAGCACGTGCACGCCCCCCCGCGCGGCGCCCGGAATGGGCGGCACAAAAGCGTGGGCCCCCGTGGCCAGCACGAGCCGGCCATAGGGCAGCTCCCGGCCGTCCCGCAGGCGCACCTGATGGGCCTCGCGATCGATGTTGACGACCTCGCCATGCACCAGCTGAATGCGCTTTTCGGCGAACCAGGGCTCGGGGTGCAGGGGCAAGCTGTCGCGATCCACCTCGCCCGCCAGGTACCGGGTGAGGTTCAGCCGGTAGTACGGCAGACCGGGCTCCTTGCACACCAGGGTGACGTCGATCCCCGGCGCCGTGGCCCGCGCCCGCTCCGCCGCGGTGACCCCGGCGACGCCCGCGCCGACCACCACCACCGGTCCCGACTCCCCCGCGACGCGGACTCCGGCGGGCGGGTCGACGGGCTCGAAGAGGTTCTGGCCCGCTCCACAGACCGGACACTCCCGGGGGCTGGTCGCGCCCTCGTGCACGTGGTCACAGATGGAGCACCGCCAGGATGTGGGCGCCGGTCGCGCCGGTACGGCCTGGGGGACCGCGAGGGGGCTGAACAGATCGGCCTCCGCCCCGCACACGGGGCAGGTCGCCGGCGGCTCCGCCCCTTCGTGCACGTAGCCACAAACCTCACATTTCCAAGCAGTTACAGCACTCATAGGAGACCACTCACGCGCATTATTTACGATCCACCGCCGGGGTCAAATCCAACCTGGTGAATCTCGGACTTATCGGACCAAGCCGGGACTATATCACAGCCAAGGCAGCGGCAAAACAGCGTCCCCCCCCGCACCAGTCGGGATAGGGGAGCGGCTCGACACCGGAGAGTGACGAGCCGCTCCCCTATCCCGACTGCCCCCCGCACAACGGCGCACTCCCGGGACGGCCTGTTTTCGATTTTTCAGGGCTGGTTTTCGGTGAGGATTCGGATGGAGCGCGCGGGCACGGAGATGCCGGCGCCACCGTTGACCTGCGTCTCGGTGACCTGCTCGGTGAAGCTGCCCGCGGGCACACCCGAAATGGAAGCCGGACCCGAGGACTTGTTGATCAACACGTAGACGTCGTACTCGGCCCCGCAGCCCGTCATCTTGTACGCGAAAGTGTCGGTCCCAGGGGTGACGGTCTGACGATAGCCGCGTCGAAGGGAGACGTGGTCGCTGCGGATCTGGATGAGCCGGCTCACCCGATCCAGCAACGCCTGCTGGTGGGTGTTCAGGCCGGTCCACTGCATCATGCGCCGGTTATCAGGATCGCCGCCGCCGGCGAGCCCAATTTCGTCGCCGTAGTAAATCAGCGGCACGCCGCGGTTGGTGAGCAGGACCCCAAAGGCCAGGCCCAATCGCTCGTAGGGCTCGGCGTTGGTGGGCTGGGCGAAGGCCCCGGGGTTCCAGCCGTTGCCCACGTTGGATCCCTCGTAGCAGTTGCCGCCAAACCCGCCGTTGGCAAAGTGAATGGCCCGGGGGATGTCGTGGTTCCCGATCCAGGTGGACATGAGCGCCCCGGCCGGGTAGAAGGCGTCGTTCCCGTTCATCCAGCTAAAGAGCGAGTTGAGGTCCTGGGACCCCGCCAGGAAGGTGTTGCACAGCTGCAGTCGCAGCGGGAAATCGAACTGCCCGTCAAGCATGGTCTGCGGGTTGATGTACGCGGCGAGCACGCCCTGGTTGCCGTAGTCGTACGTCTCGCCCACCAGATAGAAGCGACCGCCCGTGGGCATGGTGTACTCCGCGTTCAAGGCCGCCCGCAGATCCGTGAGCCAGTCAAATGGCACGTGCTTGATGGCGTCGAGGCGGTAGCCGTCGATGCCGAACTCCTTGGCCCACCAGAGGGCGTCGGCCACGGACCAATCCCGCACCGTGGGCTGGTAGTAGTCGAAGGGCGGCAGGTAGTCTGTGAACGCGCACCGCGTACCCCAGTAGGGGTCGTCCCAGTTGCTGGGCGGGCAGAGCACGGTGTTGTTGTTGGTGTCGGTGGCGAACCAGCTGTTGTGGGCTTGATAGAGGCCGGAGTTAATGTCCACGTGGTTCATGACGTAGTCGAACAGGACGTACATACCGCCGGCGTGGGCCGTGCCGATGAGGTTGTGCAGGTCCTGGGACGTGCCCAGACGGCTCTCCACCGCGGGCGTGGGCACCGGCGCGTTCGGGTTGGAATAGTCGATGTTCGCCGGGGACGGCCAGTAGCCGTGGTAGGCCGAATACATGTGAGAGTCGCTGCCGGGGTCGATGGCCGCACCGGCGGTGTTGCGGTTCTCGTAGGGGGCCGATAGCCAGATGGTGTTCACGCCCAAATTCTGCAGATACGTCAACTTCTGCTCGACACCCTGCCAATCGCCGCCCAGATAGTCCGCTTCGTAGGTCGCACCCGGGACCGCGTCGCGCTGGCCGTCGCTGTCGTGGAACCGGTCCACCATGGCAAAGTACATGACCGAGTCTTCCCACTGAAATACCGCCGGGTCGCCGCACAGCGAGGGCTGCGGGCAGTCACTCGGACAGCTCGCCCAGGTCTCTCCAGGGTCGCAGACGCTGTTGTTGTTGCAGGTGCCCGGCGCGCCGCCGAAGGTGACCGTGATCACCTGGCTCACCGCGCCCGGATCCGCGGGGTTGTCCGTGGGCACGGTCTGATTGGCCATGAACTGGCCGTCGTCGTTGGTCAGGCGCGCGAACAGCGCGATGGTGGTACCCGGCGCCGGAGGACCGCCGAAGAGCGAGACCAGCGGGATGGCCGCCTCGAAGCCGTTTGTGCCGGACACCACGTCCCCGGCGGACCAGGGGAAGTTGGTGCTATCCAGGCCGATATTCCGCCAGCCGGCGTCGTCGCTCAGGCCGCCCTGGATCGTGGACATGCCCTTGGTGCCCACGGCCCAGTCCACTTGCCAGCTCGAGTCAGCTACGATGATGTCAGCGCTGATGGCGTTGTCCAGGGCCCCCGAGTTGTCCGTGGCGCCGGCGATGGACGGCAAGCCCACGCTCGCCGGTCCGTAGTCCGTGTCGAGGTACACCACCAGGGCGTTTGTGGGCTCCACGAATCCCACCACGCCGATGTAGAGGTTGTTGGCATCGTAGGCCACGTAGAGGTCCGTGAGGGTGTTGGCGCCCCAGTCCGTGGGGGTCGTGTCGTTGCCCACATGTTGATCCGGGGTCCAGTCGCCGGCGCCCTCGGTCACGTTGCCGTCGAGGGTCGGCGTGCCGAAGAAGACGTCCGTATCCGCGACGCACGCCCCCGCGTCGAGATGATAACCCGCGGCGCATTGGTTGCAGAAGGTGCCCGTATAGCCGGGGTCGCAGATGCACCGCGCTACCCCCCCGTCCTCCACACAGCTCCCGTGGGCACCACAATCCAGGTTCGCGCAGCCCCCCTGGCTGTTGGTGTTGCCATTGTAGTTGTAGTTGTAGTTGGAGTTGCTGCCGCCGTTGTTGTTGTTGTCGCTGGTATTCCAGTTCCGGTTGTTGTTGTTGGCCCCGGTGTCCGGCGACCCGCAGGCAACGATCATCAGCGCACCGGTGGCGCAGAGAACCGAGGCGACGACCCCACGACTCAACTTCTCAAACGTGCCCATTTGTAGTAACTCCTTATGGAGTTACCATATCAATGCTCCTCAGTCAGGGTCAAGGAGCATTGGAAGATCAGGGACCCCCTTGTTTAGTGACTCTAAACTGAGTTAACATAGGTTTTGGCGCCAAGGCGCAGCAAGGTCGGAAAAAAGCCAAGGAATTACCCATGGAACAGGATCTCACGCTGGCCATGAAACGGCTGGGGTTCACCGCCAATGAAAGCCGCGCCTACCTGGCTCTGCTGCGGAAACACCCCGCCACCGGCTACGAGATGGCCACCGCCTCCGGGGTGCCCCGCTCCGCCATCTACAATGTGCTGCGGAGCCTCGAGCGGCAGGGGCTCGTGAACGTCGTTCAGGAGAAGCCCGCCCGCTATATCCCCGTGCCCCCGGATCGCCTCTTCAGCCTTTTGGAGTCGCGATTCGCGCGGAACCTCGCCGAGGTCAGAGCGCGCATCGAAACCTTGGCCCAGACCCAGGAGGAGGTCCCCACCTGGACCGTCCAGGGCTACGAAGAGATGCTGGACGAAAGCCGACGCCTCATCGGCGGCGCCCGCGATGTGGTCATGGCCTCACTCTGGCAGCGCGAAGCTGAAGCCCTTCAGGACGCGCTGCTGTCTGCGCTCAAAAAAGGCGCCGAGCTGGTGCTCTTCTCCTTCACACCGCTCCCCAGGGGCCTGGGCACCCAACTCTCCTACGGCATCGCCGAGGCGGAGCTGGAAACGTACTGGTCCCACCGCCTCATCCTCATCGTAGACCACGAGCACGTGCTCATGGGTGGCGCCGAAAACAACGCCGAGAACCGCGTCGTCGTGAGCCGTGAGGAGCCCCTCATCGACGTGGCCCGCTCCAACCTCGTGCTGGACATTACCCTCTACGGCGAGCGCACCTCCACCGACACCGCCAGCGCGGTGCAGCAGTTGACGGCCCCCCTGGCTCCCGTGGAAAAGCTCGTCGCCAACTCCCTGTCGGACCTCGAAGCCGCCTCGCACACCAGGGCGTTGCCGTAAGCAATCTGTCCCGCCCCCCACGGCGCACCGCCTCAGAACACTGGCCATTGGGACCGACATGCCATAACATCGAACAAACGGCGGTATTCCAAGGGAGCGGAGCCATGCAAACGAGGGGAGTCGTAATATTGCTGGCCGTGGTGCTCGTGGGCTGCGGTCCCACGGGTAATACGGGCGGAAACAACACCAGCGGCTCGGACGGCACCACACCGAACCCGGACGCGTCGGTGTACTACTGGGACGCCTCCACCGGTCCCCAGGACGCCATGCCGGCGCCGAACTGGGACGCCTTTTTTGCCGCGGATCCTCCGCCAGAGTATTGCGGGCCGGGAAACCCAGACGCCGCGGTTCTGCCCGGAGGGACCCCGGAGTGCCCCGACGACAAAAACCGCGAGGGCTGCCCCTGCATACCCCACGGCGCCACCGCGCCCTGCTGGCCGGGCCTGCGGGTGGATCGAGACCGGGGCATCTGCCAGGACGGCGTGACGACCTGTGAGTACTTCAACGAGTTCATCGGCCAGTGGGGCCCCTGCACGGGCTACGTGCTGCCGGTGCCCGGCGCGACCCTGGGCCCCCAGGCCTGCAACTGCTTCTCCTTGGGAAGCTGGGAGATCGACAACCTCTCCCCGTGCTTTGTCACCTACCCCGGCAACCAGATCTACGCCGTCTCGACCTTCGACGCCGGCGGCGGCGCCCAGTGCCCCACGAACCTGCCCCAGAACCCTCCGCCGAACCCCGAGCCCGGCTACGACTGGTCCACAAATCGCCTCAACGTGGACTGCTCTGGCCAGTTCGAGCTGTGCTACACGCTCCGCGCTGGCGACGAAAACAGCCCCGACCCGGTGAACGACTGCATCGTGGCGAGCGTGTGCGTGAACGCCTGGTACGACTCCCCCGGCGTGGTGCAGGACCTGCCCAACCTGCCGGGCTGGACCTCGAGCAATCCCACCTGCGCCGCGCAGTTCGCCAACAGCGGTGGCTACGGGGAGATGTCGGTGGTGGGCCTCTCGGTCGAATGCGAAGACATCGACGACAACGGCAGCGCCTACATCTTCCATCGCATCGGATACTGCCCGTTGTCCTGCAACACCGACCCCACCGCACCCGAGTGCCAGAACTGCGGCAACGGCGGTTCGGGTTCGTTCTAGACCTCCGACCGAGAAGGACGTTTTCATGGTGGACCGCACGGCAAAACCGACGTCGAGGAGCGTGGCGAAGCTCACGGTGGATCGCGAAAAGCTCGTTGCCCAGATGGCGGCGCTCACCGGGCGATCCAACATGGTTGACGGCCTGCGATCCAAGCTCCTCGCCATGCAGGAAGTCATCGAAAAGCAGGTGCGCAAGCTCGCGACCAAAGAGGCCAAGCTCCAGGCCAAGAAGCGCTCCCTGGTCGAGGAGTCCCGCGAGCTGGGCCGTCGCAAAGCGTTCTATGCCCAGAGCCTCGAGCAGCTCATGTCGGAGTGCACCCGCATCCAAGAAGAGCTGGACGCGCTGGACGATGAGCTCCGTGACCGGCAAGAACACCCACCCGCCGCGCCGCCCCGACCCACCGTGCCGTGGCCCGTTGCGGCCCGACGGCAGGCAGAACAAAGAGAGCAGCATGGGCGTCTGGCTCCTCGGCTCGCCGTGGCCGTGGATGTGGATCTGGAGAGCGAAAACTGCTTCTTCGCAGGGATGACCGAGAACCTGTCCGAGGGCGGCCTGTTCGTGGCCACCTATGACACCTTGCCCATTGGCACCCTGTGTGACGTGACCATCAGCCTGTTCGACCTCCCCCCGATCTCCGCCCGGTGCGAGGTGCGTTGGCTACGCCACGAGGCCACCAGCTCCGACGACTATGCGCCCGGCATGGGCGTGAGCTTCGTGGACCTGGCTGAGGAGGATCGGCTGACGATCGCCGAGTTCCTGCAGATGCGGGAGCCCTTCTTCATCGACGGGATCTAGCCCGACCGGGAATGCGCGTCTAAGACTCGGGGATGGGCTCAGGTGGTAAGGTGTGCTCGGATCCGAGATCGTTGATCTTCTTCGAGACAGCGTCCCGGGCTCTCAAGCCAAGCTTCTGGAAGAGCTGGCGGGCCTCCTCGAGTAGGACCTTGCCCCCGTTGGGGTTGCCCCGCTCCACCAGGAACTCGCCGTACTGGCTCAGGGCCTTGGCCAGCTCGGCCTGGTTGTCCAGCTCCCGGAAAAGCTCCACCGCCGAGGCGAAGTAGCCTTTGGCTTTCTCCGTGGAGTCGCTGCCGGTGTCGTCAAAGAGCGTCGCGCCGGCGGCCTCACCCAAAGACAGCAGGGCGCGCCCTTCGTACTCCCGCATGCCGGCCCGAATCGCCACTTCCATGGCCTCCTCGGCGAGCTCGCGGGCCCGTTCAGCGTTGCCCCCCTGGACCTCCAGGTCGCTGAGGTTGCGCAGGGCATCGGTGAGCACCCGCCGGTCGTCCAGCAGTCGCGCGAGCTGCACGGCCTCCTCCAGCCGCTGCCGGGCCTTGACCGTCTCGCCCATGGCAATGGCCGCCTCGCCCAGGTTGTTGAGCAACATGGCTTGATGGGGAATGGCGCCGATCTCCTCGGAGATGGCCAGCGCCTCCTGCCAAAGCTCCACCCCGCGCGCCATGCTCCCCCGCACGTACTCAATAATGGCCAGCGCGTTGAGCGACATGATCATGCCGTCCCGGTCCGCCACCTCCCGCCGCAGGGCAAGGGCTTCCTCGTGGCAGGAGGCGGCCTCGTTCATGAGCCCCCGGTCCCGCTCGATATTACCGATGTTCGTGAGCGACACGGCGATGGAACGCGCATCTCCAATGCGACGCCGCTGCTCCAGGGACACCGAGCTTTTTTCCAGCGCCTCCTCGTATCGCCCCTGGAGGCGGAATACCTGGGCCAGGTCGTCCATGGAGCCGGCGATGCCGCGCTGGTCACCGGCCTGCTCAAAGAGCGCCTGACCCCGCTCGAGGTACTGGATGGCCAGCTCGAGATCCCCCTTCTGCCGGTAGATACGCCCCATCTTGTTGAAGGCCACACCGCCCTTGGAGCGGCTATTCATGACCCAGCTTAGCCGCAGCATCTTCTCGAAGGCCGCCAGAGCGTCCTCGTAGTCCCCCCGGAGCGCGTACACCGATCCCATGTCGTGCCACAGGTGCATGCGCGTGCCAACGTCCTGCTCCGCCAGGCAAGCCAGCGCCTGGCGGTAGAGGCGAATGGCCTTGTCGTTCAGATGCATCACGCGCGCCAAATCCGCCGCGCGGCGGTAGCGCTGGGCCGCCGCGGAGCCGTCGCCGGCCAGCTCGAGGTGGCGGGCCACCTCCTCCTGATTTTCGGCGCTGCGCCCCTCGGGACGCAACTCCAGCCACTGGGCGATGACCTGGTGGTAATGGCACCGGTCCACCGCGTCGATGCGCTCATAGACCAGGTTCCAGATGGGCGGATAGGCAAAGCGGTACTCGCGCTGCCCGCGGATCTGCGAAACGTCCGACTCGACGATGAAACCGCGAGTTACGTGCCGATTGAGCGCCCCGGCGACGGACTGGTGGGTGCGCTCACCCGTGTCGGCGATGACCTCGAGGTTCGGTCCATCGGGTTCGCCCGAGGCGATGGATCCCGAGCGAATGAGCGCGACCACGGCCTCCAGCCAGAAGACCTCCCCACAAGCCGCGCACTTTTCGAGCACGAGGCTGTCCCCCGCGGCAAGGGACTCGAGCCGCTTGCGGATGATGCCCTCGTGCGTGGCGGGGATGGTGAGCTTCTTGAGCATTCCCAGGTCGGTACCCCAGGGATCGGTCGCCGCGTCCACGACGCCGGCCTCCAGCAGCAGGCGCATGAGCTCCCCCACCACCCGCGGGCTGGCGTCCCGTCGATTCCGGACGATGGAGAGGATCTCCTCGGGCACCTCACCGCACGGGGCAAGCAGGGCCTTGAGCAGCGCCTCACCGTCCTGGGGCTCGAACGAAGGCAGATCGATCTGCAGGGAATCGAATTCCCCCTGGCCAAAGCTCGGGTGCAGATCCAGCATGGATTCCCGACCCGCCAACACCGCCATCACCGCGCTGGACCCGAGGCCCGCCGCCAGATAGTGGAGCAGGTTGACGGTCTCGGGCGCGGCCCGCTCCATCTCGTCGAACATGATCACCACGGTGGACTGCTCGGCGTAGGCCACCAGCAGCCGACGCATGGCGATGAACATGCGCATCTCGAGCTGCGCTGGAGACGCCAGGAGCGGCTCAATCACCAGGCTGCCGACAAAAGGCACCCGCATGAGCTGCCCCACCAGGTGCGCCACCTCGGTGGCACGCGAATCCGGTATCACCGCGGTGACGCCCTTGAGAATGGCCTCCCGGGCCTCATTTGAAGTCTGTCCCTCGCGGAATTCAAACAGCTGGGCCAGGATCCGAATGAAGGATGCGAAGGGCGGTGCGCCGTGTCCTCCCGCGCGCCCATACAGGATCCGCGGTGGCACCTCGGTGGCGGAGCCCGCCTCCCGGAGTTGCCCGGCGAGCTGGGCCAACAGCGCCGTCTTGCCGAGCCCCGGCTTACCCACCAGCGATACAAATTGGAAAGTGTGCCCGTCCCGGCACAGCTCGAATCGCTGGCGAAGCTGGTCGAGAGTGGCGGTGCGGCCCACAAAAACGGTGGCCAGATCCAGTCCGCTGGGCAGCACGGCGTGAGGCACTTCAAAAGTCATGGCTCCAAGGGATTGCGCGTCCAGTGCCGTCGGCGCCCGCTCCGTGCGACAGTGGATGCAGATCTCGATGCCGTTGGGGACCTCGATGCCACAGCCACGACAGTGCGGAGGCAGCCGCACCGCGCACACATCACAGTGCGTGTTCTCGGGCTGATAGGGGACGCCACAATTGGGACAGCTCACGATGACTCTCCGCTGATAAAGGCGGGCAACGGGGCCCGGGGCTGCGTATTGCAAAGCTTGACGAGCGCGGCCCGCTTGGCGAGCCAACGCCGCTTGGCAACCTGACTCCGCGGCGGGGTATTCCCGATGCGGGCCCGCCGGAAGTACCCGAGACCCACCATCTCGTAGGGCTCCTCGCCGCGCGCCAGATTCACGCAGGACTCCACGCGCACGGCCTGGACAATGGGCGGCACCGCCTCGATGGTCCAGTAGTGGGTGTCGTGCATGAGGATGATCCCGCCGCCGTGACGCTCGACTTTGGACATCACGGCGTTTAGCACCTTGGAGACGTTGAAGTGCTTGTCGTCCTCGGACCCGAGGTTCCACATCACCACCGTGGATCCCCGCTTCCGGAGCAACCTCTTGGCGTAGGGGGCCATGACGCCATAGGGCGGCCGGAACAGATAACCCGGTACCCCGACGACCCGTTCAATGAGCCGGTCAGTGAGCTCGATCTGACTCTTTTGTTTGGCCGCCGAGACGGTGCGGAGATCCGGGTGCGAATGGGTGTGGTTTGCCACCAGGTGACCCCGGCGGATCATCTCCATCAGAACCGCGTAGCTCTTTCCCGAGCCCAGGCCAAAAGGGTTGGCCCGCCGGCTGTTGATGAAAAAAGTCGCCTTGAGCCCGTAAGCGTCCAGGTGATCCAGCAACCGTGGAGTGGTTTGATAATGCGGTCCGTCGTCAAACGTGAACGTGATCTTCCGACCCACGCCGTGGCCCCAGATTTTCCGTCCGCCCTTGAACGCCGCGTAGCGCTTTCGCAGCGCGGTGAGCGGTTCGACTGCCGCCGGAGACCTCGCCAGGATCTTTGTCTCCGGCTCTGCCTGTGGTTGGCCAGCCACCACCGGTCCCGTGTGGGCGGGATCCGCGACGACAAACACCAACACCAGGGTCGCCACAGTCGTGAGCCCACCCTTTACCATTCTCCGCGCAGTCAAATCCAAGCTCCAAACACGCAGGTTGGGTCGTACAGTACCATGATCCCAGGCCTACAGCCACTTTCCATGGGTCTGGCGGCGCGGTCACCCGCATACTGGAATATTCCAGTTGTTCCATGGCGTTCAGCCAGCCATGACGGGAGCGTCACGCGTTCAAACCAGCGCCCGGTAGGCCGCCATGAGGCGCCGGGTGACCGGGCCCGGGTGACCGTCCCCCACCAGGCGTCCATCCACGCTGACAACGGGGAGAATCTCGGCGATGGACGAAGTCACAAACACCTCTTCGGCCGTGTGAAGGTCGCTCACGTGCAAGTGCTGCTCGCCCCCCTCATAACCGAGCTCCGAGAGCTGCTCGAGCACCACCTGCCGCGTGATGCCCGCCAGGGGTCCATCCGACAGGTGTGGGGTATAGACGCCACCGTCCCGGACGACAAAGACATTGGACATGGCCCCCTCCACCACCTCCTGGCCCGGGCCCACGAGTATCGCCTCCGCCGCGCCGGCCCCGTTGGCCTCCCGTCGGGCCATAATGTAGGCCACATAACTGGTGGCTTTGCGGCCGGACAACATGCCCACGCCGTGGGCCGCCATGTAGGTCATCACGGGCACGCCCTGTCGGTAGGCTTCATCGGTCGGCGCGTCCAGCGGTCGAGCCTCCACCAGCCGGGTGGGCTGACGGTCGGCGACCGGCACCCAGTCGGCCCGAGGTCCGGCGGTGACCGTGATGCGAAT
>Ga0180009_10003834_pt1 | contig 16893 bp, 14 predicted proteins | sample OS_PC_MetaG_FD_123537 | JGI IMG/M metagenome (GOLD analysis project Ga0180009, IMG submission 123537) | Groundwater microbial communities from the Aspo Hard Rock Laboratory (HRL) deep subsurface site, Sweden - OS_PC_MetaG | ecosystem: Environmental > Aquatic > Deep subsurface > Groundwater...
ACTCCATCCTTAAAAACTACTACTGAACCGGTTGAATCACCGGAACCCAACGAAGATATATCTATAGCTTCAATATATAAAGGAAGCCGATCTAAACCTAAAACTTCCTTCAAGGAAATGATTTCGTGCTCTTTGGGTTTTCCCTGATAAAGATTATTGATCGCGCCAAGGATATCTCTGATCGCGGCTGCGGCTTCAAAATTCTTGAGCGTAGATTCCCGGCCCATTTTTTCCTCCAACTGTTTTATCAATTCCTTTCTTTTCCCGCTTAAAATTTTGGTAATATTGGAAATATTTTGCCGGTATCCGGCTAGAGAAACTTTGCCTTCGCAGGGAGCCGGGCAAAGTTTAAGATGGTAAAACAGACAGGCTTCTTTAGGCAAGCGCAGGCAGGAACGAAAAGGAAATATTTTGCGTATTAATCCTAAAGCTGACTTTAAGGTTTTTGCTCCCGGGTAAGGCCCGTAAAAAACAGCCTCACCTTTCTTTTTCGGACGGCTGATACCGATCCGGGAAAATTTTTCCCTGGTTACGGCTACATAAGGATAACTCTTGCTGTCGCGAAGAGCAATATTATATTTTGGTTTTCGCTCCTTGATCAAAGCCGCTTCTAAGATCAAAGCCTGCTCAGGATTTTGACAAAGAATACACTCAAGGTCGGTTACCTTATTTAAAAAAACGGCATTTTTAGCTACTGGTCGCGAAAAATGGCCCTTTAAACGTTTCTTTATTGAAGCGGCTTTTCCGATATAAAGAACCTGGCTGTGTTTATCCTTCATAATGTATACGCCAGGCCCCAAAGGCAGATTCTCTATTTTTTTGCCAATATCCATCTTTTCAAGTAATGAACCTGTTTTATACCGGCAAAATATCCGCTGCCGAAAAAAATAACCGCTGCAGCCGGCAACACCGCGGCCATTTTAAGATACTTGTTAAAGACCAAAAAATCCCAAAGAAAACGGCTGGCCAAACCGGTCAGCAAACTGAGGATGATAATTTTTATCAACTGCGATTTTGTATCCTGCCAGTCCAGGGGGCCGATTTTTTTGGTTAATAAATAATAAAGAAAGGAAAAATTAAACACTGCCGCCAGGCTGCTGCCCAAAGCAATACCGCCGACCTTCAAAGGATACATCAGCCAAACGCTTAAAATAATATTCAGCAATAAAGAAACTACTGTGACTTTAGCCGGAGTTTTAGTATCCTTAAGAGCATAAAAACAATTAACCAAAAACTTTATACCGCAAAAGAAAAACAAACCTAAGGAATAAAAGAAAAGTACCGCAGAAGTCATCTGCCAGGAATGTAGATCAAAGCCTCCCCGGTAAAGAACGACTTCTATTATCGGCCCGGATAAAAAAAGATAGACTGCGGTTATCGGGATTATGAGAAAAATGATATTTTGAAATGAAAAAACAAACAGCTTGCGAAAATCAGAAAGATTATTTTGTTTTTGATAATAAGACAGATCGACCACCGCCACCCGCGATATCGAATGGATAAAAAGAGCCATCGGCAGGTGAATGTAAGGATTGGCAAAAAACAAGGCTGCTACTGCACCATTGCCGACAATCTGGCTAAAGGAAGCCAAAGCAGTATCAATGATCACGCTAAGCTGATAGGCAATGCTGGAAATAACCCTGGCCGGCATAAGTTTAAGCATCCGGACCAGCGAACTGTCCCGGAAGATTTGAGCTGGTTTAAATTTAAAAATAAAGCCGGCTCTTTTTAAAGCTAAAAAAGGTATCAACAACTGCAAAACTCCTCCGCTGACTACGCAAATAATCAAGATGTAATCCTTAAGCACCTTGATGAAAAAAAGCAACCCGATGATAAAAGCCAGGTTCAAAAAAGCCGGAGTAACTGCCGGAATAAAGAACCGCTTTAAGCTGTAAAGGATGGCAAAGCTATTGACTGAAAGCCCGATAAAAAAAAGATAGGAAAAGGTGATCCGGGTATAAGAAACTGTCAAAGAAAACTTAGTAGGGTCATTTAAAAAGCCCGGGGCCAACAACCTTACAAAAAATTCGGCAAAGACAATCCCCAGTAAAGTAAGCACTAAGAGCGCCATTCCTGAGAATAAAAGCATATTGTTGCCGGCTTTAAACAGCTTCTGGCGGTCATCCTGATATTCAGAAAGAATCGGGGTGGCTACTGAATCAGAAAACCCCTCTCCGAGTATGCTCCGGAAAAGGTTAGGAATCCGGAAAGATACGATAAAAGCCTCCAGGATAGCCGAGGTGCCGAAGAAATTAGCCACCAGGATATCCCGCAAAAATCCCAAAATCATTGAGATTCCTGTACCCAGGCCGACTAAGTAAGTGTTTCTGGTGAATTTTTTAAGCATTGGGGCTTATTTGAAAAAATCCTTGACACAAACCAGTTATTCCTATAAAATCCTTCCCATGCCTCAAAGAAGAGCTGGAAAAAAAGACTTAAGAAAAAATAAGAAACGGCATCGGAGAAATCTTGCTGTAAAACGTGCGGTCAAAGCTGCCATAAAGAAATTTAAAAAAGCCCTACTGGATAAAGATCCGAAAGCCAGAACTGAAAGTTTTAAACAAATTTGCCAGCTTTTTGACAAAGCTGTCAGCAAAAAAGTCTTTCATAAAAATAAAGCTGCCAATAAAAAAAGTCGCTTAGCCAAACTTTTAAAAACCGCCTGAAACATCACTCAAGAAGCCGTCCTAAAAGACGGTGTAAGTATCTTTACCAAAAGAGTATTTATGACTAACCGAGGATCCAGGCCTTTTTCTTTAAGCTCACGGTCAGCCTCCCATAGATATTGAAAATACTCTTTTCTTTGCCGGCCGTTTAAACCCGCTGATCGATAAACAAGAATACCGATGATCTGCGGCCCTAAAACATCAGCCTTGCCTCCGGCTGAAAACAGACTTTCAACCACATAGAGACAGCTTTTTAAATCATTCTTTCGCAAACTACTGATAAAATCCTGAATAGAAAGATATTTTCTAGCCGAATTAACCCTAAAAGTCGTCGCCTGCTTAATAATAAAAGAAAACAGTTCATCGGAAAGAAATTTTTTATCTTTTTGCAACTGGTAATATTCTTTGTCGCTATCAAAAATCAAATAGTTGGATTTCAGGATTTTCTTAATATTTTTGAAGAAGAATTTTCTTACCGGGGAAGCCAGCTGGTCGAAATTTCTAAACATAACCACTTTTTTCTGGCCAAAAGAAACAGTAAGCAACTTCTCGCTGAAGGTCTTTAGCTCGATCTCTTTGGCATAAAAGGTAAAAAAATCTATCGGCAGGGATTGTTGTTTAAGCAGGCGTTTTTTTATATTGCTAAGCGCCAGTTGCCGCTGGTTAAAATCTCCCCCCAGGATCAGAAAAAGCCTTTCTCTGACTGAAGTATTCACCACTCTTCCAAAACTGCTTCAGAAACCCTACGGGCTGTATCGACTACCAGGTCAGCCTGGGCTGAAGCTTCGGATTTCAAACCGGCTCCCGAAAGAAAATAGTCGGCTTCTCCGGTTATAGCTCTCTCGATCAAAACCTCTCCATCAGGCGCAACCAGCTTAATGTTGGCGTGAAGGGTCAAACGCTGCTCTTTGACTTCGCCATCGCTAGCTTCCTCGTACCGTAAGGTATCCTTTGAATAGTCATCTACCGTACAAAATAGTTTGAGCGCTTCAGGGTCATCGCTTACTACCTTAAGCTGGCCATCGACTCTAAACCGGTTCACTACCTCGTTAGTCAACTTATTTTCGATTAGAATCGGAAAACTTACATAACCGGAAGTTTCCCGGTTTACTGAAGTCACATCTATCTTATTCAACACCGGTTGGATTATTATTTTCCGGCCGGCATAAATAGAACCTTTAGTGACATAGCCACAACCCGAACTTAAAAAAACTACTAACAGAATTAAACATCTGAACATTTGCCTCTCCTTAGATAACATAGGGTTATTGATCTTGAGCCTGACTTCCCCGGGCTAATTTTTCTTTGCGCTTTTTTTCTTCCAGGGCCATCTTTTTAGCCTTGGCTTTCTGCTTTTTTAAAAGCGCCTCTTTTTTTCTTTGTTCCTTTAAGGCCTGCTTTTGAGCTTTAGCCTCGAGTTTCTTGGCAAGTTTTTCTTTAGACTTTGCTCGTTTAAGTTCTTTTTTAACCTGAATACGTTTAAGCTTTTCCTCTTTCTTGTTTTGGGCTAAAACCGCCTTTTTTCTAAAAAGCTCTTGTTTGGTTTTAAGCCTTTCCTGACGGAAAAACTCACTTTTCTCCTTAGCTTCGATTTTATTTTTTAATTTTTCTTTGACTACGGCTTCCTTTTCGGCCAGTCTCTGGCTGCGCAATAAATTTTTAGCTTCTATTTTTTCCTGGCGGACATCTTGTCTATCCTTTAACCTTCTTTCTTTTAACCTTATCTTTTCGGCCCGTTTAGTTTCAGCTGCTTCTTTTTTTTCACTAGCTTTCAATTCGTCTTTAGTCAAATTGCCGTCCAACAACTTATTTAACTCCTGAATTTTATCCAAAGACTGGCTGTAATAATCACTGTCGGCATAGTTATCGATAACCTTTTGATAATAGATCAAGGCACTTTTGTACTGGTTTTGGCCTTCATAGAATTGTCCGATCTCAAAATCTTTCTTGGCTTCGCGGTTTCGTAAAATTTTAAGTTGCCCTTCAGCCTCAACCGAGATCTGAGCTTCAGGATGGTTTTTGATAAATTCAGCAAGCCTGGCTGTTGCCTCTTTTAAATAAGAAGAGTCATAATCGGCCCCCGGAAAAGCTTTGGCAGTGGCAATAGCTAATTGATATTTTGCCGGAGCAGCCCATTCGCTGTCGGAATAATTATCCACCACCTTCTGAAAAGCATCGCGGGCTTCGTCAAAACGGCCCAACTCAAAAAGTATGATCCCCAGCTTATACTGGGCTCTGGGAGCATACTCTGAATAAGGTGCTTTGGCCACCAGCCGGTTAAAAATTTCTATTGAGGGATGCTCCACGAAATCATATAAAGAGATTCCCAGCCATTTTTTATGTTCCCGGTTTAAAAAATATTCACCGATATTGTATTCCCGTTCAATGACCTCGTTTATCCGCTGGCTGTTAGGATAAGAATCAATGAGCTGTTGATAGGCCAAAAAGGCCTCATAAGACTTGTCCAACTTCTCCAAAGACCGGCCTAAATAATACTGGCTTTCGGCAGCTTCCTTGGCGTCAGGATAATTAGCCAGTAGTTTTTTGAACTCGGCATAGGCCTCTTTATAGCGGCCTTCTTCAAAAATCTTTAAAGCCGCCTTATATTGCAGATAAGGGGTGGCTAAAGCCGAATATTTAGGGTTTTTCCATTGTTTAGTCTTAGGGGACCAAATCCAAAAGGGGTAAACCGAACAGGGAAAAAGGAATAGAATAAGTAAGACAAGGCCTTTTTTCATAATCACAAGACTATATCAAAGCCGGCTGTTCTTGTCAACTCCCACCGCAAAACGTAAAAAGCTATAAATTAGAACGAGAATAAAATAATAGAAAAACACTGCCCAAAGCGAAAAATGACAATCTAAATAAGAAAATTTTAAAGAACCCAAAACCTTGATCAAAGCCATAAAACTCCCGATCAAAAAAGAAAGTAAGGCTCCCAGGCTTTGAGCCACAAAACTCAAAGGAGAAAATACAAGCAAAAGGAAGTTTAAACTTAAAATAAGGGTAAAAAAAGGGACTAAAATAATGTTGTAAAAAACAGTTAAGATATAAAACTTATTGAAATAGTAAGCGGTAAGGGGATTAGTTAGTATCGTTACCGATAACGAGCAGAAAAAAATTTGTTTTGAATAAACTATCAGCCGGTTTCCGGAAAAATTCAAGGCTAATACCTGGCTACCGGCAAGAATAGCAAAAACCGCTAAAAAAGATAATTGGAATCCGACCGTAAACAGCATTTCCGGCGCAATCAAAAGACAAACCAGCCCGGCCAAGCCTAAAGAATTAAACGGGTTCATCCGGCGTTTAAAGAAAAAACTAAAAGAAAATGCCGAATACATGAAAGCTGCCCGCAAAGTTGAAGGGTTTGCACCGCTAAGTAAAGTATACAGATAGAGAAAACCCAGGGAAACTGCCAGGCGAACTCTAAAATTAATTCCCAGGAATCCGAGAACGAAAAAAAGAATAGCCGCGGTCAGCCCCAAATGCAGGCCGCTGATCGCTAAAAGATGGGCTGCTCCGGCCCGAGAAAAGAACTCTTGTTCCTGACTCACCAATTCCCTGCGGCCTAAAAACACCGAGGAAAGAAACCGATAGGCCTGATGGCTTGAGTTTTTTCTAAAAACAGCTAGCAGATAAAGACTGGTTTTTTTAATCGCAGTTTCCCAAACTTTCAAAGAAAGCTCTTCCGACAGACTCTCATCGGTTACCCGTAAGTAGTAAAATTTTTTACCGTAGTAGGTCCTTTTGCTCAATTTTCCAAAAATGCGGTAACGGCTTAAATACTCTAAACTTTTACTGCAATCGGAGATCTTAACTTTCTGGGCCAACGAAAAGCCGTCGATTTCCTCTATCAAGGCAAAACAATCACTGCGGGAACCTTTGGCTTGCGGTAAAGAAACTACTTTTAAGGTAACCTGGGTTTGACGGCCGGTAAAATAGTCTATTTTGGAAGCCGGGTGAGAAAACCCGGAAAAAGAACCCAGGAAGAAAAAAAGCCAAAGAATAAAAATATCGGAAATAAAAATCTTACCCAGTTTATAAAAAAAATAAACTGACCCCAGGCTAACAAAGATCAAAATAAGCGGACAAAACGGCGAACTTATGAACCGGCTGGCAGCGATTCCGGCGGCAAACGAGACAAACAAGAAAAAGTTTAAAAAACTCCCTAAATTGATCTTATTCACGACCACCCGGTAAATCAAAAAGAAATATATCCGCTGATTACTTTGAGTTTTTTCGAACCGATACCTTTGACTTTCTTCAAATCCTCCGAAGTTTTAAAAAAACCATATTGGCTGCGGTAGGCGATTATCCGGCCGGCGATCACCTTGCCTATTCCGGGAATAGCCTGCAGTTCTGATTGGCTGGCTCGATTTATATCCACCGGGCTCTGCTGTGAAAGTTTCTGGTAATTTGAGCTGGTTTGGGAATTTTCCAATGATCGGAGGTCTCCGGCTAGATTAAAAAACCTCAAAGCCGCACCAACCAATATCAAAACCGCAATCAAAAGAAGGACTTTCCTTTCCTGGTAGGTAAGACAAAACATGATTTATTTTCTAGGTAACGATATTGACTATTTTTCTATCGATGTAGATAGTTTTCTTCGGGGCTTTTTCTTGAAGAGCGTTCTTTATTTTTTCAAGCGAAAGAGCTTTTTTTTCAACTTCTTGTTTTGACCAAGAAACATCTATCTTGAGCTTATCGCGGACTTTTCCGTTAACCAATACGGCGATCTCCACTTCCTCTTCTTTAAGGTACTCCTCGTTAACCAGCGGCCAAGAACTCTTAAATATGGACTCCTTGTTGCCCAAAATCTGATTAACTTCCTCGCTAATGTGGGGCGTAAACGGAGACAAAAGCAAAAAAACAGTTTTGACTGCCTGTCCCAAAACTTCCTTTCCGAGAGTCGCCTGATTTATCCCCTTGTAAACCTGATTCACCAACTCCATAACTCTTGAAACAGCGGTGTTGAATTGGAAATTTCCTTCCAGGTCTCTGGTAACTTCTTTGATCGTAGAGTGTATTTTTCTGAGTAATTCTTTTTCTTGAACATTTGGCTGGCTCTGGGAATTTTGCGAACATTCAGCCAGCATATCCACTAACTTCAGGGCTCGCTGGATAAACCGAAAACAACCCCCTAGGCCTTCATCCTGCCATTCAGCATCTTTTTCCGGAGGCCCCATAAACAAGATATAAAGCCGCATAATATCCGCACCGTACTTGTCGATAATGTAATCGGGAGCCACCACATTGCCTTTGGATTTAGACATCTTATTGCCGTCTTTTACGATCATACCTTGAGTAAACAACTTCTTAAACGGTTCAGGAAAATCGATTAACCCTTGATCCATAAGAAATTTATTAATAAACCGTGAATACATCAAGTGTAAAATTGCATGTTCAACTCCTCCAATATATTGATCTACCGGAAGCCAATTGTTGACATCGCTACTGACAAAAGCGGTTTTTTTCTCCTGGGGAGATATATAACGCAAGTAATACCAGCTGGAATCGACAAAAGTATCCATAGTGTCGGTTTCCCTGCGGGCGGCCTTGCCACATTTAGGACATTTAGTTTTTATAAACTTGTCAATATACGTCAAAGGAGATTGCCCGGTAGGTAAAAATTCTTTTACTTCCGGCAAAACAACCGGTAAATCTTTATCGGGTACAGCGACTTCACCACAACTTTCACAATAGATGATCGGAATCGGCGCTCCCCAATAACGCTGGCGGGAAACCAACCAATCTCTTAATTTATAGTTTACTGCTCTTTTACCGATTTTATTTTCTTGCAGATAGTCAGAGATCTTTTCCTTACCCTGCTCTGAAGAAAGGCCGTTAAACTGGCCGGAATTAACCATTATTCCTTCGCCTTCGTAAACTTCGCTGACAGTCTTCGGCGCACCGCTTTTATCCTTGGCCCGGATGACTTCAACAATATCAAGTTTATATTGAACGGCAAACTCAAAATCTCTTGTGTCGTGGGCCGGAACACACATGATCGCTCCGGTCCCGTAACCGGGAAGTATGTAGTTGGCAATCCAGACAGGGGTCTTTTTGCCATTCAGCGGATTAAGGGCAAACTTTCCGGTAAATACGCCTTGTTTTTGAAAACTATCGATAAGGCGGGCTGACTGAGGTTGATTGCGCACTTTTTCAATAAACAATTCGATTTCTTTTTTGTTGGGTGAATCTTTTATCAACTCGGCTATAGCCGGATGCTCCCAGCTAAGGCCGAGAAAAGTCGCTCCAAAAATAGTATCTATCCGGGTAGTAAAACAATTGAGAATTGTCTTAGAATCCTGAACCGGAAAATTAATCTCTACGCCCACTGATTTACCGATCCAGTTTTCCTGCATCAGTTTTACCCTCTCCGGCCAATCTCCAAGTAAAGAAAGATCATCTAAAAGCCGCTGGGCATAATCAGTGATCTTGAAAAACCATTGCCTTAGGTCCTTCTGGATGACTTCACTGGAGCAGCGCTCACACTTTCCAGCCACTACCTGCTCATTGGCCAAAACGGTCTTGCAGGAATCACACCAGTTGACTTGAGCCTCCTTACGATAAGCCAAACCTTTGCTGTAAAGCTTTAAAAAAATATCCTGTGTCCACTTGTAATAATCCGGCTGGCAGGTGGCGATTTCACGCGGCCAATCGTAGCCGATACCCCAGCTTTTTAACTGTTCTTTTATCCGCTGGATATTTTTTAAAGTCCATTCCCGAGGGTGAATCTTATGTTTGATGGCTTGATTCTCAGCCGGAAGCCCAAAAGCATCCCAACCGATCGGAGATAGCACGTTAAATCCCTGCATCCGCTTATAGCGGCTGACTGCATCGCCGATAACGTAATTACGGGCATGCCCGACATGAAGTTCGCTTGAAGGGTAAGGAAACATGACTAAGCAGTAATACTTGGGGCGCCGATCGCCTTGAGTCTTAGCATTAAAGACTTTCTCCTTATCCCAGCGGGCCTGCCATTTTTTATCGATTTTTTTACTGTAATCCATTGGTCTTATTTTTGTTTTACCAGAGTTCTGACAACCGCCAGATTTCTTTTATCGTCAGAGTCATCCTTTTTGGGAGTTTCTAAAATAAAAGGTATCTTCTTTAATTTAGGATTATTGATCATAGCACTAAAACCTTTTTTGCCGATTTTTCCCTGGCCGATATCAAAATGCCGGTCAAGGCGCGAACCCAGCTCGACCTCGGTATCGTTTAGATGGATCACCCCCAGGCGTTCAATACCCACCTTAGACTCAATATCCCTAAGCAAGCCGTTAAACCCGACCGCATCATTGATTTTATACCCGGCTGCCCAGGCATGAGCAGTATCCAAGCAGATACCTACCCGTTTATTCCAGTCAAGCTCCTGGAAAACAAAACGCTGGTGAGAAAAATCACAGCCCAGCCAGCTGCCGCTTCCAGACGTATTTTCTAAAAGCAATCTGGTATTTACACCTTCTGTCTCTTTAAGAATTTTTTTTAAAGCATTGACTACCCGTAGCAACCCGGCGGTTTCAGTCGAGCCCTTATAAGAACCCATGTGAGTTATGAGGTAAGCGGCTCCCAATCTATCAGCCTCGATAAGGTCAACGATAAAATCTCTTATGGTTATTTTATGAAAGGTTTTTTTTGCCGAAGCCAGGTTAAGCGTATAAGGTATATGGATCACTACCGGGTCGATCCCGAATTCCTTGGCCTGATCTTTAAACAAGACTACATCTTCTTCTTCGATCTCGGACTTTCTCCATTGGCGGGGGTTGCGGGAAAAAATCTGCATGGTATTGCAGCCCAGCTCAGCAGCCCGCTCTGGAGATTTATAGATTTTACCGGCAATGGATACGTGAACGCCTATTTTAAGCAAATTTGACCTTTAAATAATATATGGAGCCGGAGGGATTTGAACCCTCGACCTCTTGCATGCCATGCAAGCGTGCTCCCAACTGCACCACGGCCCCGATGAAAAAGTATTTATTTAGGGTTATTCTTTATTTTTCATCGGCACTGAGCCGACAACGGCGAAGTGCCTTAAAAAATACCAGTTAATACTATCATTCTGCTGAAAAGTTGTCAACCAATCCTTCGAATTGACAAAAAAAGCCAGGGGTGTTATGATTTCTACTTAAAATGAATGCCGAGGTGGCGGAATTGGCATACGCGTCGGTCTCAAAAACCGATGAGGGCAACCTCATGCGGGTTCAAGTCCCGCCCTCGGCATTCTACTTCGCCCTTAGAATAAGAGAGGATAGCTTTGGCGGGCTTCGTAGTAATTATAATTTGATAGACTCTGGCGAGGTTCTGCGAAGCTCTACCATCACTAAGGCGGCTCAGAGCGAAGCAGACCAGCCCTCGGCATTCTAAATAATTTCCTCTATTTACCGCCATCCCTGATATAATAATTTTAAATGGCCACTTTTAATCTTGATTCATTTCAAAAACAGGCTATCGAAGCTTCACAAAACAACAAATCAGTGATCGTCAGCGCTCCTACCGGTGCCGGAAAAACCCTGATCGCCGAGAGAATCATCGAAGACTCGATAAAAAATAAAAAAGGGGTAATCTATACTGCTCCGATAAAAGCCTTGAGTAACCAGAAATTCAGGGATTTCTCCCAAAAATATCCTGAACAAGTGGGCATTTTGACCGGCGATGTCAGTATCAACCGGAATGCTGCGGTATTGATCATGACTACCGAGATATTCCGCAATGCTATCCTGGTCAACCCTGAAGAATTCCAAAACCGGGAATGGGTGATCTTCGATGAGATCCACTATCTTGATGACATAGAACGGGGAACGGTCTGGGAAGAAGCGATCATCCTTATTCCACCTCAGATGAAAATGCTGGCTCTCAGCGCAACCATCTCTAACATCAAAGAATTTACCGCCTGGATCCAAAAGGTCCATTCCTGGCCCCTGGAAGTAATCATCGAAGAAAACCGGCCGGTACCCCTGCATTTCGCTTTTCAATGCAGTAATGAAATATTTGATAATTTCGACTGTTTAAAAAAATCCCACCACCTGCGTAAAAACTTAAAAAACCCTTCCTATCAGGAACGTTATGTGTTTTCCAAGCCTAACCGGATAAAAACTTTGATTGAAACAATAGCTAAAAGAAAAGCCCAGCCTTGTATCTATTTTTCTTTCTCGCGGCGGCGCTGCGAAGATTTAGCCCAGGAAGTGGGCTACTTTAATTTTTTGAGCCCTGAAGAAAAAATTAGAATAACTCAAATTTTTGACCAGCTAGTTAAAAAATTCAATATCAGCTCCTCTCCTCATACTAATTTTTTGATCCCTCTGATAAAAAAAGGCATTGCCTACCATCACGCCGGGCTCTTACCTACTTTAAAAGAAGTGATTGAACGCCTGTTTACCACCGGACTGATAAAACTCATCTTCACCACCGAGACTTTTGCCCTGGGAATAAACATGCCGGCAAAAACAGTCATCTTTGACAATCTAAGTAAATTTTACGGCCGCTATCACGGCTACTTAAAGACCCGTGACTTCTACCAGATGGCCGGCCGGGCCGGAAGGCGCGGCATAGACCAGGAAGGATTCGTCTTTTCCCGGGTAAACCCTTCACATATCGATTCCCAAAACCTGGAAAAGATCATCTACGGAAATTATGAGCCAATAAAAAGCCAGCTTAACTCCTGTTATGCCACCATCCTTAATCTTTACAAGCTGATGGGCGAACGGATCTATGACATCTACCCTAAATCATTCCACTTCTATCAAAGCAAACCCTGGCAAAAAAAGGAAACTCTCGGGCTATTTAAAAGAAAAATCGAACTGCTTAAAAATTTGGGCTATATCCGCCAAAATAAACTTAGCCAAAAAGGAGAGCTGGCTGCCAAAGTCTACAGTTTTGAATTGACTATCGGCGAGTTATTTGAAAAAGGATACCTGGATTCGCTCCCGGCTGAAGATTTATTTGTCCTGATCACGGCTTTAGTCTATGAGCCGCGCAAGGGTGAAATCCGTCCAAAAATGAGTAAAAAAATAAAAAAAATAAAAAACGACCTTAGCCAATTTATGAAAAATATTTACAAAACCGAAAGGTCTTTCAGGATCTACCCTTTAAGCAAAAATCTATTCTTTAATCTCGGCGAGGCTTCCCGGATGTGGTTCGAGGGGCAAAATTTCCTTAACCTGCAAAAATTCTGCCATATTGACGAGGGGGAGTTGGTGCGTTACCTGCGGATGAGCGTCCAGGTCCTGCGGGAAATACATTCCTCGCCGATAATCAGCCCTACCATGCAGCTTAAACTGCGCCGCTGCCTTGAGGCGGTAAACCGCGACATTGTTGATGCCGAAAAACAACTTCGCCAGGAAATCTAGGCACAAATCCCTTTGGGATGTGTGCCTAAAATAGTTGCAAAACCAAGGCTTAGGCCTTAAAATATATTGATGAATATAAAATTCCTGTTTTCGGTTGCCTTGATTATTTTAACAACTAATCTATCCGCCAATAGCCTCTTGGCCCAAGACCAACCCTCACAAGATGATTCGCTTAGTTATCTCTATGACCGCTATATCTCTTCGGGACTCAACTACCTGGGAAATAAAAGATATAGTGAAGCTGAATTTGAATTCGAAAAAGCCCGAAACCTTAATCCCCGGCGGCCGGAAAGTTATTTAAATCTGGCAATCATAAAAATCCACCGCTATGACTATCAACTGGCTAGAGAACTTTTAAAACAAGCCCTGGAAATAATGCCGGAAAACTATCCCGAAGAATATATTATTTTATACAATCTCGGCTTATGTTCTTATCAAGAAAAAGACTATCTGCAAGCAGCTGAATATTTTTCGCAATGCTTAAAATTAAACCCGGACTTAAACCAAGCCTTAGCTGGCCTCAAGCTATGCCGACAAAATATCCCCGGAGAACCATTTTCGAGCTCAAACAACAACTTCCAGGAAAAGTATAACCCCCCAGCTGAAACCGCTTACCCTCAAAGGGAAATAACCGCTGATCATCCGGTTCCCCCTTCCAGTGAAGCTGTGCTTTCAGCGGACAAGCTGATGATCCTGGCTTCCCAAAGTTTTAAAAACAATAAAACTGAAGAGGCGATCAGCCTAATAGAAAAAAGCCTAAATCTCAATCCGGAAAACCCTGAGGCCCATTACCGCTTAGGAGTCATCTATGCTTACCTGAACAATTTTCCCGAAGCCGTAACTTGTTTCGAAAAAGCCATAGCCAAAGCTCCCTCACTGACCAAAGCCTATATAAACCTTGGTGGAGTTTACGGAAAATTAAAAGATTATCCTAAAGCTCTGGCGGTTTTAAATCAAGCCCTCCGGCTGGACAAAAACAATGCTAAGATCTATTACAACCTGGGAATGGTACACATAGGCATGAGCAGAAAAGGTGAAGCTAAAAAATACTTTGAAAAAGCCCGGGCCCTTTGCCGCAAGAACGGCGATGCCCTGCTGCTTCAAAAAATACCTGACCTATAAACTAAAAAGGACAGGCCCTTGCGGACCTGCCCTTTTTTCAACGATCTTCAAAGGAAAGAGCTAATTTCTTGATCGCTATTTATTCCCAACCTTCAAAAACAAACTCCGGCTCAAAAAGCGGTTTGTCGTAAGGCGGTAATAAAAATAGTGAGATATCATAAGCTGCCTCAGCTACCCGTAAAACCGTATAAGCAGCACCTTGAACTAAACCATAGGTTATACCGGTAAACGGCTCTCTTTCTTTAGAGACTAGATATACCTGCTTAGGGATTTCAACCCAAGAAGTAACTCCGTTTACAATACCCCGGGCAAGCTTGGTAGCGGCGTTCTGGTCATAAGCATAGGCACTGGAAACTGTGCTGAATACTGCGATCAACAACATCAAAGCCACGAATTTCTTAAACATTTTCTCCTCCTTTTTGCTAAACATTCAAACTAATAGCTCCCCTCTATAACAAAAAAAACCCATAGCTAAAACTATGGGTATCATTAAATAGATATGTACGGCAACTGACTACCCTACCGAAAAATAATTTATCTAAATTATTTTTCGGCTTTAGGCTCTTTTAGCTTTGCGCCCCCGCCTTTCGACGGGTTTGCCTTTATCGTAAACCAATTATTTCAAAGAACGTTTCGACACCTCTTTTATAACATATCCGATCAAAGGCTGTGAAGGCAGAATCAACGGCTTACTGAAACCGTTTTCACTCAAAATAGTCAATATTTCCAAGCAAAACCACCACCGGCCCCCGAAAAATAATATTTTTCTTGACAATATTTGATTTAAAAGTATATTAGATTACCTATGAGTAGACGTTGCAATATTTGCGGAAAAAAAGCCTTAACTGGCACCTCGATCACCCGCAGAGGTATGCCTAAAAAGAAAGGCGGAGTAGGATTAAAAACCACCGGAATAACCAAAAGAAAGTTTTTTCCTAACCTTCAATCAAAAAGGATCCTCATCGGCGGAAAAGTCAAAAAAACCTTAGTCTGCGCCAAGTGCATAAAAAGCGGCAAGCTAACCTTCTCCTCGAGAAAGCCTGCAATCTCTAATAACTAACCTCGGCATATTGTGATAATTGTCTAGTTTAAGCGAAAAGGCAATATCAAAATTATCAGCGCAGTTGATCACTTCTAAAATTTCCTTATCGTAAACCATTCCTTCGAGAGTCCTTTTGCCGTCACTCAACCAGATTGAAAACCAAGAATTTATTTTCTTAGGAGAACTTTTTTTGAAAATACCCTTAGCGGCAAAAAACGGAAGAGGATTTCCTTCACCATAAGGCTTTAACTCTTCGACGGCTTCGACCAGCCCAATATCGATATCCTCAAAAGACAGCCAGCTATCTATATCTAACACCGGTATGAATTCTTCGGGGCCCAAACTTTCTTCAATTAACAAATTGATCTTTTCTTTGAAATTTTCCAGTTCGCCTTTATCTATCTGGACTCCGGCTGCCTTACGGTGGCCACCGTATTCAATAAGCGAATCAGCACACTTATCCAACATTTCTAAAATATGCACACTCTGAATAGAGCGAGCAGAACCTTTGCCGATATCGTGATCAAAAGAAATAACAAATGAGGGGCGCGAGTATTTATCTGCCAGGCGGGAAGCAACAATGCCTAATACTCCGGGGTGCCAATTCTCTCCGGAAACCACTATCGCCGCCGGCTGGTCAAAGTTTTTCTGGATTCGCTGTTCGGCTTCTTTTAAGATCTGGACTTCGATGTTTTTACGCAATTGATTGTATTCACTAAGCTGCTTTGCCAATTTATCAGCCCGGGATTGGTCTTCAGTCAAAAATAAATCAAAAGATTCCTGAGCGTGAGCCACTCTACCCGATGCATTGATCCTGGGCCCTAAGATATAGCCGACATGAAAAATATCAATGTTCTCCTGGCGGATGCCGGAAACTTTACAAAGAGCTTTTATTGCCACTCGTTTAGTAGACTTAAGGGCTAAAAGGCCCTCCTTAAGTAAAACCCGGTTTTCTCCAGATAAAGGAACTACATCACAGATTAAAGATAAGGCTACCAGATCCAAAACTTGATAACTGGGGTCTCCGGTCAAAACTTGAAGAAATTTAAAAGCCAGGGCGGCTGCACTTAAATCCGCAAAGGGGTAACTTGAATCCTTCCTTTTGGGGTTTACCAAAACAAAGTCAAAAACCCGGTCATCTTTTAAATAATGATGATCGATCACAATAGTCTCTATCCCCAAAGACCGGGCCAGTCCAATTTCTTGATAACTGTTAGTACCGCAGTCAAAAGCAATGATTAAACTTACTCCGTCCTCCTTTGCTTTCAAAACCGCTTCTTTATTTAAACCATAGCCTTCCTTTACCCGGTGAGGGATGTAAAACGAGAATATCTCGGAAAAATTCTTAGCATATTCATAAAAGATGGCTAGAGAAGTGATTCCATCCACATCGTAGTCGCCGAAAACTAAAACTTTTTCCCGGCCGGAAACTGCTTTTTTTACTCTTTGCTTAGCTTTTTCGATATCGGGAAGCAGGCTGGCATCGTGAAAATCAAGCCGGGAAGATCTTAGAAAATAATCGAAGTCTCCCTCTGATAACCCGCGGTTAATCAACAGCTGAACTACGATCGGATCAAGGCTGTGTCTTCCAGCCAACTCTCTGATCTGAGGGTCAGTTTTTTTTATTTTCCAGGTCTTTGGCTTCATTACATCTTCTTAGCCGGGGTTATTCCTAAAAGAATGAGGCCGCAATGAAAGACTATCCGCACGGCTC
>Ga0180009_10003835_pt1 | contig 16891 bp, 13 predicted proteins | sample OS_PC_MetaG_FD_123537 | JGI IMG/M metagenome (GOLD analysis project Ga0180009, IMG submission 123537) | Groundwater microbial communities from the Aspo Hard Rock Laboratory (HRL) deep subsurface site, Sweden - OS_PC_MetaG | ecosystem: Environmental > Aquatic > Deep subsurface > Groundwater...
AGACCGAATTCGGGACAGCTGCAGCGCCTTCGTTTCTGCACAGGGAAATGCCCGTATACCCCGCATTTGCCAGAAAACTCGGTAAGGAAGGCGAAGTTGTTCTGAGGCTTACGATCGATGAAAGAGGCAATCTTCTGAATGTCGAGGTGCTGGAAACTGCTGAATACGGCTTTACTGAAGCTGCTGTTGACGCTGTTAAAAAGTCGACGTTCCTTCCTGCAAAGAAGAACGGCAAACCTGTTGCATCGCGGGCTCTCCTGCCTGTCAGATTTATCCTAAGGAGGAGTTAATGATCGATTATTTCATAAAAGGCGGGTTTTTAATGTACCCGATCCTGCTATGCTCAATCGCAGGGCTTACCATTCTGCTCAACAAATTCATCCGGTATAAAAAGATCCTGAATGAAATCAGCAGACCTTTGAAAGAGGTGGTAAAAACGAAACCGGCTATCATAGGACCATTAATTTCGGCAAGCGAAAACGGCGCTAATGAAAAAGAGCTATCTGTCATCGGTACACGGCAGGTTAGGGAGATAGAGAAGGGGCTGAGCTGGCTTGGATTGATTTCTACTATCGCGCCTCTGTTAGGCCTCACAGGAACCGTAACAGGCATGATAAAAGCCTTTTTGGTAATCGCAAACAGTACGCACGTGAGTCCTTCCATGCTTGCCGGAGGCATATGGGAAGCCCTCATCACCACAGCAGCAGGATTGCTCGTTGCCATGCCTATTCACGTAGGTCATCACTATCTTGAAAAGCAGGCGGATGATATCGCCTTTATGATGAAGGAGATAACCATGAGTGTCTATATGAGGAAACAAAATGCGGGCTAAAAGACCTTTAAGGTTTTTTGAGTGTATCGTGGGGACCAATCCTTCTGAGGAGATAATATCCTTTGTGAATTTCAAAGGTAAAACGATAAAACATCGTAATACTTACTTCCCATTTGTTTTCGTACCCTCCCAGTTTTTTAACCCTCAAAGATGGATGCTGGATGTTTTCCATAAAAAGCCTGATCTTTTTATCAAAGGCTTTCTGGACATGATGTGGGAGTTTCTTATAGTCCTTCTTAAAAGACCCTGTTCTGACTATTTTCATGCATTTAGATCAGTGATGAGTTCATCTACCGATGAAAATTCCTTAACCCTTCCTGATGCTATATCCAAGTCTGCTTCTGTTTCTGCCATTTCCCAGTCAAAATCCCTGAAATACAGGGGAAGTGTTAATGCATACCTGATAAGCTCATATATTGCAGACTCTTCATTTGGAAGGTGCGATTCCTCTTTGAACTTCATTACTTTATCAAACATGCTATCTGGTAATTCTAAAGCGACTTTTTTACCCATTTTTTACCTCCTCTTTTGTTACTTTATCAAACATGCTATCTGGTAATTCTAAAGCGACTTTTTTACCCATTTTTTACCTCCTCTTTTGTTTGGTAAATATTAACACGGGATATGCTTTATGTCAACCATAGGGGATATAAAGATTGGAATTTGAACGCCGGCGACATAATCATGCCCATATGGATATTGCCCCACTGGTGGATGTGGTATTTCTCCTGCTTCTATTTTTTATGCTGACATCGCACTTCATCCAGGAGCCGGCAATCAGGATCAGGCTTCCTGAATCAAAGACAGCAGAGGCAAAGAATGAAGCGATTAAAACAGTGCTTATCACAAAGAATGGCGAAATCTATTTTATGGACAAAAAGGTAGATCTAAAGAACCTTCAAATGGCGATTAAGGAAGGATTAACCAATAGGGAAAAAGACTTTTTACGGATAAAGGCTGACAGGGATGTAAGTGTTGGCATTTTAGTAAGTGTGATTGATGAGGTGAGGCTTTCAGGGGTTAAAAGCTTTAGCGTAGTAACAGAGAGGAGGTGAAAGTTAGCCATTTTTTAACCACGGATTTTAGCCTACGGTGAACTCAAGAAGATGTTTTTATTAATCCTTATCAAAAAGGAAAGGAGGAAGTATCGTGTGTGAAGCAAATGCCTATCTAATCACAGACGAAGGAAAGGAAGAGCTTCTTATGGAGGGGGTAAATATACTTCGGCCTGAGGAACATGGGGTCTATTTACAGAGTATCTTTGGAGATCAGAAGGTGGTGGTAAAGGCTCATATCAAAGAGATGCAATTGTTGGAGCATCGAATTATATTGGAGGGGGATTGAGATTCCGAAGGTGTCAGTGGACAGTTATCAGTTATCAGTTGTTAAATTAACAAGGAAATATCATCATTGAACAACAAATGACAAATGACTGATGACGAATGACCAATCAAAAGAGGTGGTATTTGAGCCGTACATCCGGGTAAAAAGAGGAAAGAACCTCTGCATGGAGTGTGCGGGAGTGGAATACAATGTTGGTTAAAGGAAAAGTAGCCAGAGGAAAATAAATAGGAGGAAACAAAGGGAAAAGAGGGAAGGAAAGGCAACCGCCACGGGTAGTGCGACAGGCTGCCTTCCCCGAAACCCGGCAACTCAATTCACCGAGCCCCTGACCTCACTTTCTACCAGAATAGGGGCTTGGTGTCAGAGGAATTTGGGGTTATCCCCAAGACATTGAGAAAGAAAGGAGAGGTATCATATGAACAGGATAATGTTGTTCTTCGTCTTGATGATGTTAGGAGTTTTTCTCATACCGGTTAATGGGTTGGCTCAACAGGATGAATCTGGAGTTACAAGGTTTGAGGAGATTGTGGTTACTGCCACAAAGACCGAAAAGAAAGTGGAAGACGCGCCAGGAAGCATAACCGTTATCACTCAGGAGGAACTTAAGAAGCAAAATATCGAGACTGTGGATGACGCTTTTGAGACCCTTTCAGGGATCTTTGTGAAAAGGAACAAAGGATTGATGGATTCGACTGCATCCGTAAGAATGCGGGGGTTTAGGGGGGATCAGTACACATTGGTTTTGCTCGATGGTCAGCCCCTCAACGACGCTTATACAGGCGGCTTAGAGTGGGGGATGCTTCCGGTGAGCAACATTGAGCGTATCGAGGTTATTCGGGGCGCGGCATCGGCGCTTTACGGGGGTAACGCAATGGGCGGCGTCATCAACATCATCACCAAAACTCCCAAAAAGCCTGAGCTTGAGGCCACCGCAGGTTACGGCAGCAATGATACCTTGCGATACCGACTCAGCACCGGGAATCGGTTCTGGGGCCGACTGAGTCTCAGTATCGGTTATGAGGAAGAGAGCACGGATGGCTACGTTACCACTCCTGTTGTTCCAACGATATCATCCGGCACCGGCAACGTGTCCGGCGGTTATCCTATGAACGACAAATACGGTGATCCCACCCGATTGGTCGTTGGTGATAAGGGCGAAAACGGAGCGGAGCGCCAGGGCTTTAACGGCAAGGCAAGCCTTGATTTCTCCGAGACCGGCAAGCTTTCATTTACAGGCATTTTGGGGACCCACGAGTACGATTACGGGGAACCCAACACCTACATGGGGACATTTGGAGACAATTCCACCTATGCCATTGTGGGGTCTGGCCAGCGCGCCCGTTTTCGGCCGAGTGACTTCATCAGTTATACAGGCATGGGTAAGAATGAAACTCAAACGTATAGTCTTGCTTTTGAGGAAATCTTCGGACCGGTTAAAATCCATGCCCAGGTGGGGACGGTCATGGTGGATGATCGATACACACAGCCGAGTGGCACCGGATTGTACTATTACTCTAACTCACCGGGTACTTTAAAGGTTACTGAAAACGAGGCATGGTTCACCGAACTGCGCGGAGACTTTCCGATCGGAAAATCCAATATCCTGACGATGGGCACATCTTTTCGCATGGATAAGTCTGATACCGATGACTATAACGTTCCATTTTACCGGAGCTTCAACGACAAGGGATCGAGCACCTTCTATTCTGGCGGCAAGTCCCAGAATTATGCCCTATTCGCTCAGGACGAATGGCAACTCATTGATCCGCTGACCATTTATGCGGGACTCCGTTACGATTCATGGAAGGTCTATGACGGTGCCTCGGGCGTGCCGGCAACGGAAACCCGATACGACAGCAATAAGGAATCCGAGTTCGGTCCGAAGATTGCCGCCGTATGGAAGGCCCTTGCCAATACCACCTTGAGAGCATCCGTCGGCCACGCCTTTAGGCCACCCTCGCTCTACGAACTTTTCCGAACTTGGACATCCTACGGAATAACATACCAGAGCAACCCAAATCTGAAGCCCGAAACCGTATGGGCCTATGAGATAGGCATCAACCAGTACTTTTTTGACAATAAAACCCAATTTTCTCTAACCGGATACCGCAACGATATCGACAATCTTATCTATTACCAAACCGATGGATCGACTAAGACCCGAACTAACGCTGGAAAAGCCCGAACCTACGGACTGGAGTTTGAAGCTTCCCAGAAGGTAACCGAGTGGCTTACGCTATGGGGTAACTTCACCTACACGGATGCCAAAATCACCGACAGCCCCACAGACCAGGACAGTGAGGGCAAGCGGGTTCCCGGCATTCCTCAAACCGCCTGGAATGTTGGTTTGGACACCTGTTACAACAAATGGTTCAAGGGCAGTCTCGTGGGCCGCTATTTTAGCAAGATCTACAATAATTCCAATAACAAGGACACCCAAGAAGGTGTGTACGGCACGTATGAGCCGGCCTTCTTAATGGACGCCAAATTGACCGTAACGCCTTTAAAGTGGATGGAGATTTCCCTTTCTGTAAATAACATTTTCGATAAAGATTACTTTGAATATTACAACGCACAGGGAAGAACCTGGTTTAGCGAGCTGACAATGAGGTTTTGATGAATAGAATTTTTCGACTCACAGGAGGCATCCTGATGGTCATTATGGTAGCAGCCACATCATGGGCTGCTACCATAACCTATACCGACAAAATGGGCAGGGTGGTAACCGTCCCTGTGCCTGTAAAACGGGCAGTATTGTTCGAGACTTATGAGTTGTCAGCCGGTTTGGGCGTCTGGGACAGGATCGCCGGTATCAGCAGGTATGCTCATGAGAACGACCTTATGCTCGCGCTCAAGCCCGATATAGCCAAAACCATCCCCTCCGCGGGGAGCGGTTTCGATGTGAATATCGAGATGCTCCTCAAGCTTAGGCCGGACATCGTCCTTACCTGGGCCTTCAAGCCCGAGCCCGTGAAGTTCATGGAGGAAAAAGGGTTGAAAGTTATTGCTGTATATCCTGAGTCACTCCATGAGCTTTACGAGGTAATGCGCTTTCAGGGCAGGCTTTTTGGCAAAGAGAAAAAGGTTGAAAGCACCATCGCGCAAATGGAAAAAATATTTGCCTTGATAAGTGGCAGGGTTTCGAGAATTCCTCCGGAAAGACGAAAAAAAGTGATCTGGCTAAGCGGCAAACCCACCACCGTGTCCGGCGGCATCGGAGTCAACAATGACATGTTTTCGCTGATAAAAGGCATTAATCCTGCCTCTACCATCAGAGAGAGGAGCGCTGATGTTTCCATAGAGCAGATAATCGCCTGGAACCCGGATATCATCTTTATATGGGGGAGCGCCAGGTACGGGGCTGCGGATATTATCGGCAATCCGCAGTGGCGGCATGTAAGCGCAGCAAAAAACAGCAGGGTATACAAGGCGCCGAAATGGTCAACATGGTCGCCCCGGCTTGCTATCGTTGCCCTCTGGATGGCGATGAAGACATATCCCGAATATTTCGTGGATATTAATCTGGAGAAGGCCGCGGATGATTTTTATAGAGAGGTATACGGTATACCGTATAGGAAGGTAGAGAGGATTGAAAACTAAATCACCGATATATCTTCTGATATTAATCTCGCCATTTCTGGCAGGGTGGATAGCCATTTTTATAGGGGCATACAATGTGTCGCCTCTTATGGTTCTGAAGGTTATTGCAGGAGAGATTGCCCCGTTTTTTGGCAATCCCGATATACCTGAAAGGGCTATAATACTCGATATAAGGCTTCCAAGGGTAATCCTTGCAGGTCTTGTGGGGATTGCACTTTCCGGCTCCGGTGTTACCCTGCAAGGGATATTCAGAAACCCGCTTGTTGACCCCTTCATCCTCGGCATATCTGCCGGCGCTGCATTAGGGTGTGCATTATCAGTCGGGTTCTTTCCAGAAATACCCATACAGATAATGGCATTTCCATTCGGAATCGTTGCAGTGATCCTGGCATATACAATTGCCAGCACACAGGGTGAGGTTTCAAGGCTTCCACTTATATTGACTGGGGTTATCATCTCAGCCTTTTTTACAGCTATGGTCTCGATTGTAAAGTTTCTTGTTGACCCCCATAAGTTACAGAGCATTGTCTTCTGGCTGATGGGCAGTTTCTCTTTATCGGACTGGAAACTTGTAAAGATTGCAGGGGCAGGCATAATTGCAGGGGTTTTACCCATATTTCTGATGAGATGGCGTCTGAACGCGATGAGCATGGGAGAGGATGAGGCAAAGGCATTGGGTGTGAATGTGAAGAGGGAGAGGATTATATTTATAGGAGCATCATCCCTTGCAGTGAGTATTGCAGTATCTGTAAGCGGGATTATAGGCTGGGTTGGGCTGATGGTTCCCCATCTTGTGAGGATGCTGATAGGTCCTGACCACAGGAGTCTTGTCCCTTTAAGCATGGCAGGTGGGGCAGCATTCATGATATTCGCTGACACTATTGCAAGAAATCTGACCAATTTCGACATACCGGTTGGGATAATAACAGCAATAACAGGCGCCCCTTTTTTTGTTTACCTCATGAAAAAAGGCGGAAGGGAGAGTTGGGGGAGATAATGTTAGAGGTTAAAGGGTTGCATTTTAGACACCAACACACAGAGGCAGATGTCCTTAAGGGGATTGCATTCGGGGCAAACATGGGGCAGATAACTACGATCCTAGGCCCAAATGGTTCTGGCAAGACAACCATTTTCAAGTGTATGGCAGGAATATGGAAGCCTCAGAGGGGAAAGGTATTCTTTGATGGTAAAGACATTTTGGATCTATCCTGGGAAAAGAGGGCTAAGATACTGGCCATTGTCCCTCAGGAACACGAGCCTCCCTTCCCCTATACTGTTTTAGATGCTGTGCTTATGGGAAGGGTATCACATGTTGGTGCATTTTCATCTCCGTCAAAATACGACTACCTTAAGGCTGAAGAGGCTATCGAGACAGTGGGTATCGCACATCTAAAAGAAAAGGCATATACGAAGATAAGCGGTGGTGAGAGACAGCTCGTCCTTGTGGCGAGGGCACTGGCACAGGAGGCGCCGGTCATGCTCCTTGATGAACCTACGTCCCATCTGGATTTCAGAAATCAGGTCCTCATTTTGAGTAAAGTCAGAGAGATCGCAAGGCAAAAGGGCATCACTGTCCTTATGACACTCCATGACCCTAACCTTGCCATGGTGTTTTCGGATAAGGCGGTGATGGTTAATGAAGGCTGTATAGCTTCAAATGGCACGCCAGAAAGTGTGATCACCGAGGATAACCTGAAGAGGGTATACGGGATAGATGTGGCTGTCATTAACTGGAACGGGACAAAGGTGGTCTGTCCGAGGGTTGAGAGATATGATTAAAATTTCAGGATTGACAAAGCATTACGGAGATATCGTTGCCGTAGATAATCTCTCTCTTGAGATCAGAAAGGGCGAGATCTTCGGGCTCCTCGGACCGAACGGTGCGGGTAAGACCACAACGATAAAGATACTTACCACATTAAGTAAGCCTGATGCAGGAAGCTGCATAATTGATGGCTTCGATGTTGTAAGAAATCCTTATGAGATAAAGACCCGCATAGGAGTTATGCCCCAGGAGAACAACCTCGATCGGGAACTCACGGCTTATGAAAATCTTCTGATTTACGGAATGCTTCATCACGCCTCTCTCTTGCCCGAAAAGATTGAACGTATCTTAAAGATGGTCGAACTGTGGGATAGAAAGAATTCCGTTGTCTCCAAGTTTTCAGGCGGTATGCAGAGACGGCTGCTCATTGCGCGGGCCCTTCTCACCGAACCTGCGGTGCTGTTTCTGGATGAACCCACCATTGGGCTTGACCCTCAGATACGAAGACAACTCTGGGAAGTCATCCGCAAAACAAAGATAGACGGCCGAACCGTAGTGCTGACAACTCATTACATCGAAGAGGCTGAGCTGCTCTGCGACAGGGTCTGTATTGTTTTTAAAGGAAGGCTCATCGCCCTCGACACCCCGGAGAATCTGAAAAAGACCGTCGGTGAATACGCGGTGGATATGATTGACGATATGGGCAAGCTGATACAATACATGTTCAAAACACGGGATGAGGCGCACGAAAAGGCAAAACAGCTCCAAAATGGCGTCACCATCCGCCGATCCAATCTGGAGGATGTCTTTATGAAACTGACGGGAGGGAAAATCGAATGATGATCATGGACTGGTACCCGGTTTTTCTTCGGGAGATGCTTCTTTTCAAGCGAAAACTGTTTAAGCTCGGCTATCTCTTTTCGGCCATGATAGTGCCGATCATCTATATGATCACCTTTGGCCTCGGGCTCGGCAGAAACGTCCGCATGAATGGCACGGACTACCTGAACTACCTGATCCCCGGGCTGGTTGCCATGAGTTCGATGACCAATTCCTATACGTGGGTTGCCAGTTCTCTCAATCTCAACCGGCTCTATTTCAAGACGTTTCAGGTAACCGTCCAGTCCCCCATTCATTCTTCCGCCATCATGATCGGGGAGGTTCTTGCCGGCATGGTCAAGGGGCTGTTTGCATCGGGACTGATCATTATGGTCGGTTTTATCGCTGCCAAAGGATTTCACATCTCGGCGTTTTTTATCGTGATGCTGCTGCTGAACGGCTTTATGTTCGCCAGCCTGGGCGTCATCATCGGCATGATTACCAAGTCCCATGAAGACACGTCCACATACAATAACTTCTTTATCATGCCGATGTCGTTTTTCAGCGGAACCTTTTTCCCGGTGGATCGAATGCCAGATTTCCTGCAGGTCGTCATTTCCATCTTTCCGCTGACCCATACGAATATCCTGATACGAAAGAGCGCGCTTTATGCCGATGGGCTTGTATCTTTTGCGGTTATTGTCACATATGCCGTGATATTTTTCATCTATGGATCATTGCTCATCAAGAGATACAGCGAATGAGAGACCTTTGCATAACATCCAATTTTGCCCGATTACTGCGTCAGGCTCAAATTTGATGGCTTCGTAAAAAGTAGAACCCCCCCCCTCTCCCTCGATGGGAGAGGGTTGGGGTGAGGGTGAATAAGCTAGTATTTCAGGTACTTACATCCCCCTCCCCTTAATCCCCTCCCACAAGGGGAGGGGAAATGGGACTTTTTACGAGTTCGTCAAATTTCAATCCTCGAAATACGGTAGTGTATTCCTGTGGTTGAAATTATCGCCTTCCTTGTACTTGAGCAAAATTGGATGTTCTTCAAAGGTCTCAATGATGGGGGAGACATGAAGACGATATGGGAGGATACACAAATGATTCAACCGGGAACAAAAGAGCGTCAATTGCCGCTGCCTCTCTGGCAGCGGGCAAGGGTCGGAAATCAATGGGTTATCCTGGTTCAGGCGGCCATCCTGGCAAGCTGCCTGTTGACCGCGGGCATGGCCCTGGCTCAGCACGAGGATCAACCCCCCGTGGAGATGGAAGCCATCACCGTCACGGCCGAGCGGATCTCCGAATATGTGAAAAATCATCCGCAAGAGGTGACCGTTCTGGGACGAAAGGAAATCCTGGAACGCAACATCCTGGGGGTGGAAGAGGCTCTTGGCGTCATGCCCGGCGTGGATGTACGCCGCTCAGCCGGTATCGGCGCGCGAATATCCATACGGGGTTCCGGCAAAACCGGCGGCGTTCTGGTGCTTCTGAACGGCAGACCCCTTAATACCAGCCAGTATGGCAGCGTTGATTTAAGCACTCTGTCCATCGATACCATCGAATCCATAACGGTATTTAAACCACCGGTTCCGGTGTGGCTCGGCGCCGGGGCCAGCGAGGGCACCATCAGCATCGTCACCCATGATTCCCCGTCGCGAGGAAAAGTGAAGCCTTCCCAAACCCGGCTGAGATTCAGCGGGGGATCTTTTGGACTGGCAGAAAGCAGCGTCAGCCGAGGTTTTAGACTGAAGAACGGAAACGTCATGCTCACGGCAGCGGGCAGCCACCGGGACGGGAAACGCGACAACGCGGGTAAAGACAACGGGACATTCAGTCTGCACGGGGACAGAGAAACGCAGAATGGAACACGGCTTTCGGCGGATGGCCGATTCTATACCGCTGAATATGGATCGCCCGGCCCCACCGACAATCCCACCCCCGATGCCCGTCAGAAGTATCAGAAAGGATCCCTCGACACTCGAATCCGGGGAATCATCGGAGAAACCGGCGACTACGCCTTGAACGCTTATGGAGACATCATTGCCCTTAAAGATAAATCCCAGTCCGGCATGACAGCCAGCCAGGATTATATCAAGCTGGGAATCAAGCCTGAAACCCAATGGAGCGATGCCCCGGAGATTTGGGGATTACGCGTGGGCGGAATCCTGGAGCGGGAAGATGTTGACCAGACGCTATCGGGCGAACACCATCGCGTCAGCTCGGGTCTCAGCGTCCAGTATGACCGCCATTTTAATCCCATTACCGGAACCCTGGGACTGCGGTGCGACCACACCAGTGATTTCGGATTTAACCCCGGAGGTTCGGCGGGGTTGGGCTACGGTTTATCTGAAAAACTGCTGGCCAAGATCAACGCCGGCTACAGCGTCAATGTGCCGACCTTTAGCCAACTTTACCAGCCCAGCCACGGCGCCATTGATCAGGTTCGGGGCAATCCCGACCTCGATTCCGAGAAGATACGCTCTTTTGACCTGGGTTTGGAATATCGTTCCGGAAAGGATCGTGTTTTTCAGATCGCTGTTTTCCGGGCCGACACCCGTGACCTGATCAGCTATCAGCGCGGCAATGACCTGATTTACCGGCCTGTCAACATTGACAACGCCTATCGGCAAGGCATTGAACTCACAATAAAACAGGTATGGGAAAACGGTCTTGGCGTGGATATCGGCTGTATTTTGCAGGACTCTGAAAACCGCGAGACCGGCAACCAACTGCCTTACACCCCCCGGGGCAAGGTGAAGACAACCGTGAAATATACCATCCCCGAATGGCGAACCCGTTTGGAGACCACCCTGCGTTACGAAGCCGGGCAATTCAGCGAAGCGGAGAATCGCGTTCTGGAAAAACTTGAGGATTACACCACCATGGATATCAAAATGACCCAGCCCTTTTCAATGATGAAAGTTGCCTCGGAATGGTTTCTTCAGGTCGAAAACCTGTGGGATACCGGCTTTGAGATTCATCATGGATATCCGGATGACGGCCTTCGGTTTTCCAGTGGATTTAACCTGATGTTTTAACTGCTCAGGTGTTTAGGCTGTAGGAGGTAGTCGGGCGTGATCATGCGAAACTTCGGGCTTTTGAACTATCGGAGGCCGAAAAGGTTCCGAGTGAATATATACCGTCAATATGCAAAAGCTAAAAGCCTACAGCCTACAGCCTAAATAACCTGAGTAGTTACTCAATCACAAGGAAAGGAGTCACACAAATGAAAATTACGATTTGCGCCATTGCCTGGAAGAGTCATCTGCCGCTGTTGCTGCGGGCGGCCAACGGGTTGGACTGGCTGGATATCAAAATCTTTTCCAGCACCAGACTGGCCGAAGACCCCCTGGTACTGGAAGAGGCCATCAACAGGCTGAAGACCGCCGACCTTGCCTTTTTCTACCGGTCCACCGAAGCTTTCTGGGAACCCATTGAAAAAGAGTTGAAAACCAGGCCCGATTTGCCCGTGGTCTGCGTTGGACATGACCCTTCCCTGTGGGCGCTCTCTTCAGTGAAAATGGATATAGCCGCCACCTGCTACAATTATTTTACGCTGGGCGGAGAGGAAAACTACACGAATATGCTCCGGTATATGGGTAAAAAAGTCCTGGGACTTGAAATCAGCGCCGAGCCGCCCCGGCAGGTGCCCTGGGAAGGCTTTTATCATCCACGGGCCAGGGTCAGGCATTTTGAAACGCTGGCGGACTATCAGGCATGGTATCAACCGGATGACCGGCCCACTGTCGGCGTCCTGATATCCCGGCATTACTGGGTCAGTGAAAACATGAACGTTGAAGACACCATCATCCGGGCGCTGGAGGCGAATAACCTCAATGTGATCCCGGTCTTTTCCTACAGCGTTCGGGATGACGGACTGGGCACCCGCAGCAGCGGTCAGGTGGTTCGGGATGTTTTCATCAGGGAAGACGGGACAGCCCGTATTGACGCACTGATTAAATTGCAGCCTTTTTTTCTGGAAAGCATGGCCGGACAGCCGGATCTCTCGGACGGCAAAAACGCCACTCCCGGAGTCAGGCTCTTAAAAGAATTGGATGTACCGATTTTTGGCCCCATCACCGCCTATTATAAAACCATCGAGCAGTGGGAAGAAGACGGCCAGGGAATCGGAGCCGGTATTGCCTGGTCCGTGGCCTTGCCGGAATTTGAGGGCGTTATCGAACCGATGATTGTGGGGGCCGGGAAAAACAGCCAGGACGAAAAGAGCGGGGAAACCGTGGAAGATCGGGTGGCTATTGCCGAACGCTGCACCCGGCTGGCTTCCCGCGTGGCCCAATGGGTCCGGCTCCGCCGCACCCCGGTTGCCGAAAGAAAGGTGGCCTTTGTCCTGCACAACAATCCCTGCGCTTCGGTGGAAGCCACGGTCGGCGTCGGCGCCCATCTGGATACCCTGGAGAGCGTGGCCCGTATTCTAAAAGACATGGCGGCAAAAGGTTACCGGGTCAATCCCCCCGAAACCGGAAAGGAGCTGATCGATACCATTATGGAGCGAAAAGCCATCTCGGAGTTTCGCTGGACCACCGTGGATGAAATCGTGGCCAAGGGCGGCGTTCTTGGCCGGGTGGGTCTTTCCGATTACCTGAAATGGTGGGAAACCTTTCCGGAGAAAACCAGAAAGCGCATCAGCGAGGCATGGGGAAACCCGCCCGGAGAAGAAGTCAACGGCATTCCGCCGGCCATGGTGTACGAAGGCAACATCCTTGTGACCGGCGTTGATTACGGAAACGCGGTTGTCTGTGTTCAGCCCAAGCGCGGTTGCGCCGGGCCCAAATGCGATGGACGGGTGTGCAAGATACTGCATGATCCGGATGTGCCGCCGCCCCATCAGTACCTGGCCACCTACCGCTATATTGAAGATACCTTCGGCGCCCACGTGGTGGTGCATGTCGGCACGCACGGCAACCTGGAATTTCTGCCCGGAAAAGACGTGGGACTTTCGGAATCCTGCTTGCCGGATCTGGCCATTCACACCCTGCCCCATCTGTACATCTACAATGCGGACAATCCGCCCGAGGGCACCATTGCCAAGCGCCGGTCCTATGCGACCCTGGTCGATCACATGCAAACCGTGATGCAGCAGGGAGGGCTTTACGAAGGGCTGGAAGAACTGGATCGCCTGCTGGCCGAATACGAACAGGCCAAAATAACGGACAAGGGCCGGGCGCATACCATAGAGCACCTCATCATCGAGGGAATCGAAAAGACCGATCTTACCCATGAGATCCGTTACAAGGCGGATGATCCTTTTGTGGAAACCGCCCGCAAAACCCATGAAGCGTTAAGCCGCATCCGCAATACCCAGATTCAGGACGGCATGCACATTTTCGGAAGGCTCCCCGAGGGAGATCAGCGGATCGATTTTATCAATGCCATCCTGCGGTTTGATGCCGGAGAGAAAAACTCACTTCGAAAAATCATCTGTCGCGCCATGGGACTTGATCTGGCCGAACTGTTGAAGGATCAGGGCACGGTACATGAGGGATTTATGCTCAGTTACGGCCAACTTCTGGAAGAAATCGACGGTCTGGGCAAAAAAGTGATCCGGGAATTACTGGAGACCGGCACGGGTCAGCTCAAGGTCCGGGTGGCCGAAATCCTGGGCGCTTACATGAAGCATCCGGCGGAACTGGAACCGCTTGAAAGCCTCCGGGAACGCATTGATGATCTGAATTTGCGGATCGATGCTTCCCGGGAGATCGATGCGTTGCAACACGGCTTTGAAGGTGGGTATCTGCCATCCGGGCCATCCGGACTGATCACCCGGGGCCGGGACGATATCCTTCCCACGGGCCGGAATTTCTATTCCCTGGACCCGGAAAAAGTTCCCACGCTGGCAGCCTACAAGATCGGCGAAAAACTGGCCGCGGCCCTGATCGCCAAGCACGAAAAAGAAGAAGGCCGCATACCGGAAAACGTGGCCATTTTCTGGATGTGCACCGATATCATGTGGTCCGATGGCGAAGGCATGGGCCAGATCATGTCCCTGATCGGGGTCAAGCCCTGCTGGCTGACAAACGGCAAGGTGAGCGGATTTGAAATTATCCCCTTGAAAGAACTGGGAAGACCCCGCGTGGATGTGACGATTCGCGCCTCGGGGATTTCCAGGGATAATTTTTTTAACTGTCTGGAACTGGTGGATCAGGCCATCCATGCAGTGGCCTCGCTGGATGAACCCGATGAATTGAATTTTATACGAAAACATGCCCTGGAGAAAATCCGGACGGAAAACGCCCTGCCCGGTGACACCGCGGCTTGGCGCAAGGCCACCTACCGGGTGTTTTCCTCCAAACCCGGCACCTATATGCCGGGTGTCAATCTGGCGGTGTATGCGTCGGCATGGAAAACCGAAGCGGATCTGGCGGATATTTTCGTTTACTGGAACGGCTATGCTTACGGCAAGGATGTGTTTGGGGAGGAATCCCAGAAAGAACTGATCCATTCCCTGAAAAGCGTGGATGTCACTTTCAACAAGGTGGTTACCGATGAATACGATCTGTTTGGATGTTGCTGCTATTACGGCACGCACGGCGGGATGACGGCCGCGGCGCGAAACATCTCCGGCAGGGCGGTGAAAAGCTATTATGGCGACACCCGGGAGCCCGAAAATGTTTCCGTCGGCGATCTGGCGGATGAAATTCGAAGAGTGGTGCGCACCAAGCTTTTGAATCCCAGGTGGATCGAAGGGATGAAACGCCACGGATACAAAGGCGCCGGAGACATTTCCAGCCGGGTTGGCCGGGTGTATGGCTGGGAGGCGACAACCCAGGAAGTGGATGACTGGATTTTCGATGATATCGCCAAAACCTTCATGCTGGACAAGGAAAACCGGGAGTTTTTTGAAAAGAATAATCCCTGGGCACTGGAAGAAATCGGCAGAAGGCTTCTGGAAGCCGAAAGTCGCGGTCTCTGGGCGGCTGATACCGAGGTGCTGGAATCGCTCAAGGAGCGCTATCTGGAGATCGAAGGCTGTATCGAAGATAAAATGGGCGATATCAAAGGGGATTTTCAGGGTGGATCCGTGGATATCCTCACCACAGAAGATGTGGCGAACTGGGATGTCATGATGACCGAAGTCAAAACCAAAATGACGGCCGCGCGCGGGATCGTCAAAGCGGAAAGTTAAGTGTAACCGTCGAATCTTTTTAAGGAGTCATAACCAGACCATGCATCATCAAGTATATCCGTTTTCAGCGATTGTGGGTCAGGAACAACTGAAGCAGGCCCTGATCCTTAATGCCGTGAATCCGGCCATTGGCGGGGTATTGATCCGGGGGGAGAAAGGCACGGCCAAGTCCACGGCGGTTCGCGCCCTGGCGGCCCTGCTCCCCGGAATCCGGGTCGTTATGGGCTGTCCCTATTCCTGCGACCCGGGCCAGCCCCATGATTTCTGTGATTTGTGCCGGAAAAGCATCGGCCGGATTCAGGAAAGCCGGCGGCAGACCCGGGTGATCACCCTTCCGCTGAACGCCACGGAGGATCGGGTCGCCGGCGGGATCGATTTCAACCAGGCGATTAAAAAAGGGCGCCGGGTGTTGCAGCCGGGGCTCCTGGCCAAAGCCCACCGGGGGATTCTGTATGTGGATGAGGTCAACCTTCTGGATGATCACATCGTGGATATTATCCTGGATGCGGCGGCATCCGGCCGCAATGTCATCGAGCGGGAAGGCATCTCCTTTGCGCATGCCTCGCGGTTCATCCTGGTGGGCACCATGAACCCGGAAGAAGGCGAACTCAGGCCCCAGCTTCTGGACCGCTTCGGACTCTGCGCGGAAATCGCTTCGGAAAAAGATCTGGAAAACCGGGCAACGCTGATGCAGCGGCGGGAAGAATTCGACGCCGACCCCGCGGGTTTTATCCGGCGCTTTGAAAGTGAAAACGATCGGATCGCCCGCCGGATCGTTGCGGCCCGTGAGTTTTCAAATACCGTCACGCTGCCCCATCACCTGAGAACCGTGATCTGTGAGCTCTGCACGGAAAACAACGTGGCCGGACACCGGGCCGATCTGGTCATCGAGCAGGCAGCCAGGGCCATGGCCGCTTTAAGGGAACATGCCGAAGTGACGTTGGAGGATGTCCGGGAAGTGGCCATGCTGGCCCTCATCCACAGAAAACGCGAGGCGGCGCCGCCCCCACCGCCCCCTCCCCCGCCGCAGCACGATCACGATCAAAAGGAGGAGCCTCCTTCCGATGATAACACGGATGAGCCGGAAAACAGTCCGGAAAACAGCCAGGAAAACCCGGATCAGGACTCCCGGGAATCCGAGCAGAACAATCAGACGGAGGAAACGGGGCCTCCGGAAGATTCCGATGAGTCCAATCCAGATCCCCAGCAGGACGATCAGGACCGGAAAAACGATGTCATGGATCAGATTTTCGAGGCCGGGGAAACGTTTAAAGTCAAAAAATTCACCACGCCCAAGGACCGGGTGCTTCGACGGGGTTCAGGCCGCAGATCCCGCACCCGGATTGCGCAGAAACAGGGGCGTTATGTCAAAAGCACA
>Ga0180009_10003836_pt1 | contig 16887 bp, 16 predicted proteins | sample OS_PC_MetaG_FD_123537 | JGI IMG/M metagenome (GOLD analysis project Ga0180009, IMG submission 123537) | Groundwater microbial communities from the Aspo Hard Rock Laboratory (HRL) deep subsurface site, Sweden - OS_PC_MetaG | ecosystem: Environmental > Aquatic > Deep subsurface > Groundwater...
AGGTCAAAATGAGCATAGTACTCTCTTGCATGAACGCCGGTGTCTGTTCGGCCACAGCCAGTAAGTTCAATCTGTTCCCCGGTATGAAAACTTAATCCCTTTTGAATCAGATCCTGTATACTAACGGCGTTTTCCTGCATCTGCCAGCCGTGATAACGGGAACCATTGTAAGAAAGCTTTATGAAATACCTGCTCATGTGGCCATGCGCTTTTCATAATGAAGGGAGTCACCGCGTTCACTATACCCAATCTCAAAGCCTGCCTCCCGGATCTCCTCCTCAAAACTGATCCTGGTCCGGTTTGAATATACGTCAATATATGGTTTGTTATCGTAAAGATTATAATTTGCCGTGTACCTTGCCGGGGTGATGTTTGGCATGATCACATTGGCTCCGGCTTTTAAGCCCATGATCTTCCCTTGCGGATCTATTGCTGATAAAGCGGTTGTCGATGCGATATTAATATCCTTCATCATGATCCTCAATATAGCAACCATTCTGAGCGACAGGCGTATCCTTTCCTGCAACGAAGGAACCAGGTGGCGGTGCTCATATAAGGGAGTATCCTTGTGTATCACATAGGGACCCATGCCAACCATGTCAATGTCACGGTCACGCATGAACAAAAGATCGGAGACCAAATGCTCCTTCGTCTGAAATGGTAAGCCTATCATAACGCCGGTTCCTGTCTGAAACCCGGCTAAACGAAGATTATGCAATGCTCCCATGCGCTTTCCGTAATCGTGGTGCTTATCCTCAGGATGCAGCTTGGCATATAAATCAGGATCCGAAGCCTCAATTCGGAGTAAGTAACGCCGGGCACCTGCTTCCCGCCAAAAACGATAAACATCCAGACTCTGCTCCCCACAGGATAAGGTTAGGCCCAGTTCCCCAGCCGACATATCCATTGAACTGCGGATAATCTCCCCGATATAGTTTGTGAAACGATTATTCTCAACCTCTCCCGATTGCAATACTACAGATCCGAAACCTTGCTCCCAGGCAAAACTCACAGCTTCTATTACTTCCTTTTCAGGAATGGTATAACGCTGTACCTTATTGTTGCCCGCACGGATACCACAATAATAACAATTCTTGGAACAAACATTCGAAACCTCAACCAACCCCCGTAAAAAGATTTTGCGGCCTATGTATTCATCCCGGATATCATTGGCCTTCAGAAATAAAAGCTTTTCTTCATCTTCATTGCAATCCAGTAATTCCAGGATGTCTTCCTTTTCAAGGGTTTCCTTATTTAGTATATCGCGTATCATTTTATGATGGTTTGGATGATCAAATATAGGATTTAATTTCCGTTTATAAAAATAGACACTGGTAAGTATAAACCATGTGACGATAAGACTATTCGGAATTTTTATTGCTTCCAAATAATTTTGCTTCTACATTTGTGCCACGAAATTTCAAATGTTGTTATTATGCAGGTAAAAAGATTCGGTGTATCACTGGAGGAAGAATTGCTTCAGCGACTTGACCTGTTGGTTGCGAACCACCAGTTTCCCAACCGCTCCCAGGCCATCCGCTTCCTGATAAACAAAAATATTGTGGAAGAGAAATGGGATGCAAACGAGGAAGTTGCCGGTGCCATAGTTTTAGTTTACGACCATCACAAACGCGACCTGCAAAATAAATCCACAGAGCTTCAGCATGATTACCATGATCTGATCCTGTCGGTACAGCATGTTCACCTTGATCATCATAATTGTCTTGAAACCATTGCCGTAAAAGGTAAGGCCGGAAAACTCAAAGACCTTGCCGATAAACTCATCGCCCTGAAAGGGATCAAACACGGCCAGTTAGTCATGAGCACTCCTTAATTTTTTTGCCCACCAAGTAACACGAAAATATTATTATTAACACTAACCCAATACAAATGCGAATACTATTGCTTACCATCCTAACCCTTTCCTGGATTTACAGCCAGGCCCAGGTTAGCGGCACAGTTACCGACAAGGCAAATTCAACAACACTGAACGGGGCCCATATAACGATAAAAGGACTTAAACTGACAACAGCCACCAATTATGAAGGCAAATTTTGGTTTAGCGGTCTCCCAGCCGGGGATTACACTTTTCAGGCCAGCTATGTAGGATATAAAACTACAGAACAGATCGTCTCCATTAAGGAAAACATTCCTCTTACCATTGATTTTTCTCTCACTCCCCAGGTTTATCAGGCAGAAGAAGCCGTGATAACAGGGTCCAGGGTTCAGGTATCCAGGAATAACAACCCGCTGACAGTCTCGGTAGTTACCCGTGAAGAGTTGGATGAAAGCGGAGAGTCGGCTATACTCCCGGTGGTCAGCGATTATGTTCCCGGAGTTTTTGTCACGGAAAGAGGCATTACAGGCTTTGGAGTCTCCGATGGATCAGCCGGACAGATAAGCATACGGGGAATAAGTGGGACACCGAATACACGCGTCCTAATGCTTATCGACGGGCATCCTCAGTTTATGGGAATATTCGGGCATCCCCTACCCGACTCCTACGTTAGTTCCGACGCTGAAAAAGTAGAGGTAATACGCGGACCTGCATCCCTTCTGTACGGATCCAATGCGATGGGGGGAGTGATTAATATTATCACGCGTAAACAACAGCAGGACGGGCTTTCCGCGAATGCCCGCGTTGCCTTTGGCTCCTACCTCACACAAAAATATATGGGCAGCGTTGGCTACAAAAAAAACAAGTTCAGCATGTTTGTGTCTGCCAACCATGATGAAACACAAGGCCACCGCCCCGGCTCCGAATTTTACATCAACAACGGCTATCTGAAAGCCGGATACAGGATCAATTCTAATTTTAAACTGAACATCGATGGCAGCATAGCTAAATTCAAATCCTATGATCCGGGAACCATAGAAGCTCCAAACACAGATCCCCGACATTGGGTGGATATCCTTCGGGGGATGGGCTCCGTTTCTTTAGAGAACAGCTTCAGAAATGCCGAAGGTGAGATAAAGTACTATTACAATTTCGGGGAACATGACGTTTATGATGGATTTTATTCCACCGACCAGAATCAAGGGCTAATGATGTACGAATCCTTCCGCCCTTCCGTCCACAGCACGGTTACCGTGGGATTCGATTATCAGGATAATGCAGGATACGCCGAAATGCGCGATGACAACGGGAATAAGTTATCGGAAATCACCGATAAATCAGTAAGCGAGGCCGGCACCTATGTATATTACCAGCAGGGGATCGGAAAATGGCTGATTCTCACCGGTGGTTTGCGCTGGCAGGTAAACGAAAACTATGGTGATGAATGGATACCCCAGATCGGAGCATCCTTTCCTGTAACGGCAAACGCAACCATTAAAGCATCAGCTTCCAAAGGCTACAGAAGTCCGACTCTGCGTGAATTATATCTTTGGGCTCCCGCCAACCCCTCCCTGAAACCCGAATCCATGTGGAACTACGAACTAGGATGGCTGCAGAAATTCTTTGATGATAAAGCAAACCTGGAAATAACCACGTATTATTCCGAGGGGAAAAACCTCATCATGACTGTCGGACAATTTCCCAATGTGCTGAATGAGAATACAGGAGCTTTCCGTCATTACGGGGTGGAATTCCTGGGAAAGGTACTAATCCTGAAAAATCTCAGCCTTAACACAAATTATTCCTTCCTGCATATGGATGATCCCGTAACGGGGGCTCCTGTGCACAAGTTTTTCCTGGGAGCAAAATACAACCTTAAGAAATTTACATTCAATGCGAACGTGAGCTATATAGGAGAGCTTTACACCCGGATCAAACCCACCGAAAGCACTGAGTATTACACAATCCTGAATGCCAGGGTAAGCTACGGCATTAATCGTTATTTGAAGGTTTTCCTATACGGAGATAACCTTCTCGACACAGAGTATCAGATAAATTACGGGTACCCGATGCCAGGCACTACGGTAATGGGAGGAATTGAATTTTCATTAACACCCGGATCATGATAAAACACAAGACCGGGTTATTATCGGTATTACTGATATTTCCATTATGGGCTCAATGTCAGGAAACCGTTTATGATCAGGATAATCATGAAAATCATCATACATATATGGAATATAAAATAACGGGAGTCGACACCCAGGAGAAGGTTTTTACAGAATTCCCTTTTCATCAGGAATTGTTCTGTGACGATGTCAGGCCTTATATCCGGCACATCATTGATAATCATGGAATGGCGGAATGGAGGGCCGGAGTACTCACGAACGAGATCCATGGCCATTTGGGAATATATGCCATCATTGGCATGAAGATGGGGATTCGTGCCCTGGAGGAACTGGACGCAGAAGCAGACCATGTTAATGTGATTTCTTTTGCAGGAACCCAGCCTCCTGTATCTTGCATGAACGATGGGTTGCAGGTGAGTACCGGAGCCACCCTCGGTCATGGCTTGATCAGCATTAGCAATGACGAGAATATCAGGCCTGAAGCCGTTTTTAGCTATAATGGCTCAAGCGTTAGGCTAAGGCTTAAAACGGAATACTGGAATACCATCCGCAACGATGTAAAAACATCAGCCGGACGGTATGGCGCATTAACCGACCCTTACTGGCAGGATATCAGAGCCCATGCCATTCGCTATTGGGGTGAATGGAACAGAGATGAAATCTTTGAATTAATAAAATAATATTTTATGCTCCCATTACTTACAGGTATCATTACCAGCGCAGTTCATGTAGTTACCGGACCGGATCACCTGGCAGCGGTTACGCCGCTTGCCATTGAAAACAAACATAAAGCCTGGTCGGTTGGTTTTCTCTGGGGGTTAGGCCACGTTTTGGGCATGCTGCTGATCGGTGTCTTGTTCCTCCTTTTTAAACAATTGATCCCTATTGAAGCCATTTCCGGACATAGTGAACTCCTTGTCGGAATAGTCCTTATCATCATCGGGATATGGACATTCCTGAAATTGCGCAACAAAAAGCATGCTCATGAACATTCGCACCCACACCATCATCACAATGGTGATAATTATATTCATGTTCATGGACACATACATACAGCAGACAACGGAGAGCATAAGCACAACCATGTTAAACCCTTACGCCAAAACAACATTACTGCTTTTCTGGTTGGTACGTTGCACGGTTTTGCAGGAGTATCCCATCTTATTCTCATTCTTCCTACCCTTGCTTTCCCTACGCTTTTCGAATCTGTGATATATCTCACAGGATTTGCCATTGGAACCGTCGGGGCAATGGCTTTATTTGCTGTCATCCTTGGGGTGCTTTCCTCACGAACCTCATTGTCGCACAAGGCTAAATGGTTCACCATCCTGCGTATTGCAGGCGCATCGTTTGCAATTTTAATCGGGATATTCTGGATAATAAAATCTATTTAAATTCAATTTAAATTAAACCTGCTATTGTCTATTCAGGATATTGTGATTATCTTTACTTTTTAAGTCAAAATCTATGCGTAATATAGACACATCGAAGCTTTCCGGCGATGAATGCTGGGGGATACAGATCAATGGTTTATCGCATTGTCAAAACTGCAAATGGACGGGCATCAGTGCCTGCGAAGGGAAAAACATTGTGAAAACCGGAAGAAATTCCAAGGGTTACAGGATCGGGGAAAACGGACTTATCGAGGATGATTATGATCCTGCTTTTGACAAAAGATTCAAGGAAATCGAAGCCACTTAACCTTGAACATAAACTTGTATCTTAAGTAAAATCCTTGTTCCGGATTGGAATAAGGATTTTTTTGTTTAAATCCGGCTCTTCAATATTTCACCCAATCCCAAACCTGTCAGCGTCTGAAGGACCCGACAGCGTTTTACAACAAAAAGAGGCGCTTAAACCAAAGTCAAAGCGCCTCTTTTATCATCCTGTATAAAACAATTATCAGTGTTCCGTGAGGGTTTTCTTCATGAATTGAACCCTTTCGAATGCGGCAAGGTTTTCAGCTTTAGTGATGATCTTTCCTTTGAAGCTTTCAATGGAATTAAAGTTATGCTCTTCCATCCAGCCTTTAAGGTCCTGAAGCATTTTGTCAATATAACCAATACCGTTTTTATAAAGGGTGGTGCAAATCTCGGTTGCGGCTGCACCGGAGTAGATCATCTTGACCATGCCTTTGGCATCGTGAATTCCTGTATTTCCGGCCAGATCGCATTTTACCTGGTTGGAAAGCAGGGATATCCAGCGCAATGGCTGGGTGATTTCTTCCGGAGCACTCATATAATTATCAATCATGAGTTTTTCCTGGTTGATATCGATATCCGGACGATAAAATCGGTTAAACAGTACAACCGCATCGGCACCCGCTTCAGAAAGCCTGGAAACTATCTGCATGAGATTGGTGAAACAAGGACCGATCTTTACGGCGATGGGAACACTGACATAACTTTTCACAGCTTCCACGATCTCCACGTAAACATCTTCGATCTCCTTGCTGCTAACCTTTGCATCAAAGGGGAAGACTGCTATATTCAGCTCCAGTCCGTCGATGCCGGCTTCTTCCAGCTTCCTGGCGAATTTTGGCCACTCATGGGATGTAGTACAGTTAATGCTCCCGAAAATAGGAACCTCTGTAAGCCTCTTGGCTTCACTTATCAATCCCAGGTATTCCTTCACACCCTGTTCTTTGGAATGGGTGTTGATGAAATCCACGGCTTCGGGAAACCAGAAATACTTATCATCCTGGTCCATCAACTTCTGTGAATCGGCAAGCAACTGTTCCTCAAATAATGATTTGAGCACGATGGCACCCGCTCCCATATCAGCACATTTTTTAATGTTCTGTATGTCGCTGGTAAGCTTTGAGCTGCTGACAATGATGGGATTCCTTAGTTTCAATCCCATATAATTTGTAGATAGATCCATAATTGAATTTTTAAATTTTCGATATGATCAACAAAACTTTACATTCTTTGTCCCTTCGATAAAGGTTTCGGGTTTTTCCAGTATATCCAGGAAGCATGCAACTGCTTTATCAAGGTTTTCAAGAGCCTTTTCCGACAACCCTTCCGCAAAATCCCAGTCATATCCACGGATATGAACCAGGTAGGCAGGAGGGGCATTGCCAAAAAGATCCTTGCAAAGCTTCACAACATATCCCGGTGATGCTTCGTGAGAGGTAAAAGCGACCTTGGAAGATTCATCCACCTTGCTAACGCAATAGTCGCTGATCTCCTCCCTGGAAGCATCAGCAAAGATCACCAGGTCTTTCCCTGCAATAACTTCAGCATCTTCAATGTTGAGCTGGTAGTTACTCTCAAACTCCATATTCGTTTTACCGGCGGATAATGCCCATTGCTCAATTTTGTCGACAAAAGCAATGCCTAACCCGTCATCCCGGCGACCCGGATTTCCAAAACCATATAAAAGAACTTTTGTCACTATTAGGTTGTTTTCCTGTCAATCAGATTATTTTCCGAATCGTACAGGGAAATATCCAGGGGCATTTGTCCCAAAGCATGGGTTGCACAGCTCAGGCAGGGGTCATAGGCACGAATGGCTACTTCCACTGCATTCATCATGGGCTCGGTGATCTCCCTCTGTCCGTTCATCCAACTCTTGGCAACAAAGTTAACTGAGCGGTTCATCGGTTCATTGTTGTTGGTTGTAGACACGATGAGGTTGGCCAACACTATCTGATCCTTATCGTTGATCTCATAGTGGTGGAAGAGAGTACCCCTTGGAGCTTCAATAAGTCCTACACCACGGCTTTGCTTGGTACCCTTGATCGTGAGGTCTCCCTTCATCAGATCGGGATCATGCAGCAGTTCCTTTATCATTTCAGCAGAATGCAATAATTCGATCAAACGTGCATAATGGTAATGCATGCAATGATTGTTGGGTTTTCCGTTAGTGAGAGATTTGAAAATCTCAAACTCCTTCTGTGCCAAAGGTGATGGGATGAAATCAGCCGTGTTGAGACGGGCCAGCGGTCCTACTCTGTACCAGCCTTTTTCCTTACCCAGCTTTTTAATGTAGGGGAACTTCATGTAACTCCAGTTCCTCACTTCTTCCAGGATGTATTCCTCGTAGTTCTGGTAGTCGATATCGTCGAGTATCTTGTTTCCTTCGCTGTCGACGGCACGAATAACACCATGATAGAGATCCATGGCGCCGTCTTTCCTGACAAGGCTCAGGTGGTTCGACGGGAAATGTGCAAAGTTGTCGATGAAGGATTTGTGCTCCTTATAGTAATTCTTAAAGAATTCGATAGAGGCAACAGACCATTCGAGCATTTTATCAATGTTCATGGGATCGGGTCCATTCAGGAAGAATTCCTTTTCTTCCTGGGTAAGGTGCTTATTGATACCGCCAGGAATGGCGCCGGTTCCGTGAATTTTCTTACCTGCAGTGGCACGGATCACTTCCTGTCCGTATTTACGCATCATTACGCCCATTACGGCCAGGTCTTTATGTTTGAGCGCAACACCGATAACATTACGAATTGCCGGATCGGAGTCGATACCGAAGAGCAGGTCGGGTGAAACAAGATGGAAGAAATGCAGCGCATGCGATTGGAACATTTGTCCGTAGTGCATGAGACGGCGCATTTTCTCACCGGTCGGGGTCAGTCCGTCGCCTGTGCCGGCACCGACGATCACGTCGAGAGCCTTGGCAGCGGCCAGATGGTGGCTAACCGGACAGATACCGCAAAGACGCTGTACCAGCACGGGAGCTTCCCAATAGGGCCGTCCCTGGACAAACCTTTCGAATCCCCTGAATTCCACAATGTGCAATCTCGATTGAGAAACATTATTCTGATCATCAAGGTGTATGGTGACTTTTCCGTGACCTTCAACCCGGGTTACCGGTTCTATGGTTATTTTCTTAGTCATATGTCTGTCTCCTTTTAATCAAATTTTACAACTTCATAGGGTAATTTCAATTCATCGCCTGTTACCAGCGCTACCAGAGCATTCCAGATAAGGTCGGCTCTGGGAGGACAACCGGGCAGGTAATAGTCGATTTTCACGATCTCATGACATGGATATACTTTATCGAGGATCATGGGCAATTCATCATCATTGGGAAGAATGTGCTCTGTGTTCTCGGTCACCGTAGGGCCGTTGAGATACGCTTCCTGCAAACATTCTTTAACGGGAATACCGTTACGTAAGGCAGGAAGACCTCCCATGATGGCACATTCACCCACAGAAACGAGGATCTTGCAATGCTTCCTGAATTCTTTCAGCACATGAACATTTTCGCTGTTGCATACACCGCCTTCGATCAGTCCAATATCGCATTGCTTGGTAAATACCTTGATGTCATCTATCGGTGATTTATTGAACTCGACAAGTTCTATCAGTTCAAGTATGCGCTCATCAATGTCGAGGAGCGACATATGACATCCAAAACAGCCGGCTAAGGATGTTGTTGCTACGATAGGTTTACTCATTATATTATGCCTCCAATTTTTAAACTAAACAACACTGGTAATATCTGTTCCGATTGCTTTCTTATCGAATTTCCTGTGTCCGATAGGTTGGTCGAAACCTTTCTCCTTTTTGATAATGGAGCCTACAGGGCAGGTATCCATGGCTTTTTGTGCCATTTCATCGGAAATATTTGCAGCAAGTTCGTGATCGAGGTTGATCGTGAGCTTATTGCTTCTTTTATTGAAAGCGAACATGTTTTTCCCTGATTCATCCTTCAAGGTGCGAATACAACGTTTGCAAAGGATGCAGCGATTACGTTCGATAAAGAGTTTCGGACTGTCTGGATCCACCTTTTTTTCCGGGAAAATATAAGGAAAACGGGGTACCATCATCTGGTACCTGTACGCCAGGGCTTGTAACTCGCAGTTACCGCTTTTTTCACATGCAGGGCAGAAGTGATTTCCTGAAACAAAAAGCATTTCGATGATCGATATCCTCAACTCCTGGAGCTCGGGAATATCATTCTCCACCTCCATACCGTTGGCAACCGGTGTAGTACATGCGGTCATAAACCTGCCGGCTACCTTTACGTTGCAGATTCGGCATGAACCTGCAGGAATAACACCCTTCATATGACAAAGGGATGGAATAAAAACGCCATTATCGAGAGCTGCATCCAGAATACTCTGACCCGGTTCGGCGAAGCACTCTTTTCCGTCTATGGTAAATTTAATTTTATCAGCCATTTTCGTAAGTTTAATGTTCAAACACAATTTTACAATTTAGGGGTACGCCCAACATATTCGCATGATTCGGCGACGGCAGCTGCCATGTCGAATTCCGAAGCATAATCCACATCCTTTCTGACTAATTCCTCATATTTATGCCTGAAATTCTTGAGGGTACTCAGGATGGGATTCGCGGCAGTCTGACCCAGTCCACAACGGTTGGCCATTTTCATTTTGCTTCCCCAGCTCTGGAGATCGTCGAGGTCCTGAAGTACTCCATGACCGTTAAGGATCTTCTCCAATTTATGTTTAAGCAATGTGGGCAGTGTACGGCAAGGTGCGCATGAGCCACATGATTCTTCAATAAAGAATTCCATGAAGTTGACCACTACATCGCGGATCAGGTTGCGTTTGTTCCCGATAATGATCATGGATCCACCCGTTGGAAGATCTTCAAAACAAATAGTGCGCTTGAAATCGTTAGGGCCGATACATTCACCGGAAGGTCCACCAACCTGAACAGCCTGAACATCTTCAGCTCCGGACATTTCAAGTATATCTCTGATCCTTACACCCCATTCTACCTCGTATACGCCCGGATACTTGCAATCACCGGAAATACTGAGAAGCTTCGTCCCTGTACTTTCGCGTGATCCCATCATCGTATACCAGTCGGCTCCGTTAAGCATGATCTTAACAACAGATGCCAGAGTTTCTGCGTTGTTGATGATGGTAGGCTGGTTCAGGTAACCTTTCTGGACTGGGAAAGGAGGACGGTTTCTGGGTTCTCCGCGTTTACCCTCGCATGATTCTATCAGTGCGGATTCTTCACCGCATACATAAGCACCGGCTCCCAGCTGAATACGGATATCATAGTTGAATCCGGTCTTTCCTGCTATATCATTACCCAATAACTTACTGTTCCTCAATTCAGTCAGCACATTTTCCAAATATGCAAGCAGATATTCATATTCCTGCCTCAGATACAGGATGCCATACTTGGCTCCGACAGCATAACCGGCAATGATCATCCCTTCAAATACCAGGTGTGGATATTCGGTTAGTAAAACCCTTTCCTTGAAAGTCCCCGGCTCACCCTCGTCACAGTTGCATAATACAAATGAAATCTCACTGTTCGACCTGCGGCAGAATTCCCATTTCAACCCGGTCGGGAAACCGGCTCCTCCCCTGCCACGCAGATAGGAAGCCTTTACGGTTTCTACAACCTGTGCGGGATCCATAGCCAATGCCTTCTTTAAACCACTGCCAGCAGAATATTCGGAGAAAATCACATCCCCCTTTCTGCGGATGTTGTTATTTACCATGGATCTGACCAATTGTGAAGCATTCCTGCCGTCACCATGACGTTTAATCATCTCATCTACCGGTTTTCCTTTACGCATATCGGCTACCAGATCCTTCACAACATACGGTGTGAGACTGGTAAAAACCTTGCCATTGATCATGGCAGCAGGTTCCTGATCGTTCATCCCGATATCGGATGTGTAAAACAAGCCAATGATAACATCTTCACTGACAGAACCAAACCGGCATCCGGCTTCACGCTCAAATGCAGCAGCCACATCGGCCATCCCCATCATCCAGGCTACCAGACTGTCGTTCAAATAAACGGTATACTTGCCGCGTGGGGCATCCGTGTAGAAATGATAGAAGGATAAGGTCTGCTCAACATCTACCTTTGAGATGTTCAAGCCCCCGGCAATGAGTTGCTTTGCCTCATCTCCGACATACCCAAACTCCTGCTGAACATCTTTCAGGATGTCCATCAATCTGCCTCGGTCATTTCCAAACTTTTTCAGAATGTTTTGGACAGCATTTCTCATAATAATTCCTGATTAAATTATTGTGTTACTTAATTATAGATTATGTTTTGCAACATTTTAATTGTTAATAAATTAACAAGCCAAATTTAGTTTATTTTTTCGATTTGAATGTAGCCGTTGTTAATTTAGAAACAGTATAAATTTTAGAATCTGAGTGAGTTACGAATTTTTTAATGGTGTTACTTTATTGAAAAGTGAAGTCAATTTTTGTTTTGACAACCCGGCTTCGCTCGTTGTCGAGATGAGGGTGACCGTTAACTGATTTTTTACTAACCGTTAACTGACTTAACATTGAACTTCTTTCAATTTTATCATATTTTTGATCACATCAGATATGAATATAAAGCGGAACCCAAAAACCAACTAGTATGAAAACCATTATTTTACTTAGCCTTTTGTTTATCTTATCGCTTTTTACGGTAGCCCAGGACAAGCCACCGGTTGCATACGATGATTTAGCCACAGCCATGGCCGGTATACCCATCAGCGTAAATGTTATGGTCAACGATGCGACCCAGGAAGGAGACACATCGGTTATTTATTATGTTGATGCAAAGTATGGAATGGCAACGTTTCAGGATAGCATCATCACATACACCTCCGAGATATACCTTGACAGGACTGACAGTGTGAAGTACCTGATCAAAGATATTAACAACGGATTGGTTTCGGAATTTGGTTACCTTATTATTATCATTGAGAATCATTCTTTTGGCTGGCTTGACATAAATGATATCCGTGCAAGATTTAATGCGTGGGGAGGTCACTTTTGGGATTATTACAATGAGGGGGTGCATTTTTATGTCCCTGGCAATTCGAAGAAGGGAAGCATGTTTTGCAGCACACTTTGGATAGGAGGAAATGACGAATACGGCAATCTGCATCTTGCCGCAGAACGTTACCGCCAGGTTGGGGTGGATTATTTTATAGGACCGGTTTCCGATTCTTATGATGAGGATTACCTGATCAAATGGCAAAAGATGTGGAGCCTGAGTCGCCAGGAAGTAGAAGATCACCGGGCAAACTGGTGGAAACCGGACTATATTGTTCCCGAAGAAATAGCAACCTGGCCTGCACACGGGGATGAGTCATTGGGACAAACACCTGATATCGCACCTTATTACGACTATGATGGAGACGGCCATTACGATCCCATGCAGGGCGACTATCCGGTGATCCGGGGCGATAAAACCTTGTTTTTTGTTTTCAACGACACACGTGATGCCCATACCGAAACCCAGGGCAGGAAGCTGGGAATACAGGTAAACGCCATGGCCTATGCGTTCGACTGCCCTCAGGACTCGGCACTGAACCAGTCGCTTTTCCTGCATTATACACTAATAAACACATCCGACACAACTTATTATGATACCTATGCCGGGATGTTTGCTGATTTTGACCTGGGAAATCCCTGGGATGATTTTTTCGGGAGCGATGTCGCACAAAGCTCCATTTATGTTTACAACGGCGATGATGATGACGATCCCGCTTATCCTGCATATTCTGACAGGAGTTACGGCCTATACCCGCCCGCACAGTCATTAACCCTGCTTGGCGGCCCTTTCATGGATCCCGACGGGGAAGATAATCCCACGGTAGACCTTCAGGGAAATCCTCTCTGTGATTTTTCCATCAACGGATTGAATTTTGACGATGGCATCGTGGATAATGAACGATTGGGAATGACCTATTCCATGAGCTTTTCAACCAATTATTCCCTGGAACCTTACTATGCCTTCGACTATTATAACATGCTCCAATCCGTCTGGGCCGACAATACACACCTTAAATACGGTTCAGCAGGCCATTCAGGATCAGATACAATAGGATCCGATTGCAGATTTGTGTATCCCGGAAATTCCGACACACTCAACTGGGGAACAGGATGCACACCACCTCCCGAACCTTACAATCAACCCGGTGTTTACTGGTATGAAGAAATAGCTGGCAACCTGCCCTCCGACCGCAGGGGGATCCTTTCATCCGGTCCGTTTACCTTTGCTCCGGGAGATCAGCATGCCCTCGATATGGCATTTATTTTTGCCCGTGACTACAAGAATCCCAGCCATCTTGCTTCAAGAGAGCTGCTACGTAACAGGATCGATATTATCCATCAATATTTCCTGAATGACTCCACACCCTGTGGGAGCAGTTTTTCAAACATCCTGAAAAAGCCTGAGCAAACGAATGATATAACCTTATATCCCAATCCGGCCGACGATCATATCTCTGTATCAGGAATAAATACAGGATTTTACCGGATCAGCGATATCTCCGGCAGAATTGTACAGGAAGGGATCCTTGATGATAATCCGGTCTCCCTGACCGGAATTTCCCCGGGCCTGTACTTCATGCATCTTGTTTATAATGGAAAATCCGTTACAAGGAAATTCATTCGATTGCCCTGAAAATTAAAAAGAAACCCTTTTCAGGGAAAATTTTGGAGTTTGATTGGAACTTTTTATGGATTATCCTGTCAAAAGACGGAATAAAATATTTTACCCATGAAAACTTTAAAATCAAACCTGCTTATCCTGATCATAAGTTCATCCGTTTTGTCTGCACTCTGGTCTAACGGCCAGGAAGCAACAACCACATTCCAGACTATGGCTATCGCACACCTGGATGAAAAGATAGAACCCAACCAGAATATAGTATTCGCGTCTTCATTTCTTGCAGCCTGGAATGAACTGAAAGTTATTATCGGAGATGACATCTGCACAAAAGAACCTGTCTCCCTGGTTCCTCAGTTAAATAAACAAGCCGGACTGTTTCAGGGTTCGGATGATTTTGTTGCTCTTGCCGGTTTCGTTAAAGACGGTATAATTGAGCAAATTAACGGAGCACTTGAAGCAAAATACGGTTTTGTCAACCCATATTTGAAAAATTACAGCGACCGATACGATAATATCATTTGTTATGCAGGATTTCGTGAAAAAATAAGTTTCCGCCATCCCTTCCTGAAACACTCTTCTCCCTACCCTTTCTTTTATAATGGAAAATACGCGCATGTAAAATGCTTTGGAATCAGCAATGCCGACAGCATGCTGAAAGACCTGGAAAAAATATGCCGTCAGGTAGAAATCTATGACTATAAGGACTGCAACGATTTCATTGTCAAACTTAAAGGCAAAGCAACAGACAGTGAATTGATACTTGCAAAGATACCTCTTGGGAAAACAATGAACCAAACCATCAGGGACGTACAAAACAGAATTGCACATACACAGCCCCGGCAACTGACAGGAGGAGAATTATTGGTTATTCCCTGTATCAATCTTTTTACTGAGAATAATTTTGAAGAACTAACAGGGAAATACCTGGCAAATAAAGGCTTTGAACAATATTTTTTCGCGGTAGCAGGACAAACGTTAAATTTCAGTTTGGATGAAACCGGAGCCAGTACAATTTCGCAATCCGTGATTGTTTTAAAGAAAGGTCCGAATGAAGGGAAGTATATTTTCGACAGACCTTTTCTTGTATACATGAAAAAGAAAAACGCAGAGCTTCCATATTTCGCAGTTTGGATTTCCAATCCGGAATTCCTGGAAAAGTATTAATTTTAGGATCATTATACACCATCTATCAAAAATGCTCTGTTAGGGCTTTCAACCGCCCGGATTTAGCAAACCTGTCCGGATAGTTGAAGCAAAGCAAAAATTTATGGAACCGGATTCCGTATATATAAATGAATTCCTGAAAAACAAGAATCAAAAAGCCTTTACGGAGTTGATGAAACGTTATCAGGACAAAGTTTTCCGGTTTTGTGTTGCTTATTCAGGCAATAAGGCAGATGCAGAGGATCTCGCACAGGAAATATTTATAAAAGTTTTTCATAATCTGGGAAATTTTCGTTCAGAATCGCTTTTTGGAACATGGCTATACCGGATCATGATAAATCATTGCCATAATACATATAACTCAAAAAGGTTCAGGTTCAGAAAGCTAATTCAGGAAAACAGTACAATTCCTGACAAAGGTTCTGATGACCCGGAAAGTCTTGTAATAGCCAGGGAAAAAACAAAAATGATTTATGAAGGCCTCAGCCTTCTGGAGGGCAATCAAAGAAGCGTGCTGATCTTAAGAGACATAGACGGGTTAACCTATGAAGAGATTTCGGAATTGCTTCATTTGAAGTCAGGTACAGTAAAATCTACACTAGCCAGGGCCAGGATAAAAGTGGCCAATTATCTTAAAAGGAGGTTGTATTATGAATTGCCGTAAGATTAGCGGAATGTTATCGGAATTCCTGGACGGCAGCTTAACTCAGAAAGATCAGGATGCGGTCAGGAAACATCTTTCATCGTGCAGGAAATGCAGAGAAAACTGGAAGTACCTGCAACAATACCAGCAGGACATTGCGTCCTTGCCCCCGACAAAAGCACCGGATAACATGATAAATAAAGTACTGGATCGTATCAGCAAAGAAGATAGTTACTCACATCCACATATGCGGTCATTTCCTTTATGGCCGAAGGTTCTGATCACCGCGGCTATGTTAGCAGGGCTTGCCTATATACTCATCCCGGGTAAATATTATCTCCCCCTTAAGCCAGAGACAGAGATGCAAATCACATCCCCCAAAAAGGATAAAGGAACAAGGCATACAGAATCGGTTCCCGGCAAATCCGATTTACGCCTGGAGATACTGGAAGCATTAACCCACAAGCATGGCGGAAGAATTATTGAAACAGAACAAACACATCCTGAAGGATTGTTAAACGCTGTCATCCTGAAAATACCAACCAGTCAATACTATGCTTTTGCCGGGGATTACAACCAAATGCATTTCGGCGGACAATTGCCGGCTGAAAAAAGGTTTTCGATTTGGCCACGATATATCATAAAAATATACCTCCCATCTCACTCCTACCTCATAGAAGATTTTAATGATGATCATCAGGATGACATTCTTATATATGCAATGTCGGGAAAAGATAAGGATCGTGCCGC
>Ga0180009_10003837_pt1 | contig 16879 bp, 13 predicted proteins | sample OS_PC_MetaG_FD_123537 | JGI IMG/M metagenome (GOLD analysis project Ga0180009, IMG submission 123537) | Groundwater microbial communities from the Aspo Hard Rock Laboratory (HRL) deep subsurface site, Sweden - OS_PC_MetaG | ecosystem: Environmental > Aquatic > Deep subsurface > Groundwater...
CCAACTCATGATGAACATACGCATGGTCTTCGATTACTTCGGCATGACTGAGAACACCCGCCCAAACAAAACCAAAAACTAGAACCAATTTACCTTGGACCGGCCCCTCGTTCTTGACAACGCTGGGATAACATGTTAATTTTTAGCAAATTTATTCCTGCGAACCCTAGGGACCAGGAGGCGAATCGTGGCCGATGACACTGGTAAAAATGCTGCCGACGACTTTGACCTGGACGTGACCGCCCTGCTCGACCCTGATCTGGACGGGAGCAAGGACGACGATCTGGACTTCGACCTGGATGGCGTTCTGTCCGGAGCGGGGGATGACGACCTCGGGCTCGGTATGGACGACGACCTGGCCGGAATCGACGATCTGCTGGCGGACGAACCGGAGTCAGAGACCGCCTCGATGGCGGCTGGGAGCCCGGAAGTCGAGGAACTCGACGACCTGGATTTCGAACTCGACGAGACGCCCTATCAGTCCTCGCCGGAAACCGCTGCCGACCAGGGGGATGATTTCGACATCGACGACCTGTTGGCGGATGACGGGACTGATGAATTCGGGACGGACGAGGCGGAAGCGGCCGACGTCGACGCCGACATCGACTTCGAGTTGGTCGAGGTGGTTGAAGACGTGCCGGAGCAGCCGGCCCTGGCAGCCGACGCCGGAGTCGAGGCCGAAACGGAACTGGAAGAACCGATACCGGAAGCGGACGAGGAAGATTTCGATACCGGCATCGATGACCTGCTTCTGCCAGAGGAGGAACCGGAGACGGAACCGATCCCGGAGGCGGGTTTGAAGGGCACGGAGACCGTGATCGATTTCGAACCGTCGATCGGACTGCCTCCGGAAGTGGACGAAGCGCTCAAAACGGCCGACACTCCGCCCCCGGCCGCGGTCATCGAGGAACCGCCGGCCCAGACGCCGGTCCCCGCCGCGTCGCTGTCGGCCCTGGACGCGGACCGGATCGAGGCGCTGGTCGAAAAGACGATTCGCCAGGCCGTGGAAAAGACCCTGGAGCGAGTGTTACCGGGGCTTATCGAGGACGTGGTTTCCCGGGAGATCGAAAAACTTCTGGCCGAGGACGCCGAAGAGGAAGCATGACCCGCCGGTCGAGACCGCCGTTTTTTGTACCCCGCCCCGGTTGACGGGGCCGTTATCGATTCAAGGATGCATTCGAGGGGATCGACTCAGGATCGGTCCCCTTTTGTTTCCCTGGCCGTGTGGCCGGGTGGCTGCGGTGGGGACTTGCGGCCCGTTACCTTTTGGGATATCGTAGCCGGAATTTACACAACAGGACATTCGTTGATGGAGCAACCGATGACAAATATGAAACTGGCCAAGGCCTATGAGCCTCATGAAGTGGAAAACCGATGGTACCGGGAATGGGAGGAAGCCGGCTATTTTAAGGCCGACGTAGGCCGGGAGGCCCCTGCTTACTCGATCGTCATCCCCCCGCCCAACGTCACCGGCAACCTGCACATGGGCCACGCTTTGAACAATACCTTGCAGGACATTCTGATCCGCTACCATCGCATGAAGGGCGACAACACCCTCTGGGTGCCGGGGACGGACCACGCCGGAATTGCCACCCAGAACGTGGTCGAACGGCAACTGGCCGCCGAGGGCACGTCACGCGAGGAACTGGGGCGTGAACGGTTCGAGGCCCGGGTCTGGGAATGGAAGGAACAGTACGGCGGGCAGATTATCAACCAGCTCAAGCGTCTGGGCGCCTCCTGCGACTGGAGCCGGGAACGGTTCACCATGGACGAGGGCCTTTCCTCCGCGGTCAAGGAGGTCTTCGTCCGGCTTTACGGGGAAGGGCTGATCTACCGGGGCCATTACATCATCAACTGGTGTCCCCGATGCCGGACCGCTTTGGCGGACCTGGAAGTCGAACACGAAGAACTGACCGGCGCCTTGTACTACATCCGGTATCAGCTCGCCGAAGGCCAGGGACATGTGACCGTGGCCACCACCCGTCCCGAAACTCTGCTGGGGGACACGGCCGTGGCCGTCAACCCGGAGGACCGGCGTTTCAGCCAATATATCGGAAAGGAAGTCCTCCTGCCCGTCCTCGGCCGCCGGATTCCGGTGATCGGGGACCCGTACGTGGACGTCGAGTTCGGCACCGGGGCCTTGAAGATCACCCCGGCCCACGATCCCAACGACTTCGAGATCGGCCTCAAGCACGACCTTCCGGCAATCAAGTGCATCGACGACGACGGACGGATGAACGAGGAGGCCGGTCCGTATCAGGGGCAGGACCGGTTCGAGTGCCGCCGGAACATCGTGGCCGATCTCAAAAAGGCCGGGCTCCTGGAAAAGATCGAGGACTACGTCCACGGCGTGGGCCACTGCTACCGCTGCAAGACCGTGGTCGAGCCGAATCTGTCCAGACAGTGGTTCATCAAGATCAGGCCGCTGGCCGACAAGGCCTTGGCCGCGGTCGAGGATGGCCGGACCCGGATTATCCCCCAGAACTGGGAAAAGACGTATTTCGAATGGATGAACAACATTCGGGACTGGTGTATTTCCCGGCAGCTTTGGTGGGGACATCGCATTCCGGCCTATTACTGCCAGGACTGCGCCGAGGTCATGGTCGCGGGCCAGGCCCCTCAGACCTGCACCCAATGCGGAGGGGGCCGGATCGAGCAGGAGACCGACGTTCTGGACACCTGGTTTTCCTCGGCGCTCTGGCCTTTTTCCACCCTGGGCTGGCCCGAGCGGACCCCGGACCTGGAAAGGTACTACCCCACCAGTGTGCTGGTGACCGGCTTCGATATTCTTTTTTTCTGGGTGGCCCGCATGATGATGATGGGTCTCTGGTTCATGAAGGAAGTCCCGTTTCACGACGTGTACATCCATGCCCTGGTCCGTGACGCAGAGGGGCAGAAGATGTCCAAGTCCAAAGGCAACGTTATCGACCCCCTGGAGGTCATGGACCGGTTCGGCACGGATGCCTTCCGTTTCACCCTGACCGCCCTGGCCGCCCAGGGCCGGGATGTCAGGCTGTCGGACGAACGGATCGAGGGCTACCGGCACTTCGTCAACAAGCTCTGGAACGCGGCGCGTTTCACCTTGATGAACCTCGAGGATTTCCAATATGACGGGTTGGGACGCCCCGCCTTGAACGAGGACCTGCTGACCTTGGCCGACGCCTGGATATTGAGCCGGACCGGCGATATCGTCCGCCAGATCGAAAATCACCTGGACAACTATTATTTCGACCGGGCCGCCGGCGACCTGTACCAGTTCGTCTGGCATGAGTTCTGCGACTGGTACCTGGAACTGATCAAACCGGTCCTGTACGGCGATAACCCGGCCGCCCAGAGGCAGACCCGGGCCGTCCTGGGCCATGTGCTGACCGTAGTCCTGCGGGCCCTCCACCCCATCATGCCCTTCGTGACCGAGGAGATTTGGAGCAAGCTGCCCGGCCTCGATGGGAGTATCATGCTGGCGCGCTTCCCTTCGGACCAGGCCGACGGCCGGTCCGATGCCGGGGCCGAAGCCGGCATGAGCCTGATTCAGGGCGTGGTGACCGCGGTCAGAAACATCCGGGGCGAAATGAACGTGCCTCCGGCCAACAAGGTCGAGATCGTCATGATGGCCGATGACCCGCGGGAACGACGGGTCATAGATGACCATGCCGCCTACGTTCTGGCCCTGGTTCGCGGGGAATCCCTCGAAGTCACGCCGCCTCGGGAAAAACCCAAGGGCGTGGCCGCCCAGGTCTTCGGCGGCGTCGAGGTCCTGGTCAAGCTGGCCGGCCAGATCGATTTTGACGAGGAAATCCGGCGTCTCGACAAGGAACTGGAAAAAGTGGAAAAGGAGATCGTTCGTTCCAACAAGAAGCTGGCCAACCAGGACTTTCTGGCCAAGGCCCCGGCTCAGATCGTGAACAAGGAAAAGGAACGGGTAGCCGGGCTGGTCGCCCGCCAGGAAAAGCTGGCCCTGAATCTGGCCCGGGTCCGGGAGCTGAAAGAGTGATCCCCGTTGACAGACTGAGTTTCGAACCCGTCGTCCGCCAGGCCCTGGCCGAGGACGTCGGGTCCGGAGACCTGACCACCGCCCTGACCGTGGACCCGGACGTCCGGGCCCGAGCCGAAATCATCTCCAGACAGGCCTTGGTCCTGTCCGGCCTGGGACCGGCCCGGCTCACCTTTGAGCTCGTCGATCCCTCCGTCCGGTTCGACGCGCTGGTTCCGGAAGGCGCGAGGGCCGTCTCGGGCCAGGTCCTGGTCGAAATCCAGGGCGCGGCGGCCTCGATCCTGACCGCCGAACGGGTGGCCCTCAACTATATGATGCGTCTGTCCGGGGTGGCCACGCTGACGGCCCGTTTCGTGGAGGCGGTCCGGGGGACCCGGGCCCGGATTGTGGATACCCGCAAGACGACCCCCGGCCTGCGGGCTCTCGAGAAGGCCGCCGTCCGGGCCGGTGGAGGGGCCAATCACCGTTTCGGCCTGTATGACGGCGTTTTGATCAAGGACAACCACATCGCCGCGGCCGGCTCCATTACCGCGGCGGTCAGTCGGGCCAAGGGCCGGGCCCCGCATACCTTGAAGATCGAGGTGGAAGTGGAAGACCTGGGCGGACTGGAAGAGGCTATCCAGGCCGGCGCCGATATCGTGCTCCTGGACAATATGACTCCCGGCCAGCTCGCGGAAGCCGTCCGGCTGGCCCGGGGGCGGGTCGTTCTGGAAGCATCCGGAGGCGTGAACCTGGAGACCGTGGCCGAAGTGGCCGCTTCGGGCGTCGACGTCATTTCCATCGGCGCCCTGACCCACTCCGCCCCGGCGGTGGACCTGAGCCTGCGTTTCCTGTAATCCGGGCAGCCCGCTATTTTTTCCCCAACTCAGCCGACCGGGCCGTCGCCGCGCCCACGGCGTCCATGACCAGGGCGCGGAAACCGCCCTTTTCCAGGGCATACAGCCCGGCCGCCGTCGTGCCGCCCGGAGACGTGACCATATCCTTCAAGGCTCCGGTGTGGCGGTCCGAATCCAGGGCCAGCCTGGCCGCCCCCAGAACCGTCTGGGCCGCCAGTTTTTTGGCCTGGTCATGGGGCAGACCCTGGCGCACCGCACCATCGGCCAGGGCTTCGAGCAGGACGAAGACGTAAGCCGGACCGCTGCCGGACAGGCCGGTGACCACGTCCATGTATTTTTCCTCGACGACCACGGCCAGACCAACCGACTCGAACAGGGCCCGGGCTCGGGCCATGTGCGTCTCATTGGCATAGGCGCCGGGCGCCAGAGCGGCCGCGCCGGCCAGGACCAGGGCCGGCGTGTTGGGCATGACCCGGATGACCGGAACCGGAGAGACCAGGGACTGCTGAATCCGGTCCAGGGTGACCCCGGCCATGATCGAGACCAGGAGGTGATCCGGGGTAGCCAGGTCCCGAACCTCATCGAGAACCAGGTCCGCGTTCTGGGGCTTGATCGCCAGAACGACCAGGCCGGCCTCCTTGAGCACGGCCTCGTTTCCATCGACCCGGACAATCCCATACTGTTCGTGCAGATAATCGCAACGGGCCGGCAAAGGGTCGGAAACAACAATCTCCTCCGCCCGGGCCAACCCGCTTGAAATCAACCCCCGGATCATGGCTTCGCCCATGTTCCCGCCGCCAATAAAACCAAATTTTTCCGCCATGTCGATCACGCCTCCCTGTATCCCTTGCGGCCTAGCGCTCAATCGAATTGTTTAAATTCAGTCATATATCATGAGGACCGTTGGGGCGAAACCGAAATCCGCCCCCGGCCCCGACACCCGTTGACCCCTCACTGCCGCTCTGGTAGGATGAAAATCCATGGGGGGAGGCCATGTCCATCCGCTATCTGGCCCTGGAACTGTACCGTCTGGAAAAAGACCTGGAAGCCCTGCGTAAAAGACTGGCTTCGGCGTCGCTCGAAGAGAGGGCGGAGCTCGATCAGCAGATCAAACAGCTCACTGCCGAGCGGGACCGGCAACGGGCCATGCTGGAAGCCAAAAAGGAACCGCCGCCCTATCGGCGGTCCTTCCGCTGAACAACCGACATGGCGGCGTTCGGGCCGAGCGGCCCGCCTATTTCCGAAAGATCATGCTCATTTCCCAGCGGGCGGGTTTCACGTCCACGTTTTTCACTTCCGTAATCTGGACGTCGTGACTGTCGTCCATGACGGTCATGCCCGCCCTCGGCCCCTTGATCACCGTCCCGGCGCGTATAACGCGTCGGACCTTCAACACGGGCACGCTGGCTTCCGATTGGGACCAATCCAGCAAACCCTCGATTTCCTCGTTCAGGCCCTCGATGGCCTGGGCCAGGGCCTCGGCCTCCCCACGGTAGCCCTCCATTTTTTCCCGATAGGGGTCCAGCTTTTCCCCAAGACGTCGAATTTCGCCATCCGTTTCAGCGACCGATGAGTTCATGTACTCCAAGGCGCCTTCGACTTTTTCAAGCTGGGCGCCGTCGTTCTGGACCGCCAGGAATTCCGCCGTCTGTCGAAGGGTCTCCTGCTTGCCCCGGGCCGTTTCAGCCGCCTCGGTCAATTCCTTGAGTCGGGCTTCCAGCTTGTCCAGTTGGGGCTGGTAGTCGTTCATGATTTCCAGGAGCCGTTTTCTTTTGGCGTCGTGTTGGGCGATCCGGACCTTGAACACCTCGATTTCCTTCTGGATTCGGATATCCACGCCCACGGTCAGCCGGTTGGGGCTGGAACCGTCCGATCCGACCTCGACGGCCTCGATCCCCTTTTTCGCCGTGATGTCCGAATCGATGATCTTGCCCCGTTCGACAATACACACCCCGCTGGTCTCGATGTGCGAATGAAATATCTCCTTTTCGGCGACCACGTCCCCATAAGTCTGGATGTTCGCTTCGTGAATGAAGCGGGCCCGTACGTTGCCGCCGGCCTTGATCCGGCCGCCGATTATGCCCCCGAAGACGATGACGTCGCCTTCAATGTCGATTCGGGCGCCCAGGATTTCGTTGGCCTGAAGACTGCCGCCCTTGACCCGGTATCCGTCCTGGACCGAGCCTCCGACCTCGATGTGGCCGCTGAAATCGACATGTCCGGTTTCAATGCCCACGTCATGGGCAATGTTGAGATTGGGGTGGACGAACAGCCGCCCGTCGGCCGAGATTTCGGGCCGGCCGTCGATCCGGGCGTAGGCCTTGGTGCCGTCTTCGGACCTCGACGCACCCTGGCCGCAACGGAGGGCGACCGATTTCGGCTTCGGCGCCGGAATCGATTTGCCGTACACGTCCGTTCCGGACGTGCCGCTGGTCCCGGGCAGCCTTTCCGCGATCAGGTCCTCGGCCTTGACCTGGGGAATCTGACCCCGTTCCCTGAAATCGATCCCTCCGCCTTCCTTGAGCGCGCCGATCCGGAAGGGGTCGGTTTCAAAATAATATTTGATCCCCGGATCACGCCCCGGGGCCGACGGCTGTCCCTCCGCCACCAGCAGGGGGGCTTCGGGAAAGGGGTCGGAGGACAGATAGTGTTCGATGACCTCGTCCTCGATCAGACCGAAGACGACGCCCGCGTACTTGAGCATGCTCTTGATGTCGGAAACCGTGGTCTTTTCAGGCTTTGGGACCTTGGGGTAGATGTGGGCCTCGATGTGGTCCCCTGAAACCGTCAGCCCGAATTCCCCCCCGGTATCCTGCGCTTCTTTTGGCGGGGGCGGGGCCGGAGCAGCGTTCTTGATGCGTTTCTGTGTCTCCAGAATGCCATCTCGCTGCGGGGCCGTGATCAGACCCAGATTGACCAGAATGTCGCCAATCAGGGCCACGGCCTGGGTCTGGGAAAAAATCCGCTTCTGCTCGGCCAGGGCTCGATCGACATCAGTCTGTTCGACCATGCCCAGGCGGACCGCCATCTGGCCGAACAGGACGTCAAGGGCCTGGGTCTCCGACAGCTCGCGCACGGACAACAGGTAGTTGTACTGATTTTCAGTGATCAGCCCGTCGGTCAGGAAGAAGTCCCGGGCCTCGGTCTCGGGATCGATCCCCTCACTCGTTCGAGGATATCGGCTCAAGGCGGACTCGAAAGCATTCTGGGCGATGAAACCGATTCTCACCGCCAGACGGCCCAATAACATCAGGCGGTCGACCTGACGGACGTTCTTGCCCGGGCTCTGCCCGGTCGGGGGGCGGGTTCCCGGCTTGGCGTCGAACCGGATCAGGAATTCGGCCCCGCATTTCTTGCATTGAACGGCGCGCCCCTCGTACTGCTCCGGGATCATATAAGGCGCTTGGCACGAGGGACAACGGGTTGCCTTTTTGACAACGACCATGCTTTGCCACCGAATTGTATTGTCCAAGGGAGCGGGCAGCGGAAAGATCGTCGGCGATTTCCTAGGACTCGATTTATAATATATGCTAAGGTCGGGTTCAGGCAAGCATAAAGCTTTTTTTTCGATCGGACGGAAGAGGAATTTCCGTTTATTCATGGGGGCGGCGGTTTTCCCTGGGACGGGGGAATGCCTGGCCGTTGCCGGAGCGAGGAGATCAGGTCTGGTAATGATGAGAAGGAACATCGGTTTCCGGGAGGCCCTGGACCTGGTCCTCGAGCACGTTCCCACCTGCGGATCGGAAGAGGAACAATTGATCGGCCTGAGCGGCCGGGTGCTGGCCGAAGACGTTCTGGCCCGGGTGGACAGCCCCTTGCTTGACGTTTCCCTCAAGGACGGCTACGCGGTCCGCTCGGAGGATGTAGCCGTCGCCGGCCCGGATCGGCCCGTTGCCCTGGAACTGATCCGTTGCCAGGTCGCGGGCGATCTGCCCGGCGGAAAGCTCGCCGCCGGGCAGGCCGTGCGTGTGACGACCGGTGCTCCGCTGCCCCCTGGCGCCGAAGCCGTGTTGGCCGGCGAGTTCGCACGGGAACGGAACGGCGTTGTCACCTGCCACCGGGACGCGGGGCCGGGCCGCAACGTCCTGGCCGGGGGGACGGACGTCAAGGCCGGGCAGGTCGTGGCCCGCCGGGGCGAGCGGCTGCATCCGGCCTCGATCGGACTGTTGGCCGCGGCCGGATTGGACCGGGTCCGGGTGACCGGGCTGCCCCGCGTTCAGGTTATCGGGACCGGAGACGAGGTCGTGTTCCCGGGACGACCGTTGCCTCCGGGCAAGCTGTATGCCAGCAACATCGTCGAAACGGCGGCCTGGCTGAATCATTTCGGCCTGACCGCCTGCCGGGTCTCGACCGTGCCGGATCGGCTCGAAACGATCCGGGCGGCCGTCGAGGAGGATTTCGAAAATACAGACGTTTTTCTGAGCAGCGGCGGAGCCTGGAGCAGCGAACGGGACCTGGTAGTCAAGCTGCTCGACAGCCTGGGCTGGACGGGCATCTTTCACCGAGTGCGTCTTGGGCCGGGTAAAGCAGCCGGTTTCGGCCTGCTGCAAGGCCGGCCGTTTTTCATCCTGCCAGGCGGTCCGCCTTCCCACGAAGCCGCCTTTCTCCTGTTGGCCCTGCCCGGTCTGCTGGCCATGACCGGTCGACGGGGGCCGGTCTTCCCTCGTTTACCGGCCCGGTTGGCCGAAGATGTCGAGGGGCAGGCCGACTGGACCCAGGTCGTGCACGCCAAGGTCGAAGCCGGGCCGGACGGACTGGTGGCACGGCCGGTCAAGGCCGCCAGCCGCCTGTCATCCATGGCTGGAAAAAACGCGTTGTTTCTGTTGCCGGAAGGGAACATCCGGCTCGCTGCCGGCTGTGTCGTCGAAGTCGAGTTTTTGGGCCGCCGGACGGAACTGGACTCCCCGCTTTCCCCGCTCTGAGAAGCCGACCCGGACGCCGGTTCTCAGGCCGGACAGAAACGCGCCTTTAAAAAGGAGGCCAGGGCAACGGTATCTTCCAGCCCGAAGCGGGGCACCCCGAGGTCGATATCCGCATCCGAAACCAGGGCCACCAGTTGCTCATCGTCACGACAGAGCGGCTCCGGGTGGGCTTCGGGCCGGTAAATTTCAACCTTGGGCTTGCTCTCCCGCTTGTACCCTTCGGTCAGGACCAGGTCCATACCGTCAAAATAAGGCAGCAGTTCGTCCAGCGTCTGGTCGTGGGGCGTGTCCTTGACCAGGGCCAGCTTGCGCGGCGATGATATAAGGGTCGCCCGGGCCCCGGCCTGCTTGTGGCGATAGCTGTCCTTGCCCGGGTGGTCGATGTCGAATCCGTGAACGTCGTGTTTGATCGTGCCCACGACCAGGCCGAGCCCGGACAGTTCGGGCAGCAGCTTTTCGATCAATGTCGTTTTGCCGGCATCCGATTTGCCGACGATACAAACAAGGGGCGGCGATTTTTTCATCAAAAGGTATCCTCAATCGTCCAGGGGATGTGCGGCGGCCCGAATCAACCCTCCCACTGCCAGAGCAGTTCTCCGGTCTGGCCTGTGCCGTAACCGCCCAGCCCATCGACGGTGGTCTTGAAAACGTCTGAACGAACGACATCCAGCATGGCTTGAATTTTGGGGTCCTCCCAATGGGATTCCGGGATGACCAGGTCATAACGCTCCGTGGTCACCGGCACAAAGTTCAGACCCAGGGCCTTGGCCGAGGCCTGGATGGCCAGGCCGACGTCAGCCCGTCCGGACAGGACGGCCGCGGCCACGGCCATATGGGTGAACTCTTCGTTCTCGTAGCCCGAGATGCCGTCAGGAGCCAGGCCGAGCAACTGGAGATTGTAGTCAAGCAGGATGCGGGTCCCCGAGCCCCCCTGGCGGTTGATGAATGTGACCCCTTCATGGTAAAGATCGCCGAACGTCCGGATGCCCTTGGGATTTCCCGGCAACACCAGGAAACCTTGCTCCCGGGTGACCAGATTGACCAGTCGGACTGGGAAGCCGGCCAGGTGCTGGCGGATGTAACTCAGGTTGTACTCCCCGGTTTCGGTATCCAGCAGATGACTGCCGGCCAGATGGGAGAACCCGCGCTTGAGGGTCAACAGGCCGCCCAGACTCCCCACGTTGCCCGAGGACAGCGTCAGGTCGGGGTTTCTCCGCCGCAGCAGGTCGCCCAGGACATCCAGCGTGTTGTCGTGGCTGCCGATGACCACGATCGTGCCGTCCAACTCCTCCGGGGTGCGCAGCAGTTCGGCCCGGGCCGTCTCCTCCCGGCCGATCCCTTCGCTTTCGGCCGGAACACGGACGATGCCGTCGGCCCGGGTCAGGGTCGTGATGGACCCGGCGCCGCGAGGCAGGGGCACGGCCACGACCCGCTGGCCGATGCGGCCGAGTTTGACGCGAAGAAACTCCTCGAGACCCAGTTTGGAAGGCAACGGCTGGGAAGGGATCACTTCGACTTCCGGCCGTCGGGGCGGAGCCAGGCCCTGGAGCCGGCACAACAAGGGCTGGGCGAACTGTTCGAAGGAGATGACCGCCGAAACCGGGTAGCCGGGGTTGCCGATGACCGGCTTGTCCTGGACGCATCCGAGAATGGTGGGTTTGCCGGGCATGATGGTCACGCCGTGAACCAGCACCTCGCCCAGCGCCTCGATGGCCGTGGCCGTGTAATCCTCGCTCCCGGCCGAAGAGCCCGCGTTGATGATGATCAGGTCCGCGTCCCCGGCGGCCGCTTGTCTCAGGGCTTCCAGGATGGCCGGGTAGTCGTCCGGGACCATGTCCCAAACCCGGGCTTCAGCGCCGGCCTGATGGGCCAGGGCCCGGAGGATGATCGAGTTGAATTCCAGAACCTGTCCGGGTTTCAGGTCCGTCTCCCCGGCCGTTTTCAGGTCCACCAGTTCCGAACCGGTGGGGATCACCACGACTCGGGGCCGCCTCCAGACCGGAACCTCGAAGACGCCGCCGGCGGCCAGGGCGCCCATTTCGTACGGCCCGAGTCGGCAGCCTTGCGGCAGGATCATTTCCGTGGCCACGATGTCTTCGCCCACCTTGCGCACATGCTGCCAGGGGTAGGCGGCCGATTCGATCCGGACCCGGCCCTCCTCCTCTTCCACGACCTGTTCGATCATGATCACCGCGTCGGTCCCGGCGGGCAAGGCGTGACCCGTGTTGACGAAAAAAGCCTCCCGGCCGACGGTCAGGGTCCGGGGCTGGTCCGGCGAAGCACCATACGTGGACTCGGCCCGGACCGCGATGCCGTCCATGGCAGCCGCGTGGTAGCTCGGCGAGGAAAAGCGGGCGAAGACGGGTTCGGCCGTCACCCGGCCCAGGACCTCGGTCACCGGCACGGCCTCCCGGCCCAGGACCCGGCCCAGGACCCGGCCTTGGAGACGGTCCTGAAAGATGGCCTGGGCTTCGGCCAGGCTTTTCAACTTAAGATAGACATGACGCTCGAACGTCGCTTTTTGACTCAAGGTCGGTCCTCCCGGAAGCGAACCGAGGTTCGCCCAGCTAAAGGCCCTGTCAAGGAACCGGCCCGCAAACGGGTCGGTGTCAATCGAAGAGCCGTACCTCGACTTCGGCCCCCTTGGGCATGCCTTCGTCGTTAAGTGGAATGCAGACCAGGCCGTCGGCCCGGACCATGGTCGAGATCAGCCCGGACTTGCCCAGCACGGGGTGGGCCGTCAAACCGGAGTCCGGGCCGGCCTCGATCCGGACCCGGATGTAGTCCTGCCGGCCGTGAACCGACGGGACGTTGCGGGACATGACCGCGCGCACGGTGCGCCCCCAGACCGGCCTTGACTCGGATTCGCCGGACAGCCGAAGCAGGAGGGGGCGGAGAAAGAGGTCGGCCGTAATCATGGCGCTGACCGTGTGCCCCGGCAGGCCCCACAGGGATTTGTCTCCGACCCGGGCCATGATGGTCGGTTTGCCCGGGGAGACCGAGACGCCGTGGACCAGGATTTTCGATCCCTCGAAACCTCTGAAAACTTCAACGGTATAATCGCGGACGCCCACGGAACTCCCCCCGGAGATCGCGACCACGTCGGCCGTTTGCATGGCCTGTGACACCGCGGAGTGTATATCGTCCGGTTCGTCCCGGACCAGTCCCAGCGATACGGACTCGGCTCCGAACAATTCCACCAGGGCGCCCAGAGTGTAGGTGTTCACGTCCCGGACCTGGCCCGGACCCGGCTCCGAACCGACCGGAACGACCTCGTTGCCCGTGGAAATGACGGCCACCCGGGGGCGGCGGGTCGCCAGGAGACTTTCCCGGCCCAGGGCGGCCAGCAGGCCCATGTCCTGAGGTCTGAGGCGGCGTCCCTTTGGGAGAAGCATGTCCCCTCGCCTGACATCCTCCCCCCGGCGAATGACGTATTCGTACGGCGCCACCGGACGGGCCAGTTCAACCGTCGACTCATCCACCCGCCGGGCGTACTCCACCGGAACCACGGCGTTTGCGCCGGGCGGCATCATGCCGCCGGTCCAGATCAGGGCCGTCCGGCCCGGACCCACCTCGCAGGACGGCTCCCGCCCCATGACGATCTCACCAACCACCGTGAACAGCGCGGGCAGGCTCTCGTTCGCCCCGAACGTGTCCCGGGCCCGGACGGCATACCCGTCCATGGTCGAGCGGTCGAACTGGGGAACGTCCTCCCCGGCCAGAACGTCCTCGGCCAGGACGCGGCCCGAGGCCCGGGCCAGACTCACGGTCTCGGCGGGCAGGACGGGGAAGTCGGCCACCAGGCCCAAGACCTCATCGACGGTCTTGACTGTAAAAAAATGATCCATTAAACCCCCGGGGCCGGCCAAGGCCAGCGAGGCGAATTATGTCATAAAAGACAAGGTGGTGTAAAGCACTTGCGGCCAGACCCGGCTTTGGATCGGCCTGCATCGGGTAGACCGGTGCAGTCTGACGGGGGACGGGGTTTTGCCGACCGGGTTGCCTTGGCCGGGCCGGGGAGGGGAGACGGTCGAATTCTGTCAAGGAAGATATATTTAACATATTCAAATTATTGCAAAAAATATCTTGACACCTGAGCGGCCCGGTCTAAGATTAAAAACATAAGGCGGGTATCAGACCATAAGGAGGCACGATATGTTTAAAATCCTGCGCGTGGATATGGCCGGCCAGAAGGCCGTCTTCGAGGACATCCCGGAAGCCTATCAGGGGCTGGGAGGTCGAGGCCTGACCTCGGCCGTCGTGGCCGCCGAGGTGGACCCGACCTGTCATCCTCTCAGTCCGGTCAACAAGCTGGTCCTGGCCCCCGGGCTGCTGGCCGCGACCAACTGCGCCAATTCCGGAAGGATTTCGGTGGGCGGCAAGAGTCCTCTGACCGGGACGATCAAGGAGGCCAACTCCGGCGGACAGCTCGGCCAGTATCTGGGTCGGCTGGGCATTCAGGCGATCATCGTCGAGGGGCAACCTCCGGCGGGCAAGTTGTTCAAGCTCGTCATCGGCAAGGACAAGGCCGAACTGGTGGACGCCAAAGAACTCAAGGGGCTGGGCAACTATGATTCGGTGGCCAAGCTCAAGGAAACCCACGGGGACAAAGTCGGTTACTGCACCATTGGCCAGGCCGGCGAGTGGAAGCTGGCCGCGGCCAGCGTGGCCTTCACGGACATGGAACTCCGTCCCACAAGGCATGCCGGACGGGGAGGTTTGGGCGCTCTGATGGGTTCGAAGGGACTCAAGGCCATCGTCGTCGATCCGTCCGGCGGCGAGATGGCCCCGCTCAAGGACGCGGAGGCCTTCAAGGATGCGGCCAAGCGCTTCGCCAAGGCCCTGACCGATCATCCGGTGACCAGCGGCGGTCTGCCCACGTATGGCACGGACGTCCTGATCAACATCATCAACGAGGCCGGGGCCCTGCCCACCCGCAATTTTTCCAGGGGGCGCTTTGAAGGCGCGGAAAAGGTGGGCGGTGAAACGCTCAATGAAATCACGGTCAAGCGAGGGGGCAATCCGACCCACGGTTGCATGTCCGGCTGCATCATCCGGTGTTCCGGGATTTTTCTGGGACCGGACGGGGCTTATGTATCCAAATGGCCGGAATACGAGACGGTCTGGGCCTGGGGGCCCAACTGCGAGATCGACGATCTGGACGCCATCGCCCGGATCGACCGCATGTGCGACGACTTCGGCCTGGACACCATTGAAATGGGCTGCGCCATGGCCGTGGCCATGGAAGGCGGCCTGGTGGAATTCGGCGACGTCCGGGGCGCGGAGCGGCTGCTCATGGAAGTCGGGACCGGGACGCCGGCGGGCCGTATCCTGGGCTCGGGCACCGCGGCGATCGGCGAGGTCCTGGGAGTGTCCCGCATTCCCGTGGTCAAGGGCCAGTCCCTTCCGGCCTATGATCCCCGCGCGGTTAAGGGCATGGGCGTGACCTACGCCACCTCGACCATGGGCGCAGACCACACGGCCGGATATGCCACCGGGGCCAATATCATGAAGGTGGGCGGTTATGTGGACCCGCTCAAACCGGAGGGCCAGGTCGAACTGTCCCGCAATCTCCAGGCGGCGACGGCCGCGGTGGACACGGCCGGCCTTTGCCTCTTCGTGGCCTTCCCGGTCCTGGACATACCCGACGCCCTGGTGGCCATCGTGGATATGCTCAACGCCAAGTACGGCCTGTCTCTAACCACGGACGACGTCGGCGCCCTGGGACAGCGGGTATTGAACATCGAAAAGGACTTCAACCTTCGGGCGGGTTTCTCGGCCGGGGCCGATCGGCTGCCCGACTTTTTCAGGCGGGAGGCCCTGCCGCCGCACAACGTGGTCTTCGACGTCTCCGACGAGGAACTGGACACGACCCTGAAGTTCTAACCACCGCGCCTGGATGCCGGGCGCGTAACGAGGGCCGGGGGCGTGGCGCCCCCGGTCCGCTTATGACCCATGATGGAAATTACGATTAAACTGGGCGGGCCGTTGAGAAAAAAGGTCCAGGGCCACGAGCGGGGGGAGATGACCCTGTCTCTTCCGGAGGGGGCCCTGATTTCCGAGGCTCTGACTCGGCTGGAACTCGAACCGGACGAAGTCCGGGTGGTCATGAAAAACGGTCTGGCCATTCACGCCGATGAGCCCCTGGCCCCGGGCGACAGGCTGGGGCTTTTTCCCCGGGAACTGGCCTACAACACCATGACGGCCATTTCCTTCTTCAATCCGTTGGCCAGGAAAAAGCAGACGCAGGATTAGTCCGCCGGAAGACCCGGGCCGCCGATCCGGGGCCGGGCCTTGCCGGTCAGGCCTTGGAGAGTTGTTCGATCAGGGGCGCCAAATCCCCCGGGGACTCGGCCAGGGCCTCGGGGTTTTCCTTTTCCAGGGCCTGGCGCGAGTTGAAACCCCAGGAAACGGCCAGGACCCGCAGCCCGGCCCGGTGGGCCGCCTGGACGTCCCGCACTTCGTCACAGACATAAATCGCCCGGTCTGGTCCAAGGCCGTGTTTTTTTAACACGGATTTTAATACCGAATGTTTCCCGAAAACGCGGCCGGCCGTGTAAATGAAGTCGAACCGCTCCAGGTCCCGGGCCCGGAGAAATTTATCCAGATTGGCCCGATCGTTGGAGGAAACGATGCCCAGGATATGGCCTCGGGACTTCAACTCGGCCAAGGCTTCCCGGATGCCGGGGAAGCAGTCCAGACGGTCGATATGTTCGTGCAGTTCCCGGTGCAGCCGTCTGACCACGGAGGGCAGCCTCCAGCGGGACAGCCCGAGATACTTCATGACCCGCCCCGGATTTTCATGGCGCAGCCGGTTGACCTCCCCGGTGGTTATGGACCGCAAGCCGTAGGAGGGGGCTACTTGGTTCCAGGCCCGGGCGTAGGCCGACATGGTGTCGGCCACGGTGCCGTCGAAATCAAAGATGGGGGTCAGCAGGGGCATGGGGATGATTCCTCGGATCGGACCATAACACAGGCCCCGGGAAGGGTCAATGACCCGCCGCGGACCCCAGCAATTCTCGGCGAAGTGGGAGATGGCATATTTTGTGTGTCCTGTCGGGCCAGGCCGCCAGGGAAGTTGGCCAAGGAAGTGGTTTCGCAAGTTGGAGTCAGAGAAGAAGGCCTGTGAG
>Ga0180009_10003838_pt1 | contig 16868 bp, 18 predicted proteins | sample OS_PC_MetaG_FD_123537 | JGI IMG/M metagenome (GOLD analysis project Ga0180009, IMG submission 123537) | Groundwater microbial communities from the Aspo Hard Rock Laboratory (HRL) deep subsurface site, Sweden - OS_PC_MetaG | ecosystem: Environmental > Aquatic > Deep subsurface > Groundwater...
CTTTGGGGCGTATATCCAGTGAATAGCTTTCCAACGGGCCTACAGCCCGCCTCAATTCTCAAACAACAACCGAAAAATGACCGGTTGTTGCTTAAAAGTTACTAAAAATAAATGAAGGTACACATAACCAGTACATGTCCCCCAATTTATTTTCATGCTTCGTTGTGCTCCGCCCCGGGGCATAGTGGTTGGTCAGCTTGTTAACACAGACTGTCGTTTTCAATTGCATGCCGCAGGTATTTCAGCTCGGCCTGACCCCCATGTGTCTAAGACCATCCTATCAAACAACAGCTGTCAAAGATACACTGAATCGAGAATTTGTGGTGTGACCCATACCCGATTGAAGTGGGACAGCGGAAGTGGACGCCTCGTCAAATTCGCCCTGATAGTAGACTTATGACGTGGCCAATGACGCAAAAAAAGGATTCAAAACAGTTCAAGACTGACACAGGCAAACTGAAAACCGAGCAGGGTTGCAAGGTCTCAGGGGTGGCAAGAAGTCCGGGAATCCATGAAGCCCCTGAGACGATGGAAAAACCAGCAGATCACGGATGATGGACAGGTCTTTCCGGGACATGGTAAAATCAGCTTCAAAGAAGAGGAACCCATCAGGCTCCGCAAGGAAGTCAAAAAACTGACGCCCAAATACGGTGTTGGGCCACTGGACGTTTTTCACCCGCCAAATTTGCTGGACGCAGGAATCAATTTTGCGGTACCAATCACAGAAAACTCTTTTTATACTATCCGAGGCAATGCGCTAGCCATGAACTCTCTCATAAACCAGAGCACCATCAGTCAATTGTATTCAACTGCAGAATCATGGGTTCAGACACAGATTTTATCCGGGGATAATCTCGTGCAGATAGCAGCGCTGCTGCTGATCCGACTGATTGGATCCCTGATAGGAAACCCCTTAAAGCGGTTTTTAACCATTCGCCTTGACCAGCGCGGGTTTCAAAATGCATTGTTGCTGAGTTTTATCCGCCGCCTGTTGAAACAGCTACCTTTGATTTTAAGTGTCATCCTGCTATGGATTGCAGTTCAGGTTTTCAGTGAGATCGGCCAGACAACTTTTTTCATGACGCTGGTTTTGAATCTTTCAGCGGCCTGGATCGTTGTTCAACTGGCGGCTTCAGTGATTCTTGACCGCCACTGGTCCCGGATGGTGGGCGTTATCGTGTGGACGATTGCAGCCCTGAACATTATTGGTGTTTTCGGATCGGTTTCCGGATTTTTGGGGAGCACCGGTTTTTCAATCGGTCAAACAAAGCTTTCCCTGTCATCCGTGCTTCAGTCCATCATCCTCGCAGTCGTTCTCCTGAAAACGGTCAACTGGCTCAGCAACTATTTTGAACAGCGGCTCAACAGCGTACCTGGACTGAATTCATCCACCCGGTTGATGTTAACCAAGGTCACGCATGTCACAATGATCATGCTGGTGGGACTCATCGTGCTGAATACGGTCGGTATCGATTTCTCGTCGCTTGCCATTTTCAGTGGCGCAATCGGAGTGGGTGTCGGATTCGGCCTGCAGAAGGTCGTGGGGAATTATATCAGCGGTCTCATCCTACTTTCTGATAAATCGGTCAAACCGGGAGATGTCATCCAGTTGGCGGACGCTTTCGGCTATGTCCGGTTTATGGGGGGGCGATACGTTTCCGTCGTCACCCGGGATGAAAAAGAATACCTGATTCCCAACGAAGACCTGATCACGCAGCAGGTGATCAACTGGTCCTATTCAAACAACATCGTTCGCCAGAAAGTTGAATTTGGGACCTCCTATGGTGCGGACCCCCACCAGGTGATCTCACTTGTCCTGGATTCCTTAAAACATGTCGACCGGATTCTTGATGACCCGAAACCCGTGTGTCTCTTGAAGGGATTCGGTGACAGTTCGGTTGATTTTGAACTTCGTTTCTGGATCAACGACCCGCAAAACGGGGTATCCAATGTCAGCAGCGAAGTATTGCTCAATATCTGGGACGTTTTCAAAAAACACCATATCGAAATTCCGTTTCCGCAGCGCGATCTGCACTTTAAGTCCTGAAACAGGAATACCGGCTATCTGCAGTGTTTTGGCAGGAAAACAGGAACGAAATCAGAAAGTGCTATATAAAATCTGCTGCAATATCTTCTGACAGTAAATTCTGTTTCCATTCTTAATACACTATCTGTCCTGCTTCGACTCATACCAGTCCCGTTGCCAGGAGTACAGCTTCGTCTTTTTCCGCAAGTTTGGGAAAGCCGTGACGGTTCAGTAGAAATTGTGTATCGGCTGTGGCGTTTGCGTGCACAGGTGCAAGGCAAAGGCGATCATTCTGCAACACAGGGAAGCGGTCACCCGCCGCCCGCGATAGTCAGGGACATGGTCAATGAAAACGCTATGGCGGTGCAGACTGCCAAAGGGATGATGAAAAAGCAGAATTGAACCTCGCTACCCAGTATGGGAGCCCGGATGGATAGATTTGGAAAACAGGATGTTTCCCAGTAACTCCAGTGATGAATTCGTTCGATGCTGCAGGTTTCGCATTTCATGTTTTCAATCTTGATCCACTCGACACAATGGGCAGCTGAACGGATACTAGCAACGATGTGCGGATTCACAAGCGGTTTTTCAATTTATCCTTCTTTGAACTGCTCTTTTAACAGCAATTTGCGGATTTTTCCCGTATAGTTGCGGGGGATGGTTTCCACGATCTTGAGGGATTTAGGGATTTTATACCCGGCGATTTTCCCCCGGCACACCGCTTTTACTTCTTGCAAGCTCAGGGTATGTCCCTCTTTGAGAATGACCACCGCCGTCACTTTTTCGCCCCATCCGCCCTCATCGGGTAGCCCGATGACCGTCAACTCGGCAATAGACGGATGTGTTCTCAACACATCCTCGACTTCACGGGGGTAAACATTTTCCCCACCGGTCTTGATCAGCTCTTTTTTACGGTCGATGAAATAGACAAATCCCTCCTCGTCCACTCTACCCAAGTCGCCCGTGTGCAGCCATTCGCGGCTATAGAGGGCCTGGCTTGCGGCATCGTTTTTCCAGTACCCGGGAACGCAGGTCCTGGAGCGGATCATGATCTCACCCACCTCTCCGGTCGGACGGATGTTGTTCTCATCATCCCAGATCTCCAGTTCGATCCCTGCCATGGGTTTGCCACAGGAGTCGGGTCGTGAAAAATAGTCCTTGCCCGTAATCAGGGTCGCGGGTCCGGTCACTTCGGTTTGGCCGTAAACGCCCATGTAGTTACAGTTAAAGCGCTCGCAGAAAACCCGCATTCGTTCAGCATGAGCCGACCCGGCGCCGCCGGCGCCGATGATGAACCGCAGGGAGGGAAAGGTCAGGTTGTCTCGGTCGGCAATTTCTGTCAGCAGGGTATCGTAAGGGGGCACCAGCATGGTGATAGAAACTTTTTTGTCGACAATATAGGAAACCAGGGATTCCAGATTAATTTTTCCGGCAACCAGGTTGATCCCTCCGTTTATCAAGGTTGCCCGGGTCCGGATCAGGCCGGCCTGGTGAAAATAGGGCATGAAGGCCAGGTATACATCCCGGGTTGAGATTTCCAGAGCATCTGCCGTCAAGCGATCGATCATAACGGAGCCTTCATGGGTCTGCAGGGCGCCCTTCGGTCGGCCGGTGGTGCCGCTGGTATAGATAAGCAGAATGGGATCTGTTTCCACCAGTTTCGGCGGGTTGATCAATTCCTGGTGAAGAGCGATGAGCTCATCGGTTGAATAATGGGCGGTTTCGACCGATCCGATACCAATGGTCTGCTCAATGGAGGGGCAGTTTTTTTGCAGGATTTCCAGCTGGTCCGCAAACAATTCATTGATGATCAATATCCTGGCTTCTGCATTGTTGAGGGCCCATTTCAGCTCTTCGGTGGTGTGACGCATGTTCAACACCAGTAGGATAGCCCCTATCCTGGCTGCGGAATAATGGTATACGATATAATCGGAGCAGTTACCGGATAGAATCGCCAGGCGGTCCCCTTTGTTGACGCCCAGTTTCAAAAGCGCCCCGGAGAGAAAATCGATTCGGGTCCAGAGTTGATCAAACGTGATTTTGCGGTCCAGTGAATCAAAGGCGATTCGGTTTCCAAAACGCATTACAGCCCGATAACATTCATCCTGTATTAATACCATGTTTCCCCTTGAATGGTAATCCCGCCAAAACCTTGGACTTTGATAACCTCCCGTAATCGCCTTCTTGCTATTACTAATGGGAGCACTAAAGCCTGTGCTACCCGCCCGGGAAAATATATTTGAGCATATGGCACTATCGTTATTGCTGAACAGCTTTCAGATAGTCAGCCATCACTTTTGAAGCCGGGAGACCGCGACTGTTCATTGTGGAAACCCACTGCTCCCTCAAGGGGGCAAAGCTTTTGGCGACGGATTTTTTTTCTTCACTGGTCAGCTCATAAACAATCAATCCACCTTTGACTAAGGCTGCGCGAGCTTTAGATTCCGACTTGTCCATGAACCTGCAAAAATTTATAACAGTTTCATCCCCGGCCGTTACCATTGCTTGCTGAATATCCGAAGGCAGGGAATTCCACTTATTTATACTGATGGAATAGGTTGCTATAAAACTGCCAAAATCGACGCCGGAAGTGGCGTACTTAACCAGTTCGGTCATCCCATAGGGCTTTATACTGGAAAAAGGTGCAATACTTCCATCAATCGTCCCGCGACTAATAGATTCCCTGACCTCTGGTGCGGACATCCTGATGGGTACAACACCAAGTGATTCCAGGGCTGCAGGGATGCTCTGGCCTGCTGCTCGGATTTTCATGCCTCGCAGACTATTAAGAGAATCAATTTTTGCTCTTTCTGTGGTGAACACCCGATAGGGAACAAGTGAAAATGCAAAAAGAACTTTCAACCCATTTTTCGCAAATTCTTCCTGGTCAAGAATCCCGCTCTTCGCAAGTTTCCAGATCGCAGCCGATCCCTGGCAGGAACTATCGAACATCCCTGGAAGTTCACCAACACTGGAAAGCGGCAACTTGTCCGAGGCATAAGCCGGGCAGACATAACCGATATCGGTTACACCTGTCTGGGTCAGGGTCAGCAAGTCCTTGGCCTTGCCCAGTTGCTGAGCTGGATAGTGTTGAAATTCGACTTTTCCGCCAGTGTATTCTTTAACTTTATTCATCCAGAATTGTCCGGCATTGACGGAAAGAAAATGGGTGGGTGGCAGAGAATCAGCCAGTTTCAGAACAATTTTTTCCTCAGCATTTCCTGTTATTCCAAAAAATACCAGTATGAATGCCATGGTGATCAGCATCAAAATTGATTTTCTCATAGTGTTCTCCCTTCTTGATGAAATTTCCAGATTTTCCGCTCACCTACATAGTGGACGGAAGCCAAAGTACTATTTCCGGCACGGCAGCAATAAACACGATCAATAATACATGTGCCACAACATGCGGAAAAACACCTATGAAAACCTCCTCAGCAGGTCTTCCGGTGTATCGTGCAACGACAAAGCAATTCATCCCAATTGGTGGCGTAACCATCCCGACCTCAGCCGTCAGAATGATGAGAATCCCAAACCATATGGGGTCGAACCCGAGCGAAAGGATCAGGGGAAGAAGAATTGGGACAGTCAGGATCAGAATTGCAATTTGATCCATAAACATTCCCAAAATAATATAGAGAAAAATAATTATTGTCAGAATCACATAAGGATGAAGGTTTAGCCCTCCAATAAACACTATGAATTGCTGGGTGTATTGAGTGATGGTCATGAAATAACCAAAAATATGCGCCCCGACAATAATCATGGTAATCATTGCTGAGGTTCGTGCGGCGCTGGTCACTGCCCGATAAAAGACAGCCCAAGTCATTCTCCCTCGGTACCATGCGATCAGAAATGCGCTTAGGGCGCCAATGCTGGAGGCTTCAGTGGGGGTCGCCACACCAAGATATATCACCCCCGTTACCATCAGAATCAAAAACATCATGGCTCCGGTAATCTTAAGAGACAGAAATTTGTCTCGAAGCGAATAGCTTTTTCCCATCGGAGCAGAATCCGGATGTCGCCAGACAAGGAAAACGATTGTGGCAGCGATGGTCAGCGCCACCAGAATCCCGGGGATAATTCCAGCGATCAGCATCTTTCCCAGATCCTGATCCGCCACCAGAGCATATAAAATGGCGGCCACACTGGGCGGAATCAGCATGGCCAGGGTTCCCGAGATGGCAACAACGCCGTTGGCCATTTTTCTGTTGTAGCCATGACGGATCATGGCCGGCAAAGCCGTCGAAGCCAGAGTGGCCGCTCCGGCGGTGCTTGATCCGGATATTGCACCAAAACCGGCACCGGCAAAAGCAGTGGCAATGGCAAGCCCCCCACGTACACGACCCACCCAGACCACAATGGTATCAAACATTTCGTCCGCTATCTGACTGGTAATCACAAACTCCGCCATCAGGATAAACATTGGGATGGTCACCAGTTCATAGGTTGAGGCAGTGGACATTGGAGAAGTGGACAAAATCCCGACAACCACTTGAGGTCCTCCAAAAATCAGAAGACCAACAGCCCCGGAAACCCCCATGACAAAGGCCACCGGCAAGCCAAGGGCCAGAAGAAGCAATAAAAGCAGAATCATCAGTCCAGCGATCATCAATCCTCCCCATGTGCGAGTGATTCCTGCTGTGAAAAACGGATCACCTGGGTATCGCCGGTTATCAGGCACAATAAATCTGCAAGTATATCCAATAAAATCCTTGGCGCCAGCAGACCGACTCCAATCGGCAGAAAAATCAGCGCCAGCCATTTTGGCCATTGGACTGCCCCAAAAATCACCAGATCCCTGTTCCAGGCCTCCAGGGTCTGGAGTACGCCAATCCACCAGAGAACTCCAAAAAAGCCCAGAGCCATTATTGAACCAGGTAATGCCGCAGCACTTTTTGCCCGAGGGCCAAGCTTTCTGACCAGCAAATCCACTGAGATATGCTGACGTCTACCGTGAGTTTCGGAAAGAGCGAGAAAAAATACCGCTACCATTAAATATTGGGAGATGAATTCAAAGGCCCAGCGGATAGGTGCATGGAAAACATATCGCATTACAACGTCTGTGGCGGAAAGCAACATGATGATCACCATCCCCAGGCTGGACCCGGCCATCGCTACTGATTCAAACCTGGAAAGAAGACGGATTGAGGCCGTCAGGATTTTAACCATGATGGGCCCCTTATACTTTTTTCTTGGAATTGCTCCCCGATAAGGCGAGGACTTTCAGGCGGGAAATTTGCAGTTATCGCTCGGACCTGTCCCATTCTTTTACCCTCCAGGGTTCTCCATCCTGCAATCAGGGAAAAAACCGGTTCGGTGGTTTTAGAATTGAGTTCCTGTATTCAGTACTCCTTCGAGCTAGTGTAGTCAAGCAAAAATGATGCAAGGTTAAGCAACTCTGTTTCAAATGATTCCTTTATCGAAATCACTTGAAATTTTTACCCAGAAATCGGGCAAAGGGGACTTTTCCAGCTGTTAGAAGGTGTAAGTCAATTACAATGGTGCTGTTGCGCTTTTGGATTTTTGAAAATATTTTTTGCATTCTGGGCTGACCACCGACCATCCTCTCCGGTATCCGAACACACATTGAACGATTATGACGCCATCACACTCTAAAGGAGAAGCAGACATGACCACCGAGATCATCGAAAAATGCAACGAACTCAAGCTCAAGGGCTTCGCTGACAATATCGCAGAAGCTCTGGAATAGGTCCAGGAGAAGAACTGGTCCTACAAAAAGGTGCTCCTGCACCTGATGGATCTGGAATTGGAGAGACGAAAACAGAGCCGGATCGATCTGCGTTTCAGGCAATCCAGACTCAATGACCCGATCGTCGGAGTGCGTCACGTCGCTTCCATGCTGAAAATTGAACCTCGCTGCCCGGTACGGAAGCCCGGACAGGTACACATAGAAATGGTTCCGGGATCTGTCATCTCACTGTTTATTCCCTGCCCTTTGTTTTTGAGATTCAACCGGCACCAATGGCCCTATTCATGGTTTCAGCTATTGATACCCCGCAGGGATACCATGGTCTCGAAGCACCTGCTCGATTTGCAACGGCCCTTTTACCCGGGCAGCCCTCATGCCGGCTTTCCTGGCTCCATTGACATTCAGCTCATTGTCGTCCAGAAAAAGCACCGACGACGCGTCACTCCCAAGGTGCTGCAGCACATATTCAAACGCTGATTTGTCGGGTTTCAGCCGGCCGATCAGATGGGAGGCGAAATGGTGTTCAAACAGTTGTTGCAGACCCATTTCAACCATCAGCCTTGGCCAATGCAATTCATTGGAATTGCTGAAGCAGGCCAGGGTATAGTCTTTCTGCAATCTCTGCAGGAGACTCGCTACGCCGGGAAATAAACCCCTCGGCCACATGGTAAAGGTGTTGATAAACTCAGTGGCGCCCACCGGCAGCTTCATTTCCCTGATCAGGTCAGCGGCAAACTGCTCAGTCGTGGACTGCCCGGTTTCAAAAGACCGGATGGCGGGAGACCTCAGCCATGCTTCCCAGAGTTCTTCCTCACTGTATTCATTACAGGTCCAGGCAAGCATGGTTGGCACGCCGGTGAGTTCGACCAGCACCCCACCCAAATCGAACAATATTATCTCAATTGGTTTCACAAACCCCTGTTTTCTTGAATTGGAAAGAAAATGCAACCCCATTTCCGGAGTCGGCATCGTCACACAATCGCCTTCTCCATCTGAATATGCTCTATACCCGCATCCAGAAATGGTTCACCATACGCTCGAAACGCCAGTTTCTCATAGAATCCCACAGCGCTCAGCTGTGCCCCGAGAAAAACTCTTTTCATGCCAAGATCCTTTGCTTCAAGCATTAATGCCGCAACCGCAGCTGCCCCATATCCTTTTTCCCGGTGCTCTTTAAGAACCGCCAACCTGCCGATATGACCATCATTGAGCATGCGTCCGGTTCCGACATATTCATCGTCAGCGCGCACCAGAACATGAATGGCATCAACGTCCCTGTCGTCAAAATCCAGGGCTTTGTCGATGCCCTGCTCCCTTGTGAACACAGTATTCCGGATTTTCTTGATATGCTCAGCATATTGCCCGTCGAAACGCACGATAATGGATCTATTCATTTTAGGGCACCTTGATTAATTAAAAATATCGAACTGACCGCATCAAAGGGTTGATCTTTCAAGAAACCCACGAGTCCATCCATGGAGCCCCTGGGTCAGTTTTCCTGAAGCCTTATTACAGGCCCTTTTTCTCCTTTTTTTCTTTTTTTTCCTTCCTTTTTTCCTTCAATGTCTTTTCTGATTTTTTCTTATCGTTTTTTTGAACGCTTTGTCCTTTGGCCATGATGCCTCCCTTTTTTCCGGTTAGTTAACTATGCTTGCAACTGCTCAGTCCCCCTCCGTCGGGGGTATTATGATATAAAACTTGAAATGCGAGACTCGGTGCGCCGAACGAATCCATCCCTGCAGCCTGATGTTTCGACTGAATTGCGGCGATTCTCAATATTTTACTCTGATCTCATCGTAATTGGCAGTCGTTTTATCAGATAAGTGGGTTATTTCGAGCCAGATGCCCTCTCATTCGGACACCCCGGAGATTATGGGGATCGCTTCCAGGAGACCTGAATTATTGATTGAATTTCAGGGATTGTGCCACATCCATCAGTGGCTCAATAGCATTTTCTTCCGTATCGGACACGACAACACCGATGAGTTGATCCCCTTTTATGGCAACAACAGATACAGTGTTGACATGTATTGACTGAATTCGCCAGTTCAATTCGGAGTAACCTGCCTTTGTCCCATTTTCCAGGGTGATGATTTTCGATTTTGTGATGTTGAAATCTGCAGCCCCCGGAAATGATTTGGCCAACCGGATGACATAGTCACCCGTTGTCTGCAACGTTATCCCTTGAGGGGCTTTATCAACCAGTACGGCAAACGCCGGCAGTCCCGTTATGTGTTTTCTTCGATATATGACCGGTGGAACAGCAACCGCTTTGATATTGAATAAGTTTTCCTGGTACTGAACAGAGAATCCCAGTTCATTGTTAACATACGTTTTTAACGTTTTCTCCTGCGGATCCACAGGTGCCGGTTGATTGTCTTTTTTATAAATATAGTAGGGACGGGTCTGCCATTTCGTCACAAAGGACTGAAGTGATTTTAAGCTGGCACTGTTTTCAGCCAGTGGTTTTTCAGATTCGACAGCCGGGATGATGAAATTACTCATCAACTCCAATGGGACAAATGTGCTGTTACCATCCAGGTAGCTGGTAAAGACTGCGACCATGTTCTTCTTCGGAACCACCATGATATACTGTCCTTTGTGTCCGAGTGCCGTATAAAGATCCTTATCTGCTATCCACCACTGGTAGCCGTATCCAGGCAGAAGTGTCGCTGAGATATGGGTACGGGTCGACTTTTCGACCCAGTCGGATGAAACGATCTGTTTCCCATCCCAGATCCCCTTATTCAGGAACAGGTATCCTATTTTGGCCATATCCTGAGGGCGCATCCTGATTTCACTGTAACCGATGGTGATGCCCTGTCGGTTTTCAGGCCAGGTGATTTGCCGGATGCCCAGGGGACCAAACAGGTTTTCTTTGGCGAATTCAAAGGCGGTTTTTCCGGTTGTTTTCTGGATAATCGCTGAGAGCAAATGACTGGCACCGTTGCAGTACTCAAAACGGGAACCGGGTGCTTCGATCATGGGCAGATCCAGGAGATATTGAACCCAGTCATTACTTGATAGCATGCCGGACATTCCCTGCCATTGGTATTTATAAGAGTCCTGACACTTCAAACCGGTTGCCATCATTAACACATGTTCCAGAGTCATGGCCCTTTTTCCGGCACTCATAGCCCCGACGTGCTTATCCGGAAAGAAGTCCAGAACAGGCTGTTTGACACTCCTGATATATCCTTTGTCTATGGCAATACCGACGAGGGTGGATACGATGCTCTTTGTGCAGGAGTATATGATATGGCGTTGGTCCTCTGACTCGGTATGATTGTATGCATCAAGTACCAGATAGCCATTCCGGACGATAGATATGCTGTCGATGGCTATTCCTTCCTGCCAAACCAGCTTTATCATTTCAGCAAGCCTGCCCGAATCCATGCCCTGGCTTTCCGGGGTGGCGGTTTTCCATGAATCGGTGGGCCAATATGTTTCAGCAACGATATGACGCTGCAGAATCGGGATATTCTGAAAGAAAAAAACAAGCAGCATGCCAACTATTATTTTAACTGTTTGCCCCATATCACCCCCTGATGGTATTACCCTGGAAATTGGTATCGCTCGGCTTGATGTCAATAATATCAAAGGAGAATCTCACCTGGAGAATCAAAAAACGGATTTACGGTTTTCACACTTATTCACCTTGCATAATGCATACAGCATGTGACCGCATGTGGCAATCACCCATGGCTCTTTTTCATCTTCCTGCGAGCAGCGTGTTCAGGGTCAAAGATAAATTTGCAATGCAGGGTTTGAAAGAAACACATGATATTATCAGAATCGATGGGTGCACCAAAATCATGTGGGTCGTTCGTCACACCCGCGCAGGCGGGTGTCCAGATGTGTAAACAGTAAAATACACCTGGATGCCCACCTCCGCGGGCATGACGGGAGAGACACAGCTCTTTTTTGTTCAAACAAAATTCGAAATTGCCCCCATGTTTTTGGTGCACCCGAATCGATGATGCTGACAAGAAATTGGACTTCGATGGTTTGTATCAGATGATTACTGGGGAATTCACCGTTGAAGATAAATACATGACCAGAGTGACTATTCCTGCTGAGGATTCACCAAAGATATGCGCACATCCTCAGTCATCCGTTGGCCATTTAAGGGGATCCAGCGATCGGTGTCGCTTGACAGCGCTCCAGGTCAGTCGCTTGTCAGGCAGTTCTTGATTCGCTTTGTTCAACTCCTCAATAACAGCGTCAGCGACCAGCTGTGCCTCATCTTTGTTCAGATTGCAGGGGTCGAGGAAAAGGCAGCCCTTCTCAGCCAGATCGTCCCGGACGATAATGGCAGGTTTTCGACCGGCTAGCCGCCCGGACAGTTCCCATGCATACAGCGCTGCTTCTGCCGGGTCGACCGACAATTTGAGCCTGGTAATGGGATTTCCAGTCCAATCCTGGTGCAGGGAAAGAGACAGACCGCTTTGATTTTTTAGCCGCTCCGTCCAGAGATCCAGGATTTTTTGTTCAGCGTGCAACTGCCCCGTATGATCCATCTCAGACCAGAGTTCAAGGGCTGCCAGAGCCCCAACGATGCTTTCCTTGCCGACTTTCATGACGCGACCAATACCCCTGTTCTGCAGGTAGGTGGCCTGCACGATGCGCCTGTTCCCCGCAGCAATACCACTGGTGGTGCCGCACATGAATTTGTGACCGGAATAGATGACAAGGTCTGCCCCCAGTTCGACAGGTGTCTTCATGTCATATTCGGATGCCATGTCTACGATCACCGGGGTTTTGTAGCGATGGCAGGTCTCAATGAAGAGGTCCATGGGCAGTTCCCCTTCCCTGACCGTATGGTGGGATACGACATATACCGCTGATGCAAGCCCCTCCAGCAGGGCTTCTTCCAGGTGGTACACCTCACACAGGGCAGCTGTTCCGAGGGGTATCAGTTCTGCACCGGAGAGTCTGATTGCCTGGGGGATGGGGGCCCCATAATTGATCATATGGCCCATTTGTATGGCCACGCGGTTTTGTCTGGTCCCGCAATCCGGCATCTTTTCGATGGCAGCCAGGTCGGAACCGGTGATGGTAGCCGCCACGCCGGTGGTCAGGGCCGAAGCCGAACAGGCGGTCACGCAGCCCGCCTCTGTACCGATGATACGGCTGATGACCTGGCTGGCGCGCGCCTGGAGTTGATCAATCGAAACAAATTCCGACAGGATGGATGCTACGGCTTCAATGACCGGTTGTCTGACCCGGGAAGCACCGATACCCGTTTTGGTGCCGCACGCATTAATCACGTGGTTCAGGTTCCAGTGCTTGAAAACATCCTGATAAATACCCATCTGTTACCTTCCCGATTATCCAGGCTGGACATCCGATTCATGACTGTGGCCTGACGGCTGCAATAGCCTCTATTTCAACTGTAATCCCTCCGGGCAGGGATCCCATTCCAACAGCACTGCGGCTATGGCGACCGGCCTCCCCGAAAACACTGCCAAACAGATCCGAGCATCCGTTTATCACTTTTGGATGTTCGCGAAAATCCCTCGCAGCATTGACCATTCCCAGGACTTTTACGATTCTTTCGATTCGCCCAAGATCCCCCAGTATCTGTTTCATAGCCGCTATCAGGACCAAGCCGGCGCATTTGGCATGAAAATATGCCTCTTCCACCGTCACAGTATCCCCTACGACGCCGCGCGCCAGTTTTCCGTTTTCCAACAGCGGACCCTGGCCCGACAAAAACAACAGATCTCCCTGCAGCACACCCGGGTCGAAATTCCCAACCGGGGCGGGAATCTGCGGAAGAACCAGCCCCAGCGCTGCAAGTCGCTTTTCAATATCAGTCATCATTTTTCCTAAGCTCCGATTCGGTGATCAGGATGTCCATTCCACGCTGTATCAACGGTTCCACCCGGTCGGTCAGGTGGCGAACCCGAGCAGACGCGGCACAAACATCGTCAGCGGCGGGATATAGACAATCAGGAACAGAACCGCCAGCTCCACCAGAATAAATGGCCAGAGGGATCTGACAATCCTCCCGAAGCTGACATTCCCTACCACCATAGCGGTAAACAGGCATCCGCCCATGGGTGGCGTTATCAGGGCGATGTTCAGGTTCACACACATCATGATGCCAAAGTGCAGTGGATCCACGCCAACCTGGATGGCGAGGGGTGCCAGGATCGGTCCCAGGATGATCAGGGAAGCCGTGATATCCATCAGCATGCCGACAACGATCAACAGCACATTGATCAACAGCAGGATGAGATACTTGTTCTCCGTAATGGAAATAAATGCAATCGCTATTTTTTCAGGCAGTTTTTCGATCGCAAGGAGCCACCCCAACACCGATGCCGACGAGAGAATTAAAATAATAACGCCTAACATGGCTGCATTTTTATAAAACAACTCGTACAGATCCTTCAGCGAGAGATTCCGATAAACAACAAGCCCCAGGAACAGAGCATAGGCAACGGATACGGCAGCCGCTTCGGTGGGGGTGAAAATACCGCCCAGAATACCACCCATGATAATCAAAGGCATCAGCAGAGCCCAGAAAGCCTGCTTGAATTCTTTGATGACCAGGGGAACCGTGATGGGGATATCGTGTTTTGGGTAGTTTCTTTTCTTGGAGATGAATCGCGTCAGGATCATGAGACCCACACCAATCATCAGTCCGGGTACAATTCCTGCGGCAAAGAGCCCGGCAATGGATACCCCCATGATACCGCCATAGATCACCATGATGATGCTCGGTGGAATAATGGGAGCGATGATCGAGGATGCAGCAGTGACCGCTGCACTGAACCCTCTGCCATATCCCTCCTTGACCATGGCGGGGATGAACACGGATCCCAGTGCTGCCGTATCAGCCACCGCCGACCCGGAAATTCCGCCGAACAGAATACTGGTTGCGATATTAACCTGGGCCAGGCCCCCCCTTAATCGGCCGAAGAAGACGTTTGCAAAACTGATGATTCTCTCAGTCAGCCCAACCTTGTTCATGATATCACCGGCCAGCAGAAAAAGAGGCAATGCCAGAAAGGTATAGCTGTTCATGGCCGAGAAAAACCGCTGACTGAGCATGGTCAGAAAGACGGGGTTTCCAAGCTTTTCAAAACCTGCCAGCGCTGTTAACCCCAGCATGAACCCAAGGGGAAGACCGATGGCCGTGAGTAAGAAAAACAGAGTCAGTAAGAAACCCGTCATATTGATCCTGGTTTGATATCAATAAAAGTCAGGCGCTGGCAGCAGCCTGAGCAGCCGGCGGTTGGATCAGCTTGCACAAGATCTGAAGAACGTGCTGGATCAGTGTCAGCAATGCCCCCAGGGGAACCGCCATATAGATCCAGTACATGGAGAACTCCATACTTGAAGCCTGCATCATGGTTCTGGTAGTCATGGCGTATCCCCTGTTGATCAGGATGATCAGAAAGTACAGGATCAGGACATCGCAGATATAACCCAGTATCCGGGTCAGCCAGCCTGGCAGAATAACCAGCAGGGAATCGATGGCAAGATGCTGGCGATGATACATGGCCACATTCATCCCTATAAAGCCGCTCCATAGCATGAGGAACCGGGCCATCTCTTCCGTCCACTGCAGTGGGGCTTGAATCACATATCGAAACACCACGCCGAGAATGACGATGGCGAACATGCCGAACAGCAGGATCGCTGTGACAGCCCCGGTGCTGATCGCCAGCCAGCGGCCGGTTGAAGCGAAAACGGCAACAATGGTGTTGCGTGCGGCGCTCTGTTGCACAGAATTACCTTGCAGAAGGATTGAGCCCGATTCCCGCAGGAACCAGGCTTAAGTGGATTATTTATAGCCGAGCTTGGTTTCAGCTTGGTCAATGGCTGAAACCAGTGCATCTGCCCATTCGTTGCCGAGGGCTTTACGGACCCATGCCATGCAGGCAGGGCCGGCAATATCCTGGAATGCCTTGATTTCCGATTCTGAAAGGATCTCCACCTGCATGCCCTTTTTGATCAGATCGTTCGTTGCCATTTCGTCCAGAAGCAGGGTCATTCCGGCACCCGAATATCGGGCTGCTGTCGTCGCATCGCGCACCTGTATTTTTTCCGCAGGAGACAGGCTTTCATACCATTGTTTGTTGGCCAGCAGCAGCTGGTAGCCCCACTGGGAGTTGGCCAGGGTCATGTACTTCTGGACCTCGTTGAATTTCGCCCAGGCAACAATGAACGTGGGATTTGTCTGCCCATCGACGACACCTGTTTGAAGGGATGTATACACTTCCGGCCAGGCAATCGGTGTTGCACTGGCGCCCAGGGACTTGAACATGGTGATTCCCATTGGATCCATGACACGCATTTTCAACCCTTTGAGGTCTTCCGGTTTTCGAATGGGTCGTTTATTGTTGGTAATCGCCATATAGGTATATGAGCCGGCAACGATCAACATCTTCAGACCGGTTTTCTTCTCGAACTCTGCTTTCAGTTTATCGCCAAACGGCCCTTCGATCACTTCCATGGCGATATCGGCGTTACGGAAGAGGTAGGGGGTAAACAGCAGCAGTGCCGGTGGGAACGTGCGGTGAAATCCGGCGGCAGTGGCCATATAAACCTGGATCACGTTGTTCTGGATCGCTTCCATGTGGTCGATTTCGTTTCCCAGGGTGTTGGAGGGATAGATCTCAACCTCAAACTGCCCACCACTCCGTTTTTCCAGCATGTACTTAAAACCGACGGCAGTGGCATGGACAGGTGATTCGAGGGCTTTCGGCGGACCACCATGCGCAAATTTCACTTTGTATTTGGCATCTTTTGCAATGGCTGCAGAACTGATAAAAAGAAGCAGAATGAATGACCAGAAGGTTTTTTTAATCATTTTTTTCTCCTCAATTCATGGTTTCACATTAATCGGTTCCGAATTCGGAGCGATTTTTCAGAAATCGGCACGCATTCACATCGACCCCTGGCAATGATGGGGAGCTCAAAAAAACATGGAACTGTAAGACAGTGACACTGGGGGTCGAGATACTGAAAGTGCGTCCCCCCAGGATGTTTCAATTTCAGAACTCCTGAGCTTAGCCCCTGCCAACAGTGGCCCTTGTTGCCAAGGTAAGGGGTAAAAGGTCAAACAATACAAAGAGATTTACAATTATTGGCAGACCCTATAAGCCATCATTC
>Ga0180009_10003839_pt1 | contig 16868 bp, 12 predicted proteins | sample OS_PC_MetaG_FD_123537 | JGI IMG/M metagenome (GOLD analysis project Ga0180009, IMG submission 123537) | Groundwater microbial communities from the Aspo Hard Rock Laboratory (HRL) deep subsurface site, Sweden - OS_PC_MetaG | ecosystem: Environmental > Aquatic > Deep subsurface > Groundwater...
ACGATCTTTTTCAGCTTTGACTTTCCGAAGCTGATCTTTTAATGCTTCCTGTTTTTCTGCAGGGGCGCTTTTGATCTGTTTTTCAATCGCTTCCATCTCCCGCAGGAGCCGATAAAGCTCTTTGGCGATCATTCGAATCGACATGGCAGGGTTTCACCTCAAACTGTTAATAAACTCACCCACCACCCCGACGCCTTCTGCGTCCACCAGCCGAATCGTCTGTGATCCGATCACGGCGATATCGACTTTTCCCTTTAAAAAATCAATATCCGATTTTTCTTTCACCCCGAAACCGAGAGCCAGGGGCAGATCGGTTGCCCGGCGGCAGCGCCCAAGATATGCATCCAACTGCCCGGAAAAGTCCGTGTCGACACCGGTGACGCCTTTGCGCGCTACGCAGTAGATGAAACCCTGCCCGCAAGATGCCAAATACTTCATGCGCTTATCCGGAGTCGTCGGGGAAAAAATAAAAATCGGAGCAAGATGGTAGGATTGCATGGCCGCCAGGTACTCTGTGCCCTCTTCCGGCGGCAGATCCGGGACGATGGCACCCTGCAGGCCGTCTGCGGCCATCGCGGCTGCAAAGCGCTCAACCCCATACTTAAACAGGATGTTGTAATAGCTCATAAACAAGAACGGAATGTCAAAGGTCCGGGACACGTTGCCGGCAAAATCCAAACATTTTTGCACGGTTGCCCCGCCGGCCAGGGCTTTCTGGTTGGCATGCAGGATCACCGGTCCGTCTGCAATCGGTTCTGAAAACGGAATCTGCAGTTCCATCAGCTCGACACCGGCCGCGACCATGGCCTCGATGATCCTGAAACAATCTTCAAACGATGGATATCCTAAAACGATATGGGTCATCAGCAGGATCTCTTTTTCTTTGAGCCGGTTTTGCAGGTAAGTCTCAAGCATGATAGCCCTCCGCTTTCTTGATGATAAATTCTTGCCACTTGGGGTCGCCGAACGCATCGGCAACCGTAAAGATATCTTTATCGCCCCTGCCGGACTGATTGATCAGGATAATGTCGGTTTTGGAAAGGCTTGGCGCCTCCTTGAAGGCCTGAACAAAGGCATGGGCCGACTCCAAGGCCGGAATCAGTCCTTCCTTTTGAATCGTCAGCGCCAGGGCATCGACAACCTCCCGGTCGGTGGCCGCCTCAAAGCGAACGCGACCGGTTTGCTTGAATTGTGCCAGAATCGGTGAGACTCCCACATAATCCAATCCGGCGGCAACACTGTGGGTTTCTTTCATTTGACCGTCATTGTCCTGCAGAAAATAGGTCTTATACCCCTGGGCCACGCCGACACTGGCATCTTGGGACGCCAGACGGGCTGCATGCGCTCCGCTCTCCAGGCCCCTGCCGCCCGCCTCAACACCGACCAGCTCCACCGGATCATCCAAAAAACCCTTAAATATTCCCAGGGCATTGGAGCCCCCGCCCACACACGCATATACGCGCGCAGGCAGCCGGCCTTCTCTTTGAAGAATCTGCCGGCGGGCTTCCTGGCCGATAATCGATTGAAAATAAGAAACCATTTCCGGAAACGGATGGGGACCGCAGGCCGTGCCCAGGACATAATGGGTGGTATCCATATTCGTTACCCAGTCCCGCAGGGCTTCATTGATCGCATCCTTTAAAATCCGGGTTCCGTCACACACCGGCACCACCTCGGCGCCCAAACGCTCCATCCAGAAAACATTGGGACGCTGCCGCTGCACATCGACCTCACCCATATAGATGGTGCATTTGAAGCCGAATTTGGCGGCCATAGTGGCGGTGGCCACGCCATGCTGGCCGGCGCCGGTCTCGGCAATCACCCGGGTTTTGCCCATGCGCCTGACCAGCAGTCCCTGCCCCATGACATTGTTGACCTTGTGAGCCCCGGTGTGGTTCAGGTCTTCCCGCTTGATATAGATGCGCGCCCCGCCGAAATAACTGGTCAGGTTTTCTGCAAAGGTGAGCGGCGTCGGCCGGCAGGAATATTCAGACATGATATCCGTATATTGCTTCCAAAAAGCCGGATCTTTTCGGGCCTTTATAAACGTTTCCGCAAGTTCGTCGACAGTTGCAATCAGAATTTCAGGAAGAAAGGCGCCTCCGTATCCTTCATAGTAGCCCCGATTTTTCATGGATGACTCCTCCTATGGTTTGAGAAAAAACAAAACGATCCGTTCGACAGAAAAGTTCCGAGTAAATGGCGTTTTGGCCCTGGGCAAAGTGTAGAAACCGCTTGACCGCCAGGATCGGTGTTTCCGGAGAAACGACCAATTTCAGGCCCTTTTTCCCTGTTAAATAGCCGATCCTGAAGTTCTGCTTTCCGCCGGTGGGCCGGATGTAATAGTGTTCGGCCACGATTTGTGACAAGGATCGACCCGACAGATCAAAACGTTCAATACCTGCAAAGAGTGTTGCGTTAAGATATATATCTTCAATCAAGACCGGTATCTCTTCCACCAGGCTGAGCCGGGAGAGAAAGTAGGCCTTTTGACCGGCGAAAGGATTTTCAGAATCGTTCCCGACCGTTTTTAACCGGGTCTTTTGCAGAATACGAGTTGTCATCGGTATCCCTTTTCTGTGAAACGAAGAAATCGTCCCGGCCAGGGAAAAAAGATCAACCTCTTTCTGCTCTTTGCCGACAAAGGTGCCTGAACCCCGTCTGCGAACCAGAATACCTCTGCGAACCAGCAGTTCCGTTGCTTGCCGGGCGGTCGGCCGGCCGATGCCGTAACGGATCGCCAGGCTGTTTTCAGACGGCACTCTGGACCCGGGCGGATATTCTCCCTCCCGGATTGCAGCCAGGAGAATATCCGCCAGCTGGCGGTATAATGGAATCGGGGATTCAGGATTGAGCATATCAAACACATTGCCCTAAATTGGTAAAGTTGTCAAGACAATTTGTGCTGTTTTTCGTCAAAAAAAAATTAAAAAAGCGAGGCGTTGTATAAAATCGCGAAGCGATTTTATTAAATTGCTACTCATCGTAATAACTGCTATAAGCTACCGACAATTTAACCCGAATATTTCATGATTTTTTTCATCGATAACTAAAAAATAAATGATTCCATATGCTTTGGATGAAAAATGGTCAAAAATCGAAGGTGACAATCTGTACCCCAGTCGGAAATACTCAAAAGCTGAAAAGATTTCACCTTCCAGGCGCTCCCTGAGGTGTCCATTTGCTGCGTTACGTGTCCCGCCGAAGCGCGGCGAAGGCGGATTAAGGACTTGCAGTAGAACATTACGGCTGCGTCCTTAAATGCCTTGCAAATGAACACCTCAGGGGCGTGAAATATCCGGGTTAAGTGGAGGTGAAAATATGGATTTGTGGCAGCTCAATATCTTTTGCAAGGTCGTTGAATTGAAAGGTTTTTCCAGAGCGGGCAAAGCCGTTCACCTGTCGCAGCCCACCATCAGCAGCCACATCAAGGACCTGGAAAATCACTTTGGATGTCAACTCATCGATCGTTTCGGCAAAGAAGCGATTCCCACCAAAGCCGGAGAACTTCTTTATAACTACGCCCGCAGAATGATCGCTCTGCGAGATGAAACCGAAACCGCCATGGCTGAATTTCACGGCAAAATCAAAGGGCGGTTGGTCATCGGCGGCAGCACGATTCCCGGAGGCTATATTCTGCCGCGACTCATCGGCGTTTTCACAAATAAATATCCGGAAGTAACCGTCTCCTTGATCATCGGGGATACGGAAAAAATCATTGAAGACACCATTGCGGGCGTACCGGAACTCGGTGTTGTAGGAGCCGAATCCACAGACAAAAGAATTATGCAGGAAAGGCTGATAAATGATGAAATGCGGCTGATTGTTCCTGCCCAGCACAAGTGGGCCAAGGAAAAACGAGTCAAACTGGAAATGCTGTTTACGGAACCGTTTATCTTGCGTGAACACGGCTCCGGAACCCTGCGAACCATAACCCTCAGCCTGGCGGAAAAGGGCTACAGCACCCAGGATCTTAACATCATTGCCGAAATGGGAAGTACGGCCTCGGTCATTCAGGGAATCAAAGGCAACGTGGGGATTTCTATCCTTTCCAGCATCGCCGTAGCCGAAGAACTGCAGGCAGGAACACTAAAAGCCTTGTCAATACAAGGCCTTAATCTTAAACGATCTTTTTATCTGACCAGACATCGACATCGCAGTATATCTCCGCTGTGTAAAGCATTTATCAACTTTCTGAAAAAAGAATTGATGGTAACGTCAACCTGAAAATGAGATATTCGGGCCGAGAGCTTCCCTGATCCGAGCCATGGCTTTCTCGACATTTTCATAACTGTTGAAGGAACTGATACGGATAAAACCCCGGCCGCATTTGCCGAAACCGGGACCGGGAGTTGTCACTACGCCCGCCTTTTTTAGTAAAAGATCAAAGAACTCCCAGGCATCGCTTTTGCAGTTCACCCAGATATACGGTGAATTTTCACCGCCTACAAACTCAAAACCCAGCGCAGCCATTTGCTGCCGGATCAGGGCCGCATTGGTTAAATAGTAGTCAATAAGTTCCCGGACCTGGACTTTGCCTTCATCACTGTAAACCGCTTCGGCCGCCCTCTGAACCGGATAAGAGACGCCGTTGAACTTGGTGGAATGCCGCCGGTTCCACATCGCATGCAGCGAGTGTTTCTGGCCATTACTGTCATAAGCCATACAGGTTTTGGGGACAACGGTAAAGGCGCAGCGGGTGCCGGTAAAACCGGCGGTCTTGGAAAAACTTCTGAATTCGATAGCCACTTCACGAGCACCTTCAATCTCGAAAATCGAGCGAGGAAGCGTTTGATCACGGATAAAGGCTTCATAGGCCGCATCATAAAGTATCAGGGCCTTGTTTTCACGGGCATAATCCACCCAGGTCTTTAACGTCTCTGTGGAAATGACGGCACCGGTAGGGTTGTTGGGAAAACACAGATAAATCAGATCCGCCGGCCCCGGGGGCAGGTCCGGAACAAATCCGTTTTCAGGAAGGCTGTCCAAATACAGAATATGATCGTATCTGCCGTCTGCAAAAGCCCCGGTTCGACCGGCCATAACATTCGTATCCAGATAAACTGGATATACCGGGTCCGGAATCGCCAGGCGAATGTCCCCGGCAAAGAGTTCCTGGATATTGCCCGAATCACATTTGGAACCGTCACTGACAAAAATTTCATCCGAACGGATATCCGCGCCCCGGGCTTGATAGTCGTTGACAGCGATCTTGTCCCTTAAAAAATCATACCCTTGTTCAGGACCGTAACCCTTAAAGGTTGCATCCGAAGCCATCTCTTGGACACCCCTTTGAAATGCTTGAATGCTGGCGGGCGGCAGCGCCCGTGTTACGTCACCGATTCCCAACCGGATGATCTCGGTATCCGGATTCTGTTGCTGATAGGCTTTCACGCGGTTGGCGATTTCAACGAACAGGTAAGAAGATTGAAGCTTGAGATAGTTCTCGTTGATTCGGATCATGATTCGACCTTTTATTGATGGTCTCGTAAAAGTAAAAAATATTCCTTTTTACGAGCGTTTTAAGTTTTAGGTTTCAGATAGTTGCAAATTAACCAAGATCCATAACCTAAATATGTTTACGCGTCAACCGCAATGCCTTTGCCATTTGAAGTTTCAGGAAAAATTCCGCTAAAGAATTTAATAAAAACAACCGAAATGTAATAGAGTAAGCAGAGCTAAAACCGGCACCCCTCCAAAAATATACATTCAGAGAAAACTGGAATGAATTTTTTTAGAAAATTTACATCAAGCAGCCTGCGCTTTAAGATATTGTTCGGGATGTTGTTGTCGCTCGTGCCCATGCTGGCGATTTCGGCCATCACCTATTATTCGGCCCGCAACGAAACCTTGGAACACAGCGAGCGGCTCATGGACTTTATTAACCAGCAAGGAGCCAAAGCGATCAATGGATTTATCAAGGTTCAGGAAGATGTCTTTTTAAACTGGACCCAGGATGACATTTTCGGAATGGCGATTGAGTTCCAGACCATCCAGGAACTTCAGAGCGAGTTCATATCAATGCTCAAGAACCAGCGCGGCTTCTGCCTGTTAATGCTGACCGATAACGCCGGAAAGGTCGTAACGGCAGTTGCCAGAGAACGCTTTGAAGGTAAAAACGCCGATGCGCTGGTGAGCCGCTTTATCAAGGAAGCACCGGTGCTCATGCAAGCGGCTTCCCATTTTGCTTTTTTCGCAAAAAGCGATTTTATGAAACATATCGGTCAAAATTCTGAATATACCTACGCTTTTAGTTTCAAAACCAAGGATTCTTTAGGCCGACCGAACGGGCTTTTCTTAGCATATTTGGATTGGTCCAAGCTTCAGGACATGGTCATTAACCTTCTATCAGACAACATGACCAATGGATTTGAAGGCGCCCAAGTGGCCATCCTGGACCCGGCAAACACCATTGCCTTTAGCCATTCAAATACAGATCTGATCGATCAGCCCATGAAAATAAGCAATGAATTAAAATCGTGGCTAAAGGAATCGGTAGGCGGGGAAGTTCGAAAGTTTGGGCGCAAAAACAAATTTGAGTTTGTAACCTTCTCTCTGATTCAGGGTCCGGATCGAATTCCCGGTGCTCATGCCAAAGAGCTGAATGCGTCTAAATTGTGTTTAACAACGTTCGTTCCCGAAAACGACATTATGTCAGCCGTCCAAAGGATCCTGCATACCTCGATCGGCATCGGCGGAGTAGGCGGCATCCTGATTATACTCATCGCCGGCTTTTTCCTTTCGGATATCAGAAGAAAATTCAATCAGTTTCTTAAGGTATTTGAGGATATGAGCCAGGGGGATATCACCAACCAACTTGAAATCGAAGGTGATGATGAGTTTGCCGAAGCAGCCATATCCTTTAACCGGCTGGTCGGATACTTACAGGAAGTCGTCTCTGTCTGCGAAGGGGTAGCTGTCGGTGACTATAACCGTATCATCAATGAAAAAGGAAACAACGACCTGCTCGGGAATGCAATCGTACGAATGACAACGACCTTAAGAGAGGTTACCCAGCAACAGGAACTACAGAACTGGCTCAAGAGCGGCCAGGCGGAATTGAACGACAACATGCGCGGTGAACATGATGTCACTTCACTGGCGCAAATTATTATTACATTCCTGGCCAACTACCTGGATGCCAAAGTCGGCGCCATTTATCTGGCCGACGAAGAAAACCGGTTAAAACTTGCCGGAACGTATGCGTATACCAAACGAAAACAGCTTTCAAATGTTTACGAGCTTGGGGAAGGACTGGTCGGACAGGCGGCCCTCGAAAAGAAAGAAATCCTGCTAACCAATGTCCCGGAGGACTATATTGCTATCAATTCCGGCATCGGCGGGTCAGCTCCGACCAGTATCCTGGTCATGCCGTTTATATATGAGGAAAAGCCCAAAGGGGTTATCGAACTCGGATCGTTAAAGGAATTCACAGATAAGCATATCAGTTTTCTAAAGACGATTACCGGGAATATAGCCGTTGCCATTAATTCCACTCAATCCCGGTCACAAATGGCGGAATTGCTCCAAAAAACCCAAATCCAGGCCGAGGAGTTACAGCAACAGCAGGACAAGCTGAAAGCGTCCAACGAGGAACTTGAAGAACAGACCACCCTTTTGAAAGAATCCGAAGCAAGACTTCAGCGGCAACAAGAGGAATTGCAGCAAATTAATGAAGAGCTCCAGGAAAAAAGCCAGGCCCTGGAAAGGGAAAAAGAAAACGTAGAAAAAAGAAATGCCGAACTGAAAAAAGCCCAGAAAATAATCGAAGAAAAGGCCAGGGACCTCGAACTGACCAGTAAATACAAATCCGAGTTTCTCGCCAACATGTCCCACGAACTCCGGACGCCTTTAAACAGTCTCCTGATCCTCTCCAAGCTCCTGACTCAGAACAAGGGCGGCAATCTGTCGGAAAAAGAGGTGGAATATGCGAGCAATATTCACAGCGCCGGCTCGGATCTTCTCAATCTGATCAACGAAGTGCTGGATCTTTCCAGGGTAGAAGCCGGCAAATTGGAGCTCAATATTGAAAAGATTTCTCTGACAGATCTTGCCGGCAACATTGAAAGAAGCTTTAGACACATTGCCGATGAAAAAGGCTTGAGCTTGGACATCGATATTGCCCCGGGCTTGCCCGCCAGTATCCGGTCTGACCGGCAGCGATTGGAACAAATCTTAAGAAATCTACTTTCAAACGCCCTGAAATTTACCGACAAAGGCGGTGTTCATTTCACGATGTGCCGCCCGCGACCCGATACTGAATTTTCCGCCAGCGAACTGGTCCCCGCTAAGACCATAGCACTGGCTGTATCGGATACGGGCAAGGGCGTTGCCGCCGGCAAACAGAAATTGATCTTCGAAGCGTTTCAACAGGAAGACGGCACCACCAGCCGGAAATATGGCGGCACCGGTCTCGGACTCTCCATCTCCAGGGAAATAGCCAAACTGCTGGGCGGCGAAATTCATCTGCAAAGCGCAGAAGGCAAAGGCAGCACCTTTACGCTGTTTCTGCCGGAAACAGTTGAAACCGCTACAAGTGCTGAAAAGACCGATCAGGTCCCGGCCGGGGCAGCCAACAGGACCAAAACCAACCCGGCCAAGGTTTCGGAATACAAACCGTCCGGCCTGGAGGTCATCCGCGACGACCGCAGAAACATCACTCCTGATGATCGCAGCATATTGGTCATCGAGGACGACCCTAATTTCGCCAAAATACTATTCGACCTGGTCCATCAGAATGGCTTTAAATGCCTGGTGGCCGAAGACGGCGAAACCGGCCTTCACTTTGCCGATCATCACCGTCCCAGTGCAATTATTTTGGATATCGGCCTGCCGGGAATCGACGGCTGGAATGTCATGGAACGGTTGAAAAACAATCTCAACACTCGCCATATCCCGGTCCATTTCATATCCGCATCGGATGAGGCCTCCCGGGCGATGAAAATGGGAGCCATCGGCTATCTGGTCAAGCCCGTAAATATTGAAATGATTGATAAGACCCTGAACGATATCGAAAATATGATCTTAAAACAGGTCAAGAGGTTGCTGATTGTGGAAGATGACGAGCACCAGAGAAAAGCAATCATTGAACTTGTAAAAGGAAAGGATGTTGAAATCTCGGAAGCCGGATCGGGCCAGGAGGCCTACGAACTTTTAAAGTCCAAGCCTTCCGATTGCGTCATCCTTGATCTGGGACTTCCGGATACAACCGGATTTGAATTTCTGGAAAAAATTAAAAAGGACAAAACCCTCGGGTACATTCCCATCATCATTTACACTTCCAGAGACCTGTCAAAGGAAGAAGAGGCCAAATTGAAGCATTACGCCCAAAGCATTATCGTCAAGGGCGTCAAAAAATCGAACGAAAGGCTTCTGGATGAAACGTCCCTTTTTCTCCACAGTCTTGAAGCCAATATGCCCGAGGATAAACGAAAGATTATCAGGATGATTCATGACAAGAACAGTCTTTTTGAAAATAAAAAAATACTTCTGGTTGACGATGACATGCGCAATCTATTCGCGCTTACAAACGTACTTGAGGAAAAAGGCGTCCGCGTTTTTGTAGGTAAAAACGGCAAAGAAGGTCTGGAGCGCCTCAATGATCATCCGGATATCGATCTGGTTCTGATGGATATCATGATGCCTGAAATGGATGGTTATGAAGCCCTGAGGAAAATCCGGCAAAAGCAGCAATTTGCGGATCTTCCGATTATCGCCCTCACTGCCAAGGCCATGAAGGGCGACAGACATAAATGCATACAGGCCGGCGCCAATGATTACCTGTCCAAGCCGATTGACCCGGACAAACTGCTGTCGCTTTTAAGGGTTTGGTTATATGAGAAAAATATGACACAACCCCCGGAAAGGTTAAATTAGAAGGGGGTGGAAAAAATGACACCATCCCGAAAAAAAGTAAACATCCGGGCCCGGAGGACCCGGCTTTGGTTTACCCCTGAAAGGGGCTAATTTCCTGAAAATTGACAAGTTCGAAGTGCCTAAAGTGATCTAAAGTGCCTAAAGTTATGGGGTCGCTTTACTCCGCTATTTTTATATATAATTGACAGAATTCCTTAACTTTAGCGCACTTTAGCTCACTTCAAACTTAAGGCACTCTTTAAGGGCTTTGGCAAAGCCAGTTAACTCTGACTCCCGCAAAGCGGGGGTTTTTTAGGACTAAATCAAATAGGCACAAGGTGACGCCAATAAAACAAAAAATTCTGCTTGTTGACGACAGGCCCGAGAACCTTGTCGCCCTGGAAGCGTTGTTTGAAGGTGACGATTTGGATATCATCAAGGCAACGTCCGGAATGCAGGCTCTGGGACTGGTCTTGGAGCATGACTTTGCCCTAATTCTCATGGATGTGCAGATGCCGGAAATGGACGGCTTTGAAACCGCAGAACTGATGCGGGGGACCAAAAGATCCAAACATATACCCATCATTTTTGTAACCGCCATTAATAAAGAAGATCGGCATGTCTTCAAGGGTTATGAAAGCGGCGCCGTCGATTACCTGTTTAAGCCCGTAAATCCTGAAATAATAAAAAGCAAAGTCAAGGTCTTTCTCGATCTCGATCGCCAGAAGAAAATGCTCGAAAAACAGGCAACGGATCTTGAAAAGGCAATTGTCAGGGCCAACGAAATGGCCGCTCAATCCGATATGGCCAATAAAGCCAAGGGCGAATTCCTTTCCAATATGAGCCACGAAATCCGCACACCCTTAAATGCCGTGATCGGCATGACCGGTCTTTTGCTTGAAACCGACATGACTGCCGAACAGCGCGATTATGCCGAAACAGTGCGCACCAGCAGTGACGCCTTGCTCAGATTAATCAATGATATTTTGGATTTTTCCAAAGTGGAAGCAGGCAAGTTAGACCTTGAGGCTATTGATTTTGATCTTCGAACGACGTTGGAAAACGTAGGCGACATGTTGGCTCCCAAGGCCTATAAAAACGGCCTGGAATTTGTCAGTATGTTTCACCCTGAGGTTCCTGCCCGTTTGCGGGGGGACCCGGGACGACTGCGCCAAATCCTGATTAACCTGGCGGGAAATGCCGTCAAGTTCACCAAACAGGGCGAGGTCGCCGTTCGCGCAATCCTGGATTCGGAAACAGCGACCCGGGCAACCATTCGGTTTGAGGTCATGGATACGGGTATCGGCATCCCTAAGGAGCGCCAGGCCCACATTTTTGAGTCTTTTTCCCAGGTGGACGCCTCAACTACGCGCAAATACGGCGGAACCGGTCTCGGTCTGGCCATTTCCAAGAAACTGGTGGAAATGATGGGGGGGCAAATCGGCCTTGAAAGCGAAACCGAAAAGGGCTCGACCTTCTGGTTCACGGCCATATTTGAAAAACAACCGGATGGGCAAGAAGCGCCCCTGATACTCCCGGCCGATATTTGCGGAAAACGAATCCTGGTGATCGACGACAATGCGACCAGCCTCAAATTCTTATGTGCCAGCTTGAAGTCATGGGGCTGCCAATATCACTCGGCAACAGATCCTGAGGAAGGATTATCACTGCTGCACCAATCTTTGAAAAGCGCCACCCCATTTCACCTGGTCCTGACAGACCATATGATGCCGGGAATGGACGGCGAAGCCCTCGGGCACGCAATCAAAACTGACCCGTTGTTAAAAGAGACGGCATTGGTCATGTTGACCTCCGGCGGAAAACGCGGTGATGCCGCCCGGATGAAAGCAATCGGTTTTGACGCCTACCTGACAAAGCCGGTCAAGTACCGGCAACTCTTCGACTGCCTGACGACCGTACTGGGCAAAGCGGCGGCGGCCGATAAAAATGAACCCAAACGGACACTCGTTACGCGCCATACGATCGCCGAAGCAATGCCAAAATTGCGCATCCTGGTTGCCGAGGACAATATCGTGAATCAGAAACTGGTCCTACGCCTTTTAGAAAAGAAAGGCTTCAGGACCGATGTCGTCTCCAACGGCAAGGAAGCGGTCAAGGCCATGACCACGATCCCCTACGACCTGGTCTTGATGGATGTGCAAATGCCGGAGATGGATGGACTTGAAGCTGCCAAAGCGATCCGCGATCCGCAAAACAAGACCCTGCGGCCCGAGGTGCCCATCATCGCCGTTACCGCCAATGCGATGAAGGGCGATCAAGAACGCTGCTTCGCAGCAGGAATGCAGGACTATTTATCAAAACCGATTAACCCGCAGGAAATGTTCGACAAAATAGATACGTGGATTGAAGCGACAAATAACTCTCAAGCGAGCGTCAGCGCTCAATTGGGGTAAAACAACCCGAAAATTGATCAGGTTTAACAGCGGTTGAATTTTGGCCTATGTCCTTAATTAGTAACGAAGATATCGAAATCAAGCTGCTTCTTGAAGCCGTATATCTTAAATATGGATATGATTTCAGGGACTATTCAGAGGCTACCTTGAAGCGGCGCATCTTGCACCGGTTCTCCATGGAGCAGTTTGGAAGTATTTCTGAAATGCAACATCGACTGCTTGTCGATGTGTCCTTTTTTGAAAGATTGATTCTGGATCTTTCCATAAATGTAACCGAAATGTTTCGCGATGCATCCTTTTATCAAACGCTCAGAAAAGAAGTTGTCCCGTTTTTAAGGACCTATCCGTTTCTAAAAATATGGCATGCGGGCTGCTCGACCGGTGAAGAGGTCTATTCCATGGCCATATTATTAAAGGAAGAAGGTCTCTATCAACAATCACAGATTTATGCCACCGATTTTAATCAGGTTGTTATCAAAAAGGCCAAAGACGGCATCTTTCCCCTTGAGCGTCTTAAACAATACACCGTTAATTACCAGAAGGCGGGAGGCACCCGATCATTTGCCGATTATTATACCGCGGATTATCAATTTGCCGTCATTGACAGGTCTTTAAAACAAAATGTCATATTTGCGGATCACAATCTGGTTACCGACGGTGTGTTTGGTGAAATGAACCTTATCCTTTGCCGTAACGTTTTGATTTATTTTAACCAAAAGCTTCAGGATCGGGTTTTAGGTCTTTTTTATGACAGTTTGTGCAACGGCGGATTTCTTTGTCTGGGCTCTCAAGAGAACGTTCGGTTTTCGAAATTCAGCGATCATTTTGAAGGCGTGGTAAATCGAGAAAAGATCTATCGCAAAATATCAGCATCCGGTCCATGTTTCCGAAAAAGATCGACTTATGTAATTTGATTTCGTTTTCCATTTTCACCGCAAAGACGCAGAGAGCGCAAAGAAAATATACTTTTCTTTTGCCGTTGAGAGGACGGCAAAAGAAAAAAATCAATCGCTACGCGATATTTTTGGCTCCAAAGGCCCGCAGGGCATGCTTCTTATTGTTTTTCGTCCTCTCAACGAAAAACAATAAAATAAATAACCTCTGCGTTCTCTGCGGCTCTAATGAGCGAAGCGAATGGGCGGTGAGTTATTGTATCAAAACGGAGGCGATTTCAAGTCGATCCCTCTCGAAAATAACCATATCTTGCATGATTACTATATGTTATAAGATTGTCAAAAATTGAAGCCGGACAGCAGTGAATCAGGAATAAAAATCATGTTCAAAAAGAATTCTTCCAACAAGAAACAAATGATTTTTAGCGTGCTGGCGTTAACCGTATGGCTGGTTGGCTTCCGGGTTGTCCCTGCGGCCGCTGCCGGAACTGTAAAAATCGGTCTGAACTATCCGAAGACAGGCCCTTACTCGGTTCAAGGACTGGATCAGTGGCGGGCGGCGAACCTTGCCGTTGAAGAAATCAACACCGCCGGAGGCATTCTGGGCAACAAGGTTGAGATTGTCTGGCGTGACTCCATGTCCAAAGAAGATGTTACCATTCAAAACGTCACCGAGTTAATCGACCAGGAAGGCGTAAAAATGGTCTTTGGCGGATCTGCCAGCAGCGTTGCCATTGCGGCCGCACACGTATGTCAGGAAAAGGGAATTCTTTTTTTCGGAACGCTCACCTATTCCACTGCAACCACGGGCGAAGAGGCCCACAGACACACCTTTCGGGAATGCTATAATGCCTGGATGGGCGCCAAAGCCATCGCCTCTTATCTGAAAGATAACTTTTCAGGGAAGAAATTCTTATATATTACAGCGGACTATACCTGGGGCTGGACCACCGAGGCTTCGGTGCGAAAGTTCAGCAATAGCGAGGATAAATCCATTCACAAAGGCATTTTAACCCCTTTTCCGAATGCAACCGACAAGCATTTTAAAAAAGCCCTGAGTTTTGCCAAGATGGTAAAGCCGGATGTGCTGGTATTGGTTCTTTTCGGTAAAGATATGTCCACAGCAATGCGACATGCCACTGCCATGGGATTGAAAAAGAAAATGCAGATTGTGGTTCCGAACATTACCCTCGGCATGGCCGAAGGCGGGGGACCCAAAGTCATGGAGGGCGTTATCGGTGCGCTCCCGTGGACCTGGAAGGTTCCGTACAAGTACAACTATCCTAAGGGTATAAAATTTATCGAGAAGTTTGCGGTCCGACACGGACGTTACCCCAGCACTTCAGGCGCTTCGGCCTACACGATTCTTTACGAATACAAGGCAGCCGTTGAAAGGGCCGGCACATTCGATTCTCCCGCAGTGATCAAGGCCCTTGAGGGGCATGAGTATACCCTGTTGAAGGACAAGCAGATCTGGCGCGATTTTGATCACCAATCCGTGCAGACGGTATACGCGGTTAAATGCAATCCGCAAGCAATGGTGCTCAAAGACAAATATAAACTGGATTATTTTGAAATCTTAAGCAGTATCCCGGGTAAAGAAGCGGTTCGAACCCGCGAAGAATGGAACGCCGTCCGCCGGGCCGCCGGCAAACCCACCCATCTGGAAAAGCTGCCCGGGGAACATTAAAACAACCACTGTCCGGCCCCGGCAAAAAAGGGTTTGCCGGCGATTGTTTGCCTGCAAACCCTTTGTTTCCAGCTGGAGGCGGCACCCGGATTTGAACCGGGGTATAGCGGTTTTGCAGACCGCTGCCTTACCACTTGGCTATGCCGCCTTAAAAAAAATGGAGCGGGAAACGGGATTTGAACCCGCGACTTCGACCTTGGCAAGGTCGCACTCTACCACTGAGTTATTCCCGCTCAATGATATGGTTTTTCTAAACAGTTATTGTAATTTTGTCAATAAAAAATTTTTGACCGGGTTAAGTCTTCAGAAGACTCCTGAATTTAATGAAATAGTCGAACCCCGACAAGAGTGTCAACACCAGCGCCGCCCATAGAAACACCGATCCGATGGCCTGAAAATCGATAGTAATATATTGAAAATGTATTAGCAGCGGGATGATGGCGGCGATCTGAAATCCGGTTTTGTATTTTCCAAGACGGGAACTCGCAATATCTTTTCCCTGTTGAGCGGCAATATTTCGCAGCCCGGTGACGGCAAACTCGCGCCCGATGATGATGCACACGATCCAGCCCGGAATCCAGCCCAGGGAAGTAAGCATGATAAATGCGGAAGAAACCAGAAGTTTGTCGGCCAGCGGGTCCATGATTTTGCCGAACCTCGAAACCAGGCCCCGGCGCCTTGCAAAAAAGCCGTCCAGAAAATCGGTTATCGCCGCCGCACTGAATAAGATCGCGGCCGTAAACGTAAACAACCGGCCTGGGAACAGCAGCAAAAACACAATCAGCGGTATGACGGCAATCCGAAACAGAGTCAGACTGTTGGGATGACTACATATTTTTTTTATCTGGGCACTCGCAAACATGGTCTTGTCAGACTTCGTTAAACGGTCGATTCGTTGATTGGTCAAGTGGTTGAATGGCTGGATAGTTAAATGGTTACAAAAGAGGAAGAATCGTTATTAGCGAACACCAATTAACCCATGAACGAATCGACGAATGAACCATTTTACCATTTAACCAATCAACGATACTGAAAGTAATTTCATTTCTTTTGTGTTTTTTCCCAGTCGTCCAGAAACGCTTTGATACCCTTGTCTGTGAGGGGATGGGCCGCCAGTTTGGCCAACACATTAAAGGGAATGGTGGCGATGTCGGCTCCGATAAGGGCTGACTCCAGAACATGCAATGGATTGCGCACACTGGCGACGATGATCTCGGTATCAAAGGCGTAGTTACTGTATATTTCTACAAGCTGCTCGACAAGCAGAAGACCTTCCTGAGACACGTCATCGAGGCGACCGATAAAAGGGCTGACATAGGTTGCACCGGCTTTGGCCGCCATCAGAGCCTGCAACGGTGAAAAAACCAGGGTTACATTCGTTTTAATGCCCTCTTCGGCAAGTCTGCGGGTTGCCTTCAAACCGTCCACCGTCATGGGTATCTTTACGACGATATTTTTATGTATCGCTGCCAGATCCCGGGCCTCCGCAATCATTCCCTCGGTGGCAAGGCTGATAACTTCAGCGCTGATGGGACCATCCACTATTTCGCAAATTTCTGTTATAATCTCTTTAAAATCACGGCCTTCTTTGGCAATTAGACTCGGGTTGGTGGTAACGCCATCAACCATCCCCATGCTGTGGGCCTCCTTGATTTCACTGATGTTGGCAGTGTCGATAAAAAATTTCATCTGAGAAAACCTCCTGTGCAGTTTTATTTCTTTGAACGCCGGTCGACAAACTTATCTCTGCATGCGGTACTGCAAAAAAACATATCTTGGCCGTCGGCCTTAAGATAGACGGCGTCTTTTTTGGGAAAATAGACATCACATACAGGGTCTTTAATCATCACGTCATCGATTTCACCGGCAACCTGGCCGGCATTCGTTTTAGGGGTCGGTGAATGTTGAAGCATCCAAAACTTCAGTGCCCGGTAACAAAGGTAGATTAAACCCAAAAAGATCAGCAGTCGCATGGATACTCAACCACTTTTTGTCCGTCTTCTCCCAGATGATCCA
>Ga0180009_10003840_pt1 | contig 16866 bp, 19 predicted proteins | sample OS_PC_MetaG_FD_123537 | JGI IMG/M metagenome (GOLD analysis project Ga0180009, IMG submission 123537) | Groundwater microbial communities from the Aspo Hard Rock Laboratory (HRL) deep subsurface site, Sweden - OS_PC_MetaG | ecosystem: Environmental > Aquatic > Deep subsurface > Groundwater...
ACCGATCCTCGTGCGGAAAGTGTGCGTCGTAGTGACCGCGGCAGGACTATGTGAGCGAGACTGCCAACGGGCGACCCCGGACAGCCCTGCGCCTTCGCGGGGATGACGACAGTGGGGGAGGCTATCGGACCTCCAGCCATGCCTGATCGCGTTCCGCAATTTTGTTTTCGAGCGATGCGATCGGCAGCCTTCAGGAAATTTTCTATCGGATTGCAGGTGTGCAAACGAAACAGGGGAGCTACGAAGCGCGCCACACTCTCCAACCGTCATCCCGCCGAAGGGCGGGATCCGTCCACGTCGAATATAGAATCATCTGATAAAAGACAGATGGTTTGGGCGACAGGCCGCAGAATTTGACTCACCCCCCCGCCTCCAAGCCTCTATCCTTTCCATCAGCCAGCCCCACGCTTCCAGTTCCCGATCGCCGGCCGTTTTCGAAATCGCGATCTCCAGATACGCAAGCTCGCATTCCACCTTCTCTTTCGGCAGCATCCTGAGGCGCGTGCACAGCACTGCCGCTTCCAGCACGGCGGCCTGGGCGCGGTTGAAACCGCCCCACGGCTTATGATCGCCGGCAAAAACCGTCGAGCAGATGAAGCGCGGGCGCACGTCGTCTTCCTCGATTGTCTCGACCTTCAATTCCCAATGCGTCAGCGCCGCCTTCAGCACCGCGCCGTCAACCTTTTCGGCACGCCTGACCACCCACTTCTTCCGGCCGGTCACGCAACCCGCATAGATGCGCACGTCGTCAACGTGGTTCGCCACCGCGGCCGGATTCTCGCGCAGGTTGGTCAAAGTCGTCGACGGCGTGAACGGCGCGATGATCCATTTCTCGTCGCGCTGAATGAGCCCTAAGGGCGCGATGTGAACTTCACCGCTCCTCGCCCGCGTCGTCACGATCGTTTCGATAATCAGCGGCATCGGCGACTCCATTGATTCTGCTCCCTGCACTTCAAGTCAGGGTTTCAAAAGGGCCCCCGCGCGCAGGTGCGAACACTCAAGTGCCCTTGTGCGGAGGTTTGGAGGCAGAGCCTCCAATCTTCTTTTCTTCAATCGTGCCGGACGACTTTTCACGCTCCCGCTCCGCCTTCTCCCGCGCGGCACGCAGCGTCGCGCCCTCGGGCGCATGATGGACCATGTCCTCGTCAGGCTTGTCGGCGGCAACGCCCCACTCCAGCGGCCGGTCCTGCGTGTAGCGCTTGCCCAGGCTGCGCGCGATCTGCGCCTTGGCCAGTTCGTAGCCGAGATAGAACGCATGGCTGCCGTCGTCCTCGACGCCGAGCTTTCCGAAAAGTTCGAAGGGATCGACATCCACATGATGCCCGACGCGATTGTAGATGTGCACGCCGTCTTCGGCGGCTTCGATACGGAAGTTCGAGTCCCGAATGGCGGCGGCGGCCTCCGCGATCTCGTCCGGCGACTGCGGGAACGGACGCAACTCGTGCAGCGACAGAAGCCCCCCGCCATATCCCTTCGGCAGCGAGTTGTCTTCGCGCGCGCGGAACATCAACCGCCGTGCCGCGTCGTGCTCCTCCACCGTGCGGATGGTGTGCGGTGACACCTGCACGATGAGAACGTTGCGGATGTTGAGTTCCGAGCAGATGCCAAGAAGCATCGCCGTCAGTCCCTGGCTGTCGGCTTCCGTCAACTCGGTGAGATTGCCGGTGCCCATCAGGATTTCGACGTCCGGGCATCGCCGCCGTAGTTCGGCGTAACGTTCGAGTGACGCCATGAAACCGAAGTGGATCGGATCGAGCACCGGATCGGCGAGATGCGCGATGCCGAGCGCCTTGGCCTTCTCGATCGCCCTGATAAGAGAGTTGAGATCACCATGCTCCTTGGGCACCAGCACGGGCACGCAAGTCGTCCCCGCCACCACGTCGAGATTGTCTTCATCAAGGCTCAGGACGAAATCGGCGCCAGCCTGCGCCCCGCGCCGCAGTTCATCCATGTCGCCGGAGTCGACGCTGACCTTGAAGCCTTCCGCCTTCATCGCCTTGACGGCGACTTCCAGATGCGGGAACGGCACATCGGGCCTGCAGCCGATATCGATCACGTCGGCACCGGCGGCCTTGTGCCGGTGCGCCCGCTCCAGAAGCTTTCCGAGCGGCACTTCCGGGGCTTCGACGATCTCGGCGAAGATATTGATGTCGTAGCGCGATAGATCCGGCGGCTTGCCGCCGCGCCCCAGATATTGCGGCAGGTCGATGATTTCCTCCGGGCCGAGAACGAACGGCACCCCGAAGTGATCCGACACCGATTTCAGATCCATCCGCACCCGCCCGGGCAGGATGACGCGGGTAGCATCGAGCGGCGCTTCGAGCCGGTTCTTGAGGATCTTCTCCGTCATCAGCGCGGCAACCTTGATGCCGACGTTGCGCACCGCGTAGCTGTCCTCCGCCAGCCCGACGTCGGCAAGCGTTCCGCTGAGCCTCGCTTCGGCGAGATGCCCGGTCAGGAAGAGGAGTTTTTCAGCCATTCGCGCCGCGCTTCCAGCGCCTTTTTGAGTTCCTCGACACTTTCCACGACGGTCGTGTGTTCGAAGGTCTTGAGCTTTTCTGTGTTTTCCAGATCGATCCGCCGCGGGAATACCGGCACCATGTTCTTGCGCGGTGCTTCGGTGATGTCTTCGGGCTTGTTATCGCACGCGAACACGATCGACGGCACCCGGCACTTGCCCGACTGCGCGTAGACGTTGGTGGCGAGATTGTCCGAGATGCCGGCAACGCACTTCGCGATCGTATTCGACGTCGCCGGAGCCATGATGAGGGTGTGATAGACGCCGGTGTAGAAGCCGCCGACGGGGACGGCGCTCGCCGTGCGGTCCTTGAACACCCGAGTGCCTTCTGGAAGCTCGTCGAGGCTTTGTTTGTACATGTTGAGCACTTCCTCCGCCGCCGCCGAGACGAATACGTCGAGCGGGTCCATCTCGCGCATCAACGCGAGGCTTTCAGTGAAGAAGTGGCCGGAGCCGGTCAGTACCCAGCCGTAGCGCGGCGTCTTTACGTCGGATTTTGCCATTTGTCCTCGATAACGGTGGCGTTTCGAATATCACGCGAGCCGGTCGGCGTCGACGTCTGCCGGCAGGCCGAGAAGGCCTGCGAGTTCCGCGCCCTGAGCTGCTTCGACGATGGTGAAGGCCATGCCGGCCCGCTCCAGAATGAGCGCCGAAACAGGATCGATCAGGCCTTCCGCCGCAAGGCTCTGCGCATCGCGGTTTCCGGTTTCGGGTTGGCGCGACTTGACGAACACGACCGGCAACCCGCCGAGCCGTTCGCCAAGCCGTGCCGCGATGGCATCCGACGTCGTATCCCAGGTCGCCGGCAGATCGGAATCGTTTTCGCAGTCCTTGAGCGGCAGCCAGATTGCCTTGTTGCCGGATGCCAGCGCGGCGCCGACCTCGGATACGCTTTCTTGAGGCACCAGGCTTCCCGCCACAGACGCCATGACAAGTGCGTTCTGATGCATGGCCAGAATCGCCATCCGGTGCGCCGTGTCGTGCGAGAACCCGAACTTGCGCTGGGCCTCGCGTACCGCGTCGGCGAAAGATCCACCCCCGGCAACTGCAACGATTGGCTGCGGCGCACGATCGACGATGCCAAGAACTGCCTTGAGTATTTCAGGCTGGCGCGTCAGGCTGCCGCCGATTTTGACGACCACCGGCTCGTTTGCGGAAAACGGCGGCTGGCGCGCGTCAAAGAACACTGTGCCTTCCAGCACCGCGCGGCCGGACGATCTCGACGCCGACGGCGCCTGGACCGCGCTCCAGCTTGTCGATCCGCACCCGAACCCACACGATCCGTTTGTCGTCGAGGATCTGGTCCGCGATGTGCTCGGCCATCGTCTCGACGAGGTTGATGTGGCCTTCGGCGAGCGTCGCGTGGACGGCTTCGACGAGATTGTCGTAGGAGGGCACTTCGGCGATCTGGTCGTGCCGGCTCGCCACATCCGGTGCAACCGCGGCCTCGACGGAAAAGCCGACCTTCTGCGTGACGCCTTTTTCCTCCTCGTAGACGCCGATATGGCAGTCGAGAATCAGGTCGCGTACGAAGATCCTGTCGTAGAGGTCCTCTCCGGCCCGCTGCTGAAGGCGTCCTGCGAGAGTGGCCACATCCGTCATCAGCTAAGTTCCCAACTCGTGTTGCAATTCGCCGCTGCGGTTCAGCCGGCGGCGCGGGTATCGGGGGCGCAAACTGCATCGAGGCGCGAACGGATGCGTTTCACCGAGGCTTCATCTATCGCGAATGTGCGCCGGCTGTCGAGGCAGAGTGCGCCCCTGAAGCCCAAAATATCCGGTCCCAGACGGGCAAGCGGGGCGACATCATCCAACCCGAGGCTGCCCGCAAGCCCGGCAAAGAGCCCATTGGCGCGCGCCTTGCCGATGAACTCGGAGAGCTCTCCGAGGTTCCCGAAGCCAGTCAATGAACCTTTTTCCTTGTCCGAAGTGTCGATCAAAACACCGGCGAACCCGCTGGCGGCCATGTTCTCGATCAACCCGAAATCGGGATCGAGGTCGGCAAACAACACCCCGACCAGACGTGCCTTGGGTAGATCCAGGCGCCCCAATGCGGCAATCGCAGCGCGCGGCTCTCCGCCCGGCAGGAAGCCTGCCTTGACGTAGTCGACGCCGGTTGCGGCCACTGAGCGAACGGCTTGGCACATCACTTCGGACGCGCACTCGACATCGCCGATCGTAGCGCTGACGGGGCGGCCCACTGCCTTGGCTCGTGCGGCGATGTCCCGGATCGTCTCCGCTGCCAGCGCGCCGAGCGCGCCGCCCAGAGGATCCTTCGCGTCGATAATGTCAGCCCCCGCCTCCAGACACACTAACGCTTCCGCGGCGGAAGTGACGCTCGCAAGCATCAAGGGGCGGTGCGCAGTGGTGACCAGCCGGGAAGAAGCGCGATCCATTCAGGCATTCTCGAACAGACGAAGCCGCGCCGCCAGCACCTTTTCGCGGTCGAGCCGCTCCGTCGGGCTGAGCTTCACTTCGCTGTCCTGCACGATGCCGGCGGGCGTCCCGCCCAGGCGTACGAGCCGCGTCGCAAGCATCACCGCTTCGATTCTGTCGTGCGTGACGAACAGCACCGTCGTCGGCCGCCGGTTCCACAATTCGATGAGCAGTGCCCTGAGGCTGTCGGCGCTCGGGTCGTCGAGGGAAACGAACGGTTCGTCCATCAACAGAATGTCCGGCTCGACCACGAAGGCTCTCGCCAGCGCGGCGCGACGCTGCATGCCGAGCGACAGCCGCTCCGGGTAGGCGTTGGCCGATGCGCTCAACCCCACTCGCTCCAGGATCGCGGCCACTTTGGCGTCCGCATCCGCGTCGTCGTCATCGAGGACGTAGCGGATGTTCTGTTCCACGGTCCGCCAGGGAAGCAGCCGCGGCGTCTGGAACATGAAGGAGAGCCGCGCATCCCTGTGGCCGAATTCGAGCTTCCCCGAGTAGTCCTTGTCGAGCCCGGCAACGATATTGAGAAGCGTCGACTTCCCGCAACCCGACGGCCCCGTCAGCACCACGAAGGAGCCTTCCTCGACGGCAAGGTCGACACCGCTCAACACCAGCTGCTCGGGCCGGTCGGCCACCGGCGGGAACGCCTTGCGCGCAACCGTGACACGAATTGCTTGCTGTCCGTTCTTCATCGGCGCCACCGGTTCACGCGCGCTTCGATCGGTTGCAGCACGGCGAGTTCTATGAATTGCACGACGAGAATGAAGGCGATGGCGTAGGCCAGGATCATCGAGACATCGAACAGCTGGAACCCGTCGTAGAGTTGCCGCCCGACGCCATCCGGCCGTCCGAGCAGTTCCACCACCAGCACGATCTTCCACACCAGCGCCAGGCCGCCGCGCGCGGCTGCCGCGATGAACGCAGCAAGCTGCGGCAGCGTCACGTGGCGCAATGTCTTCCAGGTACCGAACCGGTAGATCTCGGCCATCTCGGTCAGGTCCCGCGACAAGCTTCGTGCGCCCTCGCGCACGGTCACCGCGACATTGGGGATCTTGTTGATGGTGACCGCGAGCACGGCGGCCATTTCGGTCAGACCGAACCATACGTAGCAAAGGATGATCGTCACCAGCGCCGGCAGATTGAGGAAGAAGATCAGCCACGTGTCGAAGAACTGGTCGGCACCCTTGGCCCGCCCCAGCGCGATACCGATGGCGCTGCCGATGAACATCGCCACGAAGAATGCCGCCGCGACGCGCAACAGCGTCACCCCGACATGATGGCCGAGTTCCCCGCTGGCAGCCTCTGTCATGAATTTGGCGCTGACGTCAATCGGGCCGGGAAACAGGCGGCTTTGCAGCAGGCCCGCCACCAGCGCCCAAAGCGCCAGCAGGCTGAGGAAGGAGACCAGCGTCTACACCAGCCGCCCCGACAGGACGCTCCCGATAATGCCGCGTCCGACGCGACCGGTTGCGATTGTGTGGTGGTCAAGAGCCATAGAACAGCGCCGGGTCGAATTTCACCTTGCCGTCGTCGAGCGTCTTTTCCCCGAGTTGAACGAGGAGGTTGAACAGCTTCTCGGCAGCGCCTGTATGTTCGGCGTTCCACCCCTTGGGAATGCCGCTTCGGTAGTAGGCCTTGAGTGCCTCGAATTCGGCGTCGCTTTTCGCCCGTGTGGTTTCCTTGAGCCGCCCCCAGGCCTCGTCGGAAGTTGCGAGCAATTCGTTGCCTTTCGCGATAGCCGACATGAACTTCGCGATTTCGGCTTCCTTGCCGGCGGTTTTCTTTTCGCTCCAGACGAAACCGACGAGCGACGGCGTCGGGGTGATGCCAAGTCCGGTCAGCACGTCGTCGAGCGAAACGAGTTCGCGGAAGCCGTCGCCCTTGAGCCGGGCCGAGAACGTCCAGAAATTTAGCGCCGCATCGACGCGGCCCTGTCGCACCTGCTCGGTGATGAGTGGCGCCGCCGCGAAGATCGGCGACACGACATCAGCCAGATCCTTGCCCGTCTGCTTCTGGTGGTAGGCGCGCAGCAACAGCCAGCTCTTGTCAAGCGCGGTGCCCGCCACGCCGAACTGCTTTCCTTCGAGATCGGCAAGCGACTTGATCGGGCTGTCGCCGGCCACCATCACCGCGCCAAGAGCAGAGGAGTAGGGCGCGAAACGAACGGTCTCGCCTTCCGAGCGCTGCCGCATCGCCCACGGCCAGTCGCTGACGATCACATCGGCGTCTCCCGACAGAAGCCCGATCTTTGCCGCACCCGTATTGGCCATGTCGACCGGCACGAGTTCGAACCCTTCGGCCTTGTCGAGACCCTCATCGATGACGGTTTTCAGAAGCCAGCCAAGGGAACCGAATTTGAGCGAGCCGATCCGCAGTTTGCCGGCCTCGCTGGCCAACGCCCCGTGACGCAGCGGCCCCGGCATGGCCATCGCTGCGACGCCGGAAAGGCCGCCGGCCACAACGTCGCGGCGGGAGATGACGGTATGTCTCTTGGTCACTTTGGTTCAACCTCAGGTGCTAGGCGGCTGTTGACCAGACTACGGATTGCCTTGAGCCAGCCGGTGTCGTCGTTTTGCAGAATGATGGCCAGGGCGGTCTGTTTGATCTCGCCGCTTTTAACATCGCGGACGAAGATTGCCATGTTTATCAGCAACTCCGATGACTTGTGAACCACACCGAGAATTGTGACGTCCGCATTTACCAGTTTGCCGAACTCCACTTCGCAGCCGTTACAGCGGTCGAACGGAGCGGCCTTCCGGATTTCGGACTGGTGCGCCGCAAGGTCAACGATCTCGTAGGCGCCCCGCTCCTTGAGCAATTCGAGCATCGACTGACGGACAAGCTTGAGACGTTCGACTTCGGCCTTCTTCGGCTTGGGCGGCAGGCCGTAAAGATCCAGGCCATCCATTTGCAGATCGATCTGCATCTCGAACGGTAGGACCGCGGCGCTTGGGGCAGCTTGAACCATGCACCCGGACGTAAACAGGATCAGCAAGCCGCCGAGAACGGTTCGAATTAACATCGTTGTACTTCCACCATGGGTTACGCGTTCCCGATAGCGACTGCCGCTTTTTCCCGAAGCTCGCGAAAGCGAATTAGCCAGTCGCATCAATACGGCATCGCACCCTGTGCGTCACTGCCCTCGACCGAGATACTACCGCGCCGGGCCATCATTTGTACCTGTTGTCGCGATAAGTATTTTTGTTCACCGCCAAACGTCTAGGTCTTCTATCGATGTGCGCGGTCATTTCCCATACTTGGGCTTGCCGTTTGCACTTTTCCAATTAGGTTGCAGGCTTAAAAAGGGAGGAGAAGCATCAAAGTCATGGTGAGGAATAGGCAACAACGCCACTCTGGCTTACGCCCTTGGCGGCATCGATTGGTGGCGGTCGTCAACGGCTCATTGGCGGTGCTCGCGGGCCTCATTTCGATTTGCATGCCCTCAGTTTCACATGGAGTGGCGCAGGACGCCAAAGTAACCACCATATCGATCGTCTACGCTTCGCAAGAGCGTGAACGGCTCGCTCCCCTGTCGTTGCTCGATTTTCGCCCCCCGAGCGAGGGCTACGACGGCGCCAAGCTGGCAATCGAGGATAACAACACCACCGGACGCTTTCTCAATCAGTCGTTCGCCATGGGCGACATGTTGAGCGCCAAGCGGGACGAACTGATCGAAAAGGTCGTGGCCGCAGCCAAGTCGGGAACGAGCTTCTTCGTCGTCGATGCGACCGCCGATACCCTCGTGGCGCTGTCCGACGCGCTGAACGGCCTCCCCGCTGTGATCTTCAATGCCGGTGCCCATGACGAGCGCCTGCGTGAGGAGGATTGCCGCGCCAACGTCAAGCACACTGCTGCATCCTACGCGATGCTGGCTGACGCGATGACCCAGTACCTGACCTGGAAGCAGTGGACCAGGCTGGTCCTCGTCAGCGGTCCCCAGCCCGAGGACAAGCTCTTCGCGGAAGCGCTGAAGCGGTCTGCCAAGCGCTTTGGCCTGAAGCTGCTCGTCGAACAGGAATTCGTCTACGAAGCTGGCAGCCGGCGGGCCGATGGCGGCTTCGAACAGGTCCAGAAACAGATCCCGACATTCACGCAGGAGTTCCCCGAGCACGATGTGTTGCTCGTTTCCGATGTGGCCAACCAGTTCGGCGACTATTTCCCCTTTCGCACGTGGAAGCCGCGCGCCATCGCCGGAACCCATGGCCTTTACCCCACCGCCTGGCACCCGGCATCCGAATTGTGGGGCGCGACGCAGTTCCAGAACCGCTTCCAGCGGCTGGCCGGTCGCGTCATGAAACCGGTCGACTATGCGGCCTGGATGGCGGTGCGGTCGATTGGCGAAGCCGCAACCCGCACCAATAGCGGCGATCCCAAGGTGCTGATCGACTACATGCTGTCGCCGAAGTTCGAACTCGCTGCCTTCAAGGGTCAGAAACTGACGTACCGCCCTTGGAACGCGCAGCTCCGGCAACCGATACTCGTGGCGACACCCAAGATCCATGTCACCGTTTCGCCGCAGCCCGGCTTCCTGCATCAGGTCAGCGTGCTCGATACGCTCGGTCTCGATGAACCCGAAACCAAGTGCAAGGCGTTCCGCTAGTGTTCCGGCTCCGACACTTGGTTCCCCTTGCAGCCCGCTATCGTCCAAGTGTCGGAGCCACAAGGAACACTATGATTCTAGTGTAGCTTTTGCACCAATCGTTTGGCAACGAGCCAAGCCGCAATTGGGGACCAAACGTTAGGTGCGCACCACTAGATTGAGGCGACGACAGACAGGCATTTCGCCAGGTGATGGGCCCGTCCCGCGCCTGGCCTCGACGACAGACACGAACAAGCAGAGGAACGACCCAAGTGAAAGTTACAGTGCACTCCCTTGCCGCCGCCATTGTCGCCGCGGGCGCATTGTGTACGGCTTCATTGCCCGCAAACGCCTACCGCGCCTTCATATCGAACGAGAAGGACAACACGGTCAGCGTCATCGATACGCATACCTGGAAGGTTATCGAGACGATGAAGGTGGGCCAGCGCCCGCGCGGGATCATGTTGGCCCACGGTAAGGAGTGGCTGCTCATCTGCACCAGCGATGACAACCGGATCGAGGTGTATGACGCCAAGACCTACGCGTTTATCAAGAATCTTCCCTCAGGCCCCGATCCCGAACTGATGGTGCTGCACCCTTCGGGCAATCCGCTCTACGTCGCCAACGAGGACGATAACCTCGTCACCGTCGTCGACGTCGAGGAAGGCAAGATCGTCGCCAAGGTTCACGTTGGCGTCGAGCCCGAGGGGATGGCCGTGAGCCCGGACGGAAAGACGGTCATCAACACGTCTGAAACGACCAACATGGCCCACTTCATCGACACCACGACATATGAGACGAAAGCCAACATCCTTGTCGACAACCGGCCGCGCGTCGCCCAGTTCACCGATGATGGCAAGCAGCTGTGGGTTTCCGCCGAGATCGGCGGCACGGTGTCGATCATCGACGTGGCAAAGAAAGAGGTTATCCACAAGATCACCTTCAAGATCCCGGGCATAACGGCCGAAGCGATTCAGCCGGTCGGCATCGCCATCAATAAGGATGCGACGAAGGCTTTCGTCGCGCTGGGTCCTGCCAACCGCGTGGCTGTTATCGATGCTGCGACCCACACGGTCGAGAAGTACATCCTCGTCGGTCAGCGGGTCTGGAACATTTCGTTTACGCCCGATGAGAAGTACATTCTGACCACCAACGGCGTCTCTAACGACGTCACAGTGATCGATACCGGCAAGTTGCGCGGCTTCAAGTCGATCCCGGTCGGCCGCTACCCTTGGGGTGTCACCATCACCGATGATTGATCACCAGCGTCTGCATTTGGCTTGGCGACGGTGGCTGTGCACCCGCAGCATTGTCGCGGTTCGTGCTGAACCGCTGCGGGTCTGGTTCAATCCTCACCCGATGCGTATGGAGTTGGTCGCCGAGGGTAACAAGCGCTGAGGGTCGGAAAAAATTGAGTTGAACACGGTTGAGGTAAAAGCCCAGCCGGTCTACGAAACCGCAGTCCGCCTCGTTGGCGAACAACGACGCGGAATTCGCGCCAGGATAAGGCGGCCGATGCATTGCTGCTCATGATCGGTTGCAGGAGAAGGGCATGAAAGGTTCGATTGAGGTTAATTGATGGACACCAAGGTCGAACAGATCGATGCGTCGATGGACGCGTTGGCGGTGAACGGGGTCTCGCATCGATTTGGCGATTTTCCCGCCCTCGATAACGTTTCCCTGACCGTTTCCCAAGGCAGCTTCACGATTCTTCTGGGCCTCAACGGGGCCGGCAAATCGACATTGTTCGCCCTGATCACCCGCCTTTACGACAACACGTCAGGGACGATTTCAATTCTCGATCACGACGTCCGCCGCCAGCCGACCACCGCCATGCAGCGTCTTGGCGTCGTCTTCCAGGCACGCACCCTCGACCAGGATCTCACCCTAAAACAGAACCTCACTTACCACGCGGCACTGCACGGTCTCGGTAACCGGGAAGCCCGCCGACGCGCCGACGCCGCCCTCGAACTCGTCGGCCTCTCCGATCGCGCCGGCGAGAAGGTCCGCAATCTTTCCGGTGGCCAGGCCCGCCGCGTGGAAATCGCCCGATGCATGCTGCACCGCCCCGGTCTGCTGCTCCTCGATGAGCCGACGGTCGGGCTCGACATCGGCTCGCGTGAAAGTGTCATTGCAATCGTCCGCGAACTTGTCGAAACGCATGGCCTCGGCGTCCTCTGGGCGACTCACCTGATTGACGAGATCAAGGAAACCGACGAAGTCGTGGTCCTGCACAAGGGCAAGGTGCTCTACACCGGTACCGTGCCCGGATTGCGCAACCACACCGGTGCCGACAACGTATCCGACGCCTTCCGCGCGTTGACCGACGATCCGATGAAACCGGAGGCGGCATGACCACCAAGATCGTCGAGGCAGCCAAGGCTTCGGCCAGGAAAGCGAGCATCATCATCGATCGCGCACCCGAGCCGCATGGGGTGTTCGCCTACTACAACTGCTTCAAGGGGATCGTCTGGCGGGAAGTTCTCCGCTTCCTGCATCAGCGCGAGCGCTTCCTGTCCGCGCTGGTCCGTCCGCTCGTCTGGCTCTTCATCTTCGCGGCCGGTTTCCGCCAGGTGCTCGGTATCTCGATCATCCCGCCCTATGAGACCTATGTTCTTTACGAGACCTACATAACGCCCGGCCTGCTCGGCATGGTCCTGCTGTTCAATGCGATGCAGTCGTCGCTGTCGATGGTCTACGACCGCGAAACCGGTGCGATGCGGACGCTGCTTGTTTCGCCGTTCCCCCGATGGTTTTTGTTGTCTTCGAAGCTGCTCGGCGGCGTCGCGGTTGCCATTCTGCAGGTCTATACGTTCCTGTTCATCGCCTATTTCTGGGACATCCAGCCCGATTGGCCGGCATTGCAGCTGGGTATCGGAGAAGGCGACGGGTTTGTCGGCCTTTCTATTCCCTCGCCGTTGAACGGCTACATCACCGTTTTCCCGGCGATCGTCCTTGCCGGACTGATGCTCGGCGCGCTGGCGTTGTTCATGTCGTCGGTGATCCGCCAACTGGAAAATTTCGCAGGCGTGATGAACTTCGTGATCTTCCCGATGTTCTTTGCCTCCTCCGCGCTTTATCCGCTTTGGAAGATCCGCGAATCGAGCCCGCTTCTGTACGAGCTGTGCTGGTGGAACCCTTTCACCCACGCCGTCGAGCTCATAAGGTTTGCCTTCTACGGTCAGCTTAACCTTGTGGCCTTCCTGGCCGTGACCGGTTGCCTCGTCGTCTTCCTGGGCGCTGCGATCTACGCCTATAATCCCTCCAAAGGGCTTATCGGCCGGCGCGGTGGACCAGGTGCCGGCCCAAAAGGATGAAGATGTCGAACTCGCGTAGCATAAACTTTCATCGCTCACTTGTGTTGGCTGGCGGAATGACCGGCCTGGTGTGCATGCTGGCCGTGCCGGTTGGCGTGGTTCGCTCTGAGGACAAGCCGGGTGCCGGAGCCAATTCAGCCGCTGCCGCTGCCGACGGTGCCGGTTGGCCTTGCGCTCAGCGCAAAGTCGACAAACTCACCTCGGCACAGATTTGGGACGGCCCGCCGGTCGACGATATCCGCGACTGGTGGAAGGACAAGGAAGCCGCCAAGCTGGTCCGCTTTCTGATCAGCCGCCGCATCCAAATGGACGAAGCCGAAACGGCAATTGCAAAGTTTGCTGAATCCATCCCCGAAGGCGAGCAGCGCGACAAGCGCCTCACCTTGCTGTTTGCCGGCATCCTCCAGGAAACCAACTCTTCGCGCTCGGGCATCATTACCGGGATCGAGCGTTTTCAGGATCGCCAGCGCGCTCGTGCAAGAAAGCTGCAGGAGGAAAGCACCGCGATAGCCGAATTGAGAAAGCGGCAGGCGGCGGGCGAAAATGTCGATGATGAATTCACCAAGGCCCAAGAGGAATACGACTGGAACGCCCGCGTCTTCAAGGAGCGCGAGGATAACCTTCCGCTCGCCTGCGAAATTCCCGTCGAGATCGAGCAGCGCGCATTCGCCCTTGGCCGCGCCATCCGCTTCCATATGAGCTGACGCAGCAACGCCGGAAACCGGCCTCGCGACAAGTCGCACCAAGAAAACGGGCCGCGCGCAGCGGCCCGTCGCTTGTCAGGCCAACGGCCTTCCTGGCTTACAGGCAGCGCTTGATGAGAAGGCGGGGAGCCTTTGGCTGGCAGCTCTTCTCGTTCAGCAGCCGGTTATAGCAGCACAGTTCGTCCGCCTTGCAAACGAACTTGACCGACTGTCCGGCACGGTCTTTCGCCATGCAAAGCTTCCGCGTCAGGTGATGGCCCGCATCTGCGGTTGTAGCGAACGTGCCGGCGGCGACGAATGCCAGCGCGGCGGCAAATACGATTGCACGGATCATGTTGTGAGCCTCTTCAAAATCGATTGTTGAACTGACGTACGGGACAAGCCCGCCGCCTCAGAATGTTAGGACCTGGCCGGAACCTCGCCCGGACCGCGCCCACGGAAACACTTTAGCCAAATCGTGCAACTAGCGGTGCGGTCGTTGAAAATTAGCCCGCCGAGTTGATTTCCTGCATCACTGGCCGCAGGGCGGTTTTGGATTCCAGCAGATTTGCGACGGCAACAGCGGGCGCATGATGCGTCGCAGCATCCGCTATCGCTCCGTCAAGCGCGAGACATTCACCGAAGCTCTGGCAAGGTCTTCGCAACCGCCGCGAAACTTCACTCGCTTCCGCAGCACCGATGCCAGCTGCGATAATCGGAGCGTCATCCGGCATGACCGCAGCGGACAGGACTTGCAGCACACCCTCGACGACTGAGTTGAGTTGGGCTTCGCGCAGGTAGGCTGCCGCCGTTCGCCACTCTTCGGGCGTTGCCTGTTCCGCGTCGCACCCGAACATGCGCGCCAGTCTCGCGCGGCTCTCCTCGATTGTTTTGCCCCGCCCGTCGGCGCTTTGATGCAGGTCTATTCCTTCAAGGTCCCAGCCGAGAATGCGCCGTACGTCGGCCATTGTGGCGAGATGCTCGCGCGAGAGGCCCACGAAGCGGCCCCTAAGCGGCGCCCGCTGCGCCACGCCCATCACGGCGGTGCGCGTCAGGCCCGTATAGACGAGTTCGCCGCTCGCTTGCCGGTAGGCGTCGCTGAAACCGCGAACGGCGGGAACGCCATCTGTAATGGCGATGATGTCGACGGTCGTCGATCCGAAATCTATGAGAATGGCTTCCCCGAGTTTGAGGCCGATCACCTCGGCGGTCGCAAGAAAGTTCATCGACCCCGCGTCATCGGGAGCAGCCATTGCATCTTCCGCCGACCCGAAACCTTTATTGCCAAGGTAGAAACGCGCCTTGTCTCCGAAGCCTTGCGTCAGGAATTCGCACAGGCGCCTGACGCCGAGAGCGCGGCACTCGAAAAGGTCCGATAGTTCGCCGGTCATCGTGACGGCGACCTGCCTTGCACCGCCGAGCATAGGCACTGCCGAGCCGAGCGCGACGCCGCGCCGGTCGAACCCCTGCCACAGCGGACTGGCGAATTGGCGCACATCGACTGGGGTGCCATTTTCCAGGCGCGCGACCTTGAGATGCGCCCCACCCACATCGAGCCCGACCGTAATAGACATTCGCCCTCCTCGATTCTGCGATCCTTCGCCCCGGCCAGTGTTCTGGATCAAATGCTTTGATCGTGCTGTGGTCGTCAATCGTTTGTGCATCAAGAACACAAACAGAAGCTTGGCTGGCTTTCCGGCGAAGACCCTTCGGCTGGGAAGTGCCGGCATCGGAACGCCAGCCGCGATAATAGCAAAGGAATGGAAACGTGCGTGTAATTCCGGTCATCGATTTGAAAGGTGGTCTGGCCGTGCGCGCAATCCGTGGCGATCGGGAGAATTACCAGCCGATTGCGACCGCCCTTGCCCCTGACGCGACCGAACCGCTAAGCATCGCCGGTGCGCTGTTGGGCGTTTGCCCTGCCTTCGACAGCCTCTACGTCGCTGACATCGATGGCATTGTCGGCAGGCCGCGTAATGCGGGCCTGAGGATCGCCGCAAAACTGGCCGCCGCCGTTCCGGGAATTCGAATCCTGTTCGATAACGGGTGTTCCGGACCTGATGATCTAGCGGTAATGCCAAAAGCGTCCGGCATCATTCCTGTCGCCGGCACCGAGACGCTTTCTTCGGCTGGGGCTCTTGCGGAAATCGCCATGGAACTCTCGGGCAATCTCGCGCTGTCCCTCGACTGGCGGGCGGACCAGCGCCTCGGGCTCGATGAGGTCTGTGAGCAAAGCGCGCTCTGGCCACAGACTGTCATCGTCATGACACTCGACCGCGTTGGTGCAGGCGCTGGGCCGGACTTCAAGCGTCTGCAACAGGTGAAGGCACTGGCAGGCAGCCGTGAAGTGCTGGCCGCAGGTGGCGTCCGGGGGCTCGACGATCTGCACGCGTTGAAGGAAATGGGCTGCGGCGCCCTCGTCGCCACCGCACTCCACGACGGCTCACTCCGCCCCGCCGACCTCGCAGAGCTACTTGAAACCTGACTTCGGAGGATTTTCATGGCGCCGGATGCCGCCGCTTCACACGACTTTAGGAAGTGTGGACAAACAAGGAACGCGATGGGCAACCGAAGGCGCAACAAAGAATCAAAAAAAGCCGGCACCGCGAATGCGATGCCGGCTTTTTTATCGTATCCAGTTTGGATAACGCGACGGCTGAGTTAGCCGCCCCAGCGGCCAGTCAGCATTTTTCCCAATCGCTGCAGCAGACCCACCTTCATCGGAGGGGCATCGCTTGTATTGCTATTTCCCTGTGCAGGACGGTTTCCGCTTCAAGACTTCGGTGCAGCGAACGGATGGGTTGCCGAGTCGCGCTGTGCGGTGGCTTCAGCAGCAGTCGGCTTGCCTGCGATGGCCCGCTCGAGAGCTTCCTTCGTCGCCTGATAGTTGTACTGCTGGATCTTGGCGTCGTCAGCGGCTTCCCAGTGGATGAACACGCCGACTGCGATGTAGAGATCGTCGGCTTCGTCTGCGGGGATGGTACCTTCGGCAACGCAGTCCTGAACGGCCTTGGCGACGGCGTACTGAGCCGGGCCGAACATCTGAACGGCCTGACGGGCGTCCTTGATGGTGACCTTGTTGTAAAGGATGGTGTTCGGCTTGCACTGCAGGTTCGGAGCGACAACTGCGAGCAGCGTCGTGAAGCCGTCCTTGTTGTTCGTCAATGCGTTGCAGAATGCTGTTTCGGCAGCCGAACCACGCGGTCCAATGATAAGATCGATGTGGGCAACTTCGTTGCCGTCGCCGACGAGAGATTCGCCGACCATAACCTTGTTGATCTTGGCCATGATAGAAACTCCTCCCAGAGTTTGCTCAAGGGTTGAAAGTTCCGCCCG
>Ga0180009_10003841_pt1 | contig 16862 bp, 20 predicted proteins | sample OS_PC_MetaG_FD_123537 | JGI IMG/M metagenome (GOLD analysis project Ga0180009, IMG submission 123537) | Groundwater microbial communities from the Aspo Hard Rock Laboratory (HRL) deep subsurface site, Sweden - OS_PC_MetaG | ecosystem: Environmental > Aquatic > Deep subsurface > Groundwater...
AACCCTTACACCTCCTTCTATTGGCTCAGCCATTGAAAAAGTAACTGGTAATAGTATGAATGTCAATATTAATATAACTAGTATGCCTGTTAGTATGTTTGAGAATGGTCCGGCTGCAAACATAGAGTTTTTAGCTTTGAAGCTTGATTTTTTTAATGATTCTTCATCTGGCTCCACAAACGCTAAAGGTAGTATCGCCATCATACCCACTCCTGAGCTCTTGACTTTTATTTTATGGACTCTGCAAAGTATTCCATGAGAAAATTCGTGAATTAAAACTACCACAAACAGCGCTATTATACCATACCAAAAAGGCACCATTATTGGGCTTCCAGGAATGCTCACGCCTGGTATTATTGGACTTAGAACTGGTGGAGCATCTGGTTTTAGGAATAAGTCAACAAATCCTTTTAGGACGAATACACTTATCAATATCATTCCCAAGAACCCAACATAGATTCCAACTGTTCCAGCACTTTTTAGCTGTTTGAAAAATATAATTGATATTAACAAGAAGATAAAGGATGCTGAGAATATCATGAAGAATACCAACATTGCTCCTTCAGATAATAAGTTGCTCTTGACAAACAAGTCATAAATTTTATTTGTAAGCATAACTAGCCCTGAAATAATTGTTAATCCAGCGCTTATGCCAAACAAGAAACGTCCAAACCCATCAGTTTTCTCAGATCGAGGATTTGCAAAACTATCCATGAACTTAAGGCCGAATTTTGTCTTGTAAAGATAGATTATTTTTGCCTAAACTTCAAATTTCTTCCTGTTAAAGTATATCAGCAATATTATTGCAAGGTAGAACATTATCACAAACTTGTATTGTGTTAAGAAAGATAAAAAACTCATATTGAAATATAAAGAAAAATCATAGTTTAAAAGGTTTGTGCTTATTTCTTCTTAATAGTTCTTAGAGCGCTTGAATCACATTTTCTGCATTTAACTTTTCCAGCTGAGACTTTTAGGCTGGGAGCCCTCATTTTTGACTTGCACTTTCGACATACAAACATATTTTTAAACAGTCTTGCTTCTGCTTCAGGGAACTTCACCATTTTTATTCACTCTTCACTTGTTTTAATACTCTGTCGTTAAGAACAATCCAGTAGACTACAGTTGCTTCTTCTACAACTTGCCCTTCTAGTTCTGTTGGTATAACCACATCAAAGGTCTCGTATGTTTCTGAATCCATCACGTTTGCCTTATTTGCATTGATGCTTAAGACCTGTGCGTTTCTCTTGTCAATTACTGGGACTTCAATTGAATCGTGACCTGGCATAACTGTGTTTCTCTTCTTGCCATCAAGCATGCCAACAGCTGTTAAGTTCACTTTTGCATGGCCGTGTTTTCCAGGTCTTGATATCTTTACATCAGTTACTATACATGCCGCCCCTTCCATCACCACATAGTTTCCTTTTTGTAAGCTTCCAGCGTCTTTATGTTTTATATCAGCCATTGATTTTTCACCAGTGATAATTATTACTCTGAAGAAAAAGTGTTTATTTATATATGTTTTGCTTTGTTTTAGAAGAATCTGAATAGTTTTTTAAGTCTTTTTTTCCTTAGAAAAGCTGTTAGTTTTGATTCTATATCTTTGTCTTCAAATTCTTTTTCTCTATTTCGAAATTCGGTTGTGTGATGATAGTTTCGACCGTTTTTGCTCTTAAAGTTTAAACTTTTGTGTAGCATTTCATGGTAGATTACATAGTCTAGGAGCAAAGGTTCATCTTTTAAGACTGCGCTTATTGTTATTGTGTTTGTGGTGTATTCATAGCTTCCAAGCTTTCTAAATGATTCTTGACCCCACACCAAGTTAGGAGTTTCTAAAAAGTTGAAGAAGTATTTCTCGTTTATTCTGTCAAATGATTTTTTTAAGAAAGGATCTACTTGCTCAGTTCTTGAATATTTTGATATGTTTTTTATGAATTTCTGATAGAGTTGTATGTTTATCGTCGTTTTTTTTTCTTTGTACATCTTTAGCAATAGTCCTTGTATTAATCCTATCTGGATATCATCTGATAATTCAGTCCATTTTCTTGAAAGATTAAATGTTAATCTGGATGAATTATACTTGACATTTGCATTGTATGGCTTGAATTTTGCAGAATAATTGAGTTTTATTTCTCTGACAAGCTCTTTTTCCGGGAATAATTCTTTGAATGCTCTAGTTGCAATATTCATAAAAAATTACCGTTGTTAATTCAAAATCATCTTTGAACTTCATATCTGAGAATTGCTGCTACTTTTCCAAGGTCTCTTAGCTGTACTCCTTCTCTTGTATCTGTTGATATCATCATAACTTCTGAGCCTAGTTTCTCAGCTTCTTTTTCAAATTCCGCTATAGTGTTATCATCTAACTCTTCTGAGAGCATGACTATCTCTACAACACCCATTTTTATGTCGTCCATCACTTGTTCTAATCCATAGTTAACCATTCCTGGTTGTTTTGCAAGCAGGTTGAAGAACTTTTGCATCAGCTTTTTTTCTTCGATGACTTCTTCCTCTGATAATACATCATCTGATTTGTCAAGCAGTTCTTGCAAGCCAAACTCTCCTGTGTATGATAAGTCTTTTAATGCTATTATTTTTTGTTTGAGCTGGTCGGTTATGTAGTTTCCATCGACAAACTCGTTTTTAGTGTGACCTGGCCCACCAACTATAATTCCTTTTAATTCTTGGTTCATCAAAAACTCTTCTTTCATCATATCAGCCATTTTTTTAAAGAATTCTTTTGCAGCACCTTCTCTTAGTCTTTCAAATCTTTTAGAACTTTGTCCTCCAGCTCTAGTTTTTCCTGGTACTGCTGACTGCGCTTTTTTTAATGGAATGATTGTTTTTCCTTTTAAGAGTGCGACGTTTCCTTCTCTTTTATCCAAAACAACAAGTCCATAAGCGTTAACATCATCTATTTGTTCTCTTAATGGTTCTACAACGAACTCTTTATCGCACCTGTAGAGTCTCTGTTTCAAAGGTACTGGTGGTTCAATACTCCAGACCTTGAAATCTTGTTGGCCTTCACGTTCTGATACATTTCCTGAGAATACTGCGAGGCCATTTTTTGGTGTTTTAGAGTACAGCTTTAGGTGCTGCATCATTTTTTCAAGGCCTGTAATCACATTATCTTTCGTTGCTTTGCTCTTTATGTTTGAAGCTGTTCCTTGCTCCTGGAATAAGTGATTGGTTATCTTGTTCATATCATAACCTGCTGGGATGTATACACTAATTAATTCTGTGTGCCTTCCTCTTGGCTGTTCTAGTTCTTTGATGAAATGTTTTAATTTAAACCGCTGTTTTGCGGTTAATTTGTCCTCGCTCATTTTATTTCAGTATAAAGATTTCTCTAAAGCTTTAAATATATATCTGTTATACGCTAATTTCATGGAAGACTTTGATAAGTTAAGGGAAAAAGCTATTTTATTAGCTAAAAAAAACATCAGGGAATCTATTTGTGAAGATGAATTCATAATCCATGCAATCAACAATATTGATGAGCTTGCGAAGATAACAAATGTTTTGACTAAGAGGCTTATAGACTGGTATGCGTTGTATCTTCCTGAAATTTCAAAAAAGATTAGTGATCATGAGACTTTTGTCAAAGTTATACTAACAAAGAAAAGAAATGAACTAATAGAAGAATACCAGTTAAAAGAGTCTATGGGAACAGAATTATCTGATAAAGAATATGAACCCATAAACAATCTTGCTTTAAAGATAAGCACTCTTTACGAGCTTAGGGATGAACTAAAAAATTACCTTGAAAAAGTCACTTCTTCATATTGTAAGAACTGTTACACTTTAGCAGGCTCCCTTCTTAGCGCTAAACTAATAAGAGCGGGAGGTTCATTAAAAAAACTTGCAATGATGCATTCTTCAAAGATACAGCTTTTAGGTGCTGAAACTGCGCTTTTTAGACATCTAAAGACTGGTGCTAGACCTCCAAAACATGGAATAATCTTGCAGCACACACTCGTTGGCTCTGCTAAGAAATCAGAGAGAGGAAAACGTGCAAGAGTCTTTGCTGATAAAATAGCAATTGCTATTAAAACTGATTATTTCAAAGGAGAGTTCATTGGAGATAAGCTAAAAAAAGATTTAGAGGAGAAGTTCAAATGAATATTTTCAACAAGAATTTTCCAAATATATTTATTGAGAAAGGAAGATTGTATGTAAAAACTGATTTTTCCAATTCGTTGTTTGACGAGAGAATTGTTAGAGATGGAAATAACTTGTTTAGAGAGTGGGATCCAAAAAGAAGCAAACTCGCAGCTGCTTTGATGAATCAAATTTCTCAAATAGGCTTTAAAGAGGACTCAACAGTTTTATACCTTGGTGCATCTCACGGCTACACTCCTTCATTTGTTTCTGATATCGTAGCAAAAGGCTTCGTCTTTGCTGTTGAGATTGCGCCAATAGTTGCAAGAGATTTAGTGATTGTTTGTGAAGAAAGAAGAAATATGATACCAATACTTGCAAGTGCTAATCACCCAAAAGATTATGAAACAGTTGTCAGCAAAGTTGACATAGTTTATCAAGATATTTCACAAAAAAACCAAGTTGAGATTTTTTTAAAGAACTGCGATACATACCTAAAGCAAGGCGGTTTTGGGTTGCTAGCGCTAAAGGATCGAAGTATAGATGTTACCAAGCAACCAAGGGATTTGTACAAGGAAGTTAAATCTGCACTTGAAAAAATGATTACTGTCGTTGATTTTAGAGAGTTGCAGCCTTTTGAAAAGGATCATGGGTTCTTCATTGTTAAGAAGAGATAATTCTTTATGAGATACTCAAGGCAAGAATTAATAATTGGAAAAGATGGACAAGAGATTATTGGAAAAAAGACTGTTGGAATAGTTGGTCTTGGAGCTATTGGAAGTGTTTCTGCCCAGATTCTTGCAAGAGCAGGTATTAAAAAACTCATATTGATAGATAGGGATGTTGTTGAACTTAGCAATCTTCAAAGACAATTGCTTTACAAAGAAGAAGATGTTGGTTTTCCAAAAGCAATTACTGCAAAGAAAGCACTTAAAAAAATAAATTCAGAAATAATCATTAGTTCATTTGCAGAGGATTTGAACCCAAAAAACATTGATTTGTTAAAAAAAGCAGATATAATTCTTGATTGCACAGATAACCTTGAAACTAGGTTTTTGATAAATGATTTTTGCATTAAGTTTTCAAAACTTTGGATTTACGCAGCAGGAATAGCGACAAGAGGAACAATTCTATCTTTTTCAAAAGACAGTCCTTGCTTTAGGTGTATCTTTGAGAATTCTAAAAGTAATGATACTTGTGAAACCACTGGTGTTCTTGCATCTACAACCATGATTGTTGGGTCTGTGCAAGCAAAGATTGCTTTAGACATTCTACTAAATAAGAAAGTTCCTAGTGAAATGATTTGGCTTGACGTTGAAACTTTCAATCTTCAAAAAATAAAAGTCAAGAAGAGAAATGGTTGTCCTGCTTGTAACAAAAACTTTGAATACTTAAAAGGAGAGAAAGGCTCAAAAACAACCAAGGTTTGTGGCAAGTCAACTTATCAGATAAGAGGAGAGAAAAAAAATCTTAATGAACTAAAAAAAAGACTTGAAAGAATTGACAAGGTGAGGGGGAACTCTGATTTTTTAATATTTAGAAACATCTCCATCTTTAAAGATGGAAGAGTGTTGATTAAAGCAGATAGTGAAAAAGAAGCAAAGAGTATATATTCTAAGTATGTTGGCAACTAAACATTTAAAAGCAACACTTTTGTTCTTTATATTCATGAACTGCCATGACTTGTTTGATTCTGTAAGGCTTGCTGGTAGTTAAGAGTATAAAATTTTCTAAGGTGAAAAAAATGGTTGCTAATCGTGAGACTGAATATAAAAAAAATTTGAAGTTTATGAGAAAGACGGTAACTCTTGATAATCATACGTCTGTTGAGGGATATAACTTTGAAGATGATTTTAATTTTGATGATTTCTTAAATTCTTTTGCTACCACTGGAATCCAGGCAACAAACTTGTACAATGGAATTGAGATTGTCCGCATGATGATAAAAGATGAGGCAAAGATATTTCTTTCGATAACCTCAAATATGACTTCTAGTGGATTGAGAGATATCATAACGTTCTTGGTCAAACACAAATACGTGCATGCAATAGTTACTTCTGCAGGTGGTGTAGAAGAAGATGTGATTAAAACTATGAGACCTTTTGTAATTGGAAACTTCGATATTCCCGGAAGAGTATTATTTGAGAGTGGTGTTGGCAGGATTGGAAACATATTTGCTCCGTTTGATCGCTACTTGTACTTTGAAAAATTTATGAATCCCTTCTTTGATTATATTTATGAGATACAGAAGAAGAGAGGAACACCGTTTACACCTTCAGAGTTTATCAAAGAACTAGGATTTAGGGTTAATCATGAAGAATCATATCTTTTCTGGGCTGCAAAAAATGACATACCAATCTTTTGTCCAGGGTTTACTGATGGTTCAATTGGCGACTTGTTTGTCTTTCAGCGACAAAAAAGGTCTGATTTTTATATTGATGTTGTTGGTGACCATAAAAAGATTGTTGATATGACTTTGAACATGGACAAGACTGGAGCTATCATTCTTGGAGGTGGAATTTCAAAGCACTACGTCTTGAATGCTAACATATTCCGTGAAGGACTTGACTACGCAGTCTATATAACAACTGCACACGAATTTGACGCTTCTGACTCAGGAGGAAACCAGGAAGAGGCAAAGACATGGGCAAAGATAAAAATCAATGCACCAACAGTAAAGATAAAAACAGAGGCAAGTATTGCATTCCCATTGCTTGTTGCAGGCAGTTTTGCAAAAGATTATCATAACAAGAAAGAAGCAAAAAAAAGTTACTAGTTGCAACTCGTTGCATAATGTTTATAAACAATTGAGTCTTTGCGTTCATAGGTGATAAATTGCAAGTAATAATTCCAACAGCTGGAAAAGGAACAAGGCTTAGGCCTCATACTCACACCACCGCTAAGCCTCTCGTTCATGTTGCAGGAAAACCGGTGCTTGCATACATTCTTGATGATTTGAAAAAAGTCGATGTCTCTGAAATAATATTTATAGTTGGATATTTAGGCAACCAGATAAAGGAATACGTGACAAAAAACTATGATTTTAAGACAAGATTCATTGTTCAGGAAGAATTAAAAGGTCAGGCTCACGCCATAAAACTTGCACAGCCTTACATCAAAGAGGATGTCTTGATTTGGTTTGTTGATACGATTAGTGATGCAGACATCTCAAAGCTAAAAACAACCAAAGCCGATGGTCTCATATACGTTAAAGAACATGAGGATCCTGAGCGTTTTGGAATAGTTTTTCCTGACAAACAAGGTTTTGTTGAGAAGATTGTTGAAAAGCCTAAAAATCCTCCTTCAAACCTTGCAAACATTGGTTTATATTACATTAAAGATTCCAAGTTGCTTTTTGAAAGCATAAACCACTTAATTGATCATGACATGCAGACAAAAGGAGAATTTTACCTTGTTGACGCGTTTAATATCATGATTCAAAAAGGTGCAAAGTTCAAGTCTGAGAATGTTAGTGTGTGGGAGGATTGTGGAAAGCCAGAAACCTTGCTTGCAACAAACCAATACTTGTTGAAAAAGATGCCTCCAAAAACGTATGATGAAGTAAAAAACAGCTTGATAATAAATCCTGTTTTCATAGAAAAAGGAGTGGTTGTCCAAAACTCCATAATCGGACCTTTTGTATCTATATCTAAGGATGCTAATATAAAGAATTCAATCATAAAGAATAGTATAATAAGCGAACGGGCAACAATTGAAGATTCTCAGATGAAAAACTCAATTATTGGTGTTAACGCTTGTGTTAAGGGAACTTATAACAAACTAAACGTTGGTGATGATTCAGAATTAATTTTCGAAGGGAATGGAAATAATTCATAAGCTTGGAAGAAGAGCTTTAAAAAAAGAGGGTGAGGGAAGTTTTCTTCTCACAGACAAGAAAGGCTCATACTTATCTTTTGGTAGCAAGCAAAATATTACCCACATGCAAGGATGGTTTTTTCTTGATAACCATTGGAATATGTACAAGTGCGTAGAAAACATTTACTTGGACAAAGAAATGAGTGGTCTTGAGAATAATTTCAGCCATGTTGTGCGAATGTATGATTCTTCAGAAGAAATGTTCTACTTGACATCTACAGCGCTTATTTACGAAGCTAAAAATTACTCTGGAAATATCAATCTGGAACTGGATTTTAGGTCAATATTTGACTATGATGATAAAAACAGAATGTACTCCGTCCAAAAAGAAAGAGATATAATCATAATCTGCTATGAAAAACACAAAAAATACTTAGCCATAAAAGGAATTAGTGAATTTGAGAATGTCGGTGTTTGGGATAAGAGAGAGTATTCCTATGACAAGCTTAGAAATACTAGGTTTGAATTTTACATATACAAAGCAATGAATATAAAATGCAAAGATAACATAAAGCTTTTCTTCTCATTCTCTGATAAGAAACAAGAAGCTTTAGAAAATGTGATTTCTGCTGCTAAAAATGAAGCTATATTGAAAAAATCTTGTGATTTAAGGGTGAAAAATGTTTGCAAAGAAGAAAATATTTCATTTGATGCAGCAGCACATTCTCTTGATGGTTTGAGAACTAAAATTGGTAAAGGCAACAACGAGCTAGAAGGATTATTTGCAGGTCTGCCGTGGTTTTATCAGTTCTGGTCAAGGGATGAATTGATATCATTAAAAGCGTTTATGCTTGAAGGGAAATTTGAGTTTGTAAAGAAAAGATTGATGAGCTATCTGAACTCCATGAACAATAACGGCCGCATACCTAACAGGACTCCAAACACTTTGCTTGAGAGTGCTGATGCAACGTTTTGGCTTTTCAAAAGGTTTTTTGACTTTCTAACTTTGCTTGATGAAAATGGTGTTTTGAAAAAGTTTTTTTCAACTAATGATTTAGAATTAATAAAACACAAGCTGCATTTGTGCATTGAAGAACAAACAACTAAGTATATGAAGCAGTCACTAGTTTTTAGCAGTAACAAAGAAACTTGGATGGATACAGATGTTGGCAACGGTGGAAGGGAAGGTTTTTGTATTGAAATTCAGGCGTTGTTTCTATCAACTTTTAAGTTGATGAAATTATTGTGCAGGAAATTAAAATTATCTTTCTTAGGTTATGACTCGCTTGAAAAAATGCTGTCAGAAGATGTAAGAAATAGTTTTTTTAAAGACGGATTATTACTTGACAGAGTCAAAGACACAACTCCAAGACCAAACATATTCATTGCATACTACTGCTATCCAGAACTTCTCAAAAAATATGAGTGGAAAATGGTTTTTGACAAGATAATTGGAAAGTTATGGCTTGACTGGGGTGGCCTTTCAACAATCGACAAGAACGACACATCGTTCCAGCCTAGATATACTGGTCACAACAACTTAAGTTACCATCACGGCGATAGTTGGTTTTGGATTAATAATCTGGCTGCTGTCTGTATGTTTGACCTTGACAAGAAAAAATTCCATTACTTCATAGATTATATTTACAAAGCAAGCGAGAATGAAATATTATCTTCAGGATTCATCGGTCACTGCGCTGAACTTAGCTCTGCAGAAAAACAGTTATCTGAGGGCTGCCTTGCTCAAGCATGGAGTGCAGCAACATTTATTGAATTAGCATACAAGTTCAAACCTTTATGAAATCATTCTTTATAGTATTTAATATGAGTTTTGTTTCAGTTCTCTCAACAAAATCATATGTTTGAAGTTTTTTTAGAAAAGCATCCATTAAACTTCGGTTCTTGAACTTTGCAAGTATTGTCGCATCAAAATGACCTGTATTATCATACACTGCGTAGACATTGTTATTCTTTGCAACTTTGCTTTCTATCTCAAACAATCTTCCTTTTGATATCCGAACATCTATTAGTACGTGAATGTCATACTCTAGCTTATCATAGTTGACTTTAGTTGTAAAATGTTCTATTACTCCTTCTTTTTTCATGCGGTTGACTCTGTGCATCACTGTTGCTACCGAGACATTCACCTTTTTAGCTAGTTGTCTGTAGGATTGTCTGCTGTTTTCCATCAACTCGTTTAAAATGTTTCTGTCTGTATCATCCAAAATCATGTTCAGATGTTTAAAAACACCACAAATATATAAACTTTTTGAAACAAAAAGCAATAAACACGACCTACATGTAAACATTTGTTTTACTAAAAGTAGAAAAAGTATTTATATGTATTTCTCAAGCCAAACAAAAAGGTGATTTAATGAAAAAAAATAGTGATTCTGGCTGGAAAACAACTGAAGACAAAAAAGAATTCTTAAAACAGCTACAACAAAATGAAGAAATAAAATTTGTTAGGCTTTGGTTCCCTGATATACTTGGAAACCAACAATGCGAGCTAGCCGTTCCAAAAGAGCGAATAACCAAACAAACACTCGAAGAAGGCTTAGGTTATGATGGAAGCTCAGTTCTTGGACACGCAAGAATAGAAGAAAGCGATAAGATTGTTATTCCGGACATTAAAACAGCAAGGTTGTTGCCTTGGACTTATAAAACAACCACAGAAGGATTTGACAAAACTTGGAAAGAGCTAGTTGCATTTGTCGACATAAAAAACCCTGATAAAAGCCAATATGAAGGTGATTGTCGGTTTGTTCTTAAAAAAACTCTTCAAGAAATAAATGATAAAATGGGTGTTGATAAAATCAACCTTGGTCCTGAATTAGAATACTTTTTATTTGAAGCAAACGGGATGGGAAGGCCATTAGTAAAAGATGGACGACCTGTAATAGTTGATTTTGGAGAATACTTTAAAGGTGGAAAATTTGGAGAAGTAAGAAAGGAGAGTCAACTATTAATGCAAATGATGGGCTACGAGTTTGAATATGATCATCATGAAGTTGCATTTTCTCAGCACGAGACTGACATAAAAAATCTTGAAGCTCTTGAAATGGCTGATTTTGTAATGCTGTACAAATATATTGTTCGAAAAACTGCTAAGTCATATGGATTATTTGCAAGCTTCATGCCAAAACCAATCGCTGGAATCAATGGAAGCGGCATGCATGTACACCAATCATTGATGAAGAATGGTAAAAACATCTTTTTTGACAAAGATGATGAGTACAATCTGTCGCTTGAAGGAAAAAGATACATGGCCGGTCTTATGAAATACATTCCGGAGATAACATCAGTTCTCAACCAGTGGGTGAACTCTTACAAAAGACTGGTTCCAGGCTATGAAGCGCCAGTATATATCTGCTGGGACCCTGCCAACAGGTCAAATTTAATCAGAAAACCACAATACAGACCTGGAAAAGAGGAAGGTACAAGACTTGAACTTAGAAGCCCTGACCCTTCAACAAATCCCTATTTAGCATTTGCTTTGATGATACAAGCAGGTGTAAATGGCATAACAGAACAACTAGATGTTCCAAAACCAACAAGAGAAAATGTTTATGAGCTAAGCGAAGAAGACAGGGTTAAGAAAGGAATAAAAAGTCTCCCTGAAAGTTTAGAAGAAGCTCTTAAACTAACAGAGAAAAGCGAGTTAGTCAAGGATGTCTTAGGAAAACACTTATTTGAAAAGTTCATAGAGAATAAAAGAATGCATGTTAAAGATTACAAAGAAAAAGTTGAACTTGCAATAAGCAGTTATGAGCTTGAAACACTTCTTCCAATTCTATAATTTTTTAAATTAATAATTTTTCTAATATTTTTATGGACGAATTAGAAAGATTAATTGATGATGCAAACAAAGTTTACAAGGAGAATTTTCCAAATACCACTTGGTTTGAGAGGGCGCTATTTTTTAGCTGGTCTTGTTCTATTAGAGATTGTAAGTTTTGTTACATGAGTGTTCAACAGACTAGCGGTGGCGCATCAGAAGAAAAGGCTGTAAGGTCAAAGGAGTCATTATTTGCAGAAGCTATTCTTTGTAAGAATCTTGGCTGGAGAATTGGCTTTTTTAGCGGTGGAATGAATGCGTATCCTCATAAGGACATTCTGGAGATTCTTAAAGTCATAAATCACATAATTGGAGAGAACGTCTGGTTAAACATTGGTGCTGTTTCAAAGTCACAGCTAGAAAAGTATACTCCTCACATCAAAGGAGTTGTTGGCTCAATCGAAACTATTAATGAAAAGCTGCACAGAGAAATCTGCCCTTCAAAACCTTTAAAGCCATACATCAAGATGTTTAAGGATGCACACAGATTGGGATTGAAGAATAGTATGACTATAATACTTGGTCTTGGCGAAACCAAAGATGACTTTGAAACTTTAAAAGAATTCATAATTAATAATCATATTGAAAAGATTCATATCTACGCACTCAACCCAGTGGTTGGAACTGTTTTTGAAAATAAGAAGTCTCCGGAGAAAGAATACCAGGCATGGTACATCGCCAACTTAAGGATTGCATTTCCAAAAATTGATATCCAGATGGGTATATGGAAAAACAAGATAGACAGAGTGTCGCTTCTTCTAAATGCAGGTGCTAATTCCATCTCAAAATTCCCAATAACAAAGAGCTTTGGAAGCCTAGAAGCAAAAGAGATAGAGCTTCAGGCAAGAGCAGCCGACAGAGAGTTTTTAGGGTCGCTTACAAAAATTCCTGATATTAATTGGGATAGAGAAGTAGAATTGTTGCCTGTTGAGAATGATGTAAAAGCAATTGTTAAGAAAAAATTATGTGAATACTTGAAAAATATGAACTCTTAACTTTGAAATTCTAGTGTAAAAAATTTTATTATCACAATCAACAGTGTTAGTATCAATGGTCCAAGTATCATACCTGTGAATCCAAAAACAGATAAACCTCCAATTACACCAACAAGTATTATTGCAGGGTGGACATCTGCCTTCTTGCTTATGAGTTTTGGCCTTAACAAGTTGTCAATGTTTGTTATAACTATAAATCCTAAGATTAGAAGGATTATACCCGAAAAGTAGTTTCCTGACAACATCTCAATTATTGCTGCCGGAAGCCAAATTATCGCTGTTCCAAGGAATGGAATAAGCGCAAGTATAATCATTATAAAACCCCAAAACACAGGATTTGGTATTCCAAGCAAGAAGAAAATTAGTCCTGCAAGGGAACCTTGTATTATCGCTGTTAAAATGTAGCCGTATAAAACAGCTCCAATAATCCTCTCACCATCTAACAACAATTTTTTTGTATACTCTTTTTTTAGCGGCAGATATTCTTCAAATTTGACAACCCAAGTTTTTCCATCCCTAAAAGCGTAAAACATAATAAAAAACATTATGAAGAGTCCAAGAACTGAATGTGCTATAGAAGTTATAAATCCAGGGGTGAAACTGACAATGAAGTTCTTAACATTTAAAAGCAAGTCCCCAACATATTTTTGCAAGTGTATCGTCTCAGCAAAATATTCTGGCATGTACTGGTACAACTCGTTGAAATCATATTTTATGAAGAAAGAGTATGCTGTGTTAGATTGGCTTATCAACGATTTTATTATAAAACTGCCAGGGGTAATTATGAGCATTAATATTAAGAACAGCATCAAAAAAGATGACAAGGTCTTATTCTTGACGTATTTATTAAGAAAATCATAAACTGGGTAGAATGCAAAGACTAAAACAAGCGCCAGAATGATATTTTTTACAACAGGAAGAATGATTAACAACGAAAGATATAAGAGAACAACAAGCAAAAACACCAAAAAATATTTCGCGACCCTTGACTCTTTCATAAATAAAATAACCGTTATAATAGTTTATAAATATTGTGAATGAAATGGCTCTGGAGTGCAAAAATATAAAAACAAAGAAAGAAAGACGATGATATCATGGCATTAAAAGTTTTCAACACATTAACCCGAAAGATAGAAAAATTTGTTCCGTTAAAAGGAAAGAAAGTTAAGATGTTTGTCTGCGGACCGACTATCTATGATTATAGCCACGTGGGACATGCAAAGACTTACGTGCAGTTTGATATAATCGCAAAGTATCTAAGATATAAAGGATTTGACGTTTTTTACCTACAAAACATTACAGACATCGATGACAAGATTATAAAAAGAGCTAATGAAAATAATGAGACTTCAAAGAAACTGGCCGCGAGGTTTGAAGAGGAATATTATGAAGACATGAAATCTTTAGGAGTTGACAGCATAGATAAATATGCACGGGCAACAGATTACATTCCCAGATTATAAAACAAATCAAGACCTTGCTTGAGAAGGGATATGCTTATGAAACAAAAGATGGAGTTTATTTTGAAATTGACAAGTTTAGCGAATATGGAAAGCTATCACACCAACCATTAGACCAAATACAGGCGGGAGCAAGGGTTACAATCAACGAGGAAAAGAAGAACCCTGCAGATTTCTCTCTTTGGAAGAAACAAAAACCCGGAGAACCTTTTTGGGACAGCCCTTGGGGAAAAGGAAGACCTGGATGGCATATAGAAGACACTGCAATAACAGAAACTGAGTTTGGCCCAAACTACGATTTACATGGAGGAGGTATTGACTTAATATTTCCTCATCACGAATCTGAAATTGCCCAGATGGAAGCCATATCAGGGAACAAACCATTTGTCAAATACTGGCTTCACACAGCTTTTTTAAACATAAGAAAAGAAAAAATGGCTAAGTCTTTAGGAAATTTTTTGACAATTAGAGACATGTTATCAAAATGGGATAAAAAAACTTTTAGATTCTTCTTTGCATCAACACATTATAGAACAGCTATAGATTTTTCAGATGAAAATATTGAACAAGCAAAGAAAGGCTTGGATAGAATAAACGAGTTCATAAGAAAAGTTTTGGTGGCGAATGGAAAAGACAATAAAAAAGTAAAAGAATAAATTGAAAAAACCAAAGAAACGTTTGAAAAACATATGGATAATGATTTTGAGATGCCTCAAGCAGTTGCTGCAATCTATGACTTTATCAGGGATGTTAACAAGCTTGAGATTGGCAAGAAAGACGGTGAAAAAATAATTAAATTCATGAGGGAATTGGATGTTGTCTTGGGATTCATGACTTTTGAAGAGGAGATTCCTGATGAGATTCTTGCTTTGGCAGAGCAAAGAGTGCAGGCGAGAAATGAAAAAGACTGGGTAAAATCTGATAAGCTAAGGGCTAAGATTAAAGAGAAAGGCTTTTATGTGGATGACACCACAGATGGCTTTATTGTTAAAAAATTATGAACTCCACAAACTATATTTATATACTTAAATTTTTAAACTAGCATTAATTCATGAAAACAAATTAGAGGAGGGGTAAAAAAATGAACACATCAACAATTATTATAATAATATTGGCGGTCTTTGTGTTATTTGTTATTTTTTTGTACAACAGCCTCATAAGATTGAGGAACCAAGTGAAAAATTCTTGGGCACAGATTGACGTTCAGTTGAAGAGAAGAAATGATCTCATACCAAACTTGGTTGAGGCCGTCAAGGGTTACATGAAGCATGAGAAAGGTGTTCTTGAAAATGTTACTAAGGCAAGAACTCAGTTCTTGAAAGCTACAAGTATTGAGGGAAAAGCTAAGGCATCCAACATGCTTTCAGAGACTCTCAAGTCATTGTTTGCAGTCTCGGAGAATTATCCAAATCTTAAGGCTAATGAGAACTTCATGCAGCTTCAAGAAGAACTATCTGGAACTGAGAACAAGATTGCTTATTCAAGACAACATTATAACGACATGGTTATGTTTTTCAATACAAAGATTGAGAAGTTTCCAAACAACATCTTCGCAAACATGCTTAGCTTTAAGCAGGAGCAGATGTTTGAAGCAACTGAAGCAGAGAAGAAGAATGTTAAAGTTCAATTTTAATTTTTTATTCTTTTTTTAATATTTTTTAGGTGTTGACTATGAGATTGATGTTTGACGAGGTGAGGTCTAATAAGATTAAGTCCTGGATACTTATATTTGTATTCATGATTTTGATAGGATTTCTTGGAGCAATAATTGGCATTCTTTATGGAAGCATATATTTTGGACTAGCAATAGCTTTGTTGTTTGGCATGATATACTCTTTAATTGGGTTTTTTTCTGGAAACTCCATGATTCTTGCGATGACTAAGGCTAAGCCTGTGACAAAAAAAGAGTATCCTTACCTTTACAACACTGTTGAAGCGGTTGCTATTTCTGCAAGCATTCCAACACCAAAGGCTTATGTTATTGACGACTCTGCTTTAAACGCGTTTGCAACTGGCAGAAACCATGAGACTGCATCTATTACAGTAACTACAGGGCTTTTAAAGACTATGAACAGGCAGGAGCTTGAAGGAGTAGTCGCCCATGAGATGTCTCACATAAAAAATTATGATATTAGGGTTATGATGCTTGCAGCCGTGCTAATTGGCATTGTCACGCTGCTTAGCGATTTTCTTTTAAGGTCGTTTTTGTGGGGGGGAGGTCGAAACAGGGACTCAAAAGGTGGTAATATAGGAATAATTTTAATTGTTGTAGGGTTAGTCTTGGCTGTTTTAAGCCCAATAATTGGAGAGATGATAAGGCTTGCAATAAGTCGGAAGAGAGAATTCATGGCTGATGCAAACGGTGCTATTCTTACTCGTTACCCGCCAGGCCTTGCTAGTGCTTTGAGAAAGATTGCAAGTGACCCTGATCCGTTTGTTGATCATGCAAACAAGGCAACAGCACATTTATTCATATCCACCCCTTTTAGGAATAAGAAGGGCTTTGTCTCAAAACTGTTCATGACCCATCCACCTATTGAGGAGAGAATTAAAAGACTTGAAGCCATGTAGTTATTTGAAGAAACTTTCTGATTTTTCTATTATTTCTCTTTAAAAAAAAGAGATTTCTGTCATAGATAAAACGTTATTCCG
>Ga0180009_10003842_pt1 | contig 16862 bp, 14 predicted proteins | sample OS_PC_MetaG_FD_123537 | JGI IMG/M metagenome (GOLD analysis project Ga0180009, IMG submission 123537) | Groundwater microbial communities from the Aspo Hard Rock Laboratory (HRL) deep subsurface site, Sweden - OS_PC_MetaG | ecosystem: Environmental > Aquatic > Deep subsurface > Groundwater...
CAGGAACGCATCAAAAAGCTGAGCCGCGGGATCTCCGAAGAATATAAGGGCCGGTGCGTGACGCTCGTCGGCGTCCTGAAAGGGTGCGTGCTTTTCCTTTCCGACCTTTTGAAGCAGCTGAAGATCGAAACCAACGTGGATTTTATGATGCTTTCTTCCTACGCCGGGGCGCAGTCCACCGGCGTGGTCAGGACCATCCTTGACCTCAAGCAGAACATAGAAGGCCGGGACGTCCTGATCATAGAGGATATAGTGGACTCCGGCCTGACCATGAACTATATGCTCAAGAACCTGAAGACCCGCGGGCCCAAATCGCTGGAAATATGCACCCTGCTGGACAAGCCCTCTTGCAGAAAAGCCAGGGTGCCCATAAAATATGCGGGCTTTGTCATCCCCGATAAATTCGTGGTCGGCTACGGTCTGGATTACAACGAGCTTTACAGGAATCTGCCTTATATAGGCGTGCTTAAAAGATCAGCGCTGTGAGAGATAATACCAAGGGAAAAACATGCCACTGAAAAAAAATTTGAAACAAATGCTGTTCTGGGCGCTGACTTTCATGATGATTCTCGCCATATACCAGAACGTGAAAAGCGTGGAACGGGAAAAAGAGCTCCCCTATTCCGAATTTAAAGCCAAAGTAAAAGCCGGCCAGGTCGTCAAAGTGACGATACGCCCCGACCTTATAAAGGGCGAGCTCAAGAGCGGGGATAAAAATACGGCCTTCAGGACCATCCCCCTGATCGACGACAAACTTATAGGGGAGATGGAGGCCGGCGGCGTGGAAAGTTTCTCCGGCGAGGCCGACAAGAGCTGGATCACCAGCCTCGTGCTGAATGTGGGCTGGATAATCCTGTTCGTGTTCTTATGGTGGTTCCTTTTCATCCGGCAGGCGCAGATGGGCGGCAAGCAGGCTATGTCTTTCGGCAAGTCCCGCGCCAAACAGCAGGACCTTAAAAAACAAAAAGTTACCTTCAAGGACGTTGCCGGCTGCGACGAAACCAAGGAAGAGCTGACGGATATCGTGGATTACCTTAAAAATCCGAAAAAATACAAGCTGCTGGGCGGCGAGCTGCCCAAAGGCGTTCTCTTATACGGCCCGCCCGGAACCGGCAAAACCCTGCTCGCCCGCGCCATAGCCGGCGAAGCCGGCGTTTCTTTTTTCACTTCCTCCGGTTCTGAATTCGTGGAGATGTTCGTGGGCGTCGGCGCCTCGCGGGTCAGGGACCTTTTTGAAAGAGCCAAAAAAAGCCCGCCCGCCATCGTCTTTGTGGACGAACTGGACGCGGTGGCCCGCGCCCGCTTTGCCGGCATCGGCGGCGGCCATGACGAAAGAGAGCAGACCTTGAACCAGTTGCTGGTGGAACTGGACGGTTTCGAGGCCAATGACGGGATCATCCTGATAGGCGCCACCAACCGGCCCGATGTGCTTGACCCTGCGCTGCTCCGGCCCGGCCGCTTTGACCGCCGCATCAATGTGCCTGTTCCCGACATCAAGGGCCGTCACGAGATCCTCCAGGTGCACGCCCTTAAGGTCAAGATGGGGCCGGACACGGATCTGAACGTTATAGCCAGGCACACGCCCGGTTTTGTGGGGTCGGATCTGGCCAATATAATAAACGAAGCCGCGATACTCGCCGCGAAGAAAGAGAGAAAAGCCGTAGAGCAGAGAGACATTGAGGAAGCCATAGAGAAAATGATAGCCGGTCCGCAAAGAAAATCCCGCATCATCTCCGACAGGGAAAAACATATCGTGGCATATCACGAGGCCGGCCACGCCCTGGTGGCGCAGCTGCTCCCGGGCTCCGACCCCGTCCATAAGGTCTCCATCATCCCCAGGGGTCCGGCGCTCGGCTACACCCTGCAGCTGCCGCTTGAGGATAAATATCTTACCTCAAAGACCGAGATAACCAATAAACTTTCGGTCCTTCTGGCGGGCCGGGCGGCCGAAGAAATGATCTTTAACGAGAGCACCACCGGGGCCACCGACGACCTTTCCAAAGTGACCGGTTACGCGCAAAAAATGGTGACGGAATTCGGCATGAGCGAGAAAATAGGCCCGCTTTCGCTCAAAAAGGACGAATCCGAAGTCTTCCTGGGCCGCGACCTCATGCGCCAGCCCGGCTATTCCAACGAGACCGCCAAGAACGTGGATGACGAGGTCAAGAAAATAGTGCTTGAGTGCTATGCGAAGACCAAGGATATCTTGACGCTCCACAGAAAAGCGTTGGATGCCATAGCCGCCAAACTGATAGAGAAAGAAGTGATAGACGCCGCCGAAATGGTCGGCATCCTTAAAGGCCTGGAAGGCGCGGCGGCGTAAATCCGGAGGAAGGGGTATAGGGGAAATCAAATATCAAAGGTAACTACTCAGGTCTGTCGTCGTAGTGGCAGAGTTTACTCTGCCCAAAAAGGCAAAGCAAGCTTTGCCACTACAAAAAATACGTGAAAAATACGGAGAACCTGAGTAGTTACTATCAAAGATTAAAAATCAAAAAGACAGTTTAAGAAGAGGAAAAAGCAAATGTCAAAGATTAAAAATCAATATGAATGACGCGGAAATTTATGGTTTTTGGGTTTTTAGCGGGTATTTTTAAGATTTGATATTTAATTTTTTGATTTAACCAGTATGTATCTCACTTATTTAAAGAACATTTTCGACATATTCGTCGTTTACTACATCATCTACCGGCTTATCCTGCTGATACAGGGCACCCGGGCGATGCATGTGGTCTGGGGCGTTTTTGTTTTAGCCATTATAACGGCGCTGGCGAAATTTTTAAGCCTGGGCGCCACGGCGTGGCTGTTGCAGCAGTTCTGGCTTGCCGGTATTTTCCTGCTGATCGTGGTTTTTCAGCCGGAGATCAGGGTGGCACTGGCGAACATCGGCTCAAACCCGCTTGGCAGGATCCTGATGCCGCAGGAATATAAATTCATAGCCGAGCTCATGGAGGCCGTGAAATTCGCTACGGAGAAGAAGACAGGTATGCTGATCGTGCTTGAACAGGACATGGGGCTGAGGGATATAGTGGAAACGGGCGTGCGGATCAACGGCGAAGTTTCCAAGGAACTCCTGCTTACCATATTCCAGCCCCATACGCAGCTGCACGACGGCGCCGTGGTCATCGCCAACAACAGGGTGGTGTCCGCCGGCTGCATCCTGCCGCTTACCGAGCAGCAGGAGCTCTCGAAAATATTGGGCATGCGCCACCGCGCCGCCCTTGGTTTAAGCGAGATAGCCGACGCCATTATAATCACCGTCTCGGAAGAGACGGGGCTTATCTCCATAGCCAGAAACGGCAAACTCCAGCAGGCCGTCGACCCGCTCGACCTTGAGACCATGCTTTACCAGCTTTACCGTTCAAGGACCGAAAAAACGCTTTTAAGGAAAGGCGTAAGGCCGCAGCGGCAGCCCCCGCAGCAGCCGCCCCCGCAGCCTTGAATCTGCGGGGATTGAAGATTGAAGATTAAAGATTTAAGATTTAAGATTTTAAAGATTACTGCCGATTCAGGCAATCTTAAATCTTCAAGCTATAATCTTATAATTCGATTTTATGAATATTCCCGAACTTATAATCAGAAATTGGAAAATAAAGGTCATAGCTTTTGTCATAGCGCTTCTCATCTGGTACTTCATCGTGGGAAAGATATAACGGAGGCATGGAGGAGTAGAAGCGTGGATGCGTAGAAGAAAAAGTTCAACGGAATCAAGCTGCTGCGCTTCTACACCGCTACGCATCCAGATTGCTGCACCTCCAAATTGCTGTGCCTCCACGCATTTAAGCATGAACACTAAGCCGAGAATCCTGGCGCACAGGGGGGGGCTGTTGAACGCTCCTGAAAACACTATCGCCGCTTTTGAGCTCGCGTTTTCAAACGGCGCGGCCGGTGTTGAATGCGATATAAGAAAGACCAGAGACGGCCAGTTTATAGCCTTCCACGACAGGACCGCCAAAAGACTTACCGGCCATAACTGGCCGATAGCCGAAACCGGTTACGGCCAGCTGAAACATATTAAAGTTCTGGGCAAAGCCCCCATAGCGCATTTGGACGATATTTTAAACCTTTTGATATTGAATCCCGTCAGGACCTGCTACTTTGAACCGGCTTTGGAAAGCCCGCGGGACGCTGCCGGGCTTGCTTTAGAGATAAAGAAGGCCGGAGTTCAGCGCCGGGCCTATATTCTGACTTTCGCGCACAAAACGGAATATCTGCGCGCGGCCAAAAACGCCGTGCCGGATATCGGCGCGGCCGTCATGCCGCTGTTGCCTTCGAATATCCTTAAAACCGCTTTGGCCTCAGGCGCCGGCGCGGTCTGCGCGGGCTGGGTGCCTGGCTGGGCCGGGACCAGGGAACTGTTTAAGCTCGGCGCCAAAGTGTTCGATTTCAAAAAGCAGATACGGGCCGCCGGGGCGGCGGGGATAGAGGTGTCGGCCGGGGTGGCTAACGATTACTATGACGTCCGCTGGCTGGACTCCGAGGGAGTTTCCGGCATATGGACGGACGACGTGCCCATGGCGGCAAGGGCGATATACGGCGGTTAATAGCGAACGCTAAAAAACGGAGGTCTTATGTTCAAAATTTTCGCCTATCTCGTGCTGATACTGTCCGCGGCCTACGGAGCCATAACGGTTTATCCCGGCATGTTCTTTTCCAGCAGCCACGACTATAAAAATATTGCGGTCTACAGCCATGAACCGCTGAAAGAAGGCGCGAACGGGCTTCTTGGACAGGTCAGCGAAAAAATTTCGGCCGGCGAGTTTTTTGACGCCGGCCAGAAGTTCGAGGTTTACCTGGCAGGGGGTTACGGCGAATACGCGCTTTTCACGCTTTTCTGCCGCAAGGACTATGCCTGCCTGCATCCCCTCACCGGCAAGCTCTTTCTGGCTTCCGCCGACTTTGAAAAGAAACGCTCCTACATTTCCGGCGATGAGTCAAAAGGCCGGCCGCTTGACGCCGTCCTCACGCGCGGGCTGGCCAAGGCCCAGGTCAGGGAAAAGATGGGCGGTCTGACTTATTTTTTCCTGGGCGAATGGAAAACGGAGGGTTATGCCGAGCATGTAGCCGGAGAGACCGAAGGCTGGGACCCCGCCGAAATATGCCGGGAAAAAGCCGCGAACGATCCCGTGCTGCGGCACCTGAAATACAGGCTTATCGTGGAACTGGTGAGCAACGAGGATAGGATGGGCTATCCCGTGCTGATGAAAGAGAATTACAGCTATGAGGGAGTGGAAAAACGCGTAAAAAAAAGATATTGCGGCAATAACTAGCCCGTCCGCCTTAGGCGGACGGGAGTTATGAGTTTTTCCGCCCCCGCCAAACAACCGGCGGGTCCGCCGAAGCTGTGTGGCGGAAAACGGCCGGCGGGCAAGCGGGTCCCCGCCAATACTACCCGGCGGGCGCAGCGCCTCTGGCGGAAAGTGTTGAGTTTCGAGTAGGAATTCGGGTTAGCTAAGTCCTCACTATATTTATCCGGGTGCGCTGGTTCCGCAGCGCGCCCGGTTTTTCATAAAAAAATATTTGTTCCCTCTGTAATACTTTCCCGGCCGCCGCGTATTTATTAGTATAGAGTATGCGCAAAGCTATGGATTTTGCCGGTATTTATGACCGCTATTTTGCGAAGGTCTACAACTACGTGCGCTACCACGTTAGATTGCCGGCGGAGGCGGACGATATTACGGGCAGGATATTCGAGGCCGCGCTTGACGGGCTGGGAAGCTATGACGCGGCGCGCGCTCCGGTGCAAGTCTGGCTTTTCGGTATAGCGCGCAACGCCGTTATAGACTGGGCCAGGGCGCGAAATCGGCGGGGCGAGGTCTTTTTGGATAACATGGAAGAGCAGGCCGGGACGGAACCGCGCGTCGAAGACGCTTTTGAGAGAAAAGAAGAGGCCGACCGGCTCCTTGACGCCGTATCGGCGCTGGACGACCGCTCACGGGACATAATAGCGCTGAAATTCAGTTCCGGGATGACGAACCGCGAGATAGCTCTGATGACGGGGCTTGGCGAGAGCAACGCGGGCATTATAATTTACCGCGCGGTGAAAAAATTGCAGGCGACTTTGGCGGCGGAGGGGAAAGTATGAACGAAAACGAGCTGGCCGAACGGTTCAACCGTGAGCTTGACGAAGTTCTTTCAGGGCGCGCAAGGCGGTCCCCTTTCAGCCCGGACCCCGGCGCCATGGAAATAGCGGACAAACTCGCCCGCGCTGATTTCAGCGGGGACTCCGGGATAAGAGAATCGCTCAGGGCCCGGCTGGTCGGAGCGGACCGCGGCGCCGGCGTTTTTGGGAGAATAATGCGGCTGCTGATGCGCAACGTCTACGCGCAGAGCGCGCTGGCGGCGGCTTGCCTGCTGCTGATTCTTCTGCCCGTGATGCGCACAGGCCCGGGAAAGACCGGTCACAACGGCGCGAAGCCGTCAGTCCACACGTCCGCGCGCCCCGGCGCCGCCGCGCAGCTCCGGATAAGTTCCGCCGCCGTTCCGGGGGGGGGGAGAGCCGCGCCGGTCCCGGCGGGCGTTAAGACCGTTCCGCGGCGGACCGCGGCCGCCGCCCCGGCCCCTGCGGGGGGCGCCTTGCCCGGTTCAGGAGTTTTCCGCTCCATCCCGATGGCCGCTCTGGCCGCGGGGCGGCCGGGCGGGTTTCCTATAGAAAGTAAAAAAGGCGCGTATCCGATAGGACGGCTGAAAGGCCGGAAACTGGCGTTCCCGAAAGGTTCGGGCGTGGTCTGGGAAACCGAACACGCCGTGTTCACGCTTGAAAGACGGGAAATCTCGCCTGACGAGCTGTTTCAGCGGAAAGCGATATAAGGAGGACTGTATGAAAACAGCAATAGCAGGGCTTGTTTGCGTGGTGTTTCTGTCGGTTTCGCCGGCTAAGTCCGCGGTGGAAACCGTCGCGGGGGCGGTTAAATCGCAGGTTACCGATTCGGACCGAGCTGCGTCGCAGGACCATTACTTAAAGGGTTTGAATTATTTTCAGGCCGGCGTATACAAGCAGGCCGGTGTGGAATGGGAAACGGCGCTTCGGCTCGACCCGGAAAATTCCGACGCCAAAGCGGGCCTGGAGCGACTAAAAAAACTGCTCCCCGAACTTGAGGATAACGGCCTAAGCGCCCCAAAGAAAAAGACCCGGGCAGCCTCCGGCGCGGGAGCCGCCGCGGAAAGCGCGGCCGCGCCCGTCAAAAGCGCCCCGGGCGGGGAATTCCTTGATGAAAAAGTTGAGTACGGCGGCTTCCAGGCTTCGACCGAAACGGCGGAGTCGCCGTATGTCGGCCTTGTTCCCGGCTACCGCGGAACGGCTATCCCCGTGTCGGGCGACCAGCTCTTATATGTCAAAAAAGGCGACCGCGTGGACGTGCTTGTCACTTTTGACGCCGCCGCGAAAGACGTGAAAGAGAAGGTTACCGCCACCATCCTTCAAAATGTCATCGTGATAAACGTGCGAAAGCCGGACCATCCCGATGAAACGGGCGTTATAGAACTGCTGTGCAATCCCAATGAGGCGCAGTACCTGGCTTTAAGCGCGGCCCAGGGGGATACAAGCATCGCCGTGCGCGCGCCCGGCGACTTCAGCATGCGCCCGATGGAAATGGCCAGCTTCCGCAAGCTGATAAAGTAGGGGGAAAATATGAAAGTCTTCAAAAAACTGTTGTGCATGCTGCCTCTTGCCGCGGCGCTGCCGGTCTGCGCGGCCCCGCCCGAAGAACTGATCCGGATATCGTTATGCCCGGCGGCCGAGAATATGCAGTTGTTCTACTATTATCTAAAGCCCGGCATAGAAGCTTCCCTTAAAGATCATAAGACGCATTGTCCCGGCTCGGAAGAGTCCGTTAAAATGCCCGGCTGGCTCCAAAAAGCGGCGCCGGCCATGGCGGAGCGTATGGTCTGGAAAGATCCGGAGGAGGGAAACTTGAGCGAGGCCGCGCTTTGGCAGACGCCGGTGTCGGTGCTCTACGAGTTTACCGAGACCACCCGCAAGACGCTCCCCGGACCGGCGGGCGAGACCCCGGTTTCGCCGTTCATTCTTGAGAAGGAGTATAACGACATGCGCACACGCCTGATACTCAGCGTTGAGCGTTTGGCCAGGGCCAGGCTGAATGACTCTTTCGAAGGCCGGGGAAAAGGGCTGTTTTCCACGCTGAACAGGATCATGGAACGTATGGACGCTCTGACCGGGGCGATCTCGGCGCGGGACAAAGCCGGGTTTTACAAAGGCGCGGGTGAGGCGGCGGGGCTAAGTAAAGACCTGTTCGCCCAATTGTTCTCGGCGCCGCGCCTGGAGCCTGGTTACAGATACCGGCCCCAACCCAGGATACTGGACGGCTACAGGGGCGTCAGCCTGCCCGTGCCGGGATACCAGACGCTCTTCCTTAACAGCGGCGAGCGCGTTGACCTGCTTGTCACGTTCGAGGCCATCATGGGGAAAGGCGCCAAAGAGATGGTGACGGCCACGATACTGCAGAACGTCGTAGTCCTTAAAGTTTCAAGACCGGACGCGATAGGCGGGACCGGGGTCGTTCAACTGCTGTGCAACCCGAACGAGGCGCAGTACGCGACCTTGAGCCTGGCACAGTGCAAGAGCGTCAATATCGCGCGCCGCGCCGCCGGAGACGTGGAGCTGCATCCGATGGAAATAGCGAGCTTCGTGAAGCTGTTCAAATAGCCCGAAAATTGCAGTTAGAGCCGGTTATTATAGAGAAAGCAACGGATTAAATATCCATTGCAATTTTTGGAAGGCTAAAGGTATGTTATGACTATTGCGGCCCGGGTTTTGCTGTCGGCGCTTCTGGTCTTTCCCGTTCCCCTGGCTCTAGCCGAGGAGTGTCTGCCGGTTTTTAAGCTGGATTCAATGCAGGTTTCCGATATAACGGAGTTGCAGGGCGTTGCCGTTCCCGCTGTTCCCGCGCCGAAGAACACCGGCTATGATTTTGGAACCGGACGCGGTCACCGGCAAAGAGAGGAAGCCGCGCGGCCGGAGAATGCCGGCAGCGATCTCAACGGCGTCCTTCCGGAGAGATACCCGCTGTACAGTCCTTTCAAGGCCGGCCGCATACGGCTGACCAGCTTGATAAGATTAACGATCGACGCGGAAAAAGGGAAAGCGGAGATAGAGTTCCCGAGGGTTGAATTTGAGGACGCGCGGGCCGGCGACAGGGCCTCCACTTTCATCAGGGCCGCCCCGGAAATTTCCTCCCCGCTGCTGTCATGGGCCGCCGTAATATGTTCCGGCCGCCGCTACCTCGGTTATAAAGGCTCCGGCCTGAAACTGCCGGAGAAATCCGGCGCCTATTCCATAAATGAAACCCTGGCCCTGGGTTCTCTGAAGGCCCTTGTGGGTAAAACCCATCCCTGGCTCGCCACGGCCCCGGCCGGGAAAGCCTCCCCGGAGCTGGACCATCTGTGCGCGGCGGATTTTCCTGAAAGAATGAAAGATTACAAAATTGAAACCCTGCCGGCCGGACTGGACGGCTTCAATTTTAAATATGATCCGGAAAAAAACGCTCTTAAAATAACCTGGAAAGCCGCGCGGTAGTTCGAAAGGCTATAAGGATACGGGATAATGCAAAGAGGCTGATAAATATAGTATCATAGGAAAAATACCGCTAAAATATGCCCGTAAAAATTCTGCTGGTGGATGACGACAAGCTGGTGCTCAACTCGACCAGGAGGTATCTCCAGGACCACGGCTTTCAGGTCGTGCATACGGACAACGGCGCCGAAGCGGTCATACTTGCGGGAGAATCCAGGCCTGACCTCATCATCACCGATGCGGAAATGAAAGGGCTGGACGGCTTTGCGCTGTGCAAGGTCATAAAAGAGACCCCTGAGTTCGCAAAAACGCCCGTCATAATAATCTCGGGGCGGAAAATAACCGAAGAAGACATGCTGACCGGCTACACTAAGGGGGCCGATGATTACATCTTAAAGCCGTTTTCATTCCCGGTCCTGCTCGCCAAGCTCAAGGCTGTCATGAAAAGATACGAGGCTTTTGAGGAGCAGACCGGCAAGATCTCAAAGCTCGGGATGGTGATAGACCCGTCAGGACGCACTGTCACGATAAACAACGATGTTATTAAGCTCACCAGGAAGGAATTTGACCTGCTGACCGTGCTGATAACCGAAGAAGGCAGGCTTTTGAGTATACCGTATCTGCTGGAAACCGTCTGGGGGTATGACCCCGCCAGCTACAACGACCCGCATACCGTGGGGGTCCACATATCTTCCCTGCGGAAGAAACTCGGGGCCCCCCTAGCCGACCACATAGTCAGCGTGACGGGACACGGATATAAATTCGAATAACTACAGAGAATAGAGGTTAGAGAATAGGGGTTAGGGAAGGAGTTCCTGCTGGAATCACTATCCTCTCGCCTCTAGCCCCTAGCCTCTGATCCCTTATCCATAATTTGATTAAAATTTGATGATTTTCTGGCTTTTCCTTTATCTCCCTCTGCTAGAATATAAACAGGAAAAGGAGGGGTTATGACCAGAAAAGAATCAGCGGCGATAAAAATCTTTTTAACCGCCTCCTGCGCGTTCTTCTCGACCATCCAGCCATCCCCCGCGGCCGACATTTACAAAAAAATGGCGAACGATATCGCCAGGTATTCCGCCGCGAACAAAGTAAAGAACATCGCCGTGATAGCGTTTACGCGCAAAGCCATGACCTCCCGCGAGGAGTGCGAGTATATCGCGGAGAAGCTGCTGATCTGCCTTGTGAAATCCGGTAAAGTGAACATGATGGAAAGGAGCCAGCTTTACAAGGTCATGGAGGAACAGAAGCTGGCTTTATCGGGTGTGTCCGATACGGCGGCCGGCCCGAAGGCCGGGCAGCTCCACTCCACGGACGCGATCATAACCGGGACGGTCTTCGGCACGAAGGACCACCTGAAGATAATAGCCAAAATAATAGACTCGCAGACCGGGGCGGTCATGCATACAATAGAGGCCGAAACGGACAGGCAATGGGACATGCTCCCCGAAAGGCCGGAATTTGAGTTTAAGGTCCCGGATCCGGCGGCCCTGGCAGGAATGTTCGTCGACGAGGCGCAGGTTCCGTCTTTCAACGATTTCAGGGACGCCCCGGCAAGCTTCGATAAGGTGGACTGCACCGTAAAGTGGTTCAGGGTCGCGGTCCTTCAGAACGGAGCGGTAGAGGCCAAGGCGAAATACTGGGCGCGGCAGCTGCGGGACCCGGACTTCTCCGGCAAAGCTCTCACGAGGAATCCGGGCGGGGAGATAAAGGATCCCCAGGTGAAGAAAAGGTTTTATAAACTGCTTGATAAATTCTACAAATCCAGCGAACTTCCAAAAATGTCCCTGGAAGAAATGAACAGCGTGAAAACCGTAATAAGCGAAGAGAAAAAAATATCGGATGAATGCGGAATGATTTGAAGGAGTAGGTAGTAGATAGAATGTAGTAGGTAGGAAGGGAAAGAGCACAGATTCTTTTTTAATGAAACCCTGTCTGCTGCCTACTATCTACTGTCTACTTCGCCTTTAAAATCTTTTCCACCATCTCCCTGACCTCGTTTATCCCGAAGGGCTTTATAAGAAAGCCATCCACGGAGAGCATCGGAAGAATGGGGTTTGAAATATCGGATACGGAGCCGGTTATCACTATGACGCTGGTCAGAGGCCGGCGGACCTTGAGTCGCCTTATTACTTCTTCGCCCCGCAGGTCCGGCATTTTCAGGTCGCAGATCGCCAGGTCAAAATCTTCTTTCTCGATGATCGCCACGGCGGAAGCGCCGTCCACGGCCGTTATAACGTCGTAGCCGCGGCTGAGCAGCGCCCGCGTGACGTAATTTCTGACAAGTTCTTCGTCGTCCACCACAAGTATTCTTTTGGACATAAGGGCTAACCCGAAAGTAGGTAGTAGATGGTAGGTAGTAGGTAGGAAAAGCGTATTTCGTAAAAACCCTATCTACCACCTACTACATACTACCTACTACCCTACCGGCAGATACAGCGTGAAAACGGACCCTTTCCCGGGCTCGCTATGGGCCAGGATCGCTCCGTTATGCCTGTTTATGATGCCGAGGCAGACCGATAAACCGAGGCCTGTGCCCTTACCGGCCGGCTTGGTGGTAAAAAACGGGTCGAATACCCGGTCCAGTATTTCCTGCGGGATCCCCGAACCCGTATCCGCCAGGGAGACAGCCAGCAGTTCCTTCTTGTCCGGGGCCGGAGAGGCCAAGTGCGTTCTTATCGTGATCGTCCCGCCGTCGGGCATGGCGTCGCGCGCGTTGGTGAATAGGTTTAAGAACACCTGCATCAGCTGCTGGAAATCGGCGTTGACCGGCGGGAGTTCCGCGCCGAACTCCCTTACGATGGTTATATGTTTCAACTCCATCTGCCTGGCGCACAGGACAAGGGTCTCCTCTATCGCTTCATTGATGTTTATAGGCTCCAGCCTGGTCTTTTCCTGCCTGGCGAACGATAAAAGGGACGCAATTATCTTTTTGCAGCGGAAGACCGCCTTTTCAATGTCTTTAAGGTCCTGATAGCTCTGGGTGTCCGCGTTCATTTTTTCCAACACCAGCTGGGTCAGGCCGAGAATGCCCGAAAGCGGGTTGTTTATCTCGTGCGCCAGCCCTCCTGCCAGCTGGCCCAGGGCGGACATCTTCTCCGCCTGGATCAACTGCGACTGGGTTTCCTGAAGCTGTTTGTATAAATTCGCGTTCCGTAAAGCCAGGTTGACGAGGGAGGCGAAGATCTTCGCCCTCTGCATGTCGTTTTCGTTAAAGTATTCGTCCAACTGCATGCGGTTGATGTTTATCAGCCCCAGCAGCTTATTACCCTCTATCAGCGGAAGCAGCATCGCGAATTTCACTTCGCCGATATGCTCGATATCCGCGAACAGCGCGTCTTTCAGAGGGTCTTCTATCAGCACGACGGAAGTGCCTTTGTCATCGGCGAGCCGGGCGAGTATCCGGCTCGAGGCCTGGAGCCGCGATATCTTCCGCGGCTCGCCGTTCAGCCCTTCCGAGACGGCGATGTAAGGCCGCCCGGCCGCATCCAGCAATACCAGCAGGGCCTCGTCGGCCTTCAGGATCCGCACGGCGGAATCGATGATTATCCGGAGCAATTCCTCCGATTTTATCGTTGAAAAAATGGCTTTTGTTATATCGTTGAATTTGCGCTTTTCCAGTGCCCTTTCAACCACCGCGAACAGCTCGGTTATCTCAAAAGGCTTATGCAGGTAATCGAACGCGCCCCTTCTCATGCTCTGGATGGCCGTGCCCATTGTCCCGTGGCCCGTCACCATTATCACTTCCACTTCAGGGTCGAGCTTCTTTATTTCGCCCAGGGCCGCGATCCCGTCCATGCCGGGCATCATTATGTCCAGTATCACAAGATCGAACTTGTCGCCGCTCATTTTCCGCACGCCTTCCTCGCCGGTAAACGCGGCGGATACTTTGTACCCCTGATCCGAAAGCCCCGCCGAAATCATCTCGGATATCGGCTCTTCGTCGTCCACGACCAGTATGTTCGCTTTATGGTTCATAATGTGCCTTATTAAGTCTTACATGCCGCCGCAAGCGTCAATTAAAAAGCGCTTCGGAAGGGGTGGGATTCGAACCCACGGTACGGCGATAACCGTACACCGGTTTTCAAGACCGGCGCCTTAAACCACTCGGCCACCCTTCCTCGTTTTTTACTTCTTACAATTCGCTAATATTTTAAAAACTTGTTTTCGTCCATCGCCGGATTTTAGAAAATTCTCGCGCTTCCTGGCCTCGGTGTAATCCGGCACTCTCTCGGCATAAACCATCTCCCACGGGCGGCCTGATTTTGTTGACCTTGTCCTCCCGGAGTTGTGGGCCGCCAAGCGTGTTTCAGCATTGTCGGCCCTGCTGGACCCGGTGTAAAATCTGGCGGCTTTCTTACTGTAAAGAATATAAACGCAGGGCATATTTGTCACCGGTTTTTCCGCCTAAGGCGGACCCGCTTGCCCGCCGGCCGTTTTCCGCCACACAGCTTCGGCGGACCCGCCGGTTGTTTTCCGCCACACTACTCGGCGGACCCGCCGGACTGTTTGGCGGGGGCGGGGGAGGGCCGGGCTGTTTGGCGGGCAAGACCGGCGCCTTTCCGCCGGAGGCGGATCCGCCATGTTGTTTTCCGCCACACTGCTCGGCGGACCCGCCGGACTGTTTGGCGGGGGCGGAAAACCACTCGGCCACCCTTCCATTAAAAAGCTGCAAGTGCAGCTTGCAACCCCGTTAGAGAACAAACTCGGCAGCGGACAGCGCCATATGCCCGCGTCCGCCTTAGGCGGACGGTTTTCTCTAACGGGGTAACTGCTAAATTATATCAAATAAGAATTTAAAACCGGTCGCGCGGCCGGTCGGCCTAAACAATCCTTCCCCGTCCGCTCCCGGCTGACTGTGACATGCCGCCGCCCTGTTTTTGTTTGCCTTACAACACCGAAACCACTACAATATTATTAGATTTGTCAGGGGATTTTCTTAAATGTCAAACGAAGCCGATACTTGCCGCAAATTTGTCCTTCCCAAGCTATACGCCGCCGGCTGGACCGACGACCACATAAGCGAGCAGAAATATTTCACGGACGGCAGGGTTATAACCGTCGGCAACGCCTGTGTGACCAAAAAACAGAAACGCGCGGACTATCTTTTGCGCTATCGCCGCGACTTTCCCGTTGCCATTGTCGAAGCCAAGGCCGGCTATAAAACCGCCGGCGACGGGATGCAGCAGGCCAGGGAATACGCTGAAATTCTCGGGCTGATGTTTGCCTACGCCACCAACGGCGCTGAAATACTGGAACACGACTACACTACCGGCGCAGAAACCCGGCTTGAGACCTTTCCGGCTCCGGAAGAACTCTGGCAAAGGTACAGAAAGGCCAAAGGCCTGTCCGCTGACAGTATGGCGGAAAAAGTCCTTGCGCCTTATTATTTCAATCCGGACAAGGAGCCGCGTTATTACCAGCGTATTGCCATAAACTCCGTTGTTCAGGCGATACTCAAAGGCCGGAGGCGCGTGCTTATTACCCTTGCCACCGGCACCGGCAAAACAGAAGTGGCTTTCCAGATCGCCTGGAAGCTTTGGACCTCCAAGTGGAATAAATCGGGGGAGGCGCGCAAACCCCGGATACTTTTCCTCTCTGACCGTAGCATATTGGTGGACGACCCCAAAGACAAGACATTCGCGCCTTTCGGCGAGGCCCGGCATAAAATTGACGGCGAGGCTGTTAAAAGCCGGGAAATGTACTTCGCCCTCTATCAATCACTGGCGCAGGATGAACGCCGCCCCGGCCTTTACAAAGAATATGCCAAGGATTTTTTCGACCTCATAATTGTAGACGAATGTCACCGCGGCAGCGCCTCGGACGAGAGCAACTGGCGCGAAATCCTTGAATACTTTGAGCCCGCCTATCAATTGGGCATGACGGCCACCCCGCTGCGCGAGGACAACAAAGATACTTATAAGTATTTCGGCAATCCCCTTTATACCTACAGTTTAAAGCAGGGTATAGAAGACGGCTTTCTTGCCCCGTATAAAGTTCACCGCATTGTGCCCGAGGTTGATGCCTCCGGCTGGCGGCCCGCCGTGGGCCAGGTTGACCGTTATAAACGCGAAATCCCGGATGGGGAATACGGTACCCCGGATTTCGGCAGGCTTCTGGCCTTGCGCCCCCGCACTGAGGCCGTGGCCCGGCATCTTACGGATTTTCTAAAGCGCACAGACCGCTTCGGCAAAACCATAGTCTTTTGTGAAGACCAGGAAGAAGCCGAAGAAATGCGCCTCCTCCTCAACAACCTGAATGCCGACCTTGTAAAGCAATATCCTGATTATGTTTGCCGCATTGTCTCGGATGAGGGAGCTTTGGGGCGCGGGCACCTTGGCCGCTTTCAGGAGCTGGAAACCACCACCCCCGTTATTGTCACCACCAGCAAGCTGTTGACCACCGGCGTGGACGTGCAGATGTGCCGCAACATCGTCATATATAAAGTGGTTAATTCTATGACGGAATTTAAGCAGATAATAGGGCGCGGCACCCGCATTAAAAGGGATTATAAAAAGTTTTTCTTTAATATCCTGGATTATACCGGCAGCGCCGCCCGGCGTTTCGCCGACCCGGATTTTGACGGAGAGCCCGCCTTGCTTACGCTGGAGGAGATTGACGCAGCGGGGAAAGCAAAACCCGGCGCCGAAAAAATCTTAACTCCGGAACAAGAGGCCGACTATACTCAAACCCGCAATGAGTTTGAGCCTCCTGTTGAAGATTTGGGGCATGACGGCGCCCCCAGGAAGTATTATGTGGATGACGGCGACAAAATCCGCATAGTGGCGGATTATGAGCAAAGCCTGGATGAGTCCGGCAATAAGCTTAAGACCGTGCGTTATACGGATTACACCTCTGAAAAAGTCCGCTCCATGTTTACCTCTTCAGCCGAGCTCCTGTCAAAGTGGAAAGTTCCGGAGGAAAGGGAGGCCATAATAACCGCCCTTGCCGAACGGGGAATAACTTTTGAGGATTTGGTTAAAGCCACCGGCCAGGATGACGCGGACCATTTTGATCTCTTGTGCCATGTGGCCTACAACGCCCCTTTGCGCTCACGGCGCGAGCGGGCTGAGCGGGTAAGACTTGGTAAAAGCGACTTTTTTGAAAATTTTTCTCCGGATGCCAGGCAGATACTAAATGAAATTTTAGAGAAGTATGTTGAGTACGGTACCGAGCAGTTTAAAGTGCCGGATATCCTCAAGGTTGATCCTATTTCAAAACACGGCAATACCCTTGAAATTGCCGCCGTCTTTAATGGTCCGGAGAACCTCAAAGACGCATTAACCAAGCTGCAAACCTTCCTATATCCCTAAACAGCACAATTATTACA